>Ga0126326_1000052_pt1 | contig 72928 bp, 60 predicted proteins | sample InaspJWI67metaG_FD_94485 | JGI IMG/M metagenome (GOLD analysis project Ga0126326, IMG submission 94485) | Marine gutless worms symbiont microbial communities from Oahu, Hawaii - Inanidrilus sp. 1 OAHU.JWI-67 metaG | ecosystem: Host-associated > Annelida > Digestive system > Unclassified | place... | reverse complement strand
TATCCTGGTTCATGGGTGGTGTATCCTTTCCTTTTTAGTGTGGCCGGTTGACTGCTGCTAACAATCTACCGGTGGATACACCGCCTTTTCCTTTAAACACAACTTTTAAATATAACTCGCGAATGGGATGAAAGAAATTTCCGCGAGACTATTTTAAACCTTAGAAACGAACTGCCGGACCTGGAGTTGATTTTCACCGTCGGCGAAAGTAACGGCCGGGGTGAATATTCATTTTATGATTTATTAAACCGGCACACGGACAATGCCGGTATCTCTGCGGCCATCGATCCCAAAAATGATCTCGCCATGCTGCTTTACACCTCCGGCACGACGGGAAAACCGAAAGGGGCCATGATCACCCATTATGCGGCCGTCAGAGCGGGATGGGAGTACTCGCTTGGTGTACAGGCGTCTGCCGAGGATAAATTTATCGGTTTTTTGCCCATGAGCCATTCTTATGGCTGCGGCTCGATTCTGATCCAACCCATACTGCTGCAGGCAACCGTTGTCTTGATGAATAAATTCGATGTGGAAAAAGCCTTCCAGCTTATCGAACGCGAAAAGATAACCCTGCAATTGGGTGCGCCGCCCCATTACATTCTCGAGCTGAATCACAAAAACCGCTCAAAATATGACCTGAGCTCGCTGCGGGCCGGCCTGATCGCCGGCATGATCGCCCCCGAGGGTTTGATAACGCGGGTTGAAAACGAGATGGGGGTATACATCACTTCCTTCTGGGGGGCTTCCGAGGTCGGGCCGGGTCTGGGAACCATGTGCCCCTATCCTTCGGCGCTGGAAATCCGGGAAAAGTACATCGGCCTGCCGGTGGCAGGCACCCGCATGCGGGTTGTGGATCCCGTCAACCACCACGTAGTGGAAGATGGTGAAATCGGCGAATTGACCCTCACCGGCTGGCACGTCATGCAAGGCTACTGGAAAAATCCGTATGAAACCAATAAACAGATTATCGACGGATGGCTGCACATGGGAGATCTGGCATCCATCGATAAAAACGGTTATTTGAAAATTTACGGCCGCACCAAAGACCTGATCAACCGCGGTGGATATAAAATATATCCCCATGAACTTGAATGTATGCTCGTCGACCATCCCAAAGTCGAGCAAGTCTGCATCGTGGCCACCCCCAATCCCGTTCTGGGCGAATCCATATGTGCCTGTGTCGTCCCCCGGCCGGGGCAGACAGTGTCCCTGGAAGAAATTCGGGACATCATGAAGGATCGAATCGCTGCGCATAAACTGCCTGATGAGCTGTGCATCATGCAAGATTTCCCCAAACTGTCCGGCGGTGTAAAGATCAAAAAATACGGCCAGGGCGGACTGGCCGAACTGGCGCAAAAGGATGATAACCGGCAGAAGATTCGAAGGAAGTGAGCCCCTGACTGCGCGAAGATGGTTTAATATTGGATCGAGAAATGCCTGTAAACCTATGATGGCCGGATCTTTATCGCAGTAACAATGAAGCAGCAGGCCAGGGCGGCTATCATCGTGGCGCCAACAGAGTTTCCGCTTTCTTGGTATCTCGTCTGGCACCGCATTCGACCAGAATACTTATAGCGCGTGCGGCGTCTGCGCCAGCGGGCTCGAGCTCACCGCGTTCGAGCCACATCTTTGCCCGATGATAGTGTGCTCGGCCAAGTTCCAAACGACTGCCTAAACGATTCAAGTCGGTGATGGCTTCTTCGAAAACGGTCACGGCCTCCTCCAGGCGGCCTAATTTTGCAAATGCTTGGGCTTGTACACGTCTCGACAGTGTCCGAAGATGCTCCGCTTGTGCGAACTCCGCCAGTACCATTGCCTCGTCGATCAAATCCATTGATTCTGTAACGAGGCCACTGCCCAATAATGCTTCAGCGACGTATGCATGTGAATACACAGAAATTATACGATTCTCGGTAGGACGCAACAGTGCAATCATTTGCCGGTAACAGCGCACCGACTCTTCCCAGTTCAATCGTCTCATATGCCAGTAACCCATCGCATGCAAACTGTAACTTTGCAGGGCAACCTGGCCCAGACTTTCTCCCCGCTGCAAGCCTCCCCGGGCGTAGCGTTCAGCGACTTCATCCTCACCTAGGTCAGTTGCGATGATTGCCAGTGAAGGTTCGATCCAGGTGGCCAGTCGAGTTTCTCCCATCCGCTCGCACAGCTCCAGGGCCGCTTGGGCCACCTGATATGCTTCTGCAAGTCGCCCCTTGCCCCAAAGCGCCAGAATGCGCGGATATTCGCTCCAGGCTCGTCGGTTGAGAGCGCCCATTTTATCGGCCAGTTCACGATCTCGAGCTGTCAGATGCAAGATTTCATCCCAATGGCCCCGGCAAATTGCGTTTTCTGCCAGAAACTCGTGACCCAGGGCTTGTGCATGCAAATGATTCTTGCGTTCTCCCAGCGTGATGGTTGCCCGGGCCCAATCGTCACTTTTATTTAAATTGGCCATATGCTGATGAGCGCCCGCAAGGTAAGCGTAGATGGTTTGCAGGGTCATGGGATCGCCGATGAGTTCGGCAAGGTTTCTGGCCTGCTCCAGATATTCGATAGCTTTCATATGCTGGGCGTGGTAGTGGTGGTACCGGCCTAATGCAGCGGTGGCGTTAGCCAGATCGTTGGTCTGCGACTGGCCATCAAGCTCTGTTACGGCTTCGTGGAGGTAGGGCAGACCACGGGGATCACCCACAATGCCGTAAACACAACCGATGCGGGCCTTGATGGATGCCCGCCATGTAGGGGAGCTCGTACCCGCCAGGCCCCGCTTGAGTGCGTCGACGGCAGGTGCCAGTTTGCCGACTAGGTTGAATACCTCTCCTATGGATTCATCGATGGATGCGACCTGATCCATATGTCCGAGTTCCTCCGCAGCTTCACGGGCCTGCTCGTAATAAGCCAGGGCCTCGTCGTGGCCGAACAATTTTTCGGCGTTCTTTGCCGCTTGAAGGGAATGGGCAAGGGATTTCTGCAGGTCGCCGCTCAGTGTATAGTGATAGGCCAGGTCACCAGCGTGCGGGTCCGGACTGCCGGCGTACAAGCGTTCCAGTCTTTCGCCAATGCGGCGATGCAGCTGTCGCCGGCGAATCGGATTCAGTTCTTCAATAAGCACCTCTCGTATCTTGTCGTGGGTAAATGAAAAACTTTCATCTCCGGTAGAAACGATCAACTGTGAAGTAGAAGCCTCATCCAGAGCATCCAGGGTTGCATCCTCGTCGATGGTGCTGGCCGCAATCATTTCACTGAACAGAAATTGCTTGCCCAGGCCCGCAGCCGTGGTCAACACTTTTGCACATGCTGCAGTCAGGCGGGAGAGGCGTCTGCCCACGGCCTCTTTGACACTCTGGGGAATCGTGAGTTCATGGATTTCTGGGCGGACCCAACGATTCCCCGACCGATAGATTTCCCCTTGCTCAATCAGAGCCTTGACCACTTCCTCAACAAAAAAGGGATTCCCTTCTGTCTCGCGATAAACCAAATTTGCGAAATCCTCTGCGATAGTGTCATCTCCAAAGAGTGTGGTTAGCATGGAAGTCGTCTCTTCCTGGCTAAAGCGGCTCAAGGCCAGGCGAGTGATCAAGTGTTCGCGATTCCAGTCAACCAGCATTCCCACTAAAGGATGGGAGCGGTCGAGCTCCACGTCTCGATAGGCGCTGAGCACCATAACCCTGTCATCGCGAAGGTGCCGCAGCATGTAATGCAGCAGGGATAGCGTGCCGTGGTCAGCCCAATGCAGATCGTCGATAAACAGCAACAAACCACGGTTTACAGCGAGCGTTTGGAGGAAGCGGGCCATGTTGTCGAAGAGGCGCAGGCGCTCCTCATTGGGTTCCAGCAGCGGATTCGGTCTTAACGCTCCCAGTTTGCTTTCGAGTTCCGGCGCCAGCTTGACCAGCTCGGTTGCTGTGTCGCCAAGCAGTGTCCGCAATGTTTCGACCGTTTGTCTATTAACCCAATCCCTCACAGCCTCGATGAAGGGTAGATAAGGTGTTGCGGCCTCGTACTCATAGCATCCACCACGGAGGATGGCTGCGCCGTCCTTATGTGCGCAGGCGATCAGTTCGAGGGCAAGGCGGGTTTTGCCAATACCCGGCTCACCCGACAGCATAACCAGGTGGCCGTGTGCTTGACGGGCCAGGCTCCATCGGTGTTGTAACTGCTGTAACTCAACCCTTCTTGCCACCAGTCGACCTTGCACCAGTCGCTCAAAGACAGCACTGCTTTTTGATTCTACCTCCGCGGATTTAACCACACGGAGAGGTGGAAAATCAGTGGGAAGATCGGGGACGATAACTTGGAAGATGTGTTCGAGCTGAGCCAGACCACGCAGGCGTTGCTTGCCTAAATCCCGCAAGCGGGTGTCTGTTGGCAGTTGGCGGCGCACAAGGTCGGCGGTAGCCGGCGAAAGCAGAGTCTGCCCACCGTGACCGGCCGACATCACTCGCTGCACACGAACCAACGTGAGACTTGATAGGTAGTCGCCTTCCCGGATCTCCGCCGCGCCGGAATGCAGACCGATGCGTACCCGCAGCGGTCCCGTCTCGACCCAGGGCTCAGCATGGAGCGCCCGTTGGACCTCCAAGGCCGCCGTCAATGCATCTAACGCGTGAGTGAATGCCGCACAAAAGGCATCGCCGATGATCTGGAAGATGTGGCCGTTGTTAGACCTGATGGTATTCTGCAGGATAGCATGGTGGCGCGTCAGGGTAGTCTGCATGGTATGCGGGTATTCCTGCCATAAACGGGTGCTGCCCTCTATGTCGGTAAAAAGGAAGGTGACGGTACCGGTGGGAAGATTTGCCATAAAAAGACAATAAGACATTACATCGCGTTCAGCAAATCATCCAACTGCAGTGCTGATTCGTGGAATCTTCTCTCCAAGGGTTTGAGGATGATAGTCGTTGAAAAAAATCACTTTAACCAGTGCCGTCAGGGACAGTCCGATCTGCGCTGCGATTTGCACAGCCGCCTCAATACCGTTATCATGGTGGCCATCACCTCGACCATGAAATTCGGAGATTTACCTGGTAATGTGGTTTTGAAAAAAGGCGAAGCAAATATGCCGAAAAAATGTGTAATTAATATCACCCAAATTAAGTCTGTGGATAAAGCGAGTATCAAAGAAAAGATTGGAACACTTTCAAAGAAAAGAATGGATGAAGTGCACGAAGGCCTGAAGCTAGTGATGAACCTCCCGTAATCCGGGGCAACTTCTTCTGTCATCCATCATTTGTGAAAAACAAGCAATGTAGTGACGGAGTAAAAGAACATTGATCCCAAAATTTTCTTAGTATCACCACTGATTCAGTAGCCCAGACCGAAGTCACCGACGCGGCCGAAGGCATTTACTTTGCCCTCCTGCAATCGGATATAATATTCGGCCGTGAACAGCCCATCTGTCATGAAATTGTACCTCAAGTATTCGATGTCCTCGTTGGCACTGGTACTTTTCGGATCGCCGATGGCTTCTATGACTTCTGCTTTTGTCATTCCAAGGTTTACATTATTCATCCTTTTCGACGATGCGGCACAGCCGAACAGGAAAGCCGTTGCTACAAGCAAGATGACGATTCGATGGATCATCTTCGATAACCTCCATTTTCTTTATTGCAGATTGATTACTCGAACTTACGAATGGCCCATATTCATAATCCCATTCGCCGATTTTTACAAGCAAATTCGTATCAACATGGGTCCGCTGTGGCGCCGTAAACGGGAAAAATGATGAATCGGCTTGTGTGAAGGGCAATTTTGTATTACCTTTCCCAATCTGGAAAAACCGGAAAAAGGAATTAAAATAAACCATGCTAAAGTAGGGAATCAAGGTGCTTTTACCTTTCACTAGCAGCATCAATGTGTCGTAAGACACCGTTTGTTCATACCAACAAAAAGGAAAAGTTATGTGCCGTATGCCGTTCGATAAGAAAAAGTCGAAAAACTTTCGCCCATATGGGATTTGCCTCGTGGCAATTACAATTGTCACCCTGATGATTGTCGGTTGTGCCGGCAATAAAGGAAAGCCCGATCCATCGGACTCGGCCCGAAAACCGGCTGCGGCCGCCAAGCCCAAGATGCCGGTCGCCGATGAATCACAGCTGCAAATGGAACCGAATCATTTTTCGAATCTGTCGGCACTGGACCCTCAACCGGCGAAAGAGACATTGCAGGCCGGCCTTGCGGTCGTCTATTTCTATGACTATTTTGCCCGGCACCTAAATCCGCTGTCCCAGGGATATATAGATCCTGCAACCAGCCAGCCCGGCCAACCGATACCATACCTGAACCATCAGTTCGAAAGAGAAGTAGTGTTTGACAGCGGCACCAACCGCGGAGTGGCGATGCGGATGAAAGGCCTGCTGTACTTACCGGACACCGGTGAATATACATTCCGGGCCGTGTCCAATGACGGCCTGCGGATTTACCTGGATGATCAAATGATCATCAACGACCCGACCCAGCATTCGGACCGGTATGCCGTCCCGGCTGTTGTTGATATAAGGGTAAAGGGATGGTATCCGCTGATGGTAGAGTATTTTCAGCGCAAGGGCACGGCTGCCGTCAAGTTTTTCTGGCGAAAGCCGGGTGCCGCGGATTTTACAGCGATACCGGCCCAATCATACGCACACATACCCGGTTCAGCACCCTAAACCTCGGCGCACCCGCGGCCAATCGGAATATAATTATAACGATGGTTATAAGAAAGCATTAAAGACGTATGCGCGATCGAATAAAAGAGCGGTTCATATACCTGCTTTTACTGGTTGTCAAAGGTTTTGGCCGCGTCTTCTACCGATTCGATATCTCCTGGATCGGTCATATGCCCCAAGACCCGTGGGCAAATCTGCGTCTGGTGATATTTCTCAACCACACCAGCTTATATGAACCGCTGTTTGCAGGCTGGGTACCGAATCGCTTTCTGAAACAGGTTGCCAAAGCAGGTGTGATTCCGATTGCCGACAAGACGGTCCGGCGGCCGATGGTTGGGCGCTTTTTCCGGCTGGTTGCCAGAAAAGTCGTCGCCATCTCGCGTGAACGTGACCATACTTGGGAGCGATTCATCAATAAAATTCGCTCGGATTCGCTGGTGTTTATCCTGCCTGAAGGGCGCATGAAACGCACCGGGGGGCTGGATGCCGAGGGAAGACCGATGTCGGTTCGCGGGGGCGTTGCCGATCTGCTGGGGAAAATCCCGGCCGGCCGTATGCTCATCGCCTACAGTGGCGGTCTGCATCACGTTCAGGCACCCAGCCAAAAGATACCCAGGCTCTTTAAAACACTTCGCATGCGGGTTGAAAGCATTGATATCCCCAAATACACCACCAGGCTTTCAAAGCGAAACGGCAGTGCCGATTTCAAAAAGGCAGTGATTCGTGATCTTGAATACCGTCGTGATCGTCACTGCATTTTTAATACGCCATCCTAGTGCTTTGTCCTGGAAATATCTTACTATACTCTAACCGGGGAATATCGTTAATCCCGAAAATCATCGCACACCAGTAAATACATCGAAATCAGGGCAGCTCCAGGGCCTCCCGGTTTGCGGCTTCCTCGTAAGCTTGCCGGGCCTCTTCGAGCAGCAGCGATTCCTGGTCTACATAGCGGGGCGAGAAATGGAAAGGGGTGAATTGTTTGACCTGCGCCTCTCCGGCAATCGTGCCGGCCTGACGGGCGGTGAGATGGTATTTCTTCTTCGCGATATCCCGGTGCCGGTCCAAAAACGCCGCTTCGATGTATAGATGATCTGAATTTTTGACAAATGCTGTGATTTTTTTGGCATTGGCCGGGCTGTAGCCCACATCTGCAATATAGCTGATTTTCTGTCCGGGGGTGATATGCGCGATTTTTTGCGCCAGTTCATCCAGGCCGAATCTTTGCCGGTCCTGACCGTGGCTGCCTTCTGCGATAATCTCCGTGTCCGGGGGCTGCTGTTCATACAGCGCTTCTTTAAATGTTTGCAGCCAGGGGCCGGGTTGAAGACCCAGTGCCGTTAGACTGTCCTTGCGGATGTTGACGTGAAACTGCTCTTTCAGGGTAAACCCCAGACAGGGTATGCTGTGATCCAGCACGATCGCGGAAACCGTCAGCATGGGCTCTGCGTGCAGAATCCGTTTAAAGGAGCGGATATCGGGCTTACCCGGACTACGAAAAGCCTGCCGGCAGCGATAATTTTTTACGTGCAGCCGGTCCGAAAGTACTTCGGCCACGTCAAGCACCAGGCTGTTCTCGTAATTTTCTACCAGATTCCAAGTGTATCCGGCCAGTTTGCCTTCAACATTTTTTAAAAATCCCGCAGGGCCGAACAGATGCAGGGTTTTGTCCCGGCCGATAAACAGCCGCAGCAAGCGGTCGAATCCCACAAAATGATCCATATGCGTGTGGGTAACAAATACATGCGTGATTTTGAGAATATCCCGCGACGACATCCCGGAGATATCACCCAAATCGAAAAGGACGGCGCGGTTTTTGAAAATCAAGGGAATGAACACGCCCGGGTCGTCAAAAGGGCCGTTGAACAACCTGGGGTAGAAGGAAGGACGCATGTCAAGGTAGAAACTTTTTAACCTGCTGGTTGATGTTCAAGTAGATTTCTTCATCGGATCCGTAAATATCGACGATATCCTTGTGATTGATAAGCTTTTCGACCACAAAGGCCGTAACGTAAATGCTGACCACGTGCGGTTGTGGCACCAGGTTCCGAAAAGGCGCAGTGGCATAGTCGACATCAAAGTCATCGGCATAGCTCAGCTTTTCCAGGCACTGTACGATCTGATCTTCGAGAACATTTTTGCTGGTTGTTTCAACCAGGCTGCTTTCGACCAGCTTCATGGCGATTGCATCCGCCAGGGGTTCTTTACAGTCTCGCAGCCCCTGCAATGCCATCCGCCGGGCATGCTCTTTTGAAGATTCGATTTTCGATAAAATAGTTGATTCTCTAGAACTTGGGCGAAATACTTTTCCCATACCGTCACCTTCAGTCAGCAAATATTGAATTGGTATCGTGCCATTAATATCAAGCAGTAATAATAATGAGTGAAGTGCTGAAATGCAAGCGAAATTTGAATTCAACCCTGCGAGTACAAACAGCGTCAATCCGGCACTGTTGCTTCAATAACCATTTGCGCCACCTTGCGCCCGTTCCAGCGATTCCACTGCAGTCGAAAGGCAATCTTATCGAAGAAATCCGGCAAAGGCCGGCCGGTATCGACATTGAAATGAATGCCGCTAACGGCTCTGTCGGAGTCAGCTTCGGGCTGTCGCAGCAGCAATCGTCTGTGGTTTTCGCCCACGATTCGGGATGTGCTGACCCGGATGTGGCGAGCCAGAAACAGCGGCTCCGGATTGCCGGCGCCAAAGGGTCTTAGGGTCTCGATTTCATCGATCAGCGCATCGGTGATTTCATCAAAGTGCAGGCTGCGGTCGATCACGATTTCAGGGACAATATCTTTTGCTCCGGTTTGTTTCTGCAGGGTTTCATCAAACATTTGCTTGAACCTCGGCAAGTTTTCCTCCTTTAGCTGCAGCCCGGCCGCCATCGCATGACCGCCTACAGTTTCCAGATGTTCGGAGCAGGTGGTCAGCGCGCGAAATAGATCGATGCCCGGCACGCTTCGGGCTGATCCCTTCCCGGTACCTTCCTTAATGGATATCAGGACCACGGGACGACAATACTGTTCCGCCAGTCGGGATGCGACAATCCCGAGCACTCCCAAATGCCAGTCCGGGTTAGCCAGCACCAACGACGTGTTATCCAATTCTTGCGGATTGACGGTGAGATAGGTGCGAATCTCGCGCAAGATGTCTTTTTCCGTTTTTTTGCGCCGAATGTTCAAAGAATTTAGATTGTCGGCAATTCTTCGGGCCTGCTGGGAATCGGTCACTGTAAAAAGGGCTGCTGCCAGCCGGGCGTGGTCCATTCGGCCCGCGGCGTTTAAACGCGGTATGATTTGGAAGGCAAGGTCTTCGGCATTTACCCTTCGGGGATCGATTTTGCACCTTTTCAGCAATTCAACCAACCCCGGGCGGATTGGCCCGCAGCGGATGACATCCAGACCGATGCGGGTAAAAATGCGGTTTTCGTCTATTAGCGCAACCGCATCGGCAACCGTCCCCAGGGCGACGAGATCGCAGAGCTCTCTAAGGTTTGGTTCCGGACGATTTGTCCAGAATGCTGATTCTCTTAAATGTTTGCGCAGTCCGATGACCAAGGCCAGCGCCACCCCTACCCCGGCGAGATGTTCAAAACCGGCGTCGCAGTCCGGCCGCTGGGGATTTATGACCGCAACTGCGTCGGGGAGCTTACCGGACGTGCTGTGGTGGTCGGTGATGATGATGTCGATGCCGGCAGCGCGGGCCCGGCCCACGGCCGCATGGCTGGCGGTGCCGCAATCGGCGGTGATAATCAGGTCGAATTGATGTGGTCCGGCGTAGTCTGTGATGTGGTGCTCCTGCAGGCCGTATCCTTCTTTGATCCGATGCGGTATGTAATATGAAATGTTGGCACCGGCCTGCTGCAAGAATTCAAAAAGGACGGCTGTGGCCGTAACCCCGTCGACATCGTAATCACCAAAGATCAGGATCTTTTCGTTGCTGCGGATGGCTTTAGCGATGCGCTCTGCAGCGATATCCATATCCTTCAATCCAAAGGGCGGTCGCAGGTGCTGCATGGAAGGATTCAGAAACCGGGAGGCTTTTTCAACGGAAACGATGTTGCGGTTGACCAGAATGCAAGCGGTTATGGGCGTGCAATTCAGTTCGCTGCTGAGTCGCTGCACGGATTGAAGATCGGGTTGGAGGATTCGCCAGTGCTTTTTCATTGAGGCGGCATATATCCTATTATTGCAACCGGGACAACAAATAATTTTATTGCAATGGCCGGTGATATGGTTATACTTACAACTGTCCCCGCAAACTGCCTGTCGCGGCAGAATATTTGCGGTAATCGACTGCCGGAAGCCGTATTGTTTTGAAATGTATCCGCAAATATTATCGAGTCGAACGCAGTCAGATCGCATTCATGAAATTCATTTTTGAAGCTTATGACGGCATCGCGGTGTTATCAACCGTCGATCCGCAGACGGGTACCATTGTGCTGAATATTGCGCCTGGTTGCGAGGCGGATGTTGAAACGGTTATGGCAGATTTTCAAAAACAGATGACAATCGAACCCGCTTAATGCGAAATTCGCAAAGCGCGGCACTTCTATTTTTGAACCCTGCAGCTGCACCAAACATAGAAATCCTGGTCCTTGTATGGGCGCGGATTTTATACCATGGATCAAAAAAAACTATTCATACAGACCATCGGTTGCCAGATGAATGTCTATGATTCCGAGCGAATCGCACGTATCATGGTACCGATGAATTATGAGACAACCACCGCCATCGAATCTGCGGATTTGATCATTGTCAATACCTGCGCCATTCGACAGAAAGCCGAGCAGAAAGTTTTCAGTTTCCTGGGCCGCCTGGCGCGATTGAAGCAGAAGAAACCGCAGCTGATCATTGGCGTCGGAGGATGTGTCGCCCAGCAGGAGGGTGAGAAAATACTCGAGCGGGTTCCTTTTATCGATGTCGTGTTCGGAACCCACGCGATCGGTCGTCTGGCCGGGATGATTAAACGGGTTGAGAAAAAGCGATGTCACCTGGTGGACGTGGAAGCGGCGGCCGAGATCGACGCGTTTGAAACGCTGCAGGATTTTAGAAATGACGGAAAAATAACCAGTTTCGTTACGATCATGCAGGGCTGCGATAATTACTGCACCTATTGTGTGGTCCCATATGTGCGGGGTGCGGAAGCCAGTCGTCACCCCGATAAAATCATTCGGGAAATAAAGGATCTGGTCGCCTGCGGCGTGCGTGAGGTGACCCTGCTGGGCCAGAACGTTAACAGCTACGGTCAAAAGGAAGGACACTGCAGTTTTCCGCAGTTGCTGACCCGCATCAGCGCCATACCGGGTTTGATCAGAATCCGGTTTACGACGTCGCATCCGAAAGATCTTTCCACCGATCTGAGTCAGGCGTTTAGGGACCTGGATAAGCTATGCAAGCACATTCACCTGCCGGTTCAGTCCGGTTCCGACCGGGTGCTCAAACGCATGAACCGCAAATACAACCGCGAACGCTATCTTGCGAAAATCGATGAATTGCGCCGATTCTGTCCGGAAATCGCCATTACATCCGATTTTATTGTCGGATTTCCCGGTGAAGCCGACCAGGATTTCGAACAGACCCTGGATTTAATCCAGAAAGTGGGCTACGATAGCCTGTTTGCGTTCAAGTATTCTGATCGGCCCAGTGCCCCGGCTGCCCGTTTTTCGGACAAGATTACCGAAGAAGAGAAAAATAAGCGGCTGAAAATCCTTTTGGAATTACAGGATGAAATCACGGTCAAAAAACACAAGGTCCTGGTCGGAACAACCCAGGAAATCCTGGTAGAAGGATTGAGCAAGAAGCAAACACCGATGGACAGTCCAAAGCCTGGTCAGGACAGCGGACGGCAACAGTGGTCCGGGCGCACTTCAACCAACCGGATTGTCAATTTTGAACAGGAACAAACTTCGCAGACGCATAATAGAAACTTTACAGGGCGACTGGTTCAGGTTAAAATTAAGAAAGCTCACGCGCATTCTCTCTGGGGTACGTTGGTGAGAATCGAACCACAGTCCATTACTCTGAAAGGAGACCACAGTTATGCTGCATAAAGTAAGCATAGCGGGCTTGACCATGGATCCCACATCCAATACGCCGATTATTATCCTCAAGTCGGAAGAAACCGATCAGGCGGTGCCCATATGGATCGGCCTGCTGGAGGCGACATCCATCGCATCAGCGCTTCAGAACGTAAAGTTTGATCGCCCGATGACCCACGACCTGTTCAAGAACTTTACCGATATCATCCATGTGGCTGTATCCAAGGTCGAGGTGTGCGACCTGAAGGACAGTACATTTTATGCCAGGATATATTTTGAGTCCGAGAACGGAGATTTTGATATGGATGCCCGGCCCAGCGATGCCATAGCGATTGCGCTGCGTTTCAATGCGCCTATTTTTGTGGACGAAAAGGTCATTGAAAAATCCGCCATGACCGATGACCTGGCCGAAGCAGCCGATCAGAGCGAAGAAGGCAAAAAATGGGCCGAATATCTCGGAAAGCTTTCACCGGAGGATTTCGGCAAATACAAAGTTTGAAACCAGGTTTCAGACCCTCATTGCGGGATCGGTGTTGATTACTTTGGATTAAAAATCAAGGCACTTGAAAACTTAGTTGACTTGACACTCTTCCGGTTTGTCAGGATGCAGGCAAGACCGTAGTGTGGTCTCACTCAGCGCCCTTGGTATCGCGCTTTTTTTACCGCGTTTGTAATCGCCTGCATGACCACCGTTGCAACCATTTCCCCAAACAATACGTGCTATCCGCAGTGGTGAATCCGGGTTGGCCCGTATCCGGATACAATTGCGACGGAATCCGTGCCGGTTCCGGTCGACTGGGAACCGGTCGTTCGACTGCGCACTTTCAGGTCTTGAAGCGCGGCCGACTTGGCTTCGGTAACCGTGACAACCGCTTCCACCATGGCCGCATCGGTTAACCATGCGTTAGTCAGAATGATGGTATTAATGGTGCCCTGGCTGCCGGCGCTGTTTCCCATATGGCGCCATTCCGCCGGTTCGCCGGCGCGTTTGGCGTTTGAAAGCCCGACGGTTGCCAGAGCGGTCACCTGTACGTTCTGCTCCACCCGGCGCACCTGCTCGAAAGAGTCCATGGTGGCGGCGGTCATCATTCCAACGGTCACCCCTTGCCATCCCATTTTGCGACATAAGCGGGACAGGGTAATTTCAGACGGTTCAAATGATTTTTTGCCGCCGCGGTTCTTTTCCACTTTTAGATTCACAATGTGGTCGGCCTGCACCCATCCGCCATTGAGCACTGCCGAACTGAGCACCCGATGGGCTGGGTCAAATTCGATATGAACGAACTCGGGTGTAGGCTCGATGCGGTATGGTTCGCAGTCGGGCATCATGGCGACTCACAAACGGTTTGATAGGCAATTTGCTGCAACAACCGCGCCCGGTCGTCGGACAGCGCCACCAGCCGGCGATCATCGGCGTATAAGGTCCCGGGCAGCCCTTTTGGACCGGTCCCGGACAAAACAGTGTGGAAAACACAGGCACTCAAGTAGGCACCGGCCGGGTTGGCATGACGATCATCGGCATGGTGGAGTCTGAAAGCGGGATCCGCTTTATGGCAATTAGCCCAGGCGCAACCCACCGGTGCCAGGACGGCATCAAGCTCGCGGGAGATTTGCCCATAGGCCTCCGCTATAGCTTGCTGGGTCTGCGGACGGCGCCGATTGGCCCAGGTCATGTAAAATACGGTTTCGGCCCCCTGTTTTTTGATTTCGGCGTCCAGCAAGCGTGCATACGCGTGCATCGCCTCCGGGGCTTCAAGCGCGCCGCCGCTGCGCTCCTGCAAAACGACATGGGTCCAATTTTCAGCGGTGATCATCTCCCGGGTCTTCGGGTTGGACCAGTGCCATTGCAAACTCACGCCCCGGCCGGTGCTTTGCGCGACTTCAAGGCCACGGGGTAGATCGGCAAACCGTGCCAGCTGCAATACCATCTGCGGCATATAGTGCAGGTAAGTATGGCTGTTGCCGATAAACAGAACCTTAGGGGCCGTCATAGGTTGCTCTCCGCAATCGAATCGTTGACTTTGGACGAAACCGCATCCATCATGAAACCGAAGCCACGTCCCCCGGCGCCCGTGCGTATTACGTTGCCGCAGGGAGTATGATCATCAATGCCGCATCGATGGGACCACCTTGACAAAAACCGATCGCCTGCCATAAGGATCTGTCATGCCAGCAGGTCCAGGACGTCCAGCGGTCGATCGATCAGCGCTCTGCAGCCGCTCTGCTGCAGTTCACGGGTCGATCGAAATCCCCAGCTGGCGCCCACCGGAAACATTTTCGCGGCGATTGCGGTCTGCATATCCACCCCACTGTCTCCCATATACAAAAATTCCGAAGGCGGCAGGTCTAAAAGCTGCGCGATCTCCAGCGCTGCGGTCGGATCCGGCTTGGGGGGAACAGTGTCGCGCCCGCCGAAGACGGCTTCAAAATTCCAGCTTGACAGGTATCTTGCGGTGCATTTTCGGGTAAAGGCATGGGCCTTGTTGGACAAAACCGCCAGTTTCAGGTTCCGACGCACCAGGGCATCCAGCATGGCGCCAATGCCCGGGTAAAGACGGGTGCTGTTGTGCCAGTTTGTGCTGTAATCCGCATTGAAAGCATCCAAACAGGTTTGTATGGTTTCGGCGCTGCGCTGGTCCTCCGGCAGCGCCCGGCGAATCAGCACACTGAACCCATCACCGATGAACTGACGATAAGCCTGCATTGGATGAATCGGAAAACCCTGAGCGGTCAAAACGCGGTTTACCGAATCGCCGATATCGGTCAGTGTATCCAGCAGGGTGCCGTCCAGATCGAAAAGAATCGCACGAAAAGGCATGCGGTTACCTCCTTTGGTCGGTTAGCCGGTTAGCCCGTTAGCCCGTTAGCCAGTTGGCTGGTTTGCCCGCTACGCACCATAATGTTAAAGATAGACGCGTAGTCCCGCTTTGCGGGATTCAGGCAGTTAAATCGAAAGGGCATCTTAATGTCAAGAATAGAAGCGTAGCCCTTAGGTAACGTTAGTGGATTCGTGCATATCATAGTTGACAAATATTTACCTCACGCAAAGTCGCAAAGCCGCTAAGTTTTCTTGATCTTTCTTTGCCTTTGCGTCTTGGCGCCTTGGCGTGAAAATTTAACAATATCGCCATAATATTGAGGTTTCAAGGCCATGTCCAAAAGAATGACTTATCCCTGACGTAGCTCCGTAATGGTGAATTGCGCCGGTTATTCTGTGGCCGCATCTACGATTTCGGCGATGTCCTGCACGATTGCATCTCCGGCGTTGTCCGCAATGCCGTCGCGAAGCATGGTTATGCAAAACGGGCAGGCTGCTGCAACGGTTTTGACCCGGGTTGCGAGAATTTCTTCAGACCTGGCGTGGTTGATGCGCCGGCCGATGGTCTCTTCCATGAACAGGCGGGCTCCGCCGGCACCGCAGCAAAACCCGCTGCTGCGGCTGCGCTGCAGCTCGAACAGTGATTCCGGTTTGGCCACGGCCTGCAAAAGCTGCCGGGGCGCATTGTATATCCCGTTCCAGCGCCCTAAATAACATGAATCGTGATACACCATTTCACCGTAACTGTCTTTTTTAAGCTTCAGACGTCCTGCTTCTAATAATTCCAGCAGGAATTGACTGTGGTGAACCACCGGCACGGTGGCGCCGAACTGAGGGTACTCATTCTTGATCGAATTAAAACAGTGGGGGCAGGCGCTAAGGATTCGCTGGGGCCGGTAGTGATTCAAGGTCTCAACATTTTGCTTAATCATCATCTGGGCCAGGTACTCGTTACCGGCCCGACGGGCGACATCGCCGTTGCAGCCTTCCTCCGGGCCGAGTATGGCAAAATTCACTCCGGCTTTATGAAGCACCCGGGCCAGGGCCCGGGAAATCTTTTTGCCGCGGTCATCGAATGAACCCGCACAGCCCACAAAATAAAGGACCTCCGCTTCAGGGTTGTCGGCCATCAGGGGCACGTCCATATCTTTGCACCAGTCGGCCCGGGTGTCGCTGCTAAATCCCCAGGGGTTGGACTGATTCTCGAGGCTGGTGAAGGTTTCCTGCATTTCCTGCGGGAAAGCGGCTTCCATCAAGACCTGGTATTTGCGGGATTCGAGGATCAGGTCCAAGTGCTGGATGTTCACCGGGCAGATCTCTTCACAGGCCCGGCAGGTGGTGCAGGACCAGAGCACATCGGCGGTGACCGGCGATTGCTCGCGCACCAGCGGTTGCACCGACGCGTCGTCTTTGGACAGCACCAACTGCGCCTGAGCCAGCAGGTCGTGCTTTATATCGCAAACAACATTTTTGGGTGAAAGCGGCTTGCCGGTTGTATCCGCCGGACAGAGCTGTTCACACCGTCCGCACTCGGTGCAGGCATACAGATCCAGAACATTTTTCCAGCTGAGATCCGTGACCTTCCCCAGTCCGAAGCTCTCGGCATCTTCGTCTTCGATATCGGTTTTGATCATCGCTTTTGACGGCTCCAGCGGTTTGAGAAAAACATTGGGCACGGCCGCCAGCAGGTGAAGATGTTTAGAGCCGGGAATATAAATCAAAAAGCCGAGAATGGTCAGGATGTGGATCCAGTATGAAAGCTCGTATCCGATGATCCGCCCCGGATTCGAAAGCGCATCCAGACCGAAGATGTGCAAAACAGCGGCTGAAACCGTAATATATTTACCGTAATCGAACCCGCCGGCGGCTTCGGCCGCGAGGATTTCAAAGGCATTGATGAAGTGAAAGGTGATGATGATGATGGTGGTAAAAAAGATAATCAACCGGGCATCCAGTCCGTCGGTCAGGTATTTGGGCCTGATAAAAATACGGCGGTACAGCGCGTAACCCAAACCGAAAAGCACCAGAAAGGCCAGAATATCGGCCACAAACATATAGGAGCCGTAAAGACGCGGGGCCAACCGGGCTATTTCGAAATCGTGAAAGACGCCCTGGATCATCAACGCGGCCGAATGGGGCTGAACCGCCAGAAACCCGAAGAAAATCAAGGTGTGGGCCAGCCCCGGCAGTGGTTTGCGCCGCACATTGGTTTGGGCCAGTACATCGGTGAAAATAACCCGGACACGCTCGGCAATCCGGTCAAGCGTGAAAACGGATTTGCCCGCCACCGCCCGCATGATTCTGTACAGCCGCCGAACCCTGGTAAAAAAAAGACCGAAAGCGGCCACCAGCGCCGCTGCCATGAGAATCGATTTGACCGTAACGTACGTATCCATACCTGAAGCTAATATTAAGCCGAATACCGCCGGACGGTATTCGGCTTGATAATGATACCTGCAATCCTATCCGAAGTAGGCGCGGATAAATTTCAGGAACCTTTCATTTTCCTCATCCAAACCGGGAGTGACCCGGAAATATCCGGTTTTACCGTGAATCTCACCGATCTTTTTCAGGTAAACCTTTTCCATATTCAGGGCCGCCTCCAGGATTTCCTCAGTGGACTTGCCGGTCATGGTGGCATCGATCAGCATATAATTGCCGTGGGCCGGAAATGGTTTGAGACCAAGTTTCCTCAGCTCAGTGGCAAAGATGTCCATCCAGCGGTTGTTGTGTTCGACTTTGTCCTTGATTTCCTGCGGATTGTCGATGATGGCTTCTGCGGCAGCCGCCGACATCAGGCTCACATTCCAGGGCAGAAACATCCGGTTGAAGGCGGTAATCATTTCCTCGCTGCCTAGAATAAAGCCGAAGCGTATCCCGGCAAAACCGTGTGCTTTTGAAAACGTTACCGACAGGAAAACCTGCGGATATTCCTTGATCAGTGGTGCCTTGGTCGGATTGTCGGGATTGTAATCCAGGTATGCCTCATCGACGCAAAGTGGAATGCCGGTCTTGCAGAATTTTTCCAGATCCTCGTCATCGATGAATACACCGGTCGGGTTGTTGGGATTGATGATCAATATCAACTTGGTTCTCTCATTAATGGCATTGAGCATGCCTTCCACATCGTACTGCAGACTGTCCTTGAGCACGGGAATTTGGACAACTTTGGCATTGCACAGTTCCGCCCGGGGGGGGAAAAGCTCGAAAGTCGGGGTCGACATGATGATTTCATCCCCCGGCTGCAGGAAAACGCGCATCATGGCATCGATGGTTTCCGATGAACCGTTGCACAGGGTTACGTTGTTGGGTCCCAGATCGTACATCTTCCCGATTTTAGTCCTGAGCCTTTCAAAACTGTCCGGATAGCGGTTGCCGTTTCTCAATGCGTCGGCGACCGCCTCGATCACTTTTTCGGACGGTCCGATCGGATTTTCGTTCAGCATCAGCCGGGCGTGATCCGGATTGGCCCAGGCCTTATCGAGAATTCCGACATTGTATTCCCTTGATGTAAAAAGCCACGGGACGATCCAGTCTTTGAGTTCTTTCATGATTATCTCCTTTCCAACTCTTTTGATTGATTTATATAAACGCTGATTTCCAGTTGCATTACTAGGTGTCTTTATAAGTCAAGATCTTAAAATTTAGGTCAAGCCTGCCCTGTCGTGAGCCTCCCTTTCGAGGGCCTCCCTTCGAGGACCTCAGGGTCGAATGACAGGGTCAAATGACAAGGCCGAACGGCTCGTCGGTTTGAGGCGGAGTTTCGCTGGGTTACCATACCGAGTCCAACGGTTCGTAAGGCAGGCCAAATGCATCGGCCACACCCTGATATGTCACCTTGCCCTGAATGATGTTGACGCCTCTGGCAATTTCAGGATTCCCCTTGGCTGCATTGCGGTAGCCTTTATCCGCAATTTCCAGGGCATAGGGCAGGGTGGCATTGGTCAGGGCCAAGGTTGAGGTCATGGAAACTGCGCCGGGCATGTTGGCCACGCAGTAGTGAATGATGCCGTCCACCTCATAGATGGGATCGTCATGGGTGGTTGCCTTGGCGGTTTCAACGCATCCGCCCTGATCGATGGCAACATCGACAATGACCGATCCTTTTTTCATCAACGCCAGCATGTCCCGTGTAATCAGTTTGGGAGCCACGGCACCGGGAATAAGCACGGCGCCTACCACCAGGTCGGCTTCTTTGAGCAGATCGCGAATCGTGGACGGGCTGGACATGAGGGGAAAGCAGTTCTTGGGCATGATATCGCTGAGGTACCGCAGGCGTTCGAGATTGGTGTCGAGAAGGTAAACCTTGGCGCCCAGACCGCAGGCCATTTTGGCGGCGTTGGTTCCGACAATACCGCCGCCGATGACCAATACCGTTCCCGGTTCGACCCCCGGTACGCCTCCCAGAAGAATCCCCTTTCCGCCAAAGGTTTTTTCCAAATACTTGGCGCCCTCATGGATGGCCATCCTGCCGGCCACTTCGCTCATCGGTGTCAGCAGGGGCAAATAGCCGTCGTTTTTTGCCACCGTTTCATAGGCAATCGCAATACACTCGCTGTCGATTATCGCGCGTGTCAATTCTTCAGAAGCGGCAAAGTGAAAATAGGTAAACACGATCTGGTCCTTGCGGATGAGCGGATATTCGACCGCAAGTGGCTCTTTCACCTTCATGACCATTTCGCATTGCCGGTAAATTTCCTTCGCCGAGCCAGCAATAGCGGCTCCGGCTTTCTCGTATTCCTTATCGGTAAAACCGGACCCTTCACCGGCGGTGGTTTCGACCTGGACCCTGTGTCCACAGGCGATCATTTGTTCCACCCCCGCCGGCGTCATGGCCACCCGGTTTTCTTTGCTTTTTATTTCTCTTAAGACCCCTGCTAGCATACGCCCTCCTTTTTGGGTTTTTAAACCGGCTCATGCGATGCATTTTGCGGCAAAACCGACCATTTTTTCAGTCGCCTTTGAGAATTGCTCGGCAGTTCGCTGAAGGGCCGGGTGCGCGTTGTACTCGTCGCGGCTGTAACCGTCGGTGGTATATGCGCGCTCGAAGTAGGGGATGCGCATCAGTTTTTCCATCACGTCCTTGGGTGTATCGGCATGAATGCGGTCATTTTCGAAAACGATATCCTTTTCACCTTCAAAATTGACTATTTGATCGATAAACGGCGGCGGGCAAGTCACCACGACCGATGCCCCGGTCTTCTCCTCCAGATGCCAGATTCGGGTAGAACCATCGATGTTGGGTCCCAGACGCAGGGAGCAGGAAAGCATCTTGCTGGGCAGGTTGTTGTCTTCGAGATATTTGTATGCTTTTTTGAATATCGCCAGTTCGGCCAATCTGACCTCTCCTTCGGACAATTCAATCCCGACCTCGCCGGCAAAATCCCGCAGTCCGCCCAGATCGCCGTAGCGGGATTCCATATGGGTGATCACCGAGCGCCATTGGCTCAGATCCACGTCGTTCTTTTTGGCTGTTTCCAGCCCTCTTTTGACCGTTTCCGCGCAGTCCACCAACTGCGGCAGAACAAACGACAGGGTATTGTTGGTGGAAATTCCCCGGGCGGTCAGTTCCTCGATGACCTCGTACCCTTCTTTCGATCCGGGTACTTTGATCATTACATTCGGGTTTATTTCGGCCAGTTCGAGGGCCTGCTTCAGCATGGCATCCCTGTCGAATACGCTGCGCGGATCCACCTGTCCGGACAGATAGCCCTCTTTGTACCCGGTTTTTTCAAAAAGAGGCAGATACATATCGGAGCCCCTTTTAACAACGGTTTTGTACAGCATCCAGAAAAGGCTTTCCGTATCGATTCCCGGGTTGGCCGCGATATAGTCCCGGGCCACCTGTTCCCAGTACGATTCATCATCCTCGATCGCCTGGAGCGACAGCGGTGGATTGGTCGTCACCCCCCTGAAAAGCGACTGCTCCGGATTTTCTCTGTCGTACATTCTGGCAAACTGCTGCTCCATAACCGGCCGGTCTTTCTCGGCCGCTTTGGCCAGCATCTTTTTGCACCAGTTGTCGAAAATAACCGGGGATGAATCCCACCAAATTTCCATGCCCGGGCTAACGTCTACCAGTTTTTCTAATAAATTTTTCTCCTCCATTTGTTTTTCCTTTCCCTTAGAATCCTAAAAACGCTTACGGTTATGGTTATACGCTGATCCCCCCTAAACACCGAGGATCAGGCGATAATAAGTGAATTTACGCCATTTTCCGTTATGTGATACCGGCCGAGCTCGATTTCGAAAATATACCGGTCCCCACGGTAGTAGGAGCACAATACTTCCACCGGAAGGTTATGCTCGTTGTATGTCAGGCTTTCCATGTACAAGCCGGCCGAATTTTCAGGCAGATGAAACAGTTTTGCGATTTGCCCTTTGAGGTTCACGGCCCGGATGGTCTGTTCGCAGCGGGCAAGAACGGTGTTAAACTGCGACGATAAAATCTTGTACATCGAACCGGTAAGATCCATATCCAAAATATCTTTAAACATTTCGCTTGGCAGATAGCTTTCTTCGTAAATCAGCGGAATATCATCACCGGTCCGTAGACGGCGCACCGCCACGGCTTTGCTGTCTGCGCCCAGAATCAGAATTTTGGCGACATCTTCGGGCGGTTTTTCAATTCCTTTTTTTAAAATAATGGTTTTTTCCTGATAGCCGAGCTCTTTCAGATCATCTCTGAAACTGGTTATACGCTCGAGTTTGTGTTTAAGGGCCACAGGCTCCGGTGATGTCACGAATGTCCCCATTCCCTTGACGCGGCTCAGCAGCCCTTCGGTAGTCAGATGCGAAAGTGCCTGGCGCAAGGTATTGCGGTTGACCTCGCACATTCTGGAAAGTTCGATTTCAGAAGGGATTTTTTCGCCGACTTTATACCGGCCCGACTGAATGAGTTCTTTTAGCCAGGTACTGATTTGAAGATATTTGGGGATCGGATTTGAAGGATCGACGATTTTCAATGGAATTCCCTTCTTTTTTTAATGACCGAATCTGCATGTTGCGCGGCAAGTAACGGCAATTTCGCATACCTATCTAGATGTATATACATTTAAACAGTCAATCCGATGTCTGTCAAGCTAAAAAATGCGCAATTCGGTCTGTTTTTTTCGTTCTTCTAAACCCCGGGATTTAAGCTAGAATGAATATGCGTTTGATTGTGATTGTCAAAAATATGTTCCGTTGAAGGGGGTAAGATAAGTAACTCCCTGAAATTGTGAAAAGTGATCCGGTGATCACTTGACTCTACTTCACACATAGGGTGGAATTGGCAAAAAATCAAAGCTGTTTTGAAAAAATGGAAACACGGAAATTTTGGTGGCGCGATCGGTATGATATTGGTGGACTTGAAAAAAATGAAGCTGGAAAATTTGTGGCGAATGTGATTCAAAAGTTGTAGCGGCTAATTTTAATCAGTCGTCTGTTACTTTGTAATTTTAACATTATCTTACAGCCCGGTCAGGTTGAGCTTAGGCATGGATATCTGCAATTTTAGTTGGTTTTGTTTCTTACTAATGAATAGCAGATATAGCTAGCTCGGTGTTTTGTGTGATATATTTCGAATACATGAACGTTCATGATTATCTGATGGTGTGAAATGTCAGCGGAACACCAGTCTGAGTACAGCATGTGTTATACAATAAATTATGGCCGACGATCAGTGGTGGAGAAGGATTGATTTCACGCTTTTGCCCTGATAGGATTTTATTTAGGGTATCCGTTTAGAAACAGGAACTTACCTTCTCAATCCAGGCCCTCTACGGAAGTGCAGTGGAGGGCGTCCGCAAAATTTCACCGCAGGCGTCCTGAAATAGATCCGCATACTTATGGAACGTATCGAAACCAGACGTCCCCTTTTCGGAGGTAGCTTATGTCCGATCCGATCCCTTTCAAAACCGTTGCCCGCCACAATCGTCCAGGCGATGCCTGGATCGTTATCAACGAGAACGTCTATGACATCAGCAGGTTTCCTCATCCCGGTGGGCTCGAAGTGCTTGAACCGTACCTCGGCCGAGACGCAACTGCTGCGTTTTTCAGCCAACACAACCTCGATATGCTCGCGATTGTGGAGAAGAACCTGGTCGGTGTCATAGACAGGGATGATGAGGAATGGAAACAGGAGCGCGAGGCGGCAAAGGATCGCGCCACCGACAACAGCCTTTTGGCAAGGCGCGCAAAGCTTGCGCCGATTTCCCACATCCTCAACACGCGAGATATGGCGCAGGTCGCGGAATCGGTCATGGACCCGCCTGGATGGGCGTATTACGATTCAGCAGCGGACGATGAGGTGACCCTTCGCGAGAACGAGGCTGCCTTTGGCAGGTTGTGGCTGCGGCCCCGCGTGCTCGTGGATGTCTCGAAGGTCGATACCTCCGCCGAACTCCTCGGCGTTCTGAGTTCCTTTCCCCTCTATGTTACGGCCACGGCGCTCGCAAAACTCGCCGATCCGGAAGGAGAGGTCGCCATCACGCGGGCATGCGCCGAAGCGAATGTCCCGTACATGTGTCCAACTCTCTCCTCGTGTTCGCTTGAAGAGATGACATCAGCACGTGCACCCGACCAGACGCAGTGGTTTCAGCTTTACGTGAACAAAGATCGCTCCGTCGCAAAGGACCTGTTGCAACGGGCGGAGACGGGTGGCTGCAAAGCGGTGTTCGTTACCGTCGACGCACCCCAGCTCGGTCGACGCGAACGGGACATGCGTTTCAAGGCGCCACAGAAAAGCTCTGTACAGGAAGGGGATACGCAGGTTGACACCTCTCGGGGGACGGCCAACGCACTCTCTTCCTTTATTGATCCCTCGCTCTCGTGGTCAGACATCGACTGGATTGCGGGTGTCACAAACCTTCCTGTCTGTCTCAAAGGTATACAATCGGGAAAGGATGCCGTGCTCGCGACCAAACGCGGAGCGAAGGCTATTGTGGTGTCGAACCACGGGGGACGGCAGCTCGACTATGCGCGAAGCGGTGTTGAAGTGCTTATCGAAGTGATGGCCGCGTTGCGGGAAGCCGCCCTTGACCGACAGGTCACCGTTTTTGTCGACGGCGGCATCCGCCGTGGCACCGACATCTTTAAATGTCTCGCACTCGGCGCAGATGGTGTCGGCATCGGCCGGCCTGTTCTGCACGGCCTTGCCGCCTATGGCGAAGCCGGCATCATCAAAACCATTACGATGCTTCGTGACGAGTTTGCGATGTGCCTCATGATGATGGGGTGCCCAACCGTCGCCGACATAAAAGAAGAGATGGTGGTTACCTCGAAGCTGTAGGTGGTCGCCGACGCCAGCAGCAGCCATAGATAACAACTGTTTCACCGCTTACGGCCGTATGTATTATTGTTGGACGCAGGCACGCCCGATGAGGCTTTGCGCCTGGCTAAAGAAAACCCGGCAGAAATTCACTTCCTCATCAGTACTTTGAAATGCTCTGCAAAAAGTAATGAAATGATGTGGCTATAGCAAGAAATCCTGCACAGCGGAAATTTGCACCAGCTGCAATTTCAGCTTATCTGCGATTAGTTGGGAAGATCGGGAATTTTGGAAGAGCACTTTCATTACGGATTAGTAGCAGTATCTGCAAATCCTTAAAAACAAAAACTTGCGCTCTTCACTTCAGCCCAGCTATCTGTAAAGTTTGGATTATTTTCTCTAAAATTCCCTGATCCTTGTAGGGCTGTGATTTAGCATATTCTTCGAGAGTGAACCTGGGTTTGATTCTGATGATTTCTCTAGCTGCTTGATGCGCCTCTTTCATTCTACCCATTGCTGCACTGGCACAAGCCAAAATTAAAAGCGCATCCAAATCATCTTGACTTCGATTTAGGATTTCGTTAGCCATAGCAATAGCCTCTTCGCTTCGTTCGCTGAGGTAGTAAGCCCTGGCGAGAATTGCTGGAAAGAACATTGGAAAGACGGGGGTAATCCGAATGGCTTTTTTAGCAAGATCGATCGCTTCGATTGGCTTGCCCATATAGTTAAAAATGTTCGCTTTAATAGCATAAACACCGCTGCAACTTGGACGCACAAAATAAGCCTTTTCAATTTCGGTCATTGCCAGGTCATGTTCCCGCTTTAAAAGGTGTATCTGGGCCATCATTAGATGTGGAAATCCAGTTGCCTCCTCAAGCGTTAGGGCTTGCTCAGCAAGTTCAAGCGCTCTTTCCAAAGAATTGGTAAACGAATCGCTAAACCCAAGATAGGCATCCAACCAATATGCCCAAGCTGCCATATCATAACCCAGGGCTGACTCTGGTTCCAGTCGGATCGTTTCCTCGAACATGCGTTGTGCATCTTCTATGTCCTCCTTTTTGGAAACAAACATCGATTGCCAACCACGATAGAAACACTCGCGAGCAGAAGGACTTCGAAGGGTCTTCCTAATCCGACGAGACCATTCACCTGTAAAAAGCTTTACGTCCATGGCCGCCACAATCTCTTCAGTAATCTCATCCTGAATGGTAAAGAGATCGTCCAGTTGGCGGTCAAATCGTTCAGCCCATATATGACGACCTTTCGATGTTTCCATGAGCTGGACGCTAATACGGACTTGGTTACCGGATTTTCGGGCTCCACCTTCGAGTACGTGGCTTACGCCGAGTTGATGACCTAATTCCCTTATCGTTACAGGCTTCTCTTTGTATGTAAGCATCGAGTGCTCCCCTATCAGGAACAAGCCCGATAGTTTCACCAGGGAGGTCATGATATCCATGGTGAGGCCGGTGCAAAAGTAATCCTGTTCAGGATCGGCACTGAGATTAACAAAAGGGAGCACCGCGAGAGATGGTTTGTCGGGAAGTGACAACGGTGCTTCTACACGTAACTCCGTTTTGTCAGTGTGCAAGTTATTAGTGGTGGGGATCTCAAAGATTTTATATACTCCTACCGGCTCAGAAATATTCTTTAAGGTTTGCTCACCCAGTTCGGTATATCTGAGGTCAAGTTTACTTTGGATCTGTTTATAGATTACATCTGAGATGCAGATTCCTCCCGGTTCTGCAAGAGTTTCTATACGGGCAGCGATATTGACTCCCTCACCGTATATGCGCTCTCCGTCAACCATTATATCACCTAAATGAAGGCCGATTCGAAAATCCATCCGGCGTTCAGGGATTAGTTTCTCGTTGTGATGCTTTAGCACCGCCTGAATACGAACTGCACAATTCACCGCATCGAGCGCACTTAAAAACTCGGCCAACATATTGTCACCAACAAAGTCCACAACACGTCCATGGTACTTATCAGCGAGCGCTGTCATCTCATTTCGATAGGCATTGAGGATCCGAACGGCTGACACCTCGTCTTCCACAATGAGCCGACTGTAACCAACAACATCAGCACTAAGAATGGCTGCAAGTTTACGTTTAAAAGCTTCTAACACCATGAGGTTATCCCTCTCTTTTTTGGCTCTAAATTATCTCGATTATAAATTGCCGCCAGGATATGCGAAATGAGATTTCAGCCCAGATTCGATTTTGCTGATCAAACAGACTTTGGGATAGGGGATGGAGGATATTTATAGATTTAATATAAACAGATACCACATTGTGTCAATTTGGGTCAAATCCTATTTCAGATGAGCTTAAGGCTGAAATGTTTGGGGACTATTCAAATACTGTAATTCAGAAATTGCAGCTTGAGACTATATGACAATTTTGAGGTAGGTAAATGCTTGGGTTAGCTTGCCACTATAACAAAATCGATATAAGTTGTGATAGTTACTGGCAACACGAAAATATTATCTAATGTCCCTGATCCCACTCATACATGACCGTAACTTTAATAAGACTCACAGGTTGATTCGAGCCGGGATTCTTTAGGACAAAGGCACCCCCATCCGGATTAATTCTTCCATCACCTGATCATACATCCGATCATATTCTTCCAGCCGCTCGCCGGTTTTAACATCATATAACTCCGGATAGGTTTTGCCTTCGATGCCCGGCGGCGGACGTTTGATCCTGTTCTCATATTTCTCCAGGAGCAGATTGCACAATTCACTGGCCCGTCCGGCGGTTATCCCCGCCCGGGCGGTGCCGTGGGCCACTTCGGCGTTGAATTGGGCTTCGGTTGGCGTCACACCATCGTTGATAACCGCTTTGGCCGGATGAGACATCTGAATCCCGGCATAGCCGGAAACGACGGCGGCGATCTGTTGGGCGGCAGCTTCGTAAAAATAGGTTGGCGTGCATGGACCGCCCACTGCGTAGGGCAGGGCAATGGCACAATAGCGGTCGTTGCGGCTGGTGGCGCGCCCGACGATGGCCGACACCCACAGGGCGGCGCGCGTGGAGCCGCAGCCAAGGTTCATATTGACCGGACCGGTCAATTGATAGGCCCCGTTCATGAACACGCAGCCGGCAATGTGATAGGTTGCCATGACCAGAGCGGTGCCGGCCGGCCCGCCGGCATACCCGCCGAGGATGGTCAGGGCCGTGGAACCGATATTGCCGCCCATGTGCTTTACAAAGCTGAGTTTGTTCAAATTGTTGAAATCGACGGTCATTTCGGCGATAAAATCGATCAGCCAGCCGTCCGAAGGCCGCAGCCCGACCGGCGGGTAACAGCCGGCGATGGTGCCGGTGGCGGTGGTGGCCGAAGAGCACAGGTTCAATATGGGCAGACCGGGCCGGCCGGCCTGCCGCAGGGCTTTTCGGGCGGTGCCGATGGCGCTGAAAACCGCGTAAAGCTCCAACGGCGATCCGCTGATGACCGGCATTCCTCTGACCCAAGCCAAGGCCGGAATGCTTACCGAATTGGCCTGGGCCACGCCGGCGTAACCTTCCACCTGGGCCAGGGCGATTTCTTCCGAAGTGGCGACGATGCCGGTCCCGATGTGGCAGAAGGGTGGTGTTCGGTCTTCCGGATGACGCGGTGTCAACGTTGTCCGGTCGAGGCCTTCGCCGAAAGTGCCGGCCTGCCTGTAATTTTTGAGTCCGCTTTCGATCTCCGCTCGGTGGAATGGGATCACCCGGTTGGTATCGGCGCAGTACAGGCCGGTGCGGGCCAGAAATTCAATGGCGGCTGCGTAGAGCCGGTCGGCCAGGGCATTGTCGTCCGGCACCGGCTCGGCCGGATGATAGGAGATGTCGAATTCTGCGGTAACGTCCCTGACATTCGGGATCAGGACATTCAAGTGAAAATCCTCCTGGCTCATGAGGGGACCGCTGACGGCTCTCTTTAGATAATCGAGCAAATCGGGCATTTTGCCTCTCCTTTTTTAACAGATGCAGATTCTTTACATACACATGACCCCAATGGTCGATCAGGAAGGCAGAACCTCCAAACCCATTTCTTTGAGTTCCGCCCGAACCTCATCCTGGATTTTCAAGTACGCTTCGTTCGTAATCTTTTTAGTCTTCAGGTCATAGACCTGCCCATATCTAAAGCCCGGTGTCGGTGTCTTGATATTTTTTTCATACCTGGCAAAACAATCCCGCGCCAGGGCGTCGGCATCTTTGCGGGAAAACCGCGCGCAGGCAAGACCCATTTCAGCGTGGAACTGGTGGTCCTTGGGCAGCAGCGAGTCCGGCTCCACCGATTTGGCGGGATGACCGGAAAAGATGTTACCGCCGGCCGGCACCACGGATAACATGTAGGCCGCCATTTCATAATGGTACATCTTGGTGCCGGCGCCGCCGGCCAGATAGGGCAGGTTCACGACCGGGCGCCGCATTTTGCGGGCATTGGCCTGGTTTGACATGCCGATGGCCCAAAGCAGCGGTTTGGTGGAAGACATGCGCAAATTTTGGTGCAGCGGCGCATTGTAGTGGTAATTACCCCGGTAGATCAGGCTTCCCATGATCAGATAACTCGTGGCCAAAACCGCCACGCCTTCGGCGCCGCCGGCATATCCACCGAACAGCGGCGTCGAAGTCGAACCGATATTGGCGCTGATGCTGTTGAAGTAGGCGACTTTTTGCAGGGCTTCGTAGTTGACCATCATCTCGGAAAGAAAATCGATGAGAAAACCGTCGCTGGGTCGCAGACCGAATTGAGGGGCCGCAGCCGCGATCATGGAAACCGAGTTGGAGGCAGCCGAGATCCCGTTGATGATGGGAAGTCCGGCGCGTCCCGAGCGCCGGATGCCTTCGCGGGCCAGAATCACCGTTTTAATGGCTGCCAGCAGTTCCTGGGGCGAGCGCACCCGGGCGTCTTTACCCCGCAGGTGCAGGATGGACGGAACACTGACGGAATCGACGATGTCGATGCTCGCCAGACCTTCCACCGTGTCGAGATAAATCTGCTCGTCGGTTGTGTAAATACCGCCGCCCACATGGATCCAGGGCATGGAATCCTCGTCCACATCCCTGCCGTACATGGTTTTGGCTTCCCGCCCCTGCCCGAATCTGGCGGATTTGGGCGCCTGCTCCGCGGACCGCAGTATCTCTGTGTGGGAAAACTCCATGACCCTGTTCGTGTCGGGGCAATAGGCCCCGGCCTCGGCAATCAGGTCAACGGCAGCCTCAAACACGCGATCCGCCAGGTCGTCATCGGAGTTTACGATGGTTTGGCGATCCCACTTGATTTGATAGCGGTCGATAATCTCTCCTAACTTCGGCACGAAGCGCTTCATATAGTAGTCGATATCCGGCATTAAAAGACCGTTGTCGGCTCTTTCGAAAACGTCGATTAAATCTAACATGTTGCTCCTCCTGTGTTGCGCGCGGTTTCCGGCGTGCAAGCTCGTTGGTTCACGGTAATATTTTTTCACCACCACAGAGGACACAGAGACACTATTTTTTTGTCCATCCCGCCATTGGCAGGACGATGGACAAAAGCAGTCTCTGTGGTGAGAACAATATGTTGCACATTACATAAGGTGCTTTACTAAATAGTACGTTAACGTATTTGCGAAACTATATACTGAGGCCCTTAACGGCGTTTTTCTGACAACATGTTGTAAGAAACCGATTGAATATTTTCGATTGAATCCGCCCGAGGCGGACAAAAATTGAATATTTAAGGAATTCTATCAATTCTTACATAACAATTAATAAAATGAAGGAGCATAGCGACCTCCACAAATCTTCAATCTTCAATCGTCAATATTCAATTCCGGCTTTTCCGGGTTAGGCCGCCGTAAATGACTTGGCCAGTTCGACGGCGCCGTAGGCGTTTTCAGCATAGCCGTCGGCACCGATTTCATCCGACCAGGCCTTGGTAACGGCGCCGCCGCCCACGATCACTTTGAATTTTTCACGCTTGCCCTGTGCTTCAAGGGCCTCCAGGACGTCTTTTTGACCCACGAGGGTCGTGGTGAGAAGGGCTGAGAGTGCGATAACATCGGCCTTCACCTCTTCGGCCTTGACGATGAAAGCAAAAGGGTCCACATCCACTCCCAGGTCGTGTACGTCAAAACCGGCGGTTTTCATAAGGAGTCTGACGATGTTTTTTCCGATGTAATGCATATCGCCTTTAACCGTTCCAATGACCACCGTCCCTTTTTTTTCTGCGGCCAGTCCCTGTTCTTCGATTTTGGGCTGAAGCAGGCCCATGGCACTTTCAAAGATCTGGGCCGATTTCATCAATTCGGGCAGAAATATCTCTTCGTCTTCAAACATCTGCCCAATCGTTTCGAGTCCGGGCAGCAATCCCTTTTCGATGATTTCAAGGGGTGCAATCTCTGCCGCCAATCCTTTTTGGGTATAGTCGACCACTTCTTCAGGCGCCAATGCGACCATCGCTTTCTTAAGATGATCAAAAAAAAGTCCGTTGTTTTGCATTTGTTGCTCCTTTCCAAGCGCTAAGGTGTCTTTACGAACGAGATTTGGGAAATTAATGGTATTGAAAAAAGCCCGCGAACCGGACGGCCCCACCAAAAGGCGATAGATGGGTCGGCATCTAGTTTCCCTGCGGGTTGTTGCATAACAGCTGAATCAGCTCCGCGGGGGAGGAGACCATGAAATCAGGATCCGTCTGGGCCAGTCTGCAGGCGTCCTGCCAACCCCATGTGACCGCAATCGTAAGGGCCTCCGCCTTTTTGCCTTCATTGTTTTGTCTTCTCTTAGCTAAATCTGTCTACAGCTCGAATTTCTTGTTGCGATAGGCCTGAAGGTAATTTGAGCAGAATTCGTCGCGTCCGGCCAGGGTCTCCGCAGCAATCAGGTTGGCCATCATGCGCCCATCGAGCGGGTTGACGATCAGACTGTCCAGGCCCTTGGCTACCGCCATAACGGCAAAGGTCTGGTTCATGAATTTTCGCATCGGCAGCCCGTAGGAGATGTTCGACAACCCGCAAATCGTGTGGACCCCTGGAAATTGGCCCATGATGGCTTCGATGGCGTCGAGAAACTCCACGCCGAACCCGTCTTTGGTTGAAATCGGCTGAACCAGGGGATCGACGTAAATGTTTTCGATGGGCACATTGTTGCGGACCAGTCCATTGACCAGATTGTCCGCAATTTTTACCCGATCCCCGGTTGTTTCCGGCATCCCCTCATCGCTCATGCACAGGGCCACCACCTTCAGGTCCGTCCCGGCGACCAGGCCTAAAATGGCGTCATAGCGTTGTTCCTCAAGCGAAATGGAGTTGATCATGGCCGCACCCTTGTGAACGGACAGGGCGGTTTCAATGGCGCGTGGGTCCGGGCTGTCGATACAGCAGGGGGCATCCACCGCGTCCTGAACGGTGGTTACCAGCCATTTCAGATATTCGACTTCGCGGTTCACGAATATCCCGGCATTGACGTCAAGATAGTTGGCCCCGGCCTGGTGCTGGTCTTTGGCAGTTTTTGCGATCGTCTCCGAATCGCGGGCTTCAATGGCCGCGCCCATCGCCTTGCGGCTGGCGTTGATTAACTCTCCGACAATAAGCATGTTCATCTCCTTTGGTTAATTTCGTTTTCCGTTTCCGATAGCGATCGGTTTTCGTCATCAATAGATTTTATCCGTATCTGCGGGGCATTTACATTTTCCACACCGCATCGCCCGCCACCAGATTTTTGAAACGCGCTCGAATACGGTCATCGACATCCCTGGAAAAAACAGCCGGATTGTCGTGCGTGAGTATCTTCCCGGCCTTCTGCAGCGCCCGGGCGGCCTGCTTCAGTGCCCGGGCCTTCGCATCGGGTCGGCCGGCTTCCTCCCAATTGGCGCGCATCTCCCGGGTCGCAACCGTGGGCAGCATAGCGGCAGAGCGCATATGCGCCATGGTGTGCTCATGCTCCATGTAGTTGCCGCCGGGTCCGATTTCGGCAATAACATCCAGGGCCAGGTTTTCTTCGCTGAACTCAAACCCCCGCTGGATGCGCTTGAGCATCAGTGCTATCTCGCCGTCGATGACCGCTTTACCAAAATCAAATGCCATCAGGCTGCTTAGCAGGCCGCCCATGTTGAACATGTGCGTGCCGCCGAGCAGCGCCCCGGTGGTGTTCATGCCGGTTTCGTAGCCTGACTGGGCATCATTTTCATGGGCGCCGGTTAGACCGATGTAACCGCCTGAGGGAACATTGTAAATGCGGGCCATCTGGCTGTGGGCCATCTGAAGCAAACCCGTTTCAATCGCTCCCGGCGCATAGCCGCCGGTGCGCATATCGGCAGCAGTCGACAATACGGCGTAGATCAAGGGGGTATGGGGACGGATCATCTGCATGAGCACAGCGAGCGCCAGAAATTCAGCATTGCCCAGGGTTAAGGTACCCAATAAAGTCATGGGCGAGGTCATTCCGGCACTGGGAACAATGGTACCGTAAACCGGCAGTCGCTTTTCGACGAGATAGATTAACACATCAGTGGAAGCTATATCCATGGTTAGAGGGGAGACCACCGGACAGCAATGATGGGTAATCAGAGGGCGCTGGCTGTAGGCCGCTTTACTGCCGGAAACGATGGCCCCCAATTCCAGGACCTGCAGAAGATCATGCATGTCCGGTGTGTTGCCTCGAACCGGTTTTAGGCAGTTTTTTAGGGCCGGATAGAAGCGAGACAGGCTGAAGCGGCCTTCGGGGGCATCATCGGCCAGAGTCGAGATGGAAAAAACGTCAAATCCGGGAAGTTCGTTGATCAGAAAGGCAATATTGGCAATGTCGGCAGAAGTGGCCCGTCGCTCGTCACCGGTTACAGGATCGATGATGTTGGGGGCGGAGCTTGCGGTGACGACCACCGGACTGTTTCCGGGGATGGACTTGTCAAACTGCGGATCACGTCCCCGGAAGGTGAATGATGGGATAAACGCCTTTATAAATTCTTCGATGACCTGTCGAGGGATTTTTACGATGGTGGTTTTTGAATCCACATGGCAGCCGTGTGCGGCATAAATGTCCCGCGCTTTTTTATTCCGCACCAGGATACCGACTTTTTCCAGTATTTCCAGCGAAGCTTCATGAACCCGGTCAAGCTCCTGAGGATTCAACAGTTGCGAATACCGCATCAGACGCTCCTCCTTTACTTAATTAGCGTATACCCATGCCCGATGGAAACCATCAGGCAAATTCAACCAGAATATTCATTGAGGCCAGATTCTGGCGGACATCCTCCGGAATTTGCCTGTCCGTGATAATAATATCGATATTTTTTACCGGGGTGATCACCACCTCGGCCACCAACCCGAACTTCGTGTGATCCGCCAATACGATGACTTCTCCCCGGGTGCGGCGGATCATGGCACGTTCGGTCATCGCGATTTCCAGGTTGGGCGTCGTCAAACCGGCGCTGAGGCTGAGACCGTCGGCGCCCAGAAAAACCTTGGTGGCGTTTACCTGGTCAATCATCTCCACCGTGAGTGGTCCTGCCAGGGCCCGGGTGCTGGGATTGTAGGTTCCTCCCAACACCACCAGATCCGCCGCCTTATTCTCCACTTCGGCAATGAGACCCAGATTGTTGGTAAATATGGTAAACGGCATGGCGGGTTCCACGTAGCGGATTACCTGCGCCGCCGTGACACCTTCACCGATATAAACGCTGTCATTCGGCTCGATCAGGCCGGCCGCCCGGCGGGCAATAAGCTGTTTTTCCCTGGGATGCTTCTGTGCGCTGGCGTTGTAATGAAATTTGTCGATCACCCGTTCCTGTCTGAACACAGCTCCGCCGTGGGTGCGCTCCACGAGGCCCTGCTTTTCGAGAACATCCAGGTCACGGCGGACCGTCATTTCCGATACACTCAGAATTTCGCTCAGACGCGACCCGCGGATGGTAAATTCTTCCCTGAGAACCTCGAGAATACGCTGCTGTCGCTGAGCTGGGAGTAAGGGATCTTCTTTTTGTGTGGTCTGCACGGATTCGGCTATTTAATTTTTTCTGATTGTTCAAATATGTTCATATTTGTTTTAAATATGATACAATGGACATGGTTGCCGCGTTGGCCATTATTTTCAAAGATATTGGGCAAAGGAATATTATCAATATAAACTCTATATTTTAGGTAATATATAGATTTCGGCTTGCTTGTTGTCGTTCGATTACTTAAAGAAAGTCGAACCAAATTTCAACCATATTTTAACACAAACAAACATTTTTTTTCAACCTTCGAATGAAAGTTTGAAATGACATTGACTTTTAAGATTATATTCCTTAGATCCCATTAAAAAATTCGCTATTTAATATACGAAACAGATGACGAAACCAGGGATGTGAATGTCTTCCGTTGCTGCCATTCTTCTCGTGCTCTCCGCTTTCACCCATGCCGGTTGGAATTTTCTCAGCAAAAAGGAGCATCCCAGCCTTGCCTTTTATTTCGTGGCTAACACGTTCGGTGTGCTGTGCGTGCTGCCCATATTGATGTACTATTCCGACAGGATTGCGCAGGTACCTATATTTGTCTGGGGCTGCCTGGTCTGTTCCGGTTTTTTTCTTGCGGCTTACATGGCAGCGCTGGCCGGTGCCTACCGGGCGGGGGATATGTCGATTGCCTATCCGCTGGCACGTTCGCTGCCGGCAATATTGGTTACCGGCGTCACATTGATTTTAGGGCTGGGCAAAACCGTCAACTTATGGTTTATTATCGGGGTTATTTTCATCGTGGTCGGTTGCATCATGCTGCCCATGAGCACCTTCGGTGATTTTCGATTTCGAAATTACAGCAATTTCTGTTGCCTGCTGGCCGTGCTGGCCGCGGCCTGCATCGCAGGGTATACGATGATTGATCATGAGGCCCTGCGCCGACTGCGCAGCCTTTCCGGCCGCAGCTTTGATCCGATCGAGGCTACCCTGGTTTATATTGTTTTAGAAGCTGTCAGTACCTCGGCCTGGAAAGCAACTTTGGTTCTGATCAGCCAGCGCGAGCGGGAGCGCTTGCGTCAGGTGCTGCGCACTTATAAGCGCTCGGCCGTGCTAACCGGTATCGGAATCTATGTAACTTACGGGCTGGTGCTGGCTTCCATGAATTTTGTAGACAATGTCAGTTATGTGGCGGCTTTCCGTCAGCTCAGTATACCGCTGGGTGCACTGCTGGGCATGGCTTTTCTCAAAGAGCCGCCCTACCAACCTAAAATAACCGGGGTGGCCGTTATCTTTGCAGGGCTGGTGTTAGCGGGATCGGTATAATAAGGGATAGCTTTAAATGAATAAAAAGTGTTCGCCGGCGCCATCCGCACCGCGGGTGATTGTCGCCTGTCGGGTCATGGAACCTGAGTTTGCGGCGCTGATGCCGGCAGACAACAGCGTGGAGGTGCGCTACCTGGATCAAGCCCTTCACATGACGCCGGATAAACTGACCCCGTTGCTGCAGGAACAGGTTGATGCCGCCCAAAAATACGCTTCAAAGATTGTTCTGGGTTACGGCCTATGCGCCAATGGTGTTGCCGGAGTGGTTGCACCCAAGCAGGGTCTGATTATTCCGCGGGCCCACGACTGTATCGCCTTGTTTCTGGGATCGAGAAAAGCTTACGATGAGGCAATGCGCGTAAGACCCGGAACCTACTATCTAACACCGGGATGGGTTGCGGAAAGAAAGGACCCACTCGGGTACATGGAAGAGAAATATGTGCCCCGGGTGGGCCGGGAGACGGCCGAGTGGGCCTTGCGGCAAGAGCTTAAAAATTACACGCATATCGTACTTATCAATACTAAGGCGGCCGCCCCTGAGCCCTTGCGGCAAAGAGCCCTCGAAAATGCCCGCTTTCTAAACCTGCGCTATGAAGAGGTCGACGGACCGCGGGACTACTTTCGGAAGCTGCTCTGCGGACCCTACCTCGAAAAGGATTTTATAGTTTTTCAACCGGGAGAAATCGTATCGATAAATCCGTTTCTTTGCTGATGGAGGTATTGAATCGATGAAACCGAAGGTACTATTGACTGACGCCAAAATTCCTGAAGTATTTGAAAACGATTGCAAAATCAGAGATGCCCATGAGTGAAGACAAAAAATTCGGCAAACTGGTCGTGTTCGACATGGATGGGGTAATTATCGATGTGTCCGCGTCTTATCGGGATACGGTCAGGCAAACCGCCCGCTTGTTTTTCAAAGGCGCCCGGTGCTGGGAGGATCTTCCGGATCCGCTGTTTCCCTTGTCGGATCTTGCCCGGGTCAAGCAAAGCGGGGGATTGAATAATGATTGGGACCTGACATATCTGGTCATCAGTCTTTTGTTTAGCCTGGTAAAAGGTGCTGGCGGCAACACCGACCCGGATCCGTGGTCCGGGTATCAGGCGGTGATCAGAGATTGTGATGCAGCCGATCTGGTGACATATCTAAATGCTACGGACCGTCCGGTATCCACCCTGCTGGAAAAAAAGGGAAAAGTCCGACAGTCTTTGATCTCCCGGCTTCATAGTGGCGATGTCGGCAGCGGCAACGTCATCAAACAGGTTTTTCAGGAGATCTATCTGGGAAAGGATCTGTTTGAATCAACCTACGGCATTCCCGCCAGGGCCCACGCCGGTCAAGGTTTAATCAACAGGGAAAAGCTTCTGATTGACTCCGCCACCCTGGACATCCTTGCCAGTCGATACAGCCTGGCAATTGCCACCGGCCGGCCCCGGGCAGAAGCCGATCACCCCCTGGATCATTTCGGCATCCGCCGGTACTTCACCACTGTATACACGCTCGATGACTGCCTCGCAGAAGAGAAAAGAATTCAGGCACAGCAGAAGATAAATGTCAGTCTCAGCAAACCGAATCCCTATATGCTGGATGCCATCGCCGAAGCGACAAAACATGAAGTATCCGAATTTTACTACATTGGTGATATGCCGGATGATATGGTAGCGGCCTCAAGATCCGCAGCCGGCTTTAAAGGGATCGGTATTCTTGTCTCAGCACCCGATAAAAACAGCTTGAAAGAACAGCTACAGCGCGCCGGTGCGGACTATGTCATTGAAGATTTCAGGGCGCTGAAAGAAATACTGCAAACCGAAACCCGGTAATATTCGACAAGCGTTCCAGCAACAAAAAGAAGTCCCTTAAAACTTTCAACTTTAGTCACTTTTGAGTGAGCCCTTAGGCCCTACCGGCAAAACCGTCCGTTTTCATAGATCGTAACTTTTTTTCCGCCGACCAACGTGGCCGTGACCCGTTTCTTTTCAGTGTTGACCAGATCCCAGTGCAGGGCGGAATCATTAAATCCCAGCTTCTTCTTCAGCGAACCGGTCAGCTCGTCCGCCTTGCCGGCGTAGGAATCGGAATAGGCCGATCCCAGGGCCACATGGCAGTTGCCGTGTTTACCGCCATGGTTTTCATCATACAGGGTGTTGGCCATGAAGGCCCTGATTTTTGAAAAGCGCTTATCGGTCAGCGAAAATTCGCCGAGCCGCTTGGCCCCCTGATCCATCAACAGCTGCTGTCTGAGGAAAGGTTCGCCTTCCTCGGCCCGGATGCTGACCACCGAACCCTTATTGAACTCCAGGCGGACGCCTTTCACATAATTGCCGCTGCGAAAAGAGGGCTGATCGGCAAAATAAACACCGCGCGTACACCGCCAGTCGGGTGACAGAAATACTTCAAAGCTCGGAATATTGTGCCCCGAAAGACCAAGCCATTTTCTTTGGCCGCCCGGCGAAATTTCAAGATCAATGCGCTCGGATTGTATCTGCAACCGATCGATGCGCAGATTGTTGAGCCATTTTTTGATGGCTGCGATTTCTTTATAAATACCTTCCCAGTGCGTGACCGGAGCTCGCCGGTTGAGAAAGCAGGCGTTGACTACCTGGTGCGTGTACGCCTGCAGGGATAATCCAGAATGGCGCGCGAGTTCCCGGGTGGGAAGCATACACAGGGTCCAGCTGAACAGTCCCTGCTGTTCTCGTTTGTTGAGAATATCGCGCAAAAATTTGTGCGCCACTGCCGTTTTGCCGATCTTTTTAGGATCAACATTGCTCAAGTGGGTAATCGATTCAGGGGCATACAGAAAAATACTGCCGTTTAGATTTTCGTGCAGTGTTTCTTCCCCCGGAGGGGTGAAAACGAGCTGGTGCTGGTCGGCAATTTCGAAAAAATTTCTTTCCATGACCGGTGTCGGCAGCATTTTTTGCACAGGATTCAGGCCCATCTGCAACAGCCGCGTGTAAAGAATTTCCGCCAGCTCCAGTGCCGGTTGATGATAGCGCACGGCCACGATTTCCTTTTTTTTAAATCTGCCGGTTCGCGCCGTTTTCAGGGCCCAGATCAGGACATCGGCATAGCGCTGCAGCTGTTTGTCGGTGAGCATGTTTCGCCTCCGCTAGGTAGTATTCGCCGCAGAGCCAGCAGGAAAGATATTATATACGGTGCTGTCTGTGGGAATTGATTTTAATTGGATCAGGGATCGTCCTTTAGAAAAAGACCGTGATACTCGGAATCGGATAAATGCTTTTTGAGCATTCGGGTGATTAAATCGAAGATCTCCTGCAATTCATCGTCGGACAGGCGTTTGATTAACTGCTGCATAACCATGTCGTCGGAGAATTTTTGCAGATAACAGATGGTGGTATTTTCATCGGTTTCGCGATCGAGCCCGAATCCGATCAATCCCTGATACGCTTCAACAAACTGGTGAGAGTGGGTGGTCATATTAACCTTGGCCACTTTAGTGGCACCTTTAACTGTAGTCGCCTTTTAGTCTGATAGCTGCAAAGCCCTTTTGGGGGCAATCCAAAGTTTAAGCCTAGCTCGCCGCAATTACTTATAAATTGGACCGTTTTGCCAAGCGGAGCGCCGCAGCCGCGTTCAATAATTCCGTAACACGATTTTATCGAGGACCATAATAAAAAACCGCCCGTTGGTCAACACGCAGGATTGCACTTTTTCTACCATCGCATATCCCGGCTCGCAATATTGGTTAGATGGCAGGTTGAATGTACTAAATAGTCTAAACCGGCCAACCCGGCAAAGCGGGACTACGCATCTACCTTTATCATTATGGTGTGCAGCGGGCAAATCCCGCCACGGCGGGACAGGCCGCGCCAACCGGCCAAACCGACTATACTTTTCTGTTGACAATCTCGGGTCGTTATTCTATCGTTCTATATAGAAATTAGTCGTTCTCTATAAAGAACACTATATGCCGGCTCCGATCCATTCATGAATTCAGCATTTAAAAGAGTCCCTGCTGTTGACAAGTGCTTTGCGATCCTGAAACTCTTGGCGCGGCTCAAGAAGCCGCTGGGGATCAGTGCTATCGCCAAAGCGCTCGATTTCAATAAAAGCACTGTCTTTAACATTGTTCATACCTTGTGTGACTTGGGGGTTCTCGAAAAGGTCCGGGTAGGCAAGTTTCAGTTCGGCACTCAGTTATATGTACTGGGTCAGTCAGCCGGCCGGGGTTCCGAATTAATCAATATGGTGCATCCCTACCTGGAACATATCAGCCGCAAAACCAAATTGTCCGCATTTTTAGGAATTCGTTCAGGGCTCAACGCCGTCATCATCGATAAGGTCGACACGGCTTTTGATATAAAAATATTTTCTGAAATCGGGATGCGGATGCCGCTGCTGGCCGGTGCCGGTGGTAAAGCCCTGCTGGCCCAAATGTCCGACGCCGAGGTGGACGATATCCTGTCAAATAACAAGCTGGAAAAATTTACCCCCAGCTCCTGTATAAATAAAAAAAAGTATAAAGCAATGATCAAGAAGGTCTGCCGAGATGGCATTGCGATCGATATGGAGGAATATATCGAGGGCATACGTGCACTTGCCGTTCCGTTATCCGTTAATAAAAGCGGCCTTCAGGCCGCTATTTGGGCCGTAGGCCTCAAAAAACAGATAAAAGAAAGGAGCATACCTCGCACGGCGGCCTATCTTAAAAAGATCGCCGCGGAAATAGAAATCAGGTTTGATTCAGGATGAGCGCAGAATTTTAGGCCTGGAATTGAAGGAGCTGGGCCACAGCGTTCCGATTATTTTCGAAAAGAACACCAGGAAAATTATGGGTGCTGTTTTTGTTCTAAGATTCGGGATCGCGGATGTCGTGGAGATCGGCGCCGCATAATGGAGGTAACCAATGGGCGAAGTGCAAAAAATTCGAACGGCCTGTCGTAATTGTCATGGGGGATGCGGTGTCATTGCCCACGTGAAGGACGGCAAGGTGATCAAGGTTGAAGGGGATCCGGATTCTCCAATCAACCATGGGACCTTGTGCAGCAAGGGACTGGCGGTCACCCAGCTGGCCTATCATCCCGATCGAATTCTTCATCCCTTGCAAAAAACGGCCAAGGGTTGGGAACGCATAACCTGGGATGAAGCGCTGGATACGATCGCCACCAAATTCCAGGCGGTCATCGCGGAACATGGACCGGAATCGATCGTCATCGGCCAGGGCACCGGCCGAGATTACGAAAGCCATCTCTATCGCTTTGCGAATCTGCTGGGCACACCCAACGTCCTGACCGCCGGTCACATGTGCTACATCTCACGGATCGGAGCCACGTTGATCACCTGCGGTAATTTGCCGGTGGCCGACTGGCACGCAGACCCCCGGTGCATTATCATGTGGGCCTGCAATCCGCAATGGACCAATCCGGATGAGCACAAGGGTGTCGATTTCTGGCGGGCTTATAAAAAAGGGGCCAAACTGATCGTCATTGACCCGCGCAAGGGTTTTCTTGCCAAAAAGGCGGATCTGTGGCTCCAAGTCAGGCCCGGAACCGATGCAGCCCTGGCCATGGGGATATTGAACGTCATCATCGAGGAAGATCTTTACGATAAGGAATTTGTGAGCCAATTCGTTCATGGTTGGGATGATTTTGTGCAGCGGGTCAGGACGTATCCGCTCGAAAAAGTCGCAGCGATCACCCGGGTCAAAGCGGATCTTATCCGCAGGGCAGCCAGAATGTATGCCAAAACCAAACCGGCAACCCTGCAATGGGGGGTGCCCACGGAACAGACGCTCAACTGCACCGATTGCACCCGTGCCATGGTTGGACTTATGGCGGCGACGGGCAACCTGGATGTTCCGGGCGGCAACGTGTTTTACGTACCACCCAAGGTCCGAACGGTTTCGACATTTGCCCGCCATAAGGATCTATCGCCTGAGCAACGTAGAAAAAGACTGGGCGGAGATCAGTACAAGCTGGCATCGCGGGTGGCGCTGATCAGTCCCAAGGCAGCCTGGGATGCAATCCTGACCGGCAAGCCCTATCCGCTGAAAGCGGGTTTGCTTTGCGGCACCAATCCGGTTATGACGCGGGCCAATGCGCGTGAAGTTTATGCGGCATTGAAAAAACTTGATTTTCTGGCCGTTATCGACTTTTTTCTCACCCCGACCGCAGAGTTGGGGGATATTTTCCTTCCGGCCGGGACCTGGCTGGAGCAAAACCATGTGGCCGATAACTGGAAGCGACACGGCATCGTAATCGCCCGACAAAAGGCCGCACAAATCGGAGAGTGCTGGCAGGACCACAAAATATTCATGGAACTGGGCAAAAAAATGGGCCAGCAGTGGTGGGACACCGTGGAAGACGCCCTCGATTACCTCTTGGAGCCTTCGGGTTTAACATGGGAGGAATTTAAAGAAGTCGGGTATCTGCAAGGTAAGATGACCTACTACAAGTATCGGGATAAAGGCTTTTCAACCCCGACCGGTAAGGTGGAATTGTATTCGACTGTCCTGGAAAAATGGGGCCATGATCCGCTGCCCAAATATACAGAAATGCCGGAAAGCCCTGAATCGACACCAGAGTTGCTCGAGGAATTTCCATACATTTTAAATGCCGGTTTGCGAACACCGACCTTTTTTCACTCCGCCAATCGGATGATACCCTGGCTCAGGGAGATCCGGCCGGATCCGATTGTGGAGATTCACCCTGAAATCGCACGCAAACATGGGATTGAGGGCGGTCAGTGGGTGAACATCACTTCACCCAGAGGTTGCGTTAAGCAGCGGGCGAAACTCAATGACGGCATAGATCCCACAGTGATTGTTGCCGAGCACGGTTGGTGGTATCCAGAGATGAAAGATGCGGGACACGGATGGGATATTTCCAACATCAATATCCTGACCGACAATGCCCCCGAAACCCTTGATCCGGTGATGGCGGCCACAAACCTGCGGGTCTGCCTGTGCAACATTTCTTCCTTTGATAGGCAATAGGAGGTCTCGAAATGGCGAAGCTATCCTTGATGTTCTATAAAAAAGAATGCATGGGCTGTCATGCCTGTGAAGTGGCCTGCAAGCAGGAGCATCAACTGGGCGTCGGTCCCAGACTGGTACGCATAATTGAAGACGCCCCGGATTATTATCCCATCTACTGTCACCACTGTGCCGACGCACCCTGTAAAAATGCCTGTCCGGTCGAGGCCATAACCAGAAACGAACGGGGTGTGGTGCTTGTTGACGAGGCGCTTTGTATCGGCTGCAAAGAGTGTTTGGAAGCGTGTCCATTCGGGGCGATGCAATACGATGACAGCCAGGAGCTTGCTGTAAAATGCGATCTTTGCAGCGAGCGCCTGAACAATAACCAAGCCCCGGCCTGCAGCGCCATATGCCCGACAGGCTGCATCACCTGGGGCAGCACGCAGGTTCTCACCGAACGGATCGTGATCGAGACTATGCGTGGCAAGATCAAATAGATGGGTGATCATAGCGATTATCATGGCAGGTTCAGCCACAGATTCCTGTCCAGTAGATCGTTTCCTAATTTCTGCTGCAATAGCTGTGGGAGCGGACTTCGACGAGCTCCCCTCGGCAGGCGCGGGGCCTGTCTTCGACAGGAGCTCAGGCCGAATGTAGCTTGTCGAAGGCAGTCGAGTCGCATCTTGCCGCGAGTGTGCTATGTATCGCGCCAGGCCCGCGACATGCTCGGTTGAGTAGAAGGCGCTCCCGCAAATGAATGATCAGAAACAACAATTTGGAAACATTCTACTAGGAACCGTTTGCTCTTCTCCCTATCGAAATGGATACTATCCACAGTTATGTAAACCTTAACTCGGAGGTTAACAAAATGAAAGAAAGGTGGATTGAGCTCGCTACGGATGCGGATGAGAAACAAGAATCCTGGTTCGAAACCTGGTGTTCAGGCAAGGGGATTACCTTTGCAGACTCCGCGGCTGAGGCGGCGTACACAAAGCGTGCCACGCTTTTGAAGGATGCGATCCAGCTCAAGCGGATGCCCGAAAGGGTTCCGATATGTCCGTCGGCCGGATTCTTCCCGGTTCAATACGCCGGCGTCACGATGTATGATGCCATGTATGACTATGACGTGCTCACCGGTGCCTGGCAGAAGTATTGTGACGATTTTAACCCTGATGCGTACAATGCGCCCGCGACGGTTGTTCCCGGCAAGCTCCTGGATATTTTGGATTTCAAGCTCGCTAAATGGCCCGGTCGGGGGGTATCCGTTAAACACGAATACAAGTATGTGGAAAAGGAGTATATGAAAGCGGATGAATATCAGGATCTTATCGATGATCCCACCGGATTTTTTATGAACGCCTATTTCCCGCGTATCTTCGGCGCGCTTCAACCGCTGGAAAAAATGCCCCTTTTGCCCCCGGTCAACGAAATTCCCTGTATCCCGCCGGCAATGATTCCTTTCGGGACCGCAGAAGTTCAGTCGGCGTTGAAAAGCCTCATGGCGGCAGGTGAAGAAACCATCCGATGGATTACCGCGGTACGTTGTATAAACCGATCGGTCATGGGGAAGGGATATCCTGCCTTTTCCGGCGGTTTCACCAAGGCACCCTTTGATGTGATCGGTGACACCCTCAGGGGCACACGGGAAATTATGATGGACATGTACCGGCATCCGGATGAGCTACTGGAGGCCTGCGAAAGAATAACGCCTTTCATGGTCAAGGCCGGTGTAGCCTCATGCATGGCCACCGGAAATATCATGCCTTTTATCCCCCTGCACAAGGGAGCCGACGGGTTTATGTCCGACGAGCAGTTTCGAACCTTTTATTGGCCGACGCTTAAAAAAGTCATCATCGGCCTCGCCAATGAAGGTCTCGTACCCCAACTGTTTGCTGAAGGCGGATACAACCGGCGCCTTGAAGTGATAGGCGACGTTCCAAAAGGTAAAGTCGTCTGGTGGTTCGATCTCACGGACATGGAGCAGGCCAAAAAGACTGTCGGCCAGGTAGCTTGCATCGCCGGCAACGTGCCATTGTCGCTGTTGTGCACTGCCACGCCCGATGACGTCAAGGACTACTGCAAAAAACTCGTAGATGTTGCGGCCAAGGGTGGTGGTTTCATACTTACCACAGGGGCAGGCATGCAGGGAGCCAATGCCGAAAATGTAAAGGCCATGATTGAATTCTCGAAACAATACGCCGTGTACGGCTGATTCAAAGCCGGTTCCGATCGACAGGCCGGATAGGAGATACATGCAACGGGAGGTATTCGATGTATAACGAATTGGTTGATGCAATGGTGAGCATGAAAGAACAGGAAACCATAAACCTGGCAGCCAAGATGCTTAAGGATGGCGAGGACCCCCTGCGGGTTTTAGAGCTGGGTCGCGAGGCTTTGGAGATTGTCGGCCAGCGGTTCGAAAGCGGCACATACTTCCTTCCGGAACTGATCCTGGCCGGTGAGATGCTGAAAAAAATGTCGAAAATGGCCGAACCTTTATTAAAACAGGATTCCGGGGAGAAGACCGAAACCCTGGGTAAAATCGTCATCGGAACGGTGGAAGGGGATGTCCATGATATCGGAAAGGACATTGTGACATTTTTACTGAATGTCAGTGGCTTTGAAGTCCACGATCTTGGTGTCGATGTCCCCGCTCAAAGATTCGTTGATGCGGTCAAAGAAGAACAGCCGGCAATCGTGGGAATGAGTGCCCTGCTGACACTGGCCTTCGAGTATTTAAAATCCACAGTCGAGGCCCTCAAGAAAGCCGGGTTGAGGGATCAGGTGAAAATCATGATTGGTGGTGGTGTTGTGGACGATAAAGTGCGGGAATATTCAGGTGCTGATGCCTATGGTGAGGATGCCGTGGCCGCCGTGACTATCGCCAAAAAATGGGTGCAGGATATATAGCCGGGACAAAAAACCGAACGCTGTTGGCAAATCCGTATTCAGCCAGCTCAATCCCGCAGTGCGGGGCTACACGTCGATCTTTAGAATCAACGTGCCTAGCCGGCCAACCCCGCCTTGGCGGAACAGGCAAGGCTCAACCCCGCAGAGCGGGACTACGCATCTATCTCTAACATTATGGTGCGCAGCGGGCAAACCGGCAAACCGGCAAACCGACACCATTCTCACGCAGCCGGTTCCATACCTCGATTTTCATCCAACACCCTTCGAATTGTTTTGGCCAGGTTGACACGCACCAGCGGTTTCATGACGAACGCCTTGATTCCCAAAGAATTAGCCTTTTCTTCGCTCACCTGGGTGCTGTATCCGGTGCACAGGATCACAGGAATATCCGGTCGGATCGCCATCAATTTCGTCGCAAGCCTGTCACCGGTCAGAATCGGCATGGTCATGTCGGTGACGACGAGATCAAATGCGTCCTGCCGGGCCTTAAACAGACTCAACGCTTCGACGCTGCTGGATTTGACAGTTACCCGGTAGCCTAGACGTTCCAGCATCTGCCGGCCCACATCCACCATGATTTCTTCATCATCGACGAACAGAATCCGTTCACTGCCGCGCGGAACACTGCAATGCTCCGCAGATTGTATATCGGATTCTGTTTCGACTTCCGGAATGAAAATATCGAAGATAGTCCCTTTGCCCGCTTGGCTTTCGATCTGAATGATTCCACGGTAATTCGTGATAATGCCGTGCACCACCGCCAGACCCATTCCGGTTCCCTCGCCGATACCTTTAGTCGTAAAGAATGGATCAAATATTCTATCCAGCACTTCCGGCGGTATTCCGTGCCCCGTATCGCTGACCGTTAGTTTCAAGTACGGTCCGGGTAATGCACCGGGGTGCTGCGATGTAAACCGCGCGTCCAGTTCGACGTCGGTGAGGCTGACGTTTAAGCTTCCACCACTTTCCTGCATGGCATGGCTGGCATTGGTGCACAGGTTCATCAGTATCTGATGGATTTGTGTGGGGGAGGCCAGCACACAGCCGTCGCTATCAATGTTTTGTACGATACCAATTGTCGACGGCAAAGTGGACCTGAGCAGCTTCAGGGCCTCTTTCAGGATTATCCTGACTTTGAGAGGCTTGAGTGTCTCTTCACTATGGCGGCTGAAGGTAAGTATCTGGTCGACAAGTTCTCTGGCGCGTTCAGCTGCCTTGAGTACCTCCTTTAAATTTCTTTTAAGGAGTGTATCCTCGGCCGCATCCTCCGATGCGATTTCAGTATATCCGATGACGGCCGAAAGAATATTGTTAAAGTCGTGGGCAATACCGCCGGCGAGCGTCCCGACGGCTTCCACTTTCTGAGCCTGCTTCAACTGTGCTTCAAGGCGATTTTTGTCCTCTTCGGCTTGGAGCCGAGAGGTAATGTCTTTTAAGACACGTACGGTGCCGATGGCGTCCCCGGCCTCATTATAAAGCGGCGTTTGGGTCATTTCGCAAATCCGGCCGGTTGCACAGCGTCTTAATCGGACCAGATCTGTTTTTTCCGGGCTTTTTTTATTCAGATCGGAATAGAATTCGCTGTAAATGTCCGCTTTTTCCACTAGGTCTTCAAACTGCCGACCGATGGCATCCCTACCATCGACGGCCAGTTTCCCGATCGCTGATCGATTCAGGCGCATGATGAGATTATTTTGGTCCACCAGAAATATCGCTTCGGAAACCGAATCGAAGGTGCGTTCCCAGTCTCTGGCCGAGTCTTTCAACGATACCATCGTTCGATCCAACCGCTCAAGAATTTCTCTAAATGTTTTGGCCAGATCGGCGATTTCACCTTTAGCGTTGATGCTTTCGATTTTTTTGTACAATTCGTCTTTGTCAACACCACTATTATTCGTGGCGTAGTCCCCAACATCGAGCAGCATGACAGCTTCGCGCAGCTTCTGCAGCGGCTGCGTCACGCCTCTTATGGCAAGGGCACCGATAATAACCGCTATCAGCACAGCGGCGAATATGTAGTAAATAATGGTCTTGCGGGCATTGCGTATGGGCGCAAAAGCTTCTTTCTGCGGTTGCTGCGCACACAGGATCCAGTCGGTTCCCGGAATGCGCTTCAAAGAGAGCAGCATGGAAATGCCGCGCGAATTTACCGTTTCTCCCACTCCCTCGAAACCGTCAATGGCCGCATCAAACAGCTTATTCGCCCCCAGCGGCACATCTCTTTCAAGCACTCTTTTGTCTTTCGGATGCAGGATCATCAATCGTGAAGTATCGTATACGTAAAGATAGCCGGATTCTCCGATCCTGGTGAGCCGTATTCCTTCCAGCGCATCGGGCGACGTCAGCTGCACCGAGCACCCCAGTAATCCCAATCGTCGGCCTTGCGAATCTTTTAAAAGCGCTGTAAAGGTCAGGACCGGCTTGCCGGTTCTTTCCGACCGATAAGGGCTGCCGATAATGCCCTTTTGCGCTTGCATGGACCTTTTGAAATATTGACGATCGGCAAAGGATTTTCCCCGCACCGCTGGGTGACGGGGATAATCAACCCACAGGTTTCCATCCTGATCCAGGACAAACAAACCGTTTTCGAATTTGGGAAAGATTTTCAGCAAGTCTTTTAATTTTTCTTCTATGACTGCGGTATGTTTTTCCGCTAGGGCTGTTTCGGGAAGGATGGTGGCGATGGCTTTGGCTTCCCTGAGCGTATCGCTAAGAAAACGGGAGATCAGCTGCGAGGAAGTTTGATTGATACTTTCTAGCCCCTTGAATATGCTGTTTCGCAAAGAACTCTCAAGAAAGCGCAGGTAAAAAATACCGGAGATACCGATGCTCACCGCAATAATGATGCCGATGAGCAACGATGCCTTATTTCTCAAGGTCATTATTCGTGTCCTGTTAAATTGAGCAACCGTTTACATAAAAACATATTGTACAATCGATTTTTACCAAAGTTTTAAGGCTTTACAATTACATGCAGGAACCGTGCCGATGAACCCGATCGGTTTAATTATTCATCATTATTTTGTTTGGTTACAGATTAGATCACTTAATCGGATCCCTGGAAAAACAAGTGAGTCGCCATCGGGAAGTTAACCGTCAAAACTTTGACTCTTCCACAGATTGTGTCTGTTGCCGAATATATGTTATAGTGCTGCCCTTAGCGCCATAGTAGTCTATTTCGTATATTCATTTGAATCAGGTGTTCTAGAGAGTTAACTCCAGTGGAAATCTCATCTCGGAAAAACGGTCCTCGATGGTATCGGCGAAAAGCGGCGTTGATTTTGATCACTCTGTGTTACTGGACGCTGACCCCCGAATATACTGATGCAGTCGATCCTGCGGCTCCGGTGTTGGCGGGTGATGCGATCCGCCAGGTAAAAAAGGATATGCCGCCGCTGGTTCTGTCCGAAGATCCGATGCCGTCACCGGCTGCAGTCCATTTTTTCAAGTATTACGACATCCACTATGAACACGTGCCCCACTATTTCGGCACCTTTCAGACTGATGTTTGGACGATTGCGGCTCATGTATTCTTACCTCAATCCGCCAGCGGCACTGTTTTTTTGCTGCACGGCTATTTCGATCATACCGGCATTCTGAAAAACCTGATTCGCCACTGCCTGGACCTCGGATATGCGGTCGCCTGTTTTGACCTTCCCGGCCACGGCCTTTCTTCCGGAAAGAAAGGGAGAGTCACCGATTTTTCCGATTACGTCACTGTCTTCGAAGCGTTTTTGCATATCTGTCGCCCATACCTGCCGCAGCCGTACCATTTGATCAGCCACAGCGCCGGCAGCGCAGTAGCACTGGAATTTATTTCCCAAAACCCTTCTCAAGAACCAGAATTCGACAAAATCATTTTGCTGGCCCCCCTGATCCACCATTCATATCACCGCTTTTCCCGGGCCCAGTATTTTCTTGTCAAACCTTTTATGGAGAGTTTTCCGCGAAGATTTCACCAGAATTCATCTGATCCGGCTTTCGTGCAGTGGGTTCGGCAGGATCCTTTGCAGGGAAGCCGCATACCGATAAGCTGGCTGGAGGCGCTGTACAGTTGGAATGAAAGATTCGAGAATTCCGAGCGCCTAAATATACCTCTACTGGTGATTCAGGGAACGCGCGACAGTGTTGTCGACTGGCGATATAATATTGCTTTATTAATAAAAAAAATTCTGCCCTGACGGTCAAGTGGATTGAAAACGGCAGACATCAATTACTCAATGAAAAAGGCCCTATTCGAGAAGAAGTTCTGCGCAGCATTACATCCTATCTGAACAGTTCAGCTCTGGATACCGGATCATAAATGTCTGAGATCGACAAGAACTATTTCACCACCCAGGACGGGATTTGCATTCGCTACGGGATCTGGCATTGCACTGCCGGACATGTTCACGGCTCTGTTGTACTGTTGCACGGCCGCAATGAGTTTCTGGAAAAATACCTCGAAACGATAGGAGATTTGAACCGAAAAGGCTTTGATGTTTACAGCTTTGACTGGCGCGGGCAGGGACTTTCGCAAAGGCTGCTTCCCGACAGGCTCAAAGGACACGTTAAAAATTATGCATGTTATTCACAGGACCTGGAAGACTTTTTTACCCAAATACTACCACCTGATGCCGTCCGGCCCTTTGTCTTTCTGGCGCATTCGATGGGAGCCCATATGGCATTGCGTTTTCTGTACGACTACCCCGGGATGGTAGACAGGGCGATTTTAACCGCTCCGATGATTGATATTAAACATGGGTTCTATCCGAGGTGGCTGGTCAAATCGTTGACATGGCTGGCGTTGAGAACAGGCTTTGGCGGGGCCTTTGTTCCGGAAGCAAAAAACAGAAATTCCCTAAAAAGGACTTTCGAGGGAAATTTACTGACATCCGATCCAGAAAGGTTTTTGGTTGAGAAGAAGGCGGTTGTCAGAAATCCGGACCTGGCGTTGGGTGGACTGACGTTCGGCTGGCTGGCGTCCACGCTGGCCTCGACTTCATTTATAATGCAGACCAACTATCTGGAACAGATCCGTACACCGATTGTCATTGTTAGCGGCGGCCTGGATCGAGTGGTGAGTGCCGGGGCTCAAGAGGCAATTTGTGCCCGAATGCCGGACTGTCGCCTGGTCGTTATAGACCAGGCCCGTCATGAAATATTGATGGAAACCGACCGGATCCGGTCGGAATTCTGGGAGATATTTGACGCGTTTGTCTAATAACACCCATAAGAATCAAATCCGGTGATTCGACTCGCGGGCCATTAAGCCTGATGCTGGTATTCAAGGTGGGACGAAATTGACGAAGCCGGCAAAAGCGTGGTCGGGTGATGCTAGGTAGAATTCCACTTTGATACGCTGTTTCGCCGTGAAGGACTCCAGGCGCTTCATTACCCGCCGATTTTCGATACAAGCGCTTTTACGGCCGCCAGATATTCCTGCAATCCGCGCATGAAAATATCATTGTGGTTGGCATCCGGGATTTTCAGCAAGGTTTTATCTTCGGACGCACAGGCTGCGTATAAAGACTTTCCATCCGAGTAGGGAATGATGTGGTCAAATTCAGCGTGGATTATCAAGGTCGGTTTATCGAATACTTTTATTTTTTCGATATTTTGAAAACCGGCTTTTTCGTTAAAGCCTATCGCCTGCGGGTCGACTCCCAAAAGCCGCAGCAGAGGACCTGCCTGGGCAAATCCGCTTTCCACGATGAGCGCTCCGATTTCTTCCTTATGGCGACAGGCAAGCTCGAGGGCTGATGCACTGCCCAGGGATCTTCCCATGACAATCAACGGTCCGTGATAAGAATTCTCCTTGAGCCATTTGTGGGCGAATTTGAAAATGACCCGGCAGTCCTGCATCATGGCGCTGACGGTGGGTGTGCCGCCTGAAAGGCCGTAGCCGCGATAATCTACCACTAAAAAGTTGATGTCCATCCGGTTGTACAACGGTCCGAGGTCATTATAATCGGCAACGATTTCACCGTTTCCGTGAAAAAACAAAATATTGGCTCCATCAGGATTGTTCAGATGAAAGCGGGCGCCGATGGAGACATCTGCAGCGACCGGGATCATGATATCACAAGAAGGAGGGGACACCGGCAGGCTGTGCATTTCCGGCCGCGGATGAAAGAGGACACTGAGAATCCGGGGTATGTCCAGGGCTGCATAGTCGGGTGATACAACGGCGGTCATGGAAACCTCCTGCGGGGACGGGTATTTTACAGTTTGGATATTAATGGCGTGGTTATTAAAGAAAAGTATAAACCACAAAAACACAAAGGAAAAGTTTAGACCACGGAGACACAACGGACACAAAGATTATATTATTTTTCCTTTGTGTCCGTTGTGTCTTTGTGGTTACGGAAAACAATTTCTTATTCAAGCTCTTCGGCTAATCTCGATTCAGGAGAAACGGTCGATCCGATATTCCTGCTGCCCAAACCAGCGGTGAAACTTCAATTTTAAATAGCGTTTAAATTGATACCGCGTTTCCGGTATCAAAAGCAAAAGGCCGGCTGCATCTGTAATGAATCCCGGTGTAAGCAGAACGATGCCGGCTGCGAATATCAACAGGGCGTCCAGCATCTCTTCGGCCGGCATCACGCCCTGCTGAAGGCTGGCACGCACCCGAAACATGGTCTGCATACCCTGCAGCCGCGCCAGATAAGCCCCTGCAAAACCGGTGGCAATAACGATGATGACCGTATTGAAAGCCCCAATATGACCGCCGATTTTAATCAGCAGGTAAATTTCAGCCACAGGAATAAGGGTGAAGGCTAGAAAGAGTTTTAACAGCATAAGTCCTTCTTATTTTTCTTCGATTGGATAGTTGGCCTTGTACCATTCATTCCAACCGCCCTCAAGTACAAACACATTAATGAATCCATTTTCAATAAATTTTTGTGCCACACGGGCACTGGTGCGCTCATTCGGTCAGGCTCAGTAAAAAATCAAGGTTTTATCCTTTGGCAGGGGGACATCCGATACTTTTGGATCGGTAGGTTCCAGCCGGATGGCGCCCTTGATTTTATATTTACTGGATTCCCAGTCTCTGCCTTCGCGCACATCGACGACGATGACGTTTTTGCTTCCGAGAAAATCGTTCAGTGCTACCTTGTCTATACGCTGATAGGATGTACCGGCGTAACTCGAATTTACGATGCCCAGCACACCGATCAGCATCGTCGCCAGCAGTAGGGTTTTTGAAATTGAAAGCTTGCGCATATAACCTCCGGTGTCTGTATTCATTCTCGTACAATCCTGAATGGGCTTCTATCGATGACATGCTAGTTAAGCTATATCTGGAATATGAAAAGTCAATTTTTTAACGGATTTGGAAAAATTCCGGGGCAGTTATTAACCGGCAGAATGAAAATGGCTGTGGGAAGAGGAAGTATAGCCGGCGGCAGGTTCGGCAACTGGTGAAATTCAGATTACGCCATGATACAACACCCGGCGCCTGATATGGGGAGGGATACCCGATGACCTCATGCTGTTTTTGATTTGACAGCGATTCGGGATCGCTGAGCACCGTCCCTCCACTCACCTCGGATGCCTTTCGGGTCGTGCGGCCCAAGGAGCGGGTATTAAATTCTCCGGTGCCTGCAGACAGGTTTAAGTTTGCATCGGGTATTCAATCCAAACTCAAGATAAGCACGGTCTCTAATCACCGTTGAGGCCCAGCAGGAAGTCCCCTTCCAGCCCTTTATGATTGAGAAAATCGCAATACTCTTCGGCGCGCAACTGGGCAGGGTTTTTTTTACCGGTGCTGGTTTCAGGATCTTTATGAAAAGAAGCGATCAATTTCTCTGAATCGCCATCCTGTTCGAACACCTGATACCCACCCTCGTAGTGTTTAACCAGATAATTCATGCGTATTACCTTTTTAGGCTCCTCTCAGATATGTGTGCATGAATATACAATGCGGTATATCCAGTGTAAAGTTTCTCTCAACAAATGCCTAAAATTCAAAATGCCTAAAGTGCCTAAAATTGTGGTACGTGCTTTCAGCACGATCGATTCAATCTTAAATGGGCAATAGTATACTTTTTTTCTAATTATTAGCTTTGCGCCTGAAAGTTTATTAGTTCATATTCCTAAAGGTTTATTCCTGCCTCCCTTAAACGTTAATTGTAGCGGGGGAATTCAACTAAAATAGACAGAATTCCTTAATTTTAGGCACTTTAGGCATTTTAGTGCATTTTAGGCATTTAAAAGGTTGCCGATAAAATTCGACTCCCATGTTAAATAACTTGCACCCTTTTATGTAAAGAACCCCTTTTTATTTATCTTTTAACCGGTTTGAAACCGGGCGACAGATCGGTTTGCAAAGGATGTTCGCTATACGGCTTCTGCTGCATTATCAATATAATACGTTAGGATGCTTCTGAAGTCAACCGGCGTTAAGCAGAATCGATAATCTGCAGAAGTTCGCTTATTTTTTGATGACGTTTCATATCCGCGAGCCACTCGGCCGGGATGGCAGCCGGACCCAGATGCGCACCCAGGACCATACCGACCAGCATTCCTCTTGCGGCTGAATCGCCGCCAGCCATCACATTTTCAACCAGCGCTTCCTTTAAATTGTTTTCGTATCTGGCAATCAAGTGGATAACCCCGGGCAGCCCTGCTGCCGTGTCGCACATTTGGCCGAAACCTTTGATCGCCTTGCGCGTTTCCAGCCCGCCGCTCTCCAGGCCGTCTTGCACCAGCTTGCCCAATCCGCCGTCGGGCAGGAACTCTTTGATTGCAGCTACCGGTGCGCTGCCCTTAAGGACCTTAGAGACGACCCAGGCAAAAAATTCCGAACTCTCGAGCACCTCCTGATTGTTGTGGGTCATCGCCGTTTGAGCCCGGGCCGCAGCTGTTAACTTGTCCGGATTTTCGCGATACCTGTATGCCAACGGCGCAATCCGGGATGTACCGCCCAGGTCCGAGGAGCCGGATCCCGACTCTAACGGACTTTTACCTGCCGCAAAATTTTTCAAGGTATCCTTGGTGGCATGGTCAAAATACCCGTTGTAACCATCGAAAAAATCCTTCCAATTTTGGATGAATTGCTCCAGATCAAATCCCTTGTTTGCCGATACGGAATCCAGCAATACTAGGGTCTGATCGCCGTAATGGGTGAATTCGCCTTTCTCTTTGGTGGGGTGAAAAGAATTTTCTTTTGGTTGGATTAAGCTATCTACACGTCCGAAATCATTATCTATTACGGCCGTATCGTATATCCAGTGGACTCCCAGCGCCAGAGAATCGGCGACAAAAGAAGCCAGGACCATTGCTTTGGCTTTGTCTTGCATGTTTCCCTCCTTTTAGCGTGGTCGGTGATGTCGGTTGAGCCGGTTGAGCCCGTTAGCCGGTCAATCCTTTGATCCCTTTTGCCCGTTAGCCGGTTGAGCCCGTTTGCCCGTTTACTGGTTTGCCGGTTGAACACCTTCTGTTAATAACTGATGTGAAATCCCGCTTCGCGGGGCTGAACACTTCCTTTTATAAAAACGATGTGAAGATATTTTTGAGCAAATCCTCAAGACCGGGATTCTTTACTCTGCGGAGTTGATGTTACCCATGTCCCCGAAGTCTTCCAGCAGTTGATCGTATGCTGATTTCTGTTTCAGGTCGCCGGCGTCTGTTCCCTGAAAATCAACGGTAATTATATTTTCACACAGTTTATTGGTCTTCTCGAGAACGGCCAGGTAATCGGGGTGTGTCTCATAACGATGCAATGCCTCCTGATTGGCAAAAAGGGACACGATGGCGAAATCATACGACTGCTCGGAGCGGATCACATCTCGTCCGTACTCATACATCTGAATTTCTGCAATGGCATTCGGCAGGTTGTCCAGTGTTTTTTCAAGTTTCTCTATTTCAGCATCTTGCGTGCCGGATTTGAATTTCATTATGACAATGTGATTTAGCATTTTTTGACACCCTCCTGAAGTGTTGACCCTAAGCAATCTATGGGAAAACCGATAATCGCAGCCGTCTGCGCTCAATTGCGGGGCACTGCTACCGTAATGCTTTTACCGCCGAAGGCGTGAACCGAACAATGGGCTTGTATGATGACCTGCTTTATCTGTTTCGGGATATTCACTCCGGACAGGCTTCTTGTAAACGGCTGTTCATCGACATGGGGATGGTAGAGGGTGCGCGTTGCCAGCACCCTGCCATCGGGCGTCAGAACCTCCCACCGGTCTGCGTAGTGCTTCCAGCCTTGATCGGCGTGACGCACGGAAACCAAAAATTTATACGTGGTCGATCCGGTTGTGTCGATGTCGACGTCGATCACATCCGCTTCACCGCAAAATGCGGTGGTCGACGCCAGCCCAATGATGAAAACCAGTATCGGCAAAAACTTCATTATCTTCCCTCCTGTTCTTTGTTCCTATCCATTGATAGTTTCGAAATCCATCCGGTATTATACGATTTATTCAGCGGCCAAACAGCTAACAGGCTAACAGGCCAACGGGTAAACCTTTTACATTTAATTCACTCAGCATAAGTATTTATCCTGAAAGATCAAGAGGACTATGGGTTTCACAAAAAAATTGCCGCCTTTTGCTGTCTTTGCCGGGATAGCTTTTGAAATGATTTGATTTTTAAACCGTGTTATAATATTTGAGGTATCAAACTTCACTCTGAACATGCGTATATGAAAATTCGCCTCTGATCCGGTGCTCGGGGAATACACCGTTACGATATCCAGCCAAATATAAAAAGGAGATGGAAATGACGCAATGCGTGGTGCTAAATGCCGACTACTCTTTCCTGAATGTTGTGGATTGGAAACGGGCGATGTGCCTTTTGATCAAAGAAAAGGTCAAAGTGATGCGATATTCGGCAAAAACTATAAAAACCGGTGAGGGTGTTAAAGTGAAAATCCCTGCCGTTATCCGGTTGATTAAGTTCATTCGCACGGTGTACCGCTCCAGAGTGCCTTTCAGTAAAAAAAATGTACTCATCCGGGATGGATTTCAATGTGCCTATTGCCAGACGGTGGGCAGCCATCTGACCCTCGACCATATTATCCCCAAATCCAGGGGCGGAGAAACGGTGTTTGAAAATTGCGTGGCGGCCTGCAGACCCTGTAACCATAAGAAAGGCAATCGGACACCCTCCGAAGTCAAAATGTATCCGCGGGTAAAAGCCTACCAGCCGACGATATCTGAATTCCTCAGACGCAAAGTCAAACTTCTGGGACTCGACGATGTTTTGCAAGAGCTGGGTATATACGGCTGATTATTCCTTGACTGGGCAGATTTCAGTGATCAGAGGTCAGTAATCAGTGACCAGTGATCAGTAATCAGTGATCAGCACCATGATTTTACTTTGCCCCTGTTTTGGTCAAAGAAAACAGCCTAATTATAAACGATCTGTGGCAGTCTAAGTAACAAGCAGAGGATATTATGAAGGTAATCGTTATAGGAACCGGTTATGTCGGCCTTGTGCATGCCGCGGTTTGCTCCGAATACGGGCATGAAGTCTATGCTTATGACAATGATACTCAAAAGTTGAAAGCTTTTTCAACCGGTCGAACCCAGGAGATCGAAAAATATGTGAATGAACCGGGTCTGGCCAATGTCATTCGAGAGACCCTGGACAGATATCTGTTTTTCCCCTCGGATTTAACACCGATCATCGAGGGTACTGATGCGGTATTTATGTGCCTTCCGACGCCGCCCAATCTGGACGGTTCAACCAATCTGACCTTTTACGATGCTGCTGCCGAATATCTGGCCGAACTGCTTGCCGGCCGCAAGGATAAACGTCGCATCGTAGTCGTCAATAAAAGCACGGTACCCATCGGAACCGCCCGGCACCTCGAAAATATATTCAGAGCCCACAAGGTTGAGAATTTCGGCGTTTCATCGAATCCGGAGTTTCTGGCAGAAGGCACTGCCGTAACGCAGGCCAGAAGACCGGATCGGGTCGTGGTAGGGTGTGATCACGATGAAGATTTCAAGATTCTGCGACGCGTATACTCGCAATTTGTCAATCATGTGCGTATTAAATACATCGAAACCTCGCCCGAGACCGCCGAGGCCATAAAATATGTCGCCAATACCATGCTTTTGACCTATATTTCCTTCTGGAACGGTGTGGGCGCTAAAATCGGAGAGAAGATTCCGAATATAAAAATAGACGATCTTCGCATGGGCGTGACCGCAGACGACAGGATCAGCACTTGGGGCTCCTTTGTGAGTAACGGCGCTGGCGGAAGCTGTTTCGGAAAGGACATTTCCTCGTTGATCAACCAGCTGCGCAGAGTCAATGTCAGCACCAAAATGCTGGAAGCATCCTACGAGGTCAACGAGTTCCAAAAGGTTTACCTTATCGATCGGGCCATCACGGAAGTCGGTTTCAAATTCAACAACAAAACCGTCGCCGTCCTGGGGCTGGCCTTTAAAAAACACACCAACGACATGCGCGATGCCTCCTCCATCAAAGTCATCGAATCGCTTCTGGGCAAAGGCACGGCGAAAATCAAAGCCTACGATCCGTTGGCCAACCAATCGGCCAGGTCGGTTTTCGATCCTTCGAAGAATGTTCTCTTTGAAAAAATCGATTATTACGACAGCGCCAAAGATGCCATTGACGGAACCGATGCCCTTTTTATCTCTTCCGATTGCGAAGAGTTTAGGGGCCTGTCGCGAACCATCGAAGAGCTGGTTTTTCCGCCCTATCTGATAATGGACGGCCGCCGCATGATTCCGGATCATGAAGATCTGACGGCCAAAGAGTATTCTTATATTGCGGTGGGCTCAATGCTCATGGGACCTTCCTGCAGCTGAAAGGAGGCAGGCGAACGTGAAAGGAATTATTCTCGCAGGTGGATCAGGGACCCGGCTTTACCCGATTTCGCGGGTTGTCAGCAAACAGCTTCTGCCCGTTTATGATAAACCGATGATTTACTATCCCCTGTCGGTGTTGATGCAGGCGGGTATCCGGGATATTCTCATCATCTCCACCCCCCAGGACCTGCCGCTGTTTCAAAAACTGCTGGGGGACGGCTCGCGCCTGGGGATGTCTTTCAGTTACACCGAGCAGCCCCGCCCCGAAGGGTTGGCCCAGGCATTTATCATCGGAAAATCATTCATCGGTCCTGATCCGGTCTGCCTCATTCTCGGCGATAATATCTTTTACGGCGATAATCTCTCGGTCATTCTCAATAAAGCTGTCCAACTCAGAAAGGGCGGATTGATTTTCGGCTACCCGGTGCGCGATCCCGAGCGTTATGGTGTTGTGGAGTTCGATGCCAACGGAAATGTGATCGGTATCGATGAAAAACCCCGGAAACCGAAATCGAAATATGCGGTTCCCGGTCTTTATATATATGACAACCGTGTCGTAAATATCGCCGCCGACCTGAAGCCGTCGGACCGGGGAGAACTTGAGATCACCGATCTGAACCTGGCATACCTTCGTCAGGGTGAGCTAAAGGTGGAAATACTGGGCAGAGGGTTTGCATGGCTCGACACGGGAACCTTCGAAGCTTTACAGCAGGCCGCCAGCTATGTCCAGGCCATCCAGGAACGTCAGGGACTCAGAATCGCCAGCGTCGAGGAGATCGCATATCAGCGGGGATATATCAGTGCCCGGCAGCTGTGGGAGCAGGCCGAAGAAATGCTGCAAAACGATTACGGGCAGTACCTGATGAACCTGGTACTGGAAAAATGAACCATTTGTGTTTATAGGCGGCGATTTCGGCCCTTCCAACCGCTTGCTTCAATTCAGCGCCACGATACACGATCGTCCATTCCCTATTGTCATCCGACGATTTAGCGCTATATTCAGTACAATGTATTCCCTTGACACCGGAGGGGTTTACGAGTAAAACTTTGCGATTTACTAAAATATCCGATGCTGGAGGACTCTATGGATTACAAAAAGACCCTCAATCTACCGAAAACGAAATTCTCCATGAAAGCCAGCCTGGCTACACGTGAACCCGAACAGTTGGCTGCCTGGGAGCAAATACAGCTGCACGCCAAGATCAGGGAAGCTTCCAAGGGCCGCGAACCATTCATCCTGCACGATGGTCCTCCGTACGCCAACGGCAACATCCATATTGGTACGGCCCTGAACAAGATATTAAAGGATATTATTGTTCGCTCCCGGCAGATGCTCGGATATGACGCGGTCTATGTTCCGGGCTGGGATTGCCATGGCCTTCCGATCGAGCACAATGTCGACAAAGAGCTCGGCGATAAAAAGAAAGATCTGACCCTGTCCGAAGTGCGCAAACTGTGTCGGGCGTATGCCGAAAAATTCATCGACATCCAGCGCGCGGAATTCAAACGACTCGGTGTTGCGGGTCTGTGGGAAGACCCCTACCTGACGATGAATTATGTCTATGAAGCAACCATTGCGCGTGAATGCGGCAAATTTGCATTTGACGGGAGTCTTTTCAGGAGTAAAAAACCGATTTACTGGTGCAACGACTGCCAGACAGCCTTGGCCGAAGCGGAAATTGAATATTATGATGCGTCCTCGCCTTCGGTTTTTGTAAAATTTTTAATGAAAGACGACCTGAGCCAGGCGTTTCCGGCACTGAGCGGCAAAAATGTGTCCATCGTAATCTGGACGACGACACCCTGGACCATTCCGGCCAACCTGGCCGTCGCCCTGCATCCTGATTTAGTTTACGCAGCCGTGGATACGGGCAATGACGAAGTCCTCATCCTGGCCAAAGATCTGGTGGCATCCTGCATGCTGTCATTCGGCATCGAGGATTATTCAATTCTGGCCGAGATGGATGCCGGGGATCTCGAGCACAAACGCAGCATCCACCCGCTGTATGATCGCGAATCGATTATTATTCTGGGCACCCATGTCACCCTGGAAGCCGGTACCGGTTGCGTGCACACCGCTCCCGGACACGGTCGGGAAGATTATGAAGTCGGCCTCGAATATGACCTGGATATTTATTCTCCGGTCGATGACCGGGGATGTTTCACCGAAGACGTCGGTTTTTTCAACGGCCAGTTTGTCTTCGATGCCAATGAGAATATCAACGCCAAACTCGAGGAGTTCGGCGCCCTGATAGCCGAAGAGGTCATCGATCATTCCTATCCGCACTGCTGGCGCTGCAAGCAACCGGTCATATTCCGCGCCACGCCCCAGTGGTTCATCTCCATGGAACAGACCGGTCTAAGACAAAAATCGCTGCGGGAAATCGACCGCGTAAAATGGATCCCCCACTGGGGCCGAGATCGCATCTACGGCATGATTGAAAACCGTCCGGACTGGTGTGTGTCCAGACAACGCGCCTGGGGCGTACCCATCGCCGTGTTTTACTGTGAAGCCTGTGAACAGCTGCTTCTGGATCGGCAACTAATGGAGCAAGTTTACCGGTTATTCGCAGAACATGGCGCCGATATCTGGTTTGAAAAAGAATTGCAGGACTTTGTGCCGAAAGATGCGGTCTGTGAAAAATGCGGCGGCAAATCCTTCAAGAAAGAAACCGACATTCTGGATGTCTGGTTCGATTCGGGCGTCAGCCACGCAGCGGTGCTGGAACAGCGTGACAATCTGAGATGGCCGGCGGACCTTTATCTGGAAGGCAGCGATCAGCACCGGGGATGGTTTCACAGTGCGCTGCTGACGGCTGTGGGAACCAGAGATGCAGCGCCCTATGATGCCGTGTTGACCCACGGATTTGTCGTGGATGCCGACGGGCGCAAAATGTCAAAGTCCCTGGGAAATGTTATCGCACCCAAGGAAGTCATAGACAAATACGGTGCCGAAATTCTGCGGCTGTGGGTGACCGCTTCCGACTATCGGGAGGACATCCGCATTTCCGAGAATATTTTGAGGCAGCTTACCGACGCCTACCGCCGTATCCGTAATACCAGTCGTTTCATACTCGGCAATTTATTCGATTTTGATCCTGATAAGGATGCGGTTGACTATGACCGGATGCCTGAAATAGACCGGTTTGCATTGCACGGGCTCCAGGAATTGACGGAAAGAGTTCTAAAGGCATATGAAGAGTATGATTTTCACGTCATCTACCACCGGCTATACAACTACTGCACTCTAGACCTGTCGGCTTTTTATCTGGATATTTTGAAAGACAGGCTCTACACCTCACCACCGGCATCGGTGGAAAGGAGAAGTGCTCAGACCGTGATGCATACGATGCTGAATAGCATGGCCCGGCTCATGGCACCGATTCTGGCCTTTACGGCCGAAGAACTCTGGGCGCATATGCCCCAGAGAACAGGTAAAGAAGCCAGCGTTCACATGGCCGCTCTGCCCGATGTCCGCTCGCAGTGGAAAGATGAAGAGTTGAAAAAACGCTGGCAGCGAATTTTGCAGGTCCGCGGTGAAGTGACCAAGGCCCTGGAACAAGCCAGGGCCAAAAAACAGATAGGCCATCCGTTGGATGCTGCGGTTACGATATCCGCCGCCGGTGAATTTTACGAAGCCCTGGCACCCTATGCCGGCGATCTGAGGACCATATTTATCGTTTCCCGGGCCGATCTTGCTTCGGAAGAAAAGCTTGCCGACGCCTATGAAAGTGATGAGATACAGAATCTTTTTGTTGGCGTCGCACCGGCGACGGGAAAAAAGTGCGAAAGATGCTGGATGCATGAACCAACGGTGGGTACCGTCACGGATCATCCCACCATCTGCACTCGCTGTAAAAATGCACTGGAGCGCATGCAGTAAATGTTCCGCAACAAATATACATATCTTCTGATGGTGGCCGGTCTGGTGGTTGTGATGGACCAGATCACAAAGGCATTGATATTAGGCTACCTGCCGTTGTATAATTCCATAACGGTTGTTCCCGGATTTTTTAACATCATCCATATTCACAATCCGGGTGGTGCATTCGGTTTCCTGGCCGATCAAGGGTCCGGGGTGCGCAAAACGGTCTTTCTCTTTGTATCATTTTTAGCCGTTTGTCTGATTTTCTGGTTTTATAAAAAGACGCCGATGACGCATCGCATCCTGGCAACCGGATTTGCAATGATTTTCGGGGGCGCCATCGGCAATCTGATCGACCGGGTACGGTTCGGGAAAGTGGTCGATTTTCTCGATTTTTACATCGGGAATTTACACTGGCCGGCTTTTAATATTGCCGACAGCGCAATCACTGTCGGCATCGGGATTTTTATACTGCATATCGTGTTTAAAAAATTGCCCGAATAAAATTTTCGCACCCGCGAAAATTTTGTTAAATGCCTTAAATTTGCCGGACAGGGGTTTAATTCCCCGCCCCTTGGGGTGATTACATATATTCCGATTTATATCCCGTTGCTTGCAGCGGGATAGATCATCAGCATACGGGAATCTCATGCCACTGTTCCTGGCCAATATACATTATTTTCCCCTCATTATTTTTGGATTGTTTCTTGCCGCTTCATTTGTCGTAGCAATAATCATGGTAAAGGACGAGTCCCGCAAAACGGGTTGCGATCCGGAGCACATGCAGGATCTTTGCTTCTGGTTGTTGATTGCCGCCATCTTCGGTTCACGCATTTTATACGTTACGGCAAACCCGACCAGATTTGTTTCTGATCCGCTGGAGGTTTTTCGCATCTGGAACGGCGGTATCGCCTACTACGGTGGAATCATCGCTTCGGTAATTATCAGCATCGTTTTTATTAACAAAACACGCATGCCTCTGGGCAGGACATTTGATACCCTGGCACCGGCGATTGCCATCGGACATTTCTTCGGTTGGCTGGGCTGTTTTTTTTCAGGATCCTGCCGGGGATATCTATCCGATCTGCCCTGGCTGGTGAAGATAGCCCACCCGGATGCCCTTGCATCCCCGACGGCATCGTTGCATCCTACTTCCTTGTATCTTGCTACCAGTAACCTGGTAATCTTTTGTATCCTGCTGTATTATAAAGATCGACGGCGGTTCAACGGCCAGATATTCTGGCTGTATGCGCTGTTGTATGGAATTTCGCGATTTCTGATCGAGGCGCTGCTGGGCAACAATGGTGAGCCGGCGGTTGTCGATTTGTCAGTCCGGCCCGTCACCAGCCTTTCCGTAGCAATAACAGCCCTGGCAGCGCTTATTTATCTCAACCATAATGCAAAAAGGCGGGACGCAGTGCCGGCTGCAAACGAAACCAGTGGATCATCAATTAATTCAGTCACTTAAAATCCAACCCTGCGAAACCGGATAAGTTACAAGTGAACTAAGGTTTAATCTGCTCAAGGTTAATGTGTCGCTCTCAGCTGTCGTAGCTGTATCCACTATCCGGCCTTCATAGTCGCTTCGGAGGGGCAGGTTGGCGAAGTCTCTCGCTCCATCTGATTATTAAATTGATAGAATCGCTTTGTTTAACGCGCAACCCGCAACCCGTAACTCGTAACATCATCTTTCAATGCAAAAACAACATTCTACCTGAGATCGAAAACAAATTGTCGATAAGAAATTATTAAACGCCTAAAACCTTCTTACATTAAACAATGGACCCAAACGACAGAAAGCTATGGGACAGATAGCCTATAACTCTCTTGATTCCTATCTGAAGGAACTGCAAGACTCCCTGAATCGAGACGACAGCCGGCCAGCGGCTACCCCGGCTCCGGTATATTTGATCTACGGAGAAGAACTGCTTTATAAAACAGCCCTGCAAAAGCTCCTGGATGTTTTGCTTCCTCCCCGGACCCGGCACATTAACTATGAACCGGTGGATGGGTCCAACGGCAATGTTCATGAGGCGGTGGAAAAAGTATGCACGTATTCCCTGCTTGGCGGCCGGAAGATAGTCGCTCTGCTGGATGCCAGGGTGTTCGACACCAAACAGGACACCGACCGATTGCTGCATAACGCCAAACAGGCCTATGATTCCAAAAATTTAAAGAAGGCTGCCACCAACCTGGTCAGATTCATGTCGCTGTTGAATATGCACCTGGATGATATTGCCGGCCCGGAACGCAGCACCAAGATACCCGGTGATTCGGAACTGCTGCAGGACAGTCGCTGGCTGGATGATATCGTCGATTTCTGCCGCCAAACCGGCGTATCCGTATCTGCCGATTCAACTGCAGACAGCATCCTGCAAAAGACGCTGGAGCGAGGAATCCCGAAGGGTAATCACCTCATCATTACCACCGATACGATCGATAAAAGAAAAAAATTGTACAACATCATTGTGGATACGGGTGTGGCGATTGACTGTTCAGTGCCGCGTGGCGAACGTCGGGCCGATAAAACTTTGCAGGTGGCTGTTTTAAGTGAGATGAAAAAATCGATTCTGACCAAAAGCCGAAAAACCATGGAACCGGGGGCTTTCCAGGCGCTTTACGAATTAACCGGTTTTGATCTGAGGACCTTTTCCAATAACCTGGAAAAACTGGTCACCTACGCCGGCGATCGCAAGCAAATCACCCGCCAGGACATCAAGACCGTATTGCATCGGACCAAGCAGGATCCCATTTTCGCCTTCACAAATGCCATTACGGATAAAAACCGGGTTGAGGCGCTGTTTTACATGAACTCCCTGCTGAGTGATGCCCAGAAACCGATGCGTCCCGAGCAAGTTATCGTGGCCGTGCTCAATCAAATCCGCAAGCTGCTGCGAATCAAAGAATTTATCGCCGGTCCGGCCGGATACACCTGGTTTGCCGGATGTCCCTACGGGCAATTTAACAGCGTTGTCATGCCCGCGATTCAGGAGTCCGATCGCGCGCTGCTCGACGAGCTCCAACAGTGGCAGGACTCGCTGGCAGGCACCGGATCGTCGGAAAATCGCCCGAAGCAGCGGGGCAAGAGAAAACCAGCCAAACCGCGCACAGATCTGTTGATTGCCAAGAATCCCAAAAACGCTTACCCGGTTTATCAGTTATTTAAAAAATCGGAGCGATTTACCATGGATGAATTGTTCAATGCCTTTGAATCTCTCACGCGCTCTGACCTGCGCATAAAATCCGGCGCCGAAAATAAGAAACTGATTTTGGAAGAGTTGATAATTAACATCTGCCGCTAATCCCAGCATTATTCAAAAATTAAACCCTAGTTTGGTCCTCCGGGCCAGGATTCATTATTTCATCTTGGAGGCGATTATGTCAGGCACTAAAATCGTGTGTACTATCGGACCGGCCAGCGAAGACCGCAAGGTGATCAAGGATCTCATCACAGGCGGTATGAATGTCGGACGACTGAATTTTTCTCACGGCACGCACGAAGAGCATCGGTCGAAAATTAAGGCAATCCGTGCCATATCAAAGGAGTTGGGCATGCCGGTCGCTATTTTGCAGGACCTTTGCGGTCCCAAAATTCGGATCGGCAACATACCGGAGCCGGGTGTCCAGCTAACGTCCGGCCAGCAATTTGTACTGACCAACAGGCCGGTCGAAGGCACGGATCAGCAGGTGTCGGTGTCCTACCGTGATTTGCCCCTGGAAGTAAAAAAAGATGACCGGATACTTCTGGCGGACGGCATGATGGAACTGGTGGTTCAAGAAACCGGTGCAACCGATATCGTCTGCAAAGTGGTCAAAGGCGGTGTTTTGACCTCCCGCAAAGGCATCAACCTGCCGACCGGCACCATCAAAGCCCCCGCCATCACGGAAAAGGACCGCAACGATCTGCTTTTCGGCCTGGCACACGATGTCGATTATGTCGCTCTTTCTTTTGTCAGAAGCGCGGATGACGTTCACAGGCTCAAGGACATCATCAAAAAAGAGAAAAAAATAACACCGGTGATCGCCAAGATAGAAAAGCATGAGGCCCTGGACGTTATCGATGAAATCATGGCGGCCGCCGATGGTATTATGGTGGCGCGCGGTGATCTGGGAGTCGAGATACCACTTGAAAATGTTCCGAATATACAGAAAAAGCTGATTCGCAAAGCCAACGCACTCGGCAAACCGGTGATTATCGCCACCCAGATGCTAGGTTCCATGGTGGATTCGCCGCGACCCACCCGGGCCGAAGCCGCCGATGTGGCCAACGGCGTTCTGGACGGCGCCGATGCGGTCATGCTTTCCGAGGAGACCGCCAGTGGTGCCTTTCCGGTGCAAGCCGTTAGGTATATGCGGCGAATCGCCGATGCCGCCGAGACAAGGTACCCGCATGATAAGTATCTAAACGTGATGACCCGCAAGGGGGTATCCACATCGGTGGCCTATGCGGCCTGTATTCTCGCCGGACAACTGGACGCGGCGGCGATCGTGGCAACAACCCGCTCGGGGTCGACGGCAGCACATATATCCCGCTTTCGACCGGCACCGAAAATCATCGCCCTGTCGCCGGATGAAACCGCCGTGCGACGTCTTGCACTATTCTGGGGCTGCTTTCCGTGTCATCTGACGATTGCGGAAGACACCGATCGAATGATCGAAAAAGCGGCCGATGCCGCCCTGGAATCCAGGTTTGTATCCAGAGGCGATCAGGTGGTCATCACCGCCGGAAGGCCGGTTTGGGAAAAAGGGACCACCAATATGCTGTGGGTGAAGAAACTGTGATTTGACACTTGCTGGAGGATATTTTATACGGAAGGTAGTCGGTGATCAGTGATCAGTTGCGGGTATCGAGAGATGAGTCGATAATTTCGACGTCAAAGAAATATCTGATTAAACAGGGGGGGGGTGAACGTTGAAAGGATTCATTCGTCAACAAGAAGAACGCATGGCGATGCGCCTGTTAAACTGGCAGTATCAACGCATGAAAATAAAACCCCCCCCCGAAGCAGAGCTCAATCGCCGGGCCGCAAAACTGGTCGATGATGCGCATCGCATCGCTCGCGAAAGAGGTCGCAATGTCTTGAGTATCATGAAGGAACTGGTCGAGGATGTGAAAAAAAAGTCATCGTGAGCACCGGTAGTTATTGAAGATTGACGATTGAAGATTTATGGTATCGCTCGCGCATCCTAGGCGCTTGCGCCGCGTGTCGCTCTGTCTTTTCTATCTAAATCGATCGTTCGACCCGGTCCTTAGATTCTGAGGCTCTCGAAGGGAGGCTCTCGACGGGTAGCATTGATAATATATTCAATCTGCCTATGGGTTCACGAAGAAATAAATTCACAATTTTGGTCGTTGAGGCGCCCGGCCGGCAAGAGGCGGAAGCACAGGAATATCAAGCATATTTCGAGCTTCCGCAACGCAGCCGGACGGAATGGATCGACGTCCAAAATGTGAAGTTATTTTTGAGTGAGCCCTAAGGCAAAATTATGTGCAAACAAGATTACTGGTCATTGAATACCGAACACTGATTACTGGTCACTGGCCCCTGCTCCCAGGACTGGACACTGGCTTATAGCCATCCATCGCATATAAACTAAAAGATCCGAATGTAAATTGACCACGGCTGCAAAACAGACCATCCGGGTGGCGATTGCCGGAGCCGGCATGGTTACCCGACACCATCTTTTGGCTTGGCGCAAGATATCTCGAGTCGAAATTGTCGCCATCTGTGCCCGTTACCATAAAAACGCCGCCGCTCGAGCGTCTGAATTCAAAATACCCGGGACCTATGATGATGTCGCCGCCATGCTCGAGCGGGAAAAACCGGATGTTATCGACATCGCCACGCCGCCGGATGTTCATGCCGATCAGGTGCGAATGGCCGCTGACAAAGGTATCCACATCCTCTGCCAAAAGCCGATGACGAGCGATCTGACCTCCGCCGAACAGCTTGTTGCCGATGTCGGCGATCGGGTGCGCTTCATGGTCCATGAAAACTGGCGCTTCAGGCCCCCTTACCGCCAGGCCGCCCGATGGTTGACTGAAGGTAAGGCCGGTCGAGTGCGTGAATTTCAGCTGACCGCGCGCAGTTCGGGCTTGGTTACCCGATCAGAATCCGGCCGGCCTTTCGCTCTGGAAAGACAGCCTTTTCTGGCCCGTTTGAACCGTTTCATTATTATGGAGCTGCTCATTCATCATCTGGACACCATCCGATATATGGTTGGACCGCTTGAAGTGGTCGCCGCCAGTGCCGCTCGGATCAGCCTGGACGTCATGGGTGAGGATGTGGCCTTAATCAGCTTGAAAGCCGCCAGCGGTGCGTTCGGGACGGTTGCCGGCAATTTTTCGGCTGCCGGCTTTCCCCGGCTTCCACAAGACCGGTTGGAGTTGATCGGTGAAAAGGCGAGCATCCTCTTCGAGGGTGACGTGCTGCGCATCATCGGCGAATCTGAAAAGACGATCCGTTTTGATCGCCAGGAATCTTATCAGCAGTCATATGACAACGCTATTGCGCATTTCGTGAAGGCTTTGGACAGCGGCGATCCGTTTGAAACCGACCGATTGGACAACTTAAAAACGCTGCAGCTGGCGGCGGATGCCTACCGGCTGGCAGGGATGTAAGCACAAGGGCAAGGAATCAATTTACTTGAAAGGAGACCAACATGTCATCGCAATTGAATATCGGAATGATCGGCGTCGGAATGATGGGCCATGGCATTGCCAAAAACATCCTGGCCAAAGGCTATTCGCTCACGATTATGGGTCATCGCAACCGCAAACGAGTTGACGATCTGCTGGAAAAAGGCGCCAAAGAAGTTACAACACCGGCTGAACTGACGAATGTGTCCGACGTGATAATTCTTTGTGTTACCGGCACTCCCGAAGTGGAGGAAATCGTTCTGGGTCAAAATGGTATTATCGAAGCGTGTCGAGAGGGCCTGATTATCATTGATTGCTCGACCGCGATACCGGTGTCAACGTTGAAAATCTCCGAACAGATAGCCGCCAGGGGCGGCGCGTTCGTGGATGCACCGATGTCTCGCACGCCCAAAGAAGCCGAAGAGGGCCGATTGAATATCATGGTGGGTGGCGAGGATGCAACGTTGGCCAAAGTAAGGCCGATTATGGAAGCCTTTGCCGAGAACATTTTTCATGTCGGACCGGTGGGAAGCGGTCATAAGATTAAACTGATCAACAATTTTCTGGGTCTCGGTCATGCGATCATCACTGCTGAAGCAGCGGTTATGGCCAGAGAATATGACGTGGATCTTCGTAAACTTTTTGAGGTCGTATCCTCCGGTGGTGCCAACAGCGCCATGTTTGAAATGTGCATGCCCTGGCTGTTGGAAGGTGATGATTCCCGGGCGAAATTCACCATCGCCAATGCTTTGAAAGACCTTACCTACCTGAGTCAATTGGTCGAAGGGCAAAGAATAAATTATAAAATGCTGGAGCCGGTTCGCCGTTCGTATGCCGGTGCCAAAGAACACGGTTTTGGCGAAAATTTTCTGCCGCGCCTTGCGGATGCCATTATCGCAGAACACGGCGTTGAGAAGAAATCTTAATTGGGCATTCTCGATTAGAGTTGTCGGCTCTCCGATTTTTCCGGGGATGCTATCATCGTTGTCAGAATAACGTTTCATATCGAAATTTTTAATTTACAGTGCAGGGACAGCCGGCCAGGTTGTGCTTTGGCATTAGATACCTGCAATTTTAGAGCACAGGCACACAGGCCTTGATAGATACATGGTCAAATCAATCTCAGCGCCCGGAACCGGTTAACTGAAATGCCGCCCAATAATAGGGATGCGTATTATACGTTTCCTTCACCTTTAACTGCGCTTCCCGCAAAGCGCTGCGTTTGTCCTGCGTGCCCAAAAGGCGGTAGAACGCCTGCATGAGAATTGACGTTGCGCGGTCGTCCACCTGCCACAGGCTCGATACGATGGAATTGGTGCCCGCATATAGAAATCCCCGGGTGAATCCGACCACATCGTCTCCATTGGCAATTTTTCCCAGCGCGGTTTCACAGGCTGACAGGGTCACCAGGTCGGCGTTCAATTGCAAATCATAGAGTTCGCCGACGGTGAGCATGCCGTCGTTGCTGTTGTCACCGGCCAGCAGCAGTCCTGAGTCCAGCGGTTTCTCCGGGTTGAAAGTGCCGTGGCAGGCCAAATGCACCATTCGGAACTGGCCGCTGTACTCCTTGACCGCGGTTTCCGATGCCTGATCACGCAGCAGTACACGCGAATCCGATTTGCCCTTCGCAATGGCGACAGCTTCATACTGGGCAAACGGCAGGTCGTATTTCGGATCGCCCCGGTCAGGATTGCCGAAGGCGATCAGCTCGCCGGTTCGGCCTTGCCGTTGATAGCCAAAAACTGCATGACGCTGGCGCTGGGCAGAACCCGAATATGGTAGCGCTCTATCAGGAACCGGTTGTCCGCGATCAAGGCATTGAAGGGCAGATAATGCAGGGTGCCATGAGGAACAATCGTTACCTTGTTCGTCCCTATGTCGGGTACCAGCGGCCGGACCAGTATGTCGTAAAGTAACTTGCCGGCTGCCTTAAACCGGCCGGAACGAGGATCGGCGATTTGTTGTCGGAAATCTGCGATGGTCGCGTGCAGATCATTTTTCTGCAGGCGCCGGCCGGTTATGCCGGCCCGGGTGACGACAAAGGCGTAAAGATCGGTGCCGGTATCAAAATACTCGATCAGGGTTTCGTCCGGCGCGAGCAGTTGCCTGACTGCCCCCGTCTCCAGTGCGGATACGGACACCAGGGATGCCAGCTCGGGATCCACCCGGCGAAGTTCCTGTTTTATTTTTACGGCTACCCCACGCTGCCGGCTGATTTCTTCGGAGGACACGGTTTCGTCCTTGACCCGGATTGCGGACTCGGCGTTTTCCAGGCGTGCCAGCAGATCACCTGTCTGCCGACTGGCTGCGGGCAGGGCCAACAGGCGGTCCCGGGATGCCAGCAGATCCACCAGCGCCCTGGACTTGGCCTTTTCCACGTACTCGAAAGCCCCTGCATAGTGTCTCTGCCTAAACTGCAGCGCGACCATTTTGCGGTAGACGTCCAGCTTTTCGCCCACGAAACCGATCTTGCTGACCTCGGTATGGATGGTGGAGCGCTGGATCTCGATGGCCTCGATGGCCTGGTGGTACAAACGCCCGGCGAGATCGAGATCGTTGTCCAATTCCGCGATCCGGCCCCGATCGAAAAGAATCATCCAGAAAATTTCGCCGTTCTGATCGATCTGGGGAATCTTCAACAGCTCATCCAGGCCGGTCCGGGCACCGGCAATATCGCCGGTTTCGAGCATGACCTTGCATAGCATGTAGGCTCTGGGCAGCTCGGAGTGGATCCAGATGTTCTTCTCCTGGACAATGATGGCAGTCGTGGCGTTCGCCAGACTTTTCGTGAAGGCGCTCTCATCCCATTTTAGCGCCTGCAGTGCCTTATCATAATTGCCAATCGCCATGTTGATTTTGGCGATATCGGTATATTGCTCGTAGGCGATCAGACCGTAGGGAAAGGAGGTCCGGAGCATTTCCATGTCATGCGCATAGGCGGCGGCGGTTTGTTTGTCGCCGCTCAAGGCGTGGGCCAGCCCTAAAACGGTGAGGGCGTCGATACGCAGTTTTCTTTCATCGACCGGTTGCATGCCCGACCCATATTTGTTGACGGCTTCCAGGGCTTTGTCGGCATACTCGATGGCTTTCGTATAGTTGCCGAGTTCCAGGTACGCCTGGGCCAGCATGGTCGGGTGATCTATCCGAAAATCGTATATGGTGAAGCCTAAAAAGATCACCTGGGATTCTTCACGGTCGATCCGGGTTTTCAGTTCCTGAAGGCAAACGAAGAGTTTGTCGTAGCGCTTGACCTTGGCATAGGCGGTGCATAAGAGCTTGAGATCCGCGCCGGAGTGATTTTCCAGCCGGGGTTCTTTGGCCTCCAGGTAGCGTTCCATTTCGCCATACTGGGCCTTGACCCGCATGTGTTCGGCCTTAGGAACCAGGCCCCCGCATCCGCTGAAAAACAGTGTCAATCCGATTACCAGATAAAAAAAATAGGGTTTCATAAGATAAGAATTTGCTTTTTCGAGTGAAGTCTATTTAAAAATTAGACTTGTGATTCTGCCTCTATAGTATAGCACTATGTAGGCTTCGATGAACATAGCTTTTTTAAGCATTATCGTGTTTGAAAGTTAAATACTGATTTTACCTTTATCATCGCAAATCATGCGGTTTTTCCGGTATTTTTGAGCGTAGTCGTCCTATCGGAACCGTATAGGTTAAACCGTTCAAATTGGCAAAATTTATTTGGAGATATAGTCAATAGTTGTGTATGAAGAAATTAGGCGGCAATCCGTTTTTCTTCGACACCATTGACAAATTTAACTCCTCTAATTACTTCTGCCAGGCGTTGCGGATGGTGAAGTCG
>Ga0126326_1000051_pt1 | contig 73240 bp, 64 predicted proteins | sample InaspJWI67metaG_FD_94485 | JGI IMG/M metagenome (GOLD analysis project Ga0126326, IMG submission 94485) | Marine gutless worms symbiont microbial communities from Oahu, Hawaii - Inanidrilus sp. 1 OAHU.JWI-67 metaG | ecosystem: Host-associated > Annelida > Digestive system > Unclassified | place... | reverse complement strand
TTTTTCGATACACTGTCGGACATGGTGGCCTCCTTCCCTGGCTAAATGTTTGGTCTCGCAACCTTTATTTAACCATATCGAGGCCACCGCCTCAAATGTGCGAAAAATATTATACGTTATGCTACCCCTTTGAAAAGCGTCCCCAGCGTCTCACCATCATCCCGCCGCTTAATAAGGCCGGGCAGCCCCAGGTTTCCATCGGATTCATCGTTTACCACGGCGACGTTCCGGTTATTGATTTCAGCTACCTTTCCGAAGCCGTCCGCCTCGAATTAGATTGGGAAGATCCCTGGTACAGTCGTTTCGAAAACAAGCAGCTTAAAAGGTGGCAGCAATCCGGCCTCCGAACATTTCTCTATGTGGAACCTTTCGAGGTGCGACACGAATGCCTAGTCCGTGTAAAAGATTTGGCAGCCTGGATGGATCTGGATCTGCGCGGCGACGACTATGTTGAAATAGACGAATTTGATCGGCTCCGGCAGCGCGCCGGTGAATTTTTATTGAACCACAGCAAGGTTTTAATCGATGGGCAACAGGTGTCTCCTATCCTGGACCGCACCAATTTTGTTAAAACGACCCTGACGCGGACTTACTTTATCAACACGCCTGAAAGGTTGCCGCTTGTTACCGCCATGCTGGGGGTTGTCGTCACATACCTGACCAGGCAAATCCCCCAAGAGGTTACAGTAGATTGGAAGCTGTTTTCCAAGCGGATTCAAAAAGTGCCAACCGTTGCAGAGGACCCGGCCGGACCTTTCCCAGGCTATGTCACACCGGACGACCCTGTGTTGATCTGGAAGAACTACTTGAAGAATTACCAGCCGCCGACGGTCGTGCAAATCGGCGTGGACAAGCAACTTTCAGAGATAAAATTACCTGTGGCCAGTATTGTCTGTTTGATTTTTATCCTGATTCTCGGATTTCAAAGTCTCAAACTAAAAAAGCAACAGGCGCCCTTTAAATATCATTTGGTTGGGATCGTTGCCCTGATAGTAATTGGAGGCCTTCTTTTTCCTGTCGGGAATGTGTCGGTCCAACGACCGGCGGCACTGACAGCTCAAGTCGAAGAAGATCAGGCTTTGGCTATTTTGGAAAGCCTGTTGAAAAACATATACCGGTCTTTTGATTTTCGTGAAGAATCCGATATCTATGACCGTCTGGCCACGAGCGTCCACGGCGACCTGTTGCAAACGATCTATTTACAAAACCGCAAATCCCTGGTTGTAACCCAGGCCGGCGGCGCACGTGCCAGAGTCAAAGAGGTCAAGCTTCAAGATATTTCGGTTACATCACCTGACAATTCACTTGAGTTGAAATTCCATGCAAACTGGACCGCCGCAGGCACCGTGGGGCACTGGGGGCACATCCATTCACGTAAGAATCAGTATGAAGCGAATATCATCGTGAATCCAGTAGAAGGGGCCTGGAAAATCACCGGCCTTGATCTCATGGAAGAAAAAAGAATTGACCCATCCCAAAGGCTGAAAAAGTAATCAGATTATGTGGTTTAGGAAAAGGAGGTCTTAAAAATGGTAGCGAACAAAACTCCACGATCTGTTCAGAACTATCTACTTCCATTTTTAAGGGCTTTTTTGCTGTTAATGCTCCTAATGGCAATCAGCTCGCCATCCTTATGGGCAACCGAAGCCGAAGATGCAGCCACAGCGCAACGTATTGAAGCTGATGCTGCAGCGTCCGGAGGCGGCGGGGCGGCCGCTTCCAACCCCATATCGGCTGTCAACAACACTGACCTGAAATGGACGCATATCAAAGTAGATGACCCGAATGATTCCCAGATAAATGATTATTGGATCAGGGGTGGCTGGACTCCCACGCGCTGGTTGAAGCTCAGCTACGAGCTTACTTACCGGGAAACCGATATTACCGGCACCAGCCAAAGCGACTGGGAATCAGTGAGCTTGAAACCCATTTTTTTTATCAATCAGGGAGAGATAGGCTCCTGGAAATACCGCATGGCGACCGGCTTTGAATGGATTGTTGATTTCGATAACTTCGGGGAAGGCTCCGACCAGATTGCTCCACTATTCGGGATTGCGCTGATGCCACGTAAAGGCACGACATTGGTACCCTTGGTTCAGCATTTTATCTCTTACAACGGGCCTACGGTCAGCACGACCGGCTTTCGGCTGATCGGGATACAAAGCTTGCCTTACGACGCCTGGACAAAACTGGACTTTATCGTGCCGTATGATTGGGAAAATGAAATATGGCCCGCGACTGCGGAAGTTGAGCTGGGTAAAATGTTCACGAACTTTTTCGGGTTTTACATAAGCGGCCTGGCTGGCATCGGCGGTGATGCCTTTATGGACTGGGGCGCCAGTCTCAATTTGCGGTTTGTATATTAGATCCGTCCTTTAAAACTGCCCCAAGCAAACTTTTCTATATATATTGGGGATATCTTAGGTGATTTGGAAAAGGAGGATTCTTGTGAAACAAAAAATCACTCTCTTCGTAATTTGTCTTGTCGCCGTAGCCGCATTGGCGGTGGTCTATATCGCCGGTTGGCACGTTGGCAGTATGGGTCAGAGGCCTGCTTTGATAAATGAAGCTCAGGCAGCCGGCAAGGAAGCCCCTCCCCGATTATCACCGACCCAACCGCTTCCCACGCAAGATGTCTACTATCCTGGCACAGAGGCTTTGGCTCCTGACGAAATGCGTGTCATCGCCTGCGGAACTGGGCATCCCATGGCCCGCCCAAAACAAGCAGCCTCCTGTTGGCTCGTTGAGCTGGGCAACGGAGATAAGTTCATCTTCGATTTAGGATCCCAGTCTTTGAGCCGCATTGCTGCCATGAAGATTCCAATGGACTTTCTCGACAAGGTATTCATCAGTCATCTGCATGTCGATCATATGGGCGACTTGCCGGATTTTTGGACGATCAGTCGCAAGATGAACCGTACGGTTCCATTGCGCGTCTGGGGGCCAAGTGGCGCAGAACCGCAGCTGGGAACCAAGGCTGCGATTGAAGGACTCAAGAAGTTCCTGCTTTGGGATGATCTCTCGCTGCGTGGTCGTATGGACGCCCGGGCCGAGAGTTGGGAGGTCAATGAGTTCGATTACAAAGGTGTCAACCAGATAATTTACCAAGAAAATGGTGTAACGATACGATCCCTACCGGCCATTCATGCCATTGATGGCTCTGTGAGCTTCATCCTCGAATGGAATGGCCTGAGATTCGCCTTTAGTGGCGATACCTCGCCCAACAAGTGGTGGCTCAAGTACACCAAGGGCGTCGATATCGCTGTCCACGAATGCTACGACACGCCTAAGACCGCGATTGACAAATTGAACTACCAGCCGGAAATGGCTCTTTTCCTGACCACGATCGTACACACAGCCCCTGAACAATTTGGCAAGATTATGGCGGAGACGCGACCTCGGCTTGCCGTTGGTTATCACTTTTTCAACGACCATGATACGCTTCCCGAAGCTCTCAAAGGTGTTCGCAAAACCTATGATGGCCCAGTTGTTTTCTCCACTGATTACATGGTGTTTAACATAACAAAGGCCGATATCCGGGTGAGAATGGCCGCTGTAGATGAGGATATTTGGCCTCAACCCGCAACGCGGAAAAAGGTCGTCAATCCTGAAACACAGGCGAAGTACGGTGAGTTTACGGCTTCGGGTGAAGTTATCATGAGGGATGTGCTGGAGGACGTGTGGGCTGAAATCAACAAGGAGTATGGCATTAACGCACAACTGCCGCCGCCCAAATAATAGGGCATAATTAAAAACGTCAATGGATCAGTAGAGAAAAATTCCTGGGTTCAATGGATGCCATTGGGGGTCTAGTAATTCATGTTTTTAGGTTGGGTTTTATACTGCTGGAAAGAAAGCCAGATGCACCATACGAACCAGTACCAGGATGAAAAACGCCAGGGGGAAATAACTGGCCCGGTTGAACAAGGCCATGGCCATTTCGCGCTCCCGGGTTTCGGCCAATTTTAAAGCCGGCAGCAACAACAGGTAGACATTGATTCCCAGGGCTGCGGTTAAGTATACCGGTCCAAAAGTTAGGGGAGAAGCCCAGAAGACAGCCACCGACAGGAGCGTGGCGATGACCAGGCATACCAGGCTCAGAAGGCCTGCTCGCTGTAGCCCCAGGCTGGTGGGGATGGTCTTGGCATTGAAGCGCCGGTCTTCCTCGATATCCGTCCAGTCGGCGGGAATGTTCTGGCCGCCGATTTCCCAGAAAAAAATCCACAAGAAAAGAAACGTCAGAAAGACAAGCGGCGGATTCGGGTTGACCGCGTATATCGCCGCCAGGGGACCGCATGTTTTGACAGCCCCATTGACCAGGGCACGCAGCGGCGACACATTGCCCAGCAGGCAGTAAATGATTTCCAGAATGCATCCGGCCAGGAAAATCCACAGGCAGACCGGGTTGAGGATATAGGCGCCTGTCATGGCCACCACGGACCAGCCTGCGGCCCATGCCAAACCGGCTGAATAACTCAAAGCGCCCTTGGCCAAAGGGTGACGGATCATCACCCCATCCAGGTAATCCTCAGAATCGTCGAATCCACCGGCGGCGGCCTTATTCCGATCGCTGTGGTAATCGGTCAGGTCATTGACGGCATAAACGGCTGTATAACCGGCAAACGCGGTAATGATGCCAATAATGATCACCGTGAGAGGGGGAAAATGACCAAGGCAGAGCAAGGCCGCCAGGGCCGGGGTGGTCATGTCGATCAAACCGTGGGGTGTCCGGGAAAGGGCCCAGAACAGGTTCAATTTGCGCTGAATTGTAGGCGGTAGCTGGAAAAAGCTGCTTATCAAATTATGTCCCTCTGGGTCATTGAAAATTGTCGCCACTATAGCATGGCTGTAGTACCCTGTCATCCATAATTGAAGCCCACTTGGTAGCGTGACAGGTTGTTTTTATTATTGAAATTTTACTGAATACCTGTCAAAAAAGATTTTAGTGCCTCTTAAGCACTGTGCTTTGATAATCGCTCCTGCAGTTATTTTTTGAGAATAGATTAGAAGCGGAGTTCAAAATGCGCCTGGACACTCACACCGGCTTTATCATTCTTTTCCTGACAACCTGCCTGCTTGTCATTATTTTCTCCACGGTACCTGTTTTCGCAGGGTCGGCAAAAATCAATTGCCAGGCCCATGAAGGACCATGCAAGCTGCCCCTTGGCAAAGAAACCATTACCCTGGAGATTACACCGCGCCCGGTCACAGCCATGCAGGATTCGTTTTTTAAGGTGACGATTACTGGTGATCAACTGAAGGAAGGGCTCTACCTTGACCTGGGGATGCCGGCTATGAAAATGGGGCCGAACCGGGTCATGCTGAAATCGGACGATAATGGCAGCTATACGGGCAAAGGTGTTATTGTGCGTTGTAAAAGCGGTCGCCGGACATGGTTTGCCAAAGTGGTGGTTCCCGGTAGCGGAGAGGCCAAGTTTGTCTTTGATGTCGTTTATTGATCCCCTATATCCCCTTTTCCTGGCCACTGGATTCACGGTGGGCCTTGGGCACTGCGTCGGCATGTGCGGCCCTATCGTGGTGTCGCTATCGCTGAACCTGAAGGGGCGCAACCTCTTTTTACCCCACCTGCTTTATAACGTCGGTCGGGTGATCACCTATACCCTCCTGGGTGGGCTCATGGGCGCAACCGGTTCCTTCTCTATGGTGGCGGCCAACATTGCGGGCATCCAAAAGAGTGCTCTGATTTTTTCCGGCGTCCTGGTCATTGTCATGGCGCTCGCCCTCAGCGGTTGGTTGCCATTCGGAAAAAAGATAGAAGATAAAATGAATCCACATGGGTGGATCTCGCGTGGATTTCAAAGGCTTTCCAGCCTAAATGCCACCGCTGCTTATTTCCCGGTCGGCCTGCTCCTTGGCCTGTTGCCTTGCGGCCCGGTTTACACCGCACTTCTGGCGGCAGCCGGCGTTGGTATGAATACGCCGACAATGACAGAAGGCATCATAAAGGGTATGGGCGTCATGTTCTGCTTTGGGGTCGGGACTATACCGGCCCTTTTCGTGATTGCCAAGCTGGTGGACATGGGGTGGCTGAAAAATCGGTTGATCATTTACCGTATCGGGACGGTCCTGATGCTGATTGTGGGGGGTTATTTTATCTATCAGGGACTTACGTTTTAGAAGCCATCTCAAAAAAGTCTTTTGACCCAATCTCAGCGTTGGGCGCAAAATTCAAATCCTCAAAATACTGGAGTATTCCTCCGGTTTAAATGTCGCGCCCGCCTTGATCTTGAACCAAAATCCAATTTTTGAGATAGCTTCTAGTGACTTTTGGAATTTGGATTGCGGATTTTGGATTCGTGGATTCGCTACGCTCAATTTCTCGAATTTTTATTATGGCCAGAGCGAAGCGATTCATTAAATCTAAAATCCAAACTCAAAAATCCAAAATTAAGTCCTGACGTTGTCTGCGGTTAATTTGATTTTGGTTTGTTCTATTTGAATATCGCGGCCAAGTTCAGAATATTCGCCTGCATAACGGTCATGAAGTCGCCGCTCTCCGGTACATTCCCACATGGATCGAAAACCACGCTGCCAATACCCATGGCTGCGAGTTTATCGACCGCGCCCGGCACTGGAGTCCCTTCCCAAATCATCCATTTGGCCGGGTGCTCCTTCCGCAGCGTTTTCAAATCTTTCATTTGTTCAGCCGTCGGGACCTGATCCGGTTCCCAATGCACTGCACGGGCGTTGAGATTGTAGCGCCGTGCCAGATAGTCATAAACCGGGTGCGAAACCACGACTGGTAAAGTTGGGTTCCGGGCCACAATGGCTTTCACCTGGTGATCAAGTTCCATTAAATCTTTTTCCAAGGCAAGATACCCGGCTTCAAAGTCGGCCTTGAACTGCGGCCGACCGCGGGTCAATGCCGCTGTCACCGCAAGGGCCTGGGCAGCGGCCAATTCAAAATCAAGCCAGGTCGTAAACGCCAGCGCTTCATGGGCATGCTCACCGGACTGTCCATGACTATGGGTTAAGACACTTTCAGTTGTGAGGTAGCGATCTTTTAATTGTCGGGAAGTATCAACCATCCTGAAACGCGGCAAGCTGACCTTCTGCACCCATTTCGCGTAACCGGCTCCATTCAGCAAAATGATATCCGCCTGCTGGTAGGCCCCGATTGTATCAACAGTAGGTATCCAGTAAGCCGGATCCACATCCGGCGGCGCCGGGAATGGCACCCGAACATGTTCACCGCCGATTCTTTCCGCAAAATATTTGAGAGGGTAGTTTACAACGTAAACGGAGAGGGGCTCGGCTGATGAGAGCTTTGGCAAGGCGACAAACAGAAAGAGAAGTGTGGCCAAGTATTTGATGCTTATGTCTTTCATTCGGACTCCGTATTGATTTTGGATTGTGGATTGCGGATTTTGGAATCCGGACAACGGATTTTTGATTTTGGATTTGGGATTTTAGATTTAAGGAATCGCTTCGCGCTGGCTGATTTTAAAGGTTTTATAATCCAAAATCCGAATTCTACAATCCAAAATGGTTATCAATTAATGACCAACATTCTCACCAATTCATTTGTATAAACGTGCAACGGCACCATCAGCAAAATATTCAAAACCGCGCTGGCCACGACAATGATCAGGATTTCCGCCGCAATCAGCTTGGCTATAGTGGCACGGCTGCAGCCGAGTTTGAAAATGGTTTCGATCTCACGTTGTCGTAACCGGAGAGATAATGCAAACACCAGGACAATAGCCAGAATCGTTGCCAGGGCCACCACTGATATGATGGCGTCCAACATATTCTTTATTCGGAAAATATTTTCCAACAGGCCGTCTATCACTGTCTGGGGCTTAATGATCTGGTCACGGGCATCTTTTGATAAATAACGCCCCTGCAAAATCGTACCGGATTTCGTATCATACGGTACCGCGATAACGGCCGTTACCGGGTATACGGATAGATCTCCATGGAAATGAAATGAGTTAATATTCTTATCCGTGATTTCCTGGAAATGGTACAGCTTGGCACTGGCCGCAACATAGCCATCCGTCTTTTTGAGGATAAGCGTTTGGTCTTTGATCTGGGTCACATCCTGATGCCCGTGTCCCAGGCCCTGGATTACCCAGGTAGTTTTCAGGTCGACAAAAATTGCCAAGTCATCCGGGGTGTGTGATTTTTTGAGAATAACGGCCACCTTCATTTTCAAAGGATAAATCCCGGCCAGATCGAAAAGTGTTTCCGGGGACGAGACCAGGCTATCTCCAGGGCTGACTTTTAGCGCGTCGGCAACCCTTGCGCCAATAACACATTCGCCCAAAACCGCCATCTGCCGACCTATATTTAGTTTCAATTTCCTGAATTCAAAATAGTCCAACGTCGTCCCAACAATGGGATGATTGCGGACATGGAAGCGAACATAGAGCGGAATGGGCAATGCCAGGTCTGTCTCCATGACCCGGTCCGCAGCTTCCATTGAAATGAGTTCTGGCACTTCATCGTCGAAGTAAAGCGAGTTCATCACCAGGTCCAGAGCACTGCCCTTGGCACCGACAACCAACGGTGTAGAAACCGCTCGGGACATTAGTTGCCGTTCGCTTTCATTCAAAAGAAGCTGGAGCGCACCCGGCAGAAACGAGATCAAGGTGATACAGGCGATCAGGGTCGCAGTCTTGATCTTGTTAAACCGGAGATATTTCCAGGCTATGTAAAAACTATCCATCATCGCTTAAAATCATTAATTAACCGCAGACGAACGCAGACATCATCCGGCCGACGTGGCCGGATGACACTTGCCATGCCCTTCGGGCAGATTATCATCACGGTTTTTGCATGAGCTACGAACATTGGAGCACCAAGCCTTTATCGCGAAGCGATGGCTACCCAAGCCCGGGCAAGTCGGCCGGGCTTTGTCCGCGTGTGTCGAACGAGCAAAGCGAGTGGGCGGTTAATAAAAATCCCAAAACCATTTTAACCGCAGACAACGTCGGACGACCTGTCCGGCGTTATACGCCATGCCCTTCGGGCAAATTTGACACCAGTCTCTTAATATCTGCCTTTTCACCATAGAAATTAACGAGTAGTCCTACTTTTAGACCGGTAGCCTTTAGGTAATTAATAAGCTGCGCCTCGTGTATCTTTCTAAGTCGGTCAACCGTTTTTAGCTCAACGATCACTTCGTCCTCAACTAGAATGTCGGCAAAGTATTCGCCAACTGACTTGCCTTTATACAATACCTTGAGCGGCACCTGCCTTTCGGCTTTCAACCCACTGTCCCGAAGCTCCAGGAGTAAGGCATTCTCATATACTTTTTCAAGAAATCCGGAACCCAATACCCGGTTCACTTCAAATATAGCGCCTCTGATTATATATGTAATTTGGTCTATATCCATTCGTTATGAGTATCGCGAAGCGATGGCTACCCAAGCCCGGGCAAGTCGGCCGGGCTTTGTCGGCGTGTGTCGAACGAGCAACGCGAGTGGGCGGTTAATTTCATGTTTTTCTGAACTCATTAAAGTCAATAATGCGGTCAAATTTTTTCAGCAGCTCATGATCATGCGTCACCGCTAGCAGAGTGGCCTTGTGTTCATCTACAGCCCTGAATAGAAGGTCGAGGATGCGATCCTTGTTGTCTGGGTCCAGATTTCCGGTAGCTTCATCTGCCAGGATAAGCTTGGGCTGGGGAAGCAAAGCCCGGCAGATAGCCGCGCGTTGTTTTTCACCCTGGGAAAGATCATTGGACGGTCGCTTCAATTTATCCCCGATCCCCATGGCTTCGGCCAGTGATTGGGCCCTCTCCCGAACCGACTTGTCCAGAATCAATGCATCCGTGATTCGGTATGGGTGGAAAATGTTATCCAAAACATCGAGATAATCGAGCAGTTCGAAATCCTGGAAAACGAAGCCAATCGTTGTAATCCTGAAACGCCGGCGACCGGCATCGTTGAGGGTGTGTATGGGGGTATCCCCAACGTTGATGGCACCGGAAAGGGGTGATGTGATACCGGCTATCAGATTAAGCAGGGTGGTCTTTCCCGTTCCGCTGGGCCCAATGACCGCAACTTTCTCGCCGTTATTTACAGCAAACTCGGATATACAAAGAGAAAAGTTACCGGTTGGATATTGGAATTTGAGGTCCTTTATGGCGAGCATAATGTTTTGGAGGGCTTTCTCTTCAACGTGATTACTTTGATTTGGCTATCCACTCCAGTGCCTCTTCTCGATTGCGGAAAATTTCACAGGCCTGGGGGCTGCCAAGGTGGCAGGCATAAGCCTCCCATACCCGGGCAAGGCCAAATGTAATATCGGCAGGGCCGATCACGGCAATCCGCATGTCAGGATTGACACCGAAGGCGTCTTCATCCTGATTCGCTACTTGTTCGAGTTCATCGCTGGAAAGATTAATTTTATCAATGGTTTCAAGGTCAACTATCTGGTAGTCGATTGCTTCTATTTTCTTTTTGCTGGAGTATATTTGGGCGTTGGCGTCTATAAAATCCTCGAAGGTAACGATACCCTCTCCTTTGAAAACCACTCCGTTGTCTTCCAAGTATTGAATATGAATGGGCATGGGGTTATCTCCTTACTGGAGAAAAGGAATGTTTCGTAATCTGTCATTCAAAGTTACACCGCTGATCCAAAATCCGCAATCCCAAATACCTCTGGATGATGCCACCAATCCAAAATGTTAAAAAATCCTCTTTTCATCAATCAACTCGATATTTTGTATTTTCCAGTATCCATCATCATTTAAAAATGTCACCCGTGCATGATACTGATTCCGCCGATAGTGGGTATGCCCAAAATGGCTCACTGAACCGCTGACCTTCCAACGCGCATCTGCGGCAAAACCCTTGTCATCGGACCGCTGTACATCAATTACCTTTAAAACTTTGACCTCATCAACATTGGCCCGTGCCCCGCCCCGGTTTTCGAACTCCAGGGCTTTCCGGTTTTCAAGGTATATTTTGGAAAGTTCTTCCCCGGTTACACTCACCGCCAGGCGATCATAAACCCGACTTTCATCGCGCACATCGAAAGCCCGATAAACGTTGGTAAGCAGACCATCCAGAATTATAGCGGTACGTTGGTGGGGCGGTGCCCATTGGGACACCCAGGGCAGGTCCAGCGGATACGTAGCAAACGGGTACAACACGAAACCGAGACCAAGAATGCCCAAGAGCATTGGGCGGGCCAGCAGTTTTCGCTTTGTCATGGTTGAGACCGTAAGCAAAATCAAGACGATTAGAAATAAAACGATAGAAAAAACGGGTAGACTCCTTTGCTTGACGGCAATTTCATTTATCACTGGCACCTGGTAGCCGCTCAGGCGGCTTTTCCACTGCCAGCGATTATCATTCGGTGAAAGGATCACCGTGGCACCACCGAATGGATCCGTACTGGTAGCCTCAACTCGCTGCACGGTGCTGGAAAACATCTTCCAGTCAACGGCAACCTCATCAGCCAACGCCGGGGTTTCATAAACCAGGGTCAAACCGATGATGCCCTGGTCCAGGCTTTCAACCATGGGCTCCTGCCGCACAACAACGCCGGCAGGGCCAAGGGTGACGAAATCGGCTCGGGTCAAAACAGGGGTTGCTGAGCCTCCGTCGATGGTGACGGGATTCGTCTTTTGAAAAACCTCTAAAACTCCCTTTTTAACTGCCTCCTGGGAACTGACGGGAATGCCGCCTTTACCCCGATCATCAATCCCCAGAAACTGGACAGCCACCCGCGCCCGGATGAGAACCTCCTGCCGAACCTCATAGGGCTCCACTGAAAGATAGGTCATAATCGGACTGGTGAGTTTTCGCGCGCCTCGCGGGCGCTGGCCGCCGGTCTGGATCTTTCCACCAGCCGGCAGGGCAAAACGTGTCGCTATCTGTGTTTCTTCAAACGGTAGGATATTGGTTTTCCCGGCAATCACATTATTTTGAAAAACGATGAGTAATACCGTAACCGCCAATGAACCAACCGTATAAATGGCGAGTTTTTTCAGGCGCTCATTATCCCGCGCAATTCTGAGTATGAGAAACAGCAGTCCAGCCGTTGCAAAGTGCCCCAAATCTATGCCCAGATTAAACATAAATAGGGCCGGGGCCTGTTGCTCTGGAGAAAGTTCCAGGCTCTTCAAACCCTGGGCATATGCCAACCCATGCAGCAGACCATAGAAAGAGGCCAGTATCAGAAAAGACCGAGTGCTCTTATTCCGAAACATTGAAAGCACGAACATAAGCACAAGTACAATGCCCAGAACATCTACAAACAACAGTTCGAAGCCGGGTACGCCCAGATCACTCATTACCAGGGACAACGCTTGACCGAAGGTATAATACCCGAGCGCTGTGAAAGCTTTTGCTGCCGGAAACACCAGACATATGGCGGCTGCAAACAGAAGGTGGATGCCGTTAAAACTCACATGCTGAAAACCCACCTTGAAATGTTCAAGACAAACCTCGGGCAGGGCGCGTTTGACATCCATGAGCAGTTTCATGGGAACATGGATGCCCTCGAGAGACCTTAAAAAAAGCCCCTGTCTAATGGTTCCATCCAGCCACTGGGCAGTGAGGGATGCCCCGTTGCGCATCCAGGGCAGCAGTATTCTGTCTCTGTCAGATAAGGGCTCTCCTTCAGTCGTGGCCGTGGCCTGCACCACGATCCAGCCGGCTTGATTAATGAATTCTACTTCCGAAACCTTGAAACGGTCAGGAAAAATAGGCGCCCTGATCGCCCACACCAGAGCTCGATTTACATCTGCTTCTATAAGATAGCTCCTCTCCGACTTCTGGATCAGCCTTGCCTTAGTGATACCAACGTCATCCGCAAAGGCAACAGTACCAATTGCTAGGAAGGCAAGGGTGAGGATGATATAAGTGAATGTGTTTTTCATTATTAGTAATTAAGTCTAAAACTATAAATTAGCCGCAGACAAACGCAGACATCATCCGGCCGACCTGGCCGGATGAAACTCATCATGCCCTGCGGGCAGCAAAACCTTATTTCTCCAAAGTTTTATCAAGTGTTCCATATAATAGACTGTTTTTTATCGCGAAGCGATGGCTACCCAAGCCCGGCCACGTCGGCCGGGCTTTGTCTGCGTATGTCGAGCGAGCAACGCGAGCGGGCGGCTAATTTAGTTTTTATTGCCCTTCCACCACAACCTCATAGTTTTTCATCAATTCTTCAATCTTGCGCATCTGGCTTTCTCTGCTTTTCACCATTTGATAATCGGTGCGCAGATAGGATTCCATTTTATCGAACGGCGGCAGCTCCGGCTCATGCGCAGCTGTCACACGCACATAATGCATCCCCCGAAAAGACTCCACCGGTCCTTGCCACTGGTTCAGGGGCATCCTGAAAATATGCTCTGCGAACGGTTTTCCAAACGTCATGGCCGTTCTCTCGAATGAAATTTTGCTGAAACGATTTCCCAGCAGGGCAAATTCGCCCAACTTCGAGATATCGTCGGTCTGCTCAAGTTTCTTGATATACGCTTTTGGGTCGGCAGGGGTTGCATTGTTCGTAAAGGAAAAATAGACCTGCTCAAATGTAAGGGAGGGCTGGGTCTGGTATCGCTCTTTGTTTTCATCATAGTAGGCCCGCAACTGGGCCTGCGAAGGTTCCGGCATTACTTCGCTTAAAGAAGACCGCATGATATTCAGAATGCGTTTTCTTACACGGTAATCATTCTTGTCGAAACCGCGCTTGTATGCCTCCCGCAGCAGGACCTCTTCTTCAATGTATCCCTCGATAAGATTTTGCCGTTCTTCGGGCGTCGTTTTCGTCTGGGCGATACTCTCGCGCTGCTGGATCAGGGCATCGATGGTCTGGGTGGTAACCTGGATGGTTTCCCGGGCCGGAGGTTTCAGGTGGGTATATGCCGAAAAGGCGAAACTACCTATGAGGATAAAATACAGCATAGGTGATTTCAGCCAGGCTTTCATAAGAAACTCGCAAATAACTTTAATAGTTGTAGTAAGTTAGCCAAGTTATTTATAGGGCAAAATCATGTAGCGGTCAAACTATGATTTATTTATATTTGGTATCGGTTTTCCGTTAAAACTGACTATATATCACCACTTTTTAGCATGAAACTACGCTGAAAGTGGCCAAATATCACCAGTCCCCCTCGTTAGCACCAAATTCAACATTACAACTTACGATTAGTATATCATTTGATAACGACTGGTTAATCTGTCCGGCTTGATATATCAGCCAAAATGGTATGAAACCTGCTTTATATCTATATTCCGACATGTAACACAGAAGTTATATCGGGTGCGTCTGGGCCGCATAACTAAGGGAGGTTACCAAATGGTCGCCGACAGTCCATTTATTGCCATTACCGGAGTCCCCTATCTGGATGTTCTCATCCTGATCTTGCTGCTATCGGCAGCACTATATCTGGCTCGCGAACCTTTTCACCGGGCGATCCGGTCCTTAAGCAAAGTAATATACAACGGTATGCGCCTGGCCGCGCGTTCGGTCAAAATTTCCGAAAGTCGCCTGGTGGAGCGCAACCGGGACGTGCTGATCGCCGAAGGCAAGGAAAACGCCGAACGGATCATCGAAAGAGAATTCGAGCGGCTGTCCAACGCCGTGAATCGGGATCTGCAGAAATATCCGAAACTTCATAGGCAACTGTCCGACACGGTCGCGAAGCTCGAGGACAATTATTCGGCCAGTGCCGAGGTCCAGCCAGAGCTCCCGGCCTGGATTCCGGTGATCGATTCCATCTCCAAAATCGATCACAAGGGCGATGCCATGGTGGCCAACATCCTCGAAGAGATTCACAAAACCATCGAGGACCAGCACAAAGCGGCCACCGACAACTACCGCACCGACTGTACCCGCCGCCACCGGATCATGCACAAGATGATGCCCTTCTGGCGGAGTGTGATCAAAAAGCTCGACACAGTAGGAACGTCTATCAAGCGACTAAACAGTCGTGCAGCCAGTGTGGACCGCTACATTCATGACTACGAACAGATCCGTTCGCAGACGGACAAAGCCACGCGCAAACTCTCTTCTTCATCGCTGACCCAATTCTTTATCTCCGGACTGGTATTGGCGATCGCGTTTGGCGGAGCCCTGGTGAATTTCAATCTCATCGCCCTGCCCATGTCCGAGATGGTCGGTGGCGCCAGCTATATCGGCAGCTTCAAGACGTCTGACGTGGCCGGCCTGGTCATCATTCTGGTTGAGCTGACCATGGGCCTGTTCCTGATGGAGTCGCTGCGCATTACCCGTCTTTTCCCCATCATCCACAGCATGGATGACCGCATGCGGTTCTGGATGATCTGGATCACCCTGACCCTGCTGGCCACCCTGGCCGGTGTTGAATCGGCCCTGGCCTTCATGCGTGACCGGATAGCCCATGACATGGAAATGCTGCGCCAGACCCTGAGTGGCGTCGACAAAAATATCATGGCTCCGAGCATGATCCCCACCATCGGTCAGATGGTGATGGGGTTCATCCTGCCTTTTGCTTTGGCTTTCGTGGCCATCCCGCTGGAATCTTTCATCTCGTCATCGCGCACTGTGCTGGGCATCTGCGGGGCCTGGGGTCTGCGTGCCACGGCCTTCTGCCTGCGCCTGGCTGGGAACATGTCCTTATATCTCGGCAAGTTTGCGGTGGATTTGTACGATATACTGATTTTCCCGGGATTGTGGATAGAAACCATCTGGCGCCGCAGTCCGAGGGATGCAAAGCCAAAGCCTTTAAAAAAGAAGAGAAAGGTCAGAAAACCCAATCTCCAGGAAGCCACGGAAGAAGTAGCTGCCGGTTCCAATTAAAGACCGGTTTACGAATTGGAAAAGGAGTTATGTCATGAAAAAATTTGCTATCATATGCTGCTGCGCCATTCTGCTTTTAACCGGCTGCGGCGAACCGCAGAACCGCGCCAAGGGTGTGTATATGCTGTTGGACACCTCCGGCACCTATGCCCTGGAGTTGAAAAAAGCCCAGAATATCCTTAACTACCTGCTGGGAACCCTGCAGCCCAAGGACACCCTGGCGGTGGCCCGCATCGATACCGGCAGCTTCAGCGAAAAAGACATCATCGCCAAGGTCACCTTCGACACGCGGCCTTCGGTCGCCAACAACCAAAAAAGAGCCTTTAAAGGTACTTTGGATGACTTTATCAAAACAGTGAAGAGCAGCCGCTACACCGACATCTCGGGCGGCATGCTTCAAGCCATCGAATATCTCAACGAAGCCGGCTCCGGCCAGAACTACATCCTGATCTTCAGTGACCTGAAGGAAGATTTGAAAAAGGGCTTTGTGCGCGATGTGCCTTTTGAACTGGACAACTACCGCGTCGTGGCCTTGAACGTCACCAAGCTCCGCGCCGACAATGTCGACCCAAAAGTGTACATGGGCCGGGTCGCCCAGTGGCAGGGCAAGGTCGAAGAGGGCGGTGGCAAGTGGAAGGTCATCAATGATCTGGAACGACTGGAAAATCTGTTTGTAATGTAGAAAATCAATAATTAGCCGCAGACAAACGCAGACAACGCCGGACGACCTGTCCGGTGTTACACGTCATGCCCCTCGGGCAGATAAACATAAATCACATTGTCTGTTTTATTCACGATTAGATTATGGAGGTTTGTCTTTATCGCGAAGCGATTGCTACCTAAGCCCGGCCAGGTCGGCCGGGCTTTGTCTGCGTGTGTCGAGAGAGCAAGGCGAACGGGCGGCTAATTCAAATCAAAAAGTCAATTACCAGCAGATGGACGCAGGCAGCGGGTGATTAACTGATCGAGGCCCGCACAATGCAAAACACCTTTCCGCCAACGCCCAAGTACATCTTGGTACACGTGCCTTTGAAAGAAACCACGACGCCCTTCTTTGCCTTAGAAGCTTTCACGCCAAAATCATTGGTACGAACCAACAAAACCACTTTGGGAGAACACAGGATCCTCGCCTCGTAGTTGCTGCTCGAGCCTTCCCCGCCGATTCTGGTCAGCTTGTCTATGGTACCGGTGCCCGTGATCAACTGGCCCTGAACCATGCGGTTGTAAAATTCCTCAACCTGCTTTTTGTCTTTGCCCACCGCCTGGGCACCCAAAGAGCAAATATCCGCAGCCATCAGAGGCTGGGCCACCGAGAAAAAAAACAATACCAAGATGGCTATAAGTATCCGTTTCATGAGATGGTCCTTTAATGAGGGTTAACTGGGTTTTGAGGCTAAAAGCAGCTTCTGTACAAATACGCTACAACATTAAGGAACTGCAATCGTTGATTCACCCCCGCAAACTCGCCGGTTATGACCATAGGATTTGCTCTCATTCTCTTTCTGATACCTGAAAACAATATTGCCGGTCTGGCTCTTTATCGATTGCTGCTGGCCTTTTTCCAACCAGCCTCTGAAGATCACATTCTGTCGATTGCCGGCTGAATCATAGTCCCACACGGTCACATTCACCTTGCCAGCTGCGGCATTAAGGATACAGGTTTTTGCGGTGGTCTGCACAACGGGTGCTTTTTGCTGTTTTTGGACTACCGGCGCCGGTTTAGGTGTGGCTTTTTTGGGCTGTTGTCTGGGGCGGGACCGGTAATCCATAACGTCCGTCAAGATACCACCGGGCGGCGGCGGGTGCTGGGAAATGTGCTTCTTTCCATTTGAATCCGTCCAGATATAAACCCGGTCAGCAAAGCTATCTAGTGCCCCCAAGCACGTCAGCGAGAGAAAGAGTACAGAAAGTTTCATAAACTTCATCTTGAATCCCCTTGGCTCTGTGCGACAGCTATTTAAGTTTAGGACATTAGATTATAGCCTGGAGCATTAATGCAATTCAATTCCAGCATAAAGTAATTCATCCAATCGATACTCCTATGCTATTATTCTATAACCCTAAAGGCCACCATAGTAATAATGATTCTATGATGGCCTTTTAATATTGAAGTGTTTGTTACTTGTTGATTTTGAAGCCGACGGCTTCGTCCTACTTCTTCTTGTACCCCTTCCAGCCCTTGGTCGGGGCGCCGTGGTCGAGCCAATCGGCATCCATGTAGAAGGGATCGGTGATGCCCTTCTTACGCATCGCCATACCCACGAGCACTTCCTTCAGGGTCCGCAACCCGACGTAGGGCGTGAGGTAGGTAGGATCGACCACCGGATTGACCTCGACCAGCTCGACGCCGACCACCTTCTTGGCGATTGTCACCGCGCGGAGCATGGGAAAGAGCTCCCGTATGGTCATCCCGCCGAGTTCGGGCGTCCCCATTCCGGGCGCAAAGGGCGCGTCCAGGCAATCCGTGTCGATCGAAATGTAGACGTACTCCGGGCCGTCTTCCAGCTCGGCCAGCACGCGCTTCATCACTTCCTTCCAGCCGTAGCGGTCGATCTCGCCCATGAAATGGAACTTGATCTGGTTCTTGCGCATCCAGGCCAAGTCGCTCCCGCCGGGTTTGGCCGAGTTCAGGCCGATCTGGATGAAATTCTTGCCCAGGACGTGGCCCTCGTCGATGAGGCGCCGGACCGGGGCGCCGTGGGAGAGGTAGTGCCCCATGGCGAGCGGAATACCGTCAAAATGGGCGTCGAAGTGGACCACCGAGACGTTCTTGGGCCCGTAGACGGAGGAGATTGCCGCCACGTCGGCATACATGAGGGAGTGATCGCCTCCCACAATGAACGGGATCACGCCGGCCTCTACGATCTCCTTGACCATCTCGTAGACCGGGAGCACGCTGCGCTCCCCGGAGAGGATGTCGATCGGCGCATCGCCGTAATCCACGACATTAAATTCCTGCAAGGGGTCGATGTAGCCCGCCACGGGGTGAGCCAGCTTGAAAAGCTCTCCCTTGCCCCACGGCGCATAGATCTCGGCATTGCGGACCGCTCCCGGAGCGTAGGCCGTTCCCCGCATCCCCGTAGACATGTCCACCGCTGCGCCCATGATGGCGATGTCGACTTTGCCAGCCTTCAGATCCGCGGGGGTCAAGGCGACCGGTGCCTTGAAAAAGGTCGGAATACCCATGAAGGCGGTCCCGCCATAGGTCTGCTGCAGGTTGACCACTCCGGGCGGCCGGTTGCCCTGGCGTTCCTCGACGGAGCGGCGCATTGTCAGAGGATGGCGGGAGGGGTCGCGCGGCTCCAGCGGGATCGAATTTGGATTCTCCCGGAGCATTTCGATCAGGGTCTTTTCGGTTTTCGGATCAAAATCACCGGCCGCATAAACGGGCGCGGCAATGAACAATATTATCAAAAGGATAGAAAAGGTTCGCCTCATGTTGTCCTCCCGGCAAGATTTGATTGAGATGAGCCATTTTGATCGGGCTCAATTAAGTCTTGAAAAGATACTCGTTAAATTTAGGCATGAAAAGACACCTGTGCAAGTTTGATTCAGGCTAGCATTCAAGTGGGATCAGCAAATAACATTCATTAGCCGCCCGTTCGCTACGCTCACTCGACATACGCGGACAAAGCCCGGGCGACGTGCCCGGGCTCAGTTAGCCATCGCTTCGCGAAAAAACCAATGAGCACCAATTTCCGAGACAGCATAGCAAATTTGAATGAGATGGATTTTCTGCCCGAAGGGCATGGCATGGTTCATCCGGCCACGTCGGCCGGATGATGTCTGCGTCCGTCTGCGGCTAATTTAAGGAATTTTTATTCGAGATCCAACCCTGAAGCTGCAAATATCGGCTCAAGATGTTCCAAACTTTCCCGCCCGGCCTCTTCAGGCGTATCCACGTATGGATAAAGCTCCAGGCTGATATCGCCGGTGTACCCCAGGCGTTTCATAGCTTCGAAGACGACGGGATAGTCGATTACCCCCAGGCCGGGGATGAGGTGGTTGTGGACGCGGGTATCGGCAATGTCTTCCAGGTGGACGTGGCCGACCCATTCGAACAGATCTTCAAAGGCGGCGGCCGGGTCTTCGCCCACACAGTAGAAATGACCGATGTCGAAATTCAAACCCACGGCCGGGGACTGAAAATCCTTGATAAACCGTTTATATTCATCGGAGTTCTCGATAAAGAGCTCCGGTTCCGGCTCGATGAGTAATTTTACACCGGTTGCTTCAGCATGCGGGATTACCTGCTCCAGGCCTTCCCGGAACAGGGCGGCACCGGCCGGCCAGTCCATGCCTTCCAATGGACCACCGGGGGGAATGGAAATACACTCGCTCCCCAATTCTTTGGCCACAGCCAGGCTCTCTTTGGTATGGCGCACACGGATATCGCGGCGCTCCTTGTCCGGTTCGATGAACGACGGCAGGTAGGTGTCGCCCACGGCAAACAGGGTGAAGCTGTTGATGTTGGTTATTTTAAGCTGATGCTTATCCAGGGCGGCTTTCAGTTCGGCGATCTTGTCCGGGCCGAAATCCGGTGGATAGAGGTGCGGCCGGTCGCCCATGATCTCAACGCCCTTGAAGCCGAGCTTGGCGATCTTTTCAATGGATTCCAATAAGGAAAACTTAACAAACGCGTTGGTGCTGTAACCGAAAATCATGAAAACCCCTTTAGCTGTTTAGGCTGTAGGCTATAGGCTGTTAGGAAAAGTCAAAATCAGACATAGGTATAATGCAGGAATATGATTTGTCGCCCCTCGGGCCTTCAGATTGTTACTTACTAGCTGAGCAGTAGCGGAGTTTTTGTCGTCATGCCGGTCCCGGATCGTGTCCGGAATGACGTATCCGGCATCCAGAATCCGCACGGCAAAAACCAAGCTGGATCCCGGGTCAAGCCCGGGATGACGCATGACCAATATACATGATTCAGTAAATACTCATTGAAGTTTACTGATTATTTTCGCCTCTAGATTATCAATAGCAGCCAGCTGATCTTGAAACGTCCGGGGCGCATTTTCACCAAGGGGATTTTTAAAGAAAAAAGCCAGTTCGGGGATCAGCCCCTTGCGGCCGATCATCTGCAGCATGAACAGCCAGCGCGCCAGATCGATCACCATGGGGGCCGCCAGGATCGAATCGCGGCCTTGCAGATCGATTCGCAGGCTCATGGGCAAATTGAACATCCCCAGCAGGTCGATCACGTCCCAGGCCTCCTTGGCGTCTCCCCGGGGTGGGTAATAGTCGATATGGACTTTGTGGGTCGGTCTTCCATAGCGCTCACCGACTTCATAACCCAGCACATCATCCAGCAGGTTGGTCTTGTTGGCCAGCTTGCCCGAGGCTTTTTCCGGCACCATGAGGTTGGCGCCGTCCTCGTTGCCGAGAATGTTCATGCTGTACCACCCGTCCACGTATAACTGACGGGCTTTGAGGGCCGAGGCCAGGACCACCTTGAAATAGGTCTGCCCGGTTTTGCCGTCGTAGCCGCAGATGGGCACCCCGGACTCTTTGGCCAGGGCCACCACCGGATTCAGTTCCACGCGGTTAGGGGTAAAGTTGATGACCGGCACGCGGCTGCGAATGGCCGCCAGGACATAGGCCAGATCCGGCAGTTTTTCAGGATCATAGACCTGGGTAAGCTTAGTCAGATCCGTGACCGTTGCGTCAAGGCCTGCAGCGGCCGGAAGCAAGTTGACCAGAACCGGTCGGCTGCCTGGAAACTGGCTGCAAAGGGCTTCGATATCGGCTTCGAGCTGTGCAACCTGGCTATCCAGGGTGCCGCTCTCCGGTGCCTTGAGAACCGGGACATCCACCAGAGTTGACCGGTAGGTGTCCAGAACGGATTCCGGCAGCACACTGCTTTGGCGGGTGCAATCAACCAGGTCCTCGGCCCGGCTGTCCCAGCCAGCCACATTCAGGGCGCTTACCGGCAGGACATCGGTGAATTTGTCACCGGTTGTCAGGCCACCAGACACAGACTCGTCCCCGGCGCGCAGGGCGGCAACCGCGGTCGCCAGCGTTGAACCGATGGCACCTTTCAGCCCGGCAACGAGCAACAAAATCGACTGGTTTTCGAAATGTTCCGGGATTGTCATGTACTTAGTCCCCCGCTTTGCTTTGTTCCAAAGGATTCAAATACCCGATCCCTACCTCTCCGTCAAGTTGAGTATTTATCTGAAATCAGTTGGTATTGGAGTTCGGGCACCGATGCCGGGTCAGTGGCGCGCATCAAAGGCGGAACGGAAGGAGTTGCAGCAGCAAACAATTTGGCAATAGAGGCTATTTCAAAGATAGGATTTTGGTTCTAGGTCATGGCGGCCGCGAGGTTCCAACCGGAGACATACTCTAGTATTTCGAGGATTGGAAACGAGTGCCCAACGCAGAGATTGGACCAAAAGACATTTTTAAGATAGCCTCTAATTCAGCCGCTGGCTACGCACCGCTGTCTCGTATTCCTGCATCAATTCATCCATCAGGACCTTAACCGGTACTATCTCTTTCACACGATGAGCATTTTCACCAGCAAACGCAAATCCATAGGCGAATTTTCCCTTGCGGGCGTTGGTGAGAGCCATGGCAATGCAGTAAGGGCTTTTCTCTGGATCGCAGGTGCGGATGCAATGATACGGACATTTAGATGGGTTTCTGGCGCCCTTTTTAACTGCCTCCAGAAACGGGTTGCGGATGGCCCGTCCCGGCATTCCCACGGGGCTTTTAATAACGACGATATCCTTTTCAGCGGCATCCACAAACAGATTCTTAAATTCCGGGGCGGCATCACACTCGTCCGTGGCGACAAACCGGGTACCAAGCTGCACCCCAGCGGCACCCATTTCCAGGAACCGATGAATGTCTTTACCGGTAAAAATACCCCCGGCGGCAATCACGGGAATAGTTTTGCCGTTTTCCTTCTCAAAAGTTGCCACCGCTGCAATGACTTCGGGGACCAGCTTTTCCAGGACATAGGCGGGATCATCCAGTTGCTCGGTTTTAAATCCCAGGTGGCCGCCGGCCTTGGGACCTTCCACGACAACGGCATCCGGCAGCCGGTTATATCGATGCCACCATTTCTTGCAGATCAGCATTGCGGCCCGACCCGATGAGACAATGGGCGCCAGCTTTGTTTTGGCTCCGGCCGGAAGGTACTCCGGCAGGGACAGCGGCATACCGGCACCGGAAAAAATAATGTCGATGCCTTCTTCGATGCTAACCTTCACCATGTCGGCATAGTTGGTCAACGCCACCATGATGTTGACCCCGAGGATGCCATCCGTCAATTTCCTCGCCCTGGCAATCTCCTCGCGCAGCCCGCGAATACAGGCTGCTCTCATATCGGATTTAAGGTCCGGCTGCATGAATCCCGGTATGGCAGCCGAGAGCACACCAATACCGCCCTGGTTGGCAACTGCCGATGCCAGACTGGACATGGAGATGCCCACTCCCATGCCGCCTTGAACAATTGGGGTTCCACAGATCAAATCGCCGATACGCAGTTTAGTTGAAATCATTTGTTCCTCGACAACGCGCTGAGCCGAATTCGTGAATTGTAAACCCGCGGAAGAATACGCTGGACAATAGAGAGAGGGCAATACGCATCGGTAGTTTTACAATTGTTTTACATGTACCGATCCATTGCTTCAGTACGATCACGATGCTGAGCAATGATCTACCTGTCTGGAATTGCTTTATAAAAAGTTTATTGCAGACTTTTCGAAAATCGGTCTTATGTTGCAATTAGACAGGAATCAGAGCACAGGGATATAGAACCTGGGGGTATGATGAAGTCAAGCAACCGATATGCCTGGTTGAGAACGGTTTTGCCGGTACTGGCCCTGATGGCACTGCTCACCGCCTGCAACCAGAACCGTGAGTCCTCCGCAGCTCAGCCGGACAGAAATACCGGGAACCATAAAATGTACGCACAAGCTAAAGATATACAAAGAACAGATATGCTGCCGGCCATGGACAAACTTGCGCCGGCCGAATACAAAACCGCAACCTTCGGCCTCGGGTGATTCTGGGGCATCGAATCCCAGTTTGGGATGCTCGAAGGGGTCATTCGCACCCGGGTGGGGTACGCCGGCGGCGAGAAGGAAAATCCGGACTATGGCCATATCGGCGACCACACCGAGGCCGTCCAGGTGGACTACGATCCACGGGTTATAGGCTATGAGGATCTACTGGCGGTTTTCTGGAGCAGCCACACCCCCACCAGCAAGAGCTGGATGCGCCAGTACATGAATGCCGTGTTTTACCACAATGAAGAGCAGCAGAAGGCCGGTGAAGCCTCTAAGGCGGCCCTGGCTGAAAAGACGGGGCGCACCATTCGCACCCCGGTGGCACCGTTGCGCTCCTTCACTCTGGGTGAGAACTATCACCAGAAATATATGCTCAAGCGCCAATCGCGCCTGACATCCGAAATGTCGCGGATCTATCCCAAAAACCAGGACTTCATCAACTCAACGGCGGTGTCCCGGCTCAACGGCTATGCCGGCGGCAATGGCAGCGTAAAGCAACTGGCGCTGGAAATCGACAGTTTGGGGTTGAGTGAGAATGGGAAGAGGATACTAAAAGGACTGGTAAGATGAAATCGAATAAATGAGGAAAAGGCAAACTTAATAACGGAGCATGCTGGTGTGAAACAATCCTTGGAAAAATTCGAAATCCGAATATCGAAATTCGAAGCAAAACCCAATGACAAAAAGAAAAATGACCGAAACATGCTATCGAGATCTAGACCCTTCAACTGCGTTTCGTTATAAGTGTTTTGAACATTTTGAAATTAGTATTTTAGATTTGTTTGCGGCGTTCGCCTTGTGAACATTCCAAATTTCGATATTCGAATTTCTGTTTTAGATTTATACACAGAACTCATATGAAAAGAACCTCCCTGTTCAAGCTTCTTTCAGTACCTGTAATTGCAGTAGTTTTACTAGGATCCGCAAGCGTTGCGGCAGCTAAAACTCCTGCATCCCTCGTCGTCCCTCAGGCTGTTGCTGTCGGTTCGCCGTTTCTGGTTGAGCTGTCTTCCCCCGGAAAACTGGAAGCCGTCGAAATCGAGTGGTCCGCGCGAGTCATCCGACCGTCGATTGCCCATGCTGCGGACACATATACCGCACTGGTGATGCTGGGAACCGGGATGAATGCACAGCCGGGTGTGCGCTCCATTCAGGTCCGCGCCCGGGTTGACGGACGCAACCGAACCTACCAGAAGTTCATCGAGATTCTCCCCAAGGAGTTTCCCCGCGAGGCTCTCTCGGTTGCTCCCAAAATGAACAAGCCGCCCAAAAAGATCCATGGCCGGATCAAACGCGAACTGGCCGCGATGAGAGGCGCTTTGCGCACCCAATCTCCACAACGGCTTTGGGAGGTTCCCTTCCACCGGCCGGTGCAGGGCATTATGCTGAGCCGTTTCGGCCTGCGGCGAACCTTCAATAACGAAACCAAACGGCGCCACACCGGCCTGGATTTCCGGGCACCGGAGGGAACCCCGATAGAGGCCGTCGCAGCCGGGAAAGTCGTGCTGGTGGGAGAATATTACTTACCGGGCAACACGGTGGTCATCGATCACGGCAACGGGGTGGTTTCCATGGCGATGCACATGTCCAAGGTGATGGTAAAGGTAGGGGAATGGGTGGAACGCGGCCAGGCATACGGCCGCTCAGGTGCCACCGGTAGGGTTACGGGGGCTCACCTGCATCTTTCCATTGCCGTACATGGCGTAACGGTTGACCCGGAACCATTATTCGAAATAGATGGACTTACAGGTGTCGCCGCTTCTCTTCAGTCAGAATAAACCTACCGAGTTTCTGATCAACCCCCATGATGTGAGTGAACGCGCCCCGCAGCCCTGGTAAGCGGGATTTCCGCTGCGCTTCAACAAGCTTCAGGAAATACGCTCACTGATCGGTTCAGCTTGTTTCCAGGTAGGCATTATGTCATGGTATTCACATTTAGAAAACCATTGGACTGGAGATGAAATGGCCACGACCTTATTCAAAAACGGAACTATTGTAGACGGCACCGGCCGACCGGCCATTGTCGGCAGTGTCCTTGTGGAAGATGATCGGATTACAGATATCATTTCAGCCGTGGAAGCGGTGCCGGCGGCCGACCAAGTCGTCGATGCCGAAGGGCTGGTGATCGCCCCCGGGTTCTTCGACATGCACTCACATGCCGACTGGGTTTTGCCCTGGGAAGAGCATCCACGGGTGCTAAAATGCCTCGTGGAACAGGGCATTACAACGGTCGTGGCCGGCAATTGTGGGTTTTCGCCGGCCCCGATGACCGCAGGGGCAATTGCCCGGACCAAGCTTCTGTGTACAATCCTCAAAGCTGGCCCTTTTGAATACCGCTGGGAATCTATGGACGAATACCTGGGCCATATCGAGGAGAGCGGGAGTATTGTCAACCTGGCCGAACTGGTCGGGCATGCGGCTGTCCGTTACGTTACCAGCCAGATTGACCGCGGCGAAATGCCACCAGCGGACCTGGCCGATAGCCTGACCAATGCACGCCGGGCCCTGGATGAAGGGGCCTGCGGCCTCAGCTTCGGGCTGGGATACGATCCGGGTATGTTTTCGTCCAAGGCAGAATTGGCCGCCTTCTGCCAGGCGGCGGTCCAGGCCGGCAAACCGGTCACCATCCACCTGAAAGCCTACTCAAAAATGTCACCCTGCTATCCGCCGACCACCCTGTCAGCCCACAATGTCCGCGCACTCAAGGAGGCCATTGCACTGGCGGAGGAGACCGGGATGCGGCTGCAATTGTCACACTTCATCTTTGTAGGCCGCAACAGCTGGAAAACAGCGGAGGAATGTCTGGAACTGGTGGAAGCCGCCCGAGCCAGAGGCCTGGATGTGATGATCGATGCGTTTCCCTATACCTGCGGCAACACCACCATCCTGGCCGCGATCCCTTTCTGGTTCCTGGAAAAAATGCCCGGGGCCTTTTCCAGTTCTTTGCTCCGAGCAAGGTTGAAGCTGGAATTGGCCATCGGCTTCAAACTGTTGGGTTTCGGGTATGAAGACTTTCAGGTCATGGATGCGGCCCTCGAGGAGTACGAAGACATCAATGGGTTGCGCCTGCCGGCCGTGGCCCGCCAATGGGGCTGCTCGCCTTTCGAGGCCATGCTGCGGTTGGCGGAAAAAAGCAACGGAGCCAGCCTGATGCTGTTTCACACCTACAGTGGCGATCCCGACAATGAAGCGGCTCTGGAAAAGGTCCTGGAAAAAGACTATTGCCTGTTCGAAACCGACGCTCTGGTCAAAGCCGCTGGATTTCCCAATCCGGCCGGCGTGGGCACCTTCCCACGTATCCTGGGGTCCTATGTGCGCGATAAAGAATTGTTTTCCCTGGAAAATGCCGTCCACCGCATGACGGGCGCATCGGCGGAGCGCTTTGGATTGAAAGACACAGGGACTTTGCAAAAAGGCAAAGCCGCGGATATCGTCTGTTTTAATCCCGAAACCGTGGCTTACAATTATGATGATCCTGAAAAGCCGGCAGATAGACCGGAAGGGATCCGGCATGTCTACTTGAATGGGCAGCAGGTTGTCCAGGACGGCGCATACCTGCGAGATGTCAAAGCCGGGAGGGTGATACGCTGCTGACCTTCACCCTCCCCCAACCCCTCCCGTCAAGGGAGGGGAGTGTTTACTGACCCCGGACGCCTGATTCCCGGCACGCTATTTACCGATTACCGACCTCTGGCAGCAGTTTGCCTCAATTACTCCTCCCCCTTGAAGGGGGAGGCCGGGTGGGTGTGATGATGAAACGGCCTCGAAGTCATTCACAATATCTACTTGACGGATTGTTCACCCTCCCCCAGCCCCTCCCGTCAAGGGAGGGGAGTGTTTACTGACCCCGGACGCCTTGCACCACGTTAGGCATTAGCTTCGCGTCATTTTGAACCAAAACCCGTTGTTTGAGATAGGTTCTGGTTTTTCTCCTCCCCCTTGACGGGGGAGGCTGGGTGGGGGTGATGCTGTCAAGGGAGGGGCGCTTCTCCTGGCTGGGACGGCCGGGTGGAAGTGATGTTGTAAAAGTCTAAGCATTTGCGGAAAGCTTGCCATTCGGGTGGTTCACCCTCCCCCAACCCCTCCCGTCAAGGGAGGGGAGTTATGCCGACGCCTGACTCCGGGCACCCGACTCCGTGGTTTTCACCTTCAGCCATCTGCCTTTCAGTTAACCGGCAATTGCTTGTTCAGGGCCTTGCGTGCAGCAGTGGTCAGGCTCTGCATATCCACTGGTTTCATTAGAAACTCTTTGATTCCGATACTCAGAGCCTGGTTGCGGGAAATCGTTTCACTGAACCCGGTTAAAAGGACAATCGGAATCTCCGGGCGGATCTCCATCAATTTCAGGGACAATTGATCTCCGGTCAGGTTCGGCATGGTCATGTCCGTAATTACGAGATCAAACGTCTCCGGTTTGTCACTGAAAATCTGCAATGCTTCCAGGCTATTTGTGCAGCCCGTCACCTGATACCCCATTGCCTGCAGCATCTGTCTAATCATTCGCACGATACCGATTTCGTCATCTACCAGAAGGACATGCTCATTTCCCCTTTCAAGGGGCTGCTGGGTAGCCTTGGGCGTAATATTGGGACTTGCTTTTAGAACCGGTAGGAACACCTGAAACTCGGTACCGCTTCCCATTTCCGTATTGACCTGAATGAACCCACCGTGTTCTTCGACAATTCCATGAACGACCGCCAGCCCTAAACCGGTGCCTTTGTCCGCTGTTTTTGTGGTGAAATACGGGTCGAATATCCGGCTCAGGACAGCCGGCTTTATTCCCGTGCCCCTGTCTTCCACTGAAAGGCAGACATACGTATCGTGATTTGGAAGGGAACCATCCAGAACCTTATCCGGCAGCCCCATCTGCTTCAAACTGACGGTCAGGCGTCCACCTTTCTCCAGCATCGCATGGTAGGCATTGGTCACCAAATTCATGACCACCTGGTGAATTTGAGTTGCATCCGCCATGACTTTTCCGCACGTATGATCGATAACCTGATTAATGGCGATGGTAGATGGCAACGACGATCGAATAAGCTTCAAGGCTTCTTCAACAATAAGACAGATATTAACGGGTTTGAGCTCATGCTCGGTCTGGCGGCTAAACGTTAATATCTGGGTTACCAGCTCTCTGGCGCGTGTCGTCCCGGACAGAATCTCCAAAAGGCTGTTTCTCAAGGGGCTGTCTTCAGCCACCTCCATCAGCAGCAATTCCGTGTACCCCAGAATTGGAAATAGAATGTTATTGAAATCATGAGCAATCCCCCCCGCCAGGGTTCCGATGGATTCCATCTTTTGCCCCTGGTGAAGCCTTTGTTCCATCTTTTTCAATTCAGTGGTATCCCTAAAAACCGCCATTTTTGAAAAGGTCTCATCCGCGTGAACAATGGGGGTGTGGGAAATGTGATAGGTGCGCTTATCTTTGGGGCTCTCAATATCCTGCTCGCCGAATTCGCCGGCCTCGTTCTTCTCGCCAGGGCACCAGGTACATTTTTCCATAAAGTTATCGATGACGTTGTAACACGTTTCGCCGGTGGCATCGTAACCGATCTTCTCAATCATGGCGGCATTCATATATTCGATCTTATAATCTTGAGAGCAGACAAAAACGAGGTCTTTCATGGCATCCATGGTGGACCGGTATTTTTGCTCGCTTTCCGACAAGGCCGATTCCTTTTTCCTCAGATCGGTTATATCCAAAGCGGTGAAAGCAACGCCCCGCGTGTGGTCCATTCGGTCTAAAAGGGTTGCGCTTAAAAGGACATTTATCGTTTCACATTTTTGCGCCGCCAAATTGTTTCCACCGTACCGGTCCCACTGCTTCTAAGCTGCGAATCTTTTAATTTTATGACGCGTACATATTCATCCTCATCCAGGTAGAGCAGCCGGCCGTTCTTGCCGATCAATTCTTGTGCGGTATACCCTGTAATTTCGCTGAGTCTTTCGTTCACAATTTCAAGGGTTTGACCTTTTTCAAAGCCGATTCCAGTGGGTGCGGCCTTGAATATGCTCTGCAGCTTGTCCTCGCTCTCCTTTAACTCATTTTCGGCATGCAGGCGTTCCTGGATGGTGCTTTGTAAAGCGGCCGTCATGGTTTTGAGAGATTCACTCAAAATGCCAATTTCATCTTTTCGAGGATTTAACCATTCGACATCATTGTTGTTTGATGAAATCGCGTTGGAAATATCGACAAGGCGGGATATCGGCTTGGTCATCTGTTTGCTTAAGATAATGGCGTACAACACCATCAACAAAAAAACGGCCAGACTAAGAGCACCGGCGAACCTGGCAATTTCTCTTTTTTCTTCAAATGTCTGCCCCTCATCATAGCCTGCCACAATATAATAGTCCGGATCTACAAAACCGGGGATGGGGAGCTTCGAAACGAAAAGCTCTTCATTGGCTAATTTCACGCGCGCAAATTCGTCATTGGCGGTTACCTCTGGAACCAGCGCCTTTAAAAAATTCGCATTACTGCTCACCGATTGTATGCGCGTATGACTGATCAATACGCAGTTGTAAAAAGCAGCTTCCAATCTGACTGGTTTGGCCAAATAGAGAACCGCAATGACCTTGCGTCCGGATAATACCGGCGTCAGTGAGGCGATGCCCAGCTGCCTTGAGGGTAGCGCGCAGAAAAAAGTGCTGTTCGATGCCGCCAGCGCCGAGTTGAATTCTTGCAGATAGCTGGTTGCCTGAATATCGTTGAAATGGGTCTCCCCGGCAGAGGCAACCACTTTTCCCTTCGGCGTGATCACAGCGAGGAATTCGAGTTTATTTTGCCTATGTAAAATCGCGAGGTGCTCTTTGAGCTGAAAGTGAACGTTGAGCTTATACGGCACAATAATTTGATTGTCGGATGCCAGGCGCAGGGTTCTTTCCTTGAAGGTTTCCTTGTAATTGACCATCAGCGCCTGGGTCACCTTCTCGAGTTGTTGCAACTTTATCTCAGAAAAGCGGTTGATTCGGCGGGATTCGATTTGCTGGAAAAGAAAAAAGCCTGCCATGGTGAAAAGGACAGGTAAAAAGAGAATTGCAATGGAAAGCTTGAAAACAATTGAGTCTTTGAAATTAACCGTCGTCATAATTAATTTTCTGGATCGAACCACACGCGGGTCGTTCGATTCGTGTGGTTATTGGATTGTTTGACCCAACTGGGTGTCGCCCTGTTCACTCATCGGTAATATTTCCATACGGTTAAAAATAACCGCGGCGCCGATGATGTCGTCGGAAATAGTAATGTTGAGCATTCTGGCCCTGGCGATATTGAAAGTAATCAAATATTCCTTAGCCGTCTCGATTGATAGGTTTCCAATGTTTTCGCCTTCCAGCAGTTTGGCACCCATCTGCGCTGACTGGCGCCCCATGGCACCAAAATCCACCGACGCACCGCCAAAAAGCCCCAGGCGGGCGAACATGAAATTGAGCGCCATACCCGGTTTCTCAGATTTCTGAATGAAAATTTTAATCGTATCCCGAAACCCAATGCTCTCGCCCTGTTCATTTTGTATACTGAGCACAACCGGATACACAGCCTGAATGGAATCATCCCGGTTTATATTATCAATTTCATTCACATATGCGCTGAGGGTGCCAACCTGTTTGAAGGTGACCCGGGTATTGGATGGATTCTCCTCGAGTTCCTTTTGCATTTGGGCCCTTATGGCATTGCCGGTTGGACTTTTATCAAGCAGCGCTACAACGTGTTTCAATTGCGGATCTACACCCCGCATGACGTCCAGCGCGGTCCGAAAATGCAGCTTTTCATAAACCCCCGTAATATTAGCCGCTGGGCGCATTCCATCGTCCAAAAATGGCACCCGCTTGCTATAGTTGGCCGGTTGGCCATTCATGCCTGTAAAAACCACTGGAAACGGTTTGCCCACCAGATAAAGGCCAACTTCACGGAAAGCATTGTCATCAATGGTAAATACGATATCCGGTTTGAATGCTTCTATGGCCTGCAGCACTTTGCGGCCTTCCGCCTGCATTTTTGGGGGCGTGCTGTTGGTTGTCTTGGTATCCATGAAATGCGATCTGACCTTAAGATTTTTCCCAAAATGCTCGCGTAAAACACTTTCAATTCCATTGCTCTGCGGAATGCCGCAAACGTGGTTACTCTCATAGCTGTGGACAATAAACGCCCGCTTGGAAACGGTCCCGCCATTGGCCGCATTGCTGAAGGTAAGGACCAGCATCATTCCGAACAAAACCGTTCCAGTAGATTTCAAAGGTTTCATGGTCAGTAGTCCCGTTATTCTGTGGAACAAGCAGCTAAAGTAGGAGCTTTTCATGGGTAAACACCTTTTCAGTTTGAAAAATATGTTCTCTCGACAAAGGCTATTCAACAGCTTCTGAGCCCGGTGCCCGGTTCAACGCATCAGAAAAATGGCATTTCATCCGGTTTAGCCTCTGCGGCCGCCTTGCCTTTTCATGGCCCCATATGATTTCGACAGGACCTAACAGTCCCTTTTGGGGTACTCTTAAGTATAGATCGGCCGTTCGAATTTTTTATTGAGAAGATTCGTCGCAGCCGCCAGAAAAATTGTGTCTATTGGGGGGGTGCTGAGTTGATTTCCAGAAAGATTGATGCGGAGAAACACTCCCTGGAAACCAGGTAACGCCTAATTGCCCGAAAATATAATCTATATTGATTGCACAGATTGGTAGGTTTTGCAAATTTATTTGCTTGGGTGGGTTGGCAAGTAAAGAGGTGTGTGAGAACAACCCATATTAATATCAAGCACTTAGAGACAAATGGGCCGTTCGTTCCCGGCGGGTCCGCCTTGAACTTTCAACGGATGAATTGCCGTTTCAGATCACCCTTGAATTGAGTGGGGCAAGCCTTCGTGCTTTATATGAATACGGCACCGGTCATACCGGCCAGCGCTCATGTATATCCAATAAAGGCCCGCATGCCATCAGGGCACAGGCCTTCTATTGTTCCAAAGGATGGGCATGCCCATCCTTTATAATGCGCAGAGGATCGGCGAGTCCGTTAAGTCGCCCCTCGCTCGATATTCCCTTGCAATTGGGCAATTTCAACCCCGAGTCCGATGCAGTTTTCCTTGGTGATACAGGCATCGGCATCCGTCGTTTCAATGAAGGTTTTCAGGACGCGGCCATCCTTTTTCAATTCGACTGTCCAGGCACTGTTTTTTTCATCAAAGTCAACGTCAAGATCAATGCCGCATTCTCCTATTTCAGGATAGATCTCGCGTATGGTAGCGCATATGGCGTTCTTATCAATCATTACAGACCTCCAAGCATTATAGGATATTGGGTTGGAAAATATGAAATCTTATGAAAAGATCTTCGTACTTAAAATAAGTGGTTATAACACCGCGTCAATAAAAGACTTCTGAGTGGACGTGCGAATCGGCAAAACGATCATCGATGATCCCGAACGCATCGTGGATCATGTCCTGATGGCCGCACAAGTAAAAATCGTAAGCACGTCCGGTATCGAGGCGCTCAAGATAGGCGGTCACCCTCCCGGCGTATACGGAATTGTCGGGCGAGGCGAATTCCGTCAGGCAGGGTACATAGCGCGAGGCATTCTTTTCCAAATCCTGGCGATACAAAAGGCCCCGATGGTCCTTGGCACCGTGCAGGCAAATATAATCTTTAATCCCGGCACGGCTCATGGCGACAAACGGGGCCACCCCGGTACCCGTGGCCACAAAGACCGGGGTTCGGTCCGAGGCCTGAAAAATAAAGTACCCCATGGGGCCAACGAAAGACAAGGGTGTCCCGTCCGTAATCGTGCTCAAAATGGTTGATACGCGACCTTGGGGAAATACACGGACAATCAACCGCAATTCAGGGTCGTGTGGCCCGGAGGCCAGGGAATAATCCCGTTCCAGATCAGCAAGGGACAAGCGGATATACTGACCGGGATTGAATTCGAATTCCGTGGGCCGCTCAAGACGCAGTTCAATCGTGTTGTCTGTGAGCCATTGACGGGCAAGCAGCGGGGTTGAAAAACGGCGGCTCATGGCGCATCATCTTCCGTCCGGACCGCTTCCCAAAGGATTTCCGCGGTGTCGGTTTGCTGATTGCAATAACGGGCCAACACGAACATATAGTCAGACAGGCGATTGAGATAGGTCAGGAGCATTTTGGCTGATTCATCCTGCTGGCCCTGGGTAACCATGTGCGCATGCCGTTCCGCCCGCCTACAGACGGTTCTGGCCACATGGGCCTGTGCCGCGGCAGGATGGCCGCCGGGAAGGATGAATCCTTTGAGGGGTGGCAGGTCTGCATCCAACCGATCGATGGCAGTCTCCAGCCAGGTCACCTTTTCCGGCGAAAAGGGGTTCAGCATCTCGACTGCGGCAGACCCGGGGGTCGTGGCCAGCCAGGCACCTACATCCAGCAGGTCACACTGGATCCGGGTCAACTCATCAACCAGCGCGGCCAGCGCTTCCGGCAAACCGGCAATCAGGCCCCCTAAGACTGAATTTAACTCGTCTACATCGCCATAGGCATTGATGCGTAAATCATCTTTGGCAATCCGTTCACCGCTGAACAGGCTGGTTTTGCCCCTGTCTCCGCTGCCGGTGTATACTTTCATTGATGGCAAGCTCCTTTTCAACCAAGTCGGGCAATCGATGTGAAGCGCGTCGCAAGTGGCCGGTTGTAAGTAAAGAATCCTGGCCCAACGGGCCGGGCTCTATTCAGGGGATTAGGTTGAAGACTGAAGGCCGAAGAAAAACCTCGTGATATAGCTTTTAGCAGTTGGCTCTTAGCGATTAGCGAACCATATTTGCATCTCAGCTAAAAGCTAAGAGCTAACAGCCCCATCCATGATTTCCAATCATGGGGAGGAACTACCCAACAGTCTTGAGCCTTCAGCCTAAACACCTGGGAACCCTTACCCCGGCATAGCCAAATATCTCTGACCTGGCCCTGAAGACCATGTTTTTTAGTATTAAACAAATATAATACGTAAAATCGAACTTTCAGGAAAGATTTTCCATCAACCGATCAGTCCAACAACTGCGCCGGTCATACAGGTAGCCAGCGTGCCGGCTACGATTGACCGGAAGCCGAGGGCTACGATCTCATCGCGCCTTTCCGGGGCCATGGTGCCCAAACCACCGATCATGATGCCGAGACTGCCCGGGTTGGCAAACCCGCACATGGCATATGTCATGATCAGTTTGCTGCGCTCTCCCAGTGCATCGGGCGGCAGCTTGCTCAGATCGAGATAGGCCAGAAATTCGTTTAGAATGGTCTTGGTGCCCATGAGGGCGCCGGCGGTCGTCGCTTCGGCCCAGGGGATTCCCATGAGCCAGACAACCGGGGCCATCAGGACCCCCAGAATCCGCTGCAGGGTAAGGGCGCGGCCACCCATTTCGGGCAGCAATCCCAGAATCAGGTTGGTGAGATGGACCAGGGCCACCAGAACCACCAGCATGGCGATGATGTTGATAAGCAGTTGCACCCCGCTCACCGTACCCCGGGTAATGGCGTCCATGGTACTGTTGGCGGCTTCCGGAATCTTTATATTTCCCGGAGTGGGCCGGCCGGTTTCCGGCACCATGATTTTCGCTATAAGCACCGCTGCGGGCACGCTGATGATCGAGGCGGTCAGGATGTGCCCCATGATATCGGGTATCGTCCGGCTTAAAATGCTGGCATAGAGCACCATCACAGTCCCGGCAATGGTGGCCATCCCGCTCGTCATGAGGGTAAACAGTTCGCTGCGGGTCATCTGACTCAGGTAAGGACGGATGAACAGGGGGGCCTCGACCATGCCGACAAAGATATTGGCCGAAACCCCGAGTCCCTCGGCGCCACCCAGCCCCATGGCTTTTTCGATACCGCGTGAAAACCCCCGTACCACCAGCGGCAGGACCTTCCAGTAAAAGAGCAGGGCCGAAAGCGCACTAATCACCAGGACCAAAGGTAATCCTCGAAACGCCAGGATAAAACTGGATCCGGGGAATTTTTCTTCGAAGGGCAGGGGGCCACCGCCCAGATAACCGAACACCATGGCCGTCCCGGCCCGGGTGGACTCCTCCAGGGAGAGCACCATCCGGTTCAAGGCCAGGAAAAAATCCCTGAACAGGGGCAGCTTGAGCAGCAGCACACCAATCAGCAACTGGATAACCAGACCGACGATGATCACCCGGATATTGACCTTGCCCCGTTTTTCGCTGATCAACTAGGCCAGGCCTACAAAGGCCGCCAGACCCATCAGGCTTTGTAGAATTTCCAACGACCCCCCTTTACTCAGATTGGGCAGTGTTAAAGGGCATGGTTAATTCATAAGCACCCGCATCTAGGCGGGCTTCAACCGAAAGACCACTTTTTTCAAAGACTCGCATCATGCCTTTGTTGGAAGCCAGTACATCGGCGGTGAAGCCTAAGATGCCGCGGTCCTTGGCAAGCTTTACCAGCATGGTCAGCATGAAAGTCGCGATACCCAGGCCCTCATACTCACCGTCCACAACAAACGCCACATCCGCATAGGGCTTTGAGCCGGCCTTGATATAACGAGCTTCGGCAATGATCCGCCCCTGCCCCGGTTCGCCCACCAGGCCGACGATGGAAAGAGCCACCCGATAGTCCACATTGACATAGGACTGCATCTTGGCATGGGGCATGGCCTTGATGGACGTAAAATACCTATAATAGACCGCCTCATCGGAAAACCGGTAAAAAAGCCGCCGCATCTGCTCTTCGTCGGATGGCCGGATCGCCCGGAAGCGCACCTTGGTATCATTTTTAAACATCTGCTCTGTGGCCACATCTTCGGGATAGAGATAGGCTGAATCGGCCAGAAAGATTTGATCTTTGTAAATTATGTTTTTCGCCTTGGCCTGCTCCACCAGGGCCTGCCGGTCGTCGGGATGGGCGATATCGATAAGGGCCTGCGCCCGCTCACGGATGGTCCGACCGGCAAGGTTGGCCACCCCGTATTCGGTTACCATGAGGTCCAGAGAGTGATTTTGGCCCAACTGGTTAGGATATTCATCCAGTGATATCAAAATATTGGACTTTCCTTCCAAGTTACGGCTGGTAAGGGCAACAATTGTTTTGCCGCCCCTCGAGATTTCGGCCCCGTTCAGGGAATCGGCAACTTCACCGGGCCCCATTACCAGGTTGCCCTTGCTGACATGCAGGGCAATTTTGCCCGACAGATCCACCTTCCTGGCCTGCAGAACCGCCACAAAGCGTTTATTGCGACCTATTTGCAAAGGGCTGCATACCTTGTCGACGGCCTGGAACTCCACCAGAGGATTGCGGTGCAACCACTGAACCATTTCTTTCGTTCCAAAGGCATAGGACGCCAGTGATTTACCCCGCCACACTTCCTTGTAACGATTGGTAACAGCGCCACTCTTGATCAGGTCCATGAGCGCATCGGTTACAAAGGGCGAATGAATTCCCAGATTGCGTCGGTGCACCAGATGCCGGCCAAGGGATTCAAATACGGGGCCGACAGAGAATCCCAAGCAGCTGCCATCTTCGATCAGGGAAGCCACGTTTTCGCCGACCCGGTCAAAGGCCTCGTCGAGCGGCCAGCGGTCAAAATAGATCAGCGGCCGGTCGCTTTCCACCAGAAGATCGAAATCGGAAACCGGGATAAACGTGTCGCCATAGGTCACCGGCACCTGAGGATTGATCTCACCTACCACCAGCGAAGCCTCGTCCATGGCCTGCCGGGCAACGTCCACAGCCACACCGAGGCTGCAATAGCCCGCATCGTCAGGCGGCGTTACCTGGATAAAGGCAATATCGATATTGATGACACCGGAGGCAATGAGATGGGGAATTCCCGAAAACCGGGCAGGTACCAAATCGACTAATCCACTGGCAATTGCATCACCGGCCACCCACCCCGAAAAAAAAGTCTTCAGTCGGTATTTGTGGCTTTTAATCGTATCCAGCGAAATGGCGCTGCCCAGGCTGACCAGCTGGATCAACTCCAGGTCCTGGAGATTGGGGGCCTCGGCTTTCATCAGGGTTTCGATCAAAAGCTGCGGTTCGGCCGCCCCGGTACCGAGAAAAATCCCCATCCCGGGCCTGATTCGTTCCAGCACGTCCTCAGCCGAAACCACCTTCTGCCGCCATGAACTTTCTTCATTCTTAGCCATCTTCGTTTCTCCAGATGGGTTGTTTAAATTGTTTAGAAACGGTTTCAAAGGGGGTATTCTGGTTCAAGGTCAAGGCGGATGCAAACTTTAAATCGTAGGAATACTTGTGTATTTCGAGGATTTGAAGTTTTCATCCAACGCCGAGATTGGGCCAAAAGGCCCCCTTTGAAACCGTTTCTAATCGTCTTTGCGGGGCGAGATGAGATACCGCAGCCAATGCCGGAACGTATTGTCCTTGAGCATCGCCCGATCGAGAATGTCAAACTCACGGGCCAGACGAGCCGGATCTGAAAAAACCTGATCTCGCTTGGTCATCTGTTCAGACGGGTCGAGTTCCTTGACCACCTGGGCCGGATTCCCCGCAGCAATGGTATTGGCGGGGATATCGCGCGAAACCACCGCTCCAGCGCCGATAATGCTGTTCTCACCGATAGTCACCCCTTTGCAGATGATGGCGCTGTCACCGATCCAGACATTCTCCTCGATCGTCACGGGTGCCGTGGTTCCCATGGAGACCCGGTTGTATATATCGTGCCAGTCCGAATCGCTGATATAAACATTGCTGGCAAACATGCAGTTATCGCCGATGGTCACCGCGTGGGCCGATCCGATCCGGACTCCGGGGCATATCAGGCTGTATCGGCCGATAAGGATACGCCCCAAGCCTTTGGCCGCCGGCCAGACGGAAAGGCGCACCTTGTTGTCCGGAGCAGCAATGACCGTCGCGTAATCCCCAATTTCGATAGGGGTCCCGAACAGGCGGACATTCCAGGGTTTCATGAAAGCAAACCCCTTGCCCAAAGACTCAAGCTGGGGCCGGATATAGCGATTGGTGTAGAACTTCTGAAATTTGAGGTAGGCCCGTTTTACTGCATATGGACGATGGTCTTTTCGCAATGTCCAATCCTGTTAGAAATTGACGGCCGCCGGAACGAAAGTACCTGAATCACCCACCGCAGCCCGGCGCAGTTCGTATGCACGTCCGGCATTTCTCCAGAAATCATGATCGAAGAGACCGGCGGCCGGGGTTAGCCGGTAGATCGCGTCCGCGGCCATGAGCACGACAGCGTTGGTCCAGGAAACCTTCTCTTCCGGCCAGATGGTTCGTTCGGGAATGGTAAAGCCGCACCAGTAGGACCCATCCGCGTAAAGGTAATCCTGCAACAGGCTGAATATTCTGGCCGCCCGGTTCCGGTCACCGGCGGCAGCGATCGCCAGGCATAGCTCAGAGGTTTCGGCAATAGTGATCCAGGGTTCGTCATCAACGCATTTCACCCCCTGACCCGCCACAAAGTACCGCTCCAGGCAGTCCTCGATGCGCTGATGGGCCGCCGCACCCGTGATCGCCCCACTCAAGACCGGGTAAAATCCATCCATGGAAAACCGGGATTTGGATTGGTCGAACGCGTGCGGCCGATTGGCCAGGGCCGCTTTCAGGGTCACCATGGCCCGCACCCAGGCAGTGTGCTCTTTCCCAAGCACAATCGCTATTGATACCGCACATTTGAGACTCATGTAGACCGAACTGGAACCAGTCAACAGCGCTTTCGGCTCAACAATACCTGCGGGGCTCTGCGCCCAGAAAAACTCACCACCGGGCTGCTGGAACGGCAGGGCAAAATCGATAGCCCGCTGTAATGTCTCCCACATGGAGTCGATATAGCCATAATCACCCGTGATAAGGTAATAATGATAGAGCCCCACCGCGATATAGGTGGCCATGTTGGTGTCCCGGGTGCGGTCTTCCGGCTGTCCGTTTCGATAGGCTGAATACCAGCTGCCGTCTTCCAGTTGCATTCGCCGCATCCATTCAAAGGCCTGTCGCGCGCGTCCGTATTCTCCGCCGATGGTCAAACCCATGGCGGCCTCGACATGATCCCAAGGGTCGGTTTTGTCGCCCTCACTCCACGGAATTTCTCCATTTTGTTTCTGGGTGGCCGCAATACGGCGCGTGACGGCCGCCACATTGACCGTCGGGGTGTTCTGGATGTATTCGCTGTCTGTGCGCATGAACCAAATAACCTTTATTCCAATTGTTATCGCTAAGAATATTTCATGATTGCCACAGTGCCTGCAAGGAAAAATTCTTGACGCGGACAGCGGGCACTGTTAACAAATTTGGCTGGCCGTCCAACAAACTGTCTTTTAGATGACATTGCAGGTGGTTGTCAAGAAATGGTTCCCCGTTCAAGGTTCCCGGTTAAAAGGTTTAAACCCTAAAGCCAAAACCTCTGAACCCACGATTGTTAGCCCATGATTAAATCCAAAAAATCATATGAAAAATCGCGCCGCATACTGGCGGCCGTCCGGTCCATCTTGGCCCAGAAGGGCTACGCCGGCACCACCATCAACCTTGTGGCAAAAGAGGCCGGGGTCAGCCGCGGTTTGCTGCACTATTATTTCAAAAACAAGGAAGAGATGCTGGCGAAGGTCATCCAGGACAACATGCAGCTCAACGTTCGCCTTGTGTCCGATCTGCTTGAAAATTGCAATTCCGCGGCTGATTTTGCAGAGCAGCTGGTCGGGGCACTGCGACATGTTTTGCAGCAAGATCCTGATTTTTTCCATCTGTTTTTCGAGGGGTGGGCGGTGGCCCGGCAAAGCGCCGTCGTAAGTCAGACGTTGGACGAACTCTACGGGCAATTTCGACGAGCTATGTCTGAAGGTCTTGAAACAGCCCAAAATAACGGCAAGATAAAACCGCGACTCCCAATCGCCAGCACGGCGGTTTATTTGACCGGCCTGATCGACGGTTTGGGGTTGCAAATGATAACCGAGCCTGACCTGGCTGCCGACGACGACACCTGGCGAGACGTTGCCAATGGGATTACCGACCTGCTGGAAGGAGGCAATGTTCAGGTAGATAGGCCGAAGGCAGAATGCTGTTAGGGAAAGCGCATTTTTAAACTATTGCTAAACTAACTGAGCGGTCGGGGAGTTTTTGGCGTCTAGCCGGATCCTGGATCGCAGTCCAGGACAGGCTCTATTGATCCGGCATCCAGGGTCGCTTTCTTTAAGTGTACTGGATCCCGGCCTTCGCCGCGATGACGGGCATTTTGTGAGAAAACTCCCCGCCCCCTGAACTAACTAACGGTTGAGTAATCCGTCATTCTGAAAAACCCTGCGGAGGATTATCCCGCCCATGAAAGATAGACCAATGAGCACCAAAATTCACGGCGTGACCAGTCTGCTGTTGGAAGGCCTGGCGATCGTGGTCGGCTTTATCGCCGTCTGGCAGGTCAATAAAGCGGTCGGGTTATTCTATGCCTTTTTGATCCTCATTGCCGTACCGCTGATTTTGTACGCCTACTGCGCCAAATGCGAGATCCGCTTAACCGAATGCCGGCACGTCATACCCGGTCAGATCACCCGTCTGCTACCGGAAAGAGAGGATGCGCCATATACATTTCGCGATTACATGGGGCTGATCCTTGCAGTCGTCGCCCTGGTCGCGTTTCCCCAACTCTGGTTGTTAGATAACATACCGCTGTTCATCCTTTTCTGGGCCTGTGTAGCCATTGGCTTGGTGCAGATTCTATGGAAAGTCTGTAAAGGGTGCGGAAATAGTAAGTGCATTATGTGCACACTTCGAAATTAGATCGCAGGTTCGCAGATATCTCCCCTCCCTTGACGGGAGGGGTTGGGGGAGGGTGACCTTTACGCCGAGTAGGTCATCCAACCAAGCCCGAGGCAGCCCCAACTGCACCCCCACCCGGCCTCCCCCGTCAAGGGGGAGGATAATAAACCCACCTCAGCGAGGCGCGGTTGTGGGGAAAATCGCTTACATACTGTCTTGGATCACTCTTTTCTGTTGACAATCTTATGGTTTATCCCTAAATGGTTCGTATACGAAGGAGTTTCGATGAGCAAACTACCACCCAATGTGCCGGACTGCACCATTTTTCTACTGGCCAAAGCCTACCAGAAGGCGCACGGGGATTTTAAAAAGGTTCTCAAGCCGTTCAAGCTGACCAATATCCAGCACCTGGTGCTGGAAGCGCTCTGGTACCAGGAAGGGTTTACCGCCGCCGAATTGGGTAAATTTCTGGTCCTGGACAAAGCGACCCTTTCAGGTGTCCTGGACCGACTGGCCGAGGCCGGCTGGATTCGCAAAGAAGCCGACCCGGATGATGGGCGGGTCGTTCGTCTTTATACAGCTGAAAAAGCAGATGTAATGAAGAATGAGCTTATCACCCTCAGAAGGGCGGCAAATGAAAAACTGCTGTCTGTTTTTAAACCGGAAGAGCAGGTGTTGCTAAAGCGTTTTTTGAAAGATTTGATGTGAGGCAAAGGCAGGGTTCCAGGGTCCCAGGGGCCGAGGGTTCGAGTGAAATGCAAAAATGCTTTTAAGACCTTAAAACCCTTGGACCCTCGACCCCTTGGACCCTTGAACCCTAATAGTAAATAATATCCAAATAGCAAAAAAATTTATCATTAACGTTAGTATACAAACGAGAAGGAGTTCCCCCATGCTGCTGCATCCCAAGAATGAAACCTTTGAGCACCTTGATCCCAAATCCCGGGACATCATGCTCAAAACCGTCCAATTTTTCGAAAAAAAGGGCAAGGAAAAACTCAAGTACGACGACCACGAGCGGGTTTGGTATGCGGATTTTCTCGAGTTTGTAAAAGAAGAAAAGGTGTTCGCCACGCTGCTGACCCCCGCCCAATACGGCAGCGGCGACAAGCGCTGGGATACTTATCGGAACTGCGCTTTCAACGAAATATTGGGGTTTTACGGATTACAGTACTGGTACACCTGGCAGGTAACGATCCTCGGTTTGGGACCGATCTGGATGGGGGACAATGAAAAGGTCAAAGAAAAGACCGCCCAGCTCCTCGAAGAAGGTGGCATATTTGCCTTCGGTCTCAGCGAGAAGGCCCACGGGGCCGATCTCTATTCTTCGGAAATGGCACTGACTCCGCTGGCTGAGGGTAAATACGTGGCCGATGGCGGCAAATACTACATCGGCAATGCCAACAAGGCGGCCCTGGTGTCCACTTTCGGCAAGAATACGGAAACCGACGATTATGTGTTCTTTGCCGTCGAAACAGACCACGAAAACTATGAATGTGTTAAAAATGTGGTGAATTCACAAAATTATGTGGCCGAGTATGCTCTGCACAGCTACCCGATCACCGACGATGACATCCTCAGCACCGGCCGCAAAGCCTGGGACAGCTCCCTGAACACGATCAATGTCGGTAAATACAATCTTGGCTGGGCCTCCATTGGTATTTGTACGCATGCCTTCTATGAAGCCATCACCCATGCCTCCAACCGCCGGCTGTACGACCATACTGTTACCGATTTTCCCCACATCCGGCAGTTTTTTGTAGATGCCTGGACTCGTTTGGTGGCCATGAAGATGTTTGCCCACCGGGCCTCCGATTACATGCGGGCGGCATCTGAGGCCGATCGGCGCTACCTGCTGTACAACCCAATGGTCAAAATGAAGGTCACCACCCAAGGCGAGGAGGTCATCAACCTGTTGTGGGATGTCATTGCCGCCAAGGGGTTTGAAAAGGATATGTACTTCGAGATGGCGGCCCGGGATATCCGCGCCCTGCCGAAACTCGAAGGCACCGTCCACGTCAACATGGCCCTGATCATCAAGTTCATGGCCAACTATTTCTTCAACCCGGCCGAGTTCCCGGAAATCCCGAAAATGGACGCACAGGACAACGACGACTTTCTCTTCAAACAGGGTGCCACCAAGGGCCTGGGCAAGATCCAGTTTCACGACAGCGCAATGGCCTACAGCAGCCTGGACCTGCCCAACCTGAATATTTTCAAGGAGCAGATCGAGGTCCTCAAGGAATTTCTGCTCACCGCCACCCCGGACAAGGAGCAGGCCAAGGACATCGACTTTCTCCTCAACCTCGGCGAACTGTTCACCCTGGTGGCTTATGGCCAGGTGCTCATTGAAAAAGCGAAAATCGAAGGCGTGGAAGATGATGTCATGGACCAGATCTTCGACTTCATGGTCCGGGATTTCTCAAAATTCGCCCTGCAGATCTATTCCAAAACCGGCTCCACCGAGAAACAAATGGAATTGTGTCTGAAAATGATCAAAAAACCGGTGAAGGATCAAGAGCGGTTTAATCGGGTGTGGGAAAAGTATGTGGCGGTGCTGGATGGCTCCTATGAAATGTCCCCTTGATGTGCATCCAGAGGGGCATCTTTTGGCCCAGGGCGGCGTTATCACGAATTCAAGATCCTCGACATAGGATTAACTATGCCTCCGGTCTTGAATTCGTTCTAGCCTTGCCCTAATCCAAAACCTACCCCTCTGAAAGCACATCATGCTAGTTCAGAATAAACCAAAAGGGCCGACTGAAATACTGTCGGCCCTTTTTATGATTTCCATTTTACCTACTTAACTAGATAGCCAGGCTTCGGCTTCTTCTTTTTGATCGCGATTGAAGGCTTTGATTTCCAGGCCAGGGAACAGGGCGCCCTCGAGCTCACTTATTTTCTTCAGCCAGGTCTTGTCGGATAAAACTGCCGCGCGGCTGAATTTATGTATGAGTCCCAACATGGCCGGCAGGCGGGACAATTCGATGGCCATAGCCTCCAGGGACGGAATGTGAAATTCAACAACATCGTAAAGCATTTTCCCATTTTCAATGCCCTGAGATTTTTCAACCAGCTCATCCAAGGCTGTACGCATGTCATCGGCGTTCAGTTTGCCACTCAATTCGGTATCCAGGCGATCGGATCCCTTTTTCATAACTTTAAACATATAAACCTCTTACTGTAGCTGGTGTTTGTTGAAAAGCCGTTACAGCCTGTAATTGTTAATAAAATGGATTGGTTTAGATTCTAATCTTTTTTGAGTAGAATAAGCCCTCGCGCGGGATCTATTTTACCACGAATGTTTTCGAAACCAATTTTTTTCCGTTCCGCCATATTTCCAGCGTCCAGTCACCGGCAACAAGTTCTTCAGGGGTTGATAACTCATAGGTAAAATAATCTTCCAGGTAACTTACTGGAGAAACCCCCTCAACCTCATAAGATGACTCTTGCGACAACTTTCCATCAGCATCCATTATAGGTGGGTGTCGGGCGACAAATCTGAATCTGGAAATTACATCGGTTGGAATATTTGCTAGTCGAAACTTGAATCCAAAGGTATTACCCAGGAGCATTGGTATCGTATCTGTTGTTTCACGGTGAGTATATTTTGCGTTCATCAATACTTTGCCTGCAGCCGAATTAGGTGCCGGTAGTTCCATTTTTCTGCCAGTTGTCTCATAGAGCCCATAGGATACGAGCTTTCCAATGACTTTATTGTCAGGAAAAGAGGCAACCGCGACACTGGCGGTCAATGTTACCGCCAAGATGAATACCGCAGATTTAAAAACGTTCATTGATTCACCCAAATAACCGTCTGTCATTCAACAGGCGTGTACCCACTGATACGCATTGTTTTTAGATCCGTTTCGTCCCAATCCAGTATACGAGATGCTGTCTATCACCCACCTGGGTTGCCTGTCGGTCCGACAGGGCAGCTTAACCTGCAAGGATCGAAACGGATGGCGGCACAACGTCGACTCAATTGGAGATCAAAGTCTGTCACCATAGAACGATCAGGTCAATTCTTTCCTCATAATCGGCCGGGTAGGCGACCTTCGCAAGACTTCCTTAAACCCAGCGCGCGTGAAGGCAGACGGTATACCGGTCCATGCGAATGCAGGCGGTATGTCTTTGTCCGATTTGGGCTCAACCGGGTAGCCTTCCAGCAGTCGGGCGCCTTGCGATCTGGCATACTTGCCGGCGGCGCGTAACAGTTCGGTCGCAACACCTTTCTTGCGGTGCGACTTTTCAATAAACAGGCAAGCGACGGACCAACAATCACGATCATCAACTTTCTTGAGCACCCTGGATCGGGATAACGCAGAATAGGTAGTTCTGGGCGCAACCGCACACCAACCGACCGGTTTTGTTCCGTGGTAGGCCAGGATGCCGGGGGCTTCACCTGATTCGACTATGGCCCGCATGGCCTGCCGGTTGCCGTCTCCCTTTTGGGCTTCGAATTGCCTTTTGGGCAGACGCCAGAGCATGCACCAGCACCCGCCGCAGGCCCCACGTTCACCAAACAGGGCCTCAAAATCGCTCCATAGATCAAGTATCAGTGGTTTAAAGGAAAGTTGCAAGTTTGCGTCCTGGTTGCCAATGAGTGAATCAACATTGGGGTTACACCCTCCAAGGTTGTATCTTGATTATGGCTTGTCGGCAATCGCCCAAATGAATAAACCAAAGCGCTGGTTGTATCGCGGTACGGAAAAGCCGCAAGCGTTCAACTCCTTGACCAGATCATGGACATCGAAACGATTTTGCTGGGGGTGGTCCAGCACCCGGCGCCAAAGGGGGTGGTTTATAAACTGGCGGGTAATCTCTTCGATATAAAACCGGCCCCCGGGTTTCAGTACCCGGAAAACCTCGGCAACACCGGACTGCCAGTCCCGGACATGATGAAGCGTGCCAAAATCGAAGACCGCATCATAGACGGCATCGGCGGTAGGGATCTGGCGGGTATTGCCCTGCCAGATGTTGAATTGGGAATTTAGATGGTGCCGGCGTGAACAAAGTTTTAGCATGGCCGGATCAAGATCGAAACCGTCTGCCCGCCGGACCTGGAATAGACTCAACATCAGGTCCAGCCCTGCGCCGCTGCCGCAGCCGATCTCCAGCACTTGCGCATCTGGTCGGGTGCCCCCCATTTTCAGCAATTGGCGCCCCTCAAACGTGCGCTGCATGAAGCGCCGCAGGGGGTTGTTCATCAAATGTCGTTCAAGCCATCCCAGCTGCATTCAATTATTCCGGGGTTTGATCACTTTGGAACACAGAAATATCAATTCAAATCGATTGGTTGTTTAACGGTCGGTAATCTCGACCCCCCGCCAGAAAGCGATGTGACCGGCAATCTCTTTGGCCGCATCCTTGGGTGACGGATAATACCAGGCCGCATCTTCATTGATTTCGCCGGCGACCACGATAGAGAAGTAGCTCGCCTCGCCCTTCCAGGGACAGGTTGTGCGGGTGGGGCTCTCCTTGAAAAACGCCTCTTCTATTGAGCCCAGGGGGAAGTAATGGTTTCCTTCGACCACAACCGTCGCATCACTTTCTGCTAATGTTTGACCTTTCCAGATGGCTTTCATTTTCAAGATCCTTTTTCAATGACACAGCAAAACCCGGTTTTCGACGGCTAATAGGACGATAAGATCCTAAAGTCGAACAATCCAACGAAAGGTATAAGCCAGCAGCGCCACGGAGGTAAGCCCAGCCAACCACAATCCGACGAACCAGGCCCACTGCTTCTGTTTGTCAGTAAGTGGCTTCATGGGAGCTTTTTCCTCTAAAGACATAGTAGCAATAGGCCGTGTAGGCTAAAATAATCGGCAGCATGATAACGGTACCTACCAACAGGAGGGACTGGGACTCCCCCACGGCTGCGGCCCTGCGAAAGGTGACCTCGAAAGGAACCAGCCAGGGATACATGCTGATGCCCAGACCGATGTAGTTCATAAAAAAGATGCCCTGGGCGAGAAAGAAAGGCCGGTATTCATGCTTGCGGTGCAGGCTGCGCCAGAGCAGCACGAACATCACCACACAGGAAAGCGGCATGATGCTGAGAAAGTAGAAATTCGGCAGGGTCCACCAGAGTTCCCGGATACGATCATTCATCAGCGGCATACAGAGGCTGACCAGGCCCATAAATAGGGCCACGTAACCGAACAGGTAGCCAGCACACTTGCGGGCCCATTCCTGGGTGACATCTTCGGTCTTCATAATCAGCCAGACCGCCGCCAGCAGTCCATAACCGCAGACCAGGGCGACACCCGTCATCAGGCTGAATGCGTTCAGCCAGTCCAGCGCGCCGCCGGCAAATGCCCGGCCGGAGACCTGAACGCCCTGGACGTAGGCGCCCAGCGTCATCCCCTGGGCCAGGGTGGCCACCAGTGAACCGAAGTGAAAAAGATAGTCCCAGAGCCGTCGTGAACGACCCTCGGCCTTGAAACGGAATTCGAAGGATACGCCCCTGAGAATCAGCCCCAGGAGCATGATCGTGACCGGCATATAAAACGCCGGCATGAGAATGGCGTAGGCCAGTGGGAATGCGGCAAACAGGCCGCCGCCCCCCAGCACCAGCCAGGTCTCATTTCCGTCCCAGAAAGGGGCAATGGAATTCATCATCCGGTCGCGGCAGGTATCCGATGGCGCAAAGGGAAACAGGATGCCGACGCCCAGGTCAAATCCGTCCAGCAGCACATACAGGAAAATGGCGGTGGCAATCAGGGCATACCAGATCAGCGGCAGGTCGATAACGTCTCCGAAATTAAACATGCTCACCTCCAGACTCCGACACCAGATCGGTTACAATGGGCGGTTTGTCCACGCCGTGGGTTCCGTAGGCATCCTGGGTTTTCTCTCCCGGCCCCTTGAGTACCAGTCGCGCAATATAGTAAACCCCGGCCCCGAACACCAGCAGGTAGATCACGATAAAAGCCAGCAGCGAGAGGCCGACCTGGAGTCCGCTCACCGGGGAAGCGGCTTCCGAAGTCAGCATCACATTGTAAACTATCCATGGCTGGCGGCCCACCTCGGTGACCCACCACCCGGCCAGCACGGCAATGAATCCGGACGGCGTCAGCGCCAGGCACCACCATTGGAACCACCGGGTATCAAACAGCTTTTTGCGCCAGTAAAGAACCGCCGCGAAAACGCCGGTCAGGATCATAGCCATGCCGATGCCGACCATGATCCGAAAAGACCAGAACACAACCGCGGCCGGAGGCCGCTCTGCCAGGGGCCATTCCTTCAGTCCTTTGACTTCACCATCAAGGCTGTGAGTCAGGATCAGACTGGATAGCTTGGGAATGTTCAGGGCATATTTGGTTGTCTCAGCCTCCTGATCCGGCCAGCCGAAGAGTTTCAGGGGCGCCCCGCGTTGGGTTTCCCAGAGACCTTCCATGGCGGCCACCTTGGCCGGCTGGTGCTCGAATGTGTTGAGGCCGTGCATATCCCCGACCAGCAGCTGCAGTGGGGCGACAAACACCGCCATGATCATGGCCATCCCGAACATAATGCGGGCATGGGTCACGAATTTTCGGCGCAGCAGGTAAAAGCCGCCGATGCCCCCCACCACGAAGGCAGTGGTCAGGTAAGCAGCTATAATCATATGGAAAAAGCGATATGGAAAAGAGGGGTTGAAAATGATCTCTATCCAGCTGGTAGGATAAAAGAGCCCGTCAGCCCCGACGCGATAACCCTGGGGAGTCTGCATCCAGCTATTGGCCGACAGAATCCAGAAAGCGGAAATTAAAGTTCCCACCGCGACGATCACGGTGGAGGCAAAGTGCATTTTTGGACTGACCCGCCCCCAGCCGAATAGCATGATGCCCAGAAAAGAGGCTTCCAGAAAAAAGGCGGTCAGCACCTCATAACCCAGCAGCGGGCCCAGTACATTGCCGACTTTGTCGGAAAAAACGGACCAGTTGGTGCCGAACTGGTAGGACAGCACCACGCCGGAAACAACACCCATACCGAAGGTTACGGCAAATATTTTCACCCACATCCGGTACACTTCCTTGAAGCGTTCGTCACCGGTCGCGAGCCAGCGCCACTCCACCACTGCCAGCCAGCTGGCCAGTCCAATTGTAAAGGCCGGAAACAGGATGTGGAATGAAACGGTGAATGCGAACTGGGCTCTGGCCAGAAATATTGGATCCAAATCTATTTGCATGTACGGCTCCGTTTGAAGCGGTTGTTTTGGAGGTGATCGATTTTGAACAACATAACAGATAGGCTAAGCTTCACAGGCCGTCTGTCAAGACCCACTGCACCCGCAAGATGCATTCCGTTGGTCGACCGGCCACAGTCAATTTTACAGCCGGCGCCCTGGCCGTGCCTCACCAGTATCGATCAACATCACAACGGCCTATATTTATAGAAATTTTTTGTCAGGCGTCGGTTCCGACGACCGTTGGGGGGATGCGCCGGGCGGCGCCGGTGGTAATGAGTAGTTGGGCAGCATAATAAGTTCCCATCACGAGGTAACCGGAAAGCGGCACCGGTGTTAAAAACCGGTTGATTGCAATCAGTGAATCCGAAACGATAAAAAAGCAAGCCCCCGCGATCACCAGGGCGTGGTTTTCGGTGCCCAGGGATGCCGATATCCCCATGCCTAAAATGATTATCAGGTATACTGTCACCGGCACAAGCATATCACCCAGCCGGGGTAACAACAGAAATCCCATTATACATCCGTATCCCGCAATGGCCACCAGGATCGAAAGGCGAGCCCGAACGAGGGCCGGCCGGCGTATGAACGCCGCTATATAGAAAAGGTGGGCGATCAGGAACGCGCCCAGTCCGTGTACGAAAAAACGGGCCCCATCGACCTGCAGCAGAATATCGCCAGCCCCGGAAAAGAGCAGTCCCACCCTGATCAACCGTCCTTTCGTACCCGGAATCGCGCGAAAAGCCAGCACCGCGAGGCACAAGATCGGGATGGTCTTGACCAGATAATCGAAGGGATAAGGGGCCCCAGACAGCGTCGCCATAAAAAGCAGGGCAAAACAGGTAAAAATCGCCAGGAGAACTCTATCTAACATATCGTCACCAAACCTTTTAAAGGGGCCTTTCGTCTGCAGGGCTTTGTGCTGGCCCCCAACGCTTATGCTGCTTGCTTCCTTTCAAAGAGGTACAACAAACAAAACCCGCAACCGGCCGCCAGGGCAATTAGACTGCTGATACCGAACAGGTTGTAGGCGCCCAAGCGCTCATATAAAATCCCGCTGAAAAGAAATCCGACCACCAGGCCGAGGCCATAGGTAACCGCATTATTTACCGCCTGTCCCATGGTCTTGGAAGCATCGGGCGTCAACCGGTCTATATAGAGGATGCTGGCCATGTGAAAGGTGCCGTATGTAACGGCATGCAGCACCTGTGACAGTAGGATGATGACGGGAGAGGCGGTGGTAAACAAAATGAGCCACCGCAAAGCCGCCACAACGAATGAAAATACCAGAACCTTTTCCAGCGAGAAGCGGGCAAACAGCCGGTCCGATTTCACCATTACCAGAATCTCGGCCGTGGATGCCAGTGCCCAGGAAAAGCCAATGAAGGTTTTATCCAGCCCCAAGGTTTCCAGGTGGATGGAATAGAATCCATAATAGGTCCCGTGACTGACCAGCATTAAAAACGCGCAGGTCAGAAACACCAACACCCGGGGACGCATGAAAAACCGTAAACCGGCCCGATCGCTGAACCGTTTTTTAATCTGGACATCCGGAATCTTGAAAGCGGCCACGGCCTGCACCAGGGAGCCGGCCAGAATGAGGGTCACGACGATACCGACGCCGGCCAGATCGAGCACCTTGCCCAAGATCAGCACGGTCAGGATAAAACTGATGGAGCCATAGGCCCGCAGCCGACCATAGCTTTGCTTGTCATCCCCGAGAGCGTCCATGGTAAAGGCTTCGAGGAAACTGATGATGGGGGCGTAGAACATGCCGTACAGGGCGATAATGACCGCCATGGTACTGAAGTCCGCCGTAAGTAATAGTAGGGCCCAGAACAGGGTGCTCGCCAGGTTGCAGCCGATGTATATCTTGCGCCGGGCATGAAAACGATCGGCCACCAGCCCCCACAACAGCGGAAATATCACCAGGGCCACCGAACGAATGCCGGACAGGACCCCGATCTGGAAACCGCTGAAACCCAAATGATAGCAGTAAAGGTTGAAAAACGGCAGGAACACACCCATCACGCCGAAATAGAGAAAATACTGTGGGCCGATAACGAGAAACAGGGGGCGTGAGGAGTGATTGGACATACCCGATTATACCGGCAATGCCCTTTCTTTTCAATGCGATTAGGGCCAAAGGAGGGTATTCATTTCGGGTGGGATTATAAAAGGTAGAAGCGCTCTCAGAAACGTCTTTTGGTTCAAGGTCACTTCTACGCCTTCCAGGCTACACCGGGCCGGCAAGGCGGCTGTACATCTATTATTAAAGATCTGGTAGAAGTGGTTTTAGAACCTTCAATCAGATTCAAGATCAAGGCGGGTTGGCGTGTTCAGCCACAGGAATATATGTAATATTTCGAGGACTGAACGCGTCAGCCCAACGCCGAGATTGGATTTGAGAGGAGGTTATAAAACCACTTCTAATCGATGTTGACGCGGATTTTTTTGGGCTTCTCCTCCTCGGGTTCCGGAATCGTCACCTTCAGGACACCATTTTTAAAAGAGGCTTTTATCTTCTCCGGTTCAACATGATATTGGAGGGTAAAGGTACGTTGAAATTGCCCGAAATCTCTTTCCTGGCAAAAGTAACACTGATCGCCCAGATCGTCATCTTCGTCTCTAATTCCCTTTAATGTCAAAAGGTTATCTTTTACTTCGACGGCCACATCCTCTTTTTGGACCCCCGGGAGGTCGGCCTTGATAACGATTCCGCCCTCGACTTCGTAGATATCGACACTCGGCCGCCAGCCATAAGAAGAAATTTCACCCTCTCCTCTGGCCTGGGAAAACGAATCGTCGAACATACGGTTAATGCGGTCCTGCAAAGCGGCGACGTTTTGAAACGGATCCCATTTGACGATGGTCATGGTGGTCCTCCTTTGGACGCGTTTTGGCAATCCGGCTATTCCTAAAAAAACATTAACCACCTGTGATTCCTTGTCAAGACCGCAAATTGACCAAGGCGCGGACAGCTTTACAAACTGCCAAGGCGGTGTTAAGTTTAGCCTGTTCAGGCAAGCGTTACACCTTTCAAAAACCCGGTTTCATTTTAAACTTTAGGGTACCAAAAGCATTTAAACACCCGCCGGTAGCGGTCGCACCGTGCGGGGCTTTATTACAGGAGCCGGCCATGGACTATATCAAGATCAGATTTGGAAGCAGTCTACCCATTGGAGGACCGTATGGAAAATCAATTGGCGGGGTGTTCAGACCCCGACCGGCCAACCCGATGTTTTCTTCCGGGGAGCATTCCTGGACCCCCCAGATGGATATTTTTGAGACACCGGAGGAGATCATCATACAGGCCGAGATCGCCGGTGTTGACCAGGAAGATCTGGAAGTCGAAATAAACAGCAAGGCGGTGAGAATTTTCGGCCGGCGGACGGAATCATCCCTGGTTTCGAATTCCACTTACCGACTGGCGGAAATTCAATACGGTAAGTTTGAAAGGACCCTGTTTCTGCCGGCCCAGATAGACACGGAAGTGGTGTCGTCCTCATATTCCAACGGCTTTCTGCAGCTGCGGCTGGCCAAAAAGCAAAAAAACATTACCCACAGTGTTCCGATTACCGATGAATAGAGCATCTCAACCTAATTGTACGCGGATTTACCCCGGAGGCGACCATGGATGAAAAAAAATTGTCTGCCGATTTCGGGACTGAAAATATACCTGACAACCTGCCGGTACTGCCCCTTTTCGATGCGGTCCTCTTTCCCAAAATGGTGCTGCCGCTGGTCGTAATCGAAGACCATTCTGTCAAATTGGTGGACGAGGCCATGAGCAAAGACCGCATCATCGGTCTGCTCGTATCCAAAAGCAAATCCAAGGAGAAGACGACACCCCAAGAAGACCTTGCGGGCATCGGCACCAGCGCCATGATTCTTAAAATGGCCAAGACCGAAGACAACAAAGCCCAATTGCTGGTTCAGGGCCTGGCGCGTTTCAAAGTGAAAGAGTTCAGTCAAAAGACGCCGTATTTGCGGGCGGATATTAAAGATGTCGTCGACGAAGAGGAGAGCGGCAAGGAAGTCGAGGCGATGAAAACCAACATCATCAGCCTGTTTGACCGTATCGTCGAACTTTCCCCCGGGTTGCCCAAGGAAATCGCCTCAATGTCCAGCTCCATTGAAGAGCCGGGCATCCTGGCCGACATGGTGGCGTCTACCATTAACAGCCCCACGGAAGACAAACAAAAGGTCCTGGAGACCCCCAATGTTAAAAAACGCCTCAAGGAGGTCACCAAGCAGCTCAACCAGCAACTGGACATCCTGGAGCTGGGCAACAAAATCCAGACCCAGGTCAAAGGCGACATGGACAAGACCCAGCGAGAGTATTACCTGCGCAAACAACTCAAGGCCATCCGGGAAGAGCTGGGTGAAAGCGACGAAGCCTCGGTAGAGCAGGATGAATACAGGGCCAAGATCGACGAAGCTAACCTGCCCGAGGAAGCCAAAAACGAGGCGGAGCGGGAGCTCAATCGCCTGTCCAAAATGCATCCGTCCTCAGCTGAGTACACGGTGGCGTCGACCTACCTGGATTGGATCACGGCTCTGCCGTGGCACACCAGTACCGAGGATATCTTGGACATTAAAAAGGCCCGCAAAACGCTTGATGAAGACCATTACGGGCTGGAAAAACCTAAAAAAAGGGTACTGGAATACCTGGCCGTCCGGAAACTCAAGCCTGAATCCAAAGGACCGATCCTCTGCTTGGCCGGCCCTCCGGGCACCGGCAAGACCTCTCTGGGCAGATCGATTGCCCGCTCCCTGGGTCGGAAATTCCATCGCATTTCGTTAGGTGGCGTCCGGGATGAGGCGGAAATCCGGGGCCATCGCCGGACCTACGTCGGCGCCCTGCCGGGCCGCATCATCCAGGGCTTGCGCCGGGCAGAATCCAACAACCCCATTTTCATGCTGGACGAAATTGACAAAGTGGGCAGTGATTTCCGCGGTGACCCCTCATCAGCCTTACTCGAGGTGCTGGATCCCGAGCAGAATTTCAGCTTTTCGGATCACTACCTGGATGTGCCCTTTGACCTTTCGAAAGTGATGTTCATCACCACTGCCAATGTCCTCGATACCATTCCGCCGGCCTTGCGTGACCGTATGGAGGTCTTGGAGCTGCACGGCTACACGCTGGACGAGAAGATCAAGATCGCCAACCGTTACCTCATTCCCCGGCAGCGGCGGGCCCATGGCCTGAAATCAGACCAGATAACCTTCACCAAAGGGGCTGTAAAATTGATTATTGCCGGATACACCCGGGAGGCCGGTCTGCGGAACCTGGAGCGCGAGATCGCCAATATCTGCCGCGGGGTGGCCGCAACCATTGTAGAAGGAGATGTCAAATCCGTCTCGGTGAAAAAGGTCAGTGTCGCCAAGTACCTGGGACCGGTAAAACTCAACACCGAGACCAAGAGCCGGGTTTCCACGCCCGGGGTTGTCATGGGGCTGGCCTGGACGCCCACCGGTGGCGATATGCTTTTTATTGAAGCTACGGCCATGAAGGGTCAAAAAGGCCTTACCCTCACTGGACAACTCGGCGATGTCATGAAAGAATCAGCCACGACCGCGCTCAGTTTCATCCGTAGCAATGCCAAACGGCTAGGCGTGGACGAGGACTTCTTCAGTAAGCACGATATTCATATCCATGTGCCGGCCGGCGCAATTCCCAAAGATGGCCCTTCGGCCGGGGTGACCATGATGACGGCCCTGACGTCGCTGCTGTCGGGCAAAACCGTCCGCAAGGATCTGGCCATGACCGGCGAAATCACCCTTAGGGGCCAGGTCCTGCCCGTGGGCGGCATCAAGGAAAAGGTGCTGGCGGCTCATCGGGCCGGCATCAGGACGCTGATCCTGCCCAAGTGGAACGAAAAGGACCTCCAGGATATTCCCAAAAAGGTCCTCAAGGATATTGAGTTTCATTTTCCGGAAAAAATGCTCGACGTGGTCAAGATTGCGTTTAATTGAACGCTCCCCGCAGCCCCGGCTAGCGTGATTTCCGCTTCGCTCCAACAAGCTGCGGGGAATCGTCCCCCGGTAAGGAACTTTACATATTAGATTCGCTCGCTTGCCCCGCAAAAAGCAGCGGGGAATGAACTCGCTTAACCGGTTCACAATGATGCCCTTCTGCATGCTCCCATTTGGACGACCTCTCCGGCTGGCTCTGTTACTGGCCGCTGCAACGGCCCTGTTGACCGCTTGTGCGAGCCAGCCGCCACCACGGCAGCCGGCCAGCCCGAAGCGTCCTGTATACGTGCCGCCGAAACCGAAGGCCAAAAAGCCCCCGCCGGCCACCCAGAAATCCTACAAGGTCATGGGCAAATGGTATCATCCGGTTGCCACCGCCGACGGATTCACCCAACGCGGCAAGGCTTCCTGGTATGGCAAAAAGTTTCATGGACGCAAAACCGCCAACGGCGAACGCTACAACATGTACGGGATCTCCGCCGCGCACAAAACCCTGCCGATGGGGACCTGGGTCCGGGTGGAAAACCTGGACAACGGCCGCAAGTTGGATATTCGCCTGAACGACCGCGGCCCCTTCGTACATGGCCGTATTATCGACCTCAGTTATGGGGCGGCCAAAAAACTGGGGGTCGTGGGACCCGGCACGGCCAAGGTAAGGCTTACCGCCCTGGGCAGCCGGGTGTCCGGCGCTGCAACCACCGGCGCCAAACCACCCGCCTACCAGCCGGTTGATTGGAACAAGGGCCGTTTTACCTTTCAGGTGGGGGCCTTTGCCGATCCCAACAATGCCGCGCGTTACAAGGCCAAACTGAGCAGCCTGTATAAAAATGCGCATATCAAACCCTACTACCATCCGGACCATGGCAAATTGTACGGGGTCCGCATAGGGTTGGCCACCTCTTATAAACAGGCGCTTGACTATAAAACCGCCCTGCGTCAAAAGGGGTTTCCCGGAGCATTTACCATTGCCGAGTAATTCCGCATCCAGCGCGCCAGCAAAGTATATCTTCCTTGATCGTGACGGCGTCATCAACCGCGATTCATCCGAGTATGTAAAATCCTGGGAAGAGTTTGCTTTCCTGCCGGGCAGCCTCACCGCACTTGAGAAGCTGACCGCAGCCGGCTACCGGATAATCGTCATCACCAATCAATCGATCATCGGCCGCAAGTGGGTGACACCGGAAACCCTCCAGGATATCTTTAAGCGGATGTGCACCGCCATTGAAGCGGCCGGCGGCCGGGTGTACGATATATTCTATTGTCCTCATATCCCTGACGACGGCTGCGATTGCCGCAAGCCGGCCACCGGCCTGATCGAGCAGGCCGCCCGGGCCCATCGAATCGATATCGCCACCACCATCATGGTGGGCGACAGTGCCAAAGATATTTTGTGCGCCCGTAAAGCCGGGTGCAAGGCCGCCGTATTGGTGCAGACTGGTAACTTCAAAGCCGCTCAGGCACTTCTGAAAAACGAGAAGTCGGCACCTGATTTCGTGGCCGCCGACCTTCTGGACGCCGTGGCCTGGATTTTAAACAGTGAGGCCTAGCGGTATGCCTCTTGATACGAAAGCCAATACGCTCCTGGGGCATCTCGAGCGAATCACCTTCCACAACCGCGATAATCATTATACCATCGCCCGTTTTCGCATCGATAAAACCGATGGCCTTGTCACGATCCTGGGCACCATGCCGAATCCGACTCCAGGCGAACCCCTGAAGGTTACCGGCCGCTGGGAAACCCACCCCCGGTACGGCCCCCAACTGCGGATCAAGGCCTATGAAGCCCTTTTGCCCGATCGTGGAGATGAGCTGGTCACGTACCTCTCGTCAGGTCTGATCAGCGGTCTCGGCCGGCAAACCGCCAAACGTCTGGTGGCTCACTTTGGAGAAAACACCATCGATGTGATTGAGAACCAGGCTTCACGGCTCAAAGAAGTCACCGGCATCGGCGAAGTGCTGGCCTTCAAAATAACCAGCCAATGGAAAGCCAAACACGCCCTGCGTAGTCTCATGGCATTTTTGCAGGAAAACGGCATCAAAACCGCCTACTGCCAGCGGATCGTAAAAACATATGGCGACGATGCCGAAAAAATTCTGCGCACCGAACCCTACCGTCTGGTCCACGACATTCCGGGTATCGGATTTCACATCGCCGACACCATCGCCATCAATGCCGGGGCCTCACGGGACGATCCCTTGCGGGTCCGGGAGTGTATACTCCATCTGCTGCTCCAGGCCGCCGAATCCGGGCATACCTATTGCCGGGAAGACGACCTGAAGCAGCAATGTTTCGAGTCTTTTGAAATCAATCCGGAACTGGTCGCCACAGCCCTGTCGGAATTGGCCGCCGAACAGGAAATCGTTCTGGAACCCTCCCCGGAACCCGGTCCGGCAGCTGTCTATCACTACCGGCTGCATTCAGCGGAAATCGGTATTGCCGCCAAGTTACAGGCCCTGATGTCCGTACCGCTCACCGACGCGAACTTGAACGCGGAAGAAATTACCGAGCAGGTCCTGAAAAAACTGGCGCTGAAACTTTCGACCGAGCAGCTGCAGGTGGTCGAGGGGATTCTGTCCCACCGGGTCGGTGTCATTACAGGCGGACCGGGAACCGGCAAGACCACGTTGGTCCGCTCGTTGTGTGCCGTATTCGGGAGCCTGGGCAAAACCATCAGCCTGGCGGCACCTACCGGCCGGGCCGCCCGTCGCCTGAGCGAGGTTACTGGAAAAAAAGCGGCTACCGTGCACAAGCTGCTGGGCTACAATCCTACGGAAGGCTACTTTGAGCGGGACCGGGACAATCCCCTGGAGACCGATGTCATGATAGTGGACGAGGTCTCCATGGTGGATACCATCCTCATGTACCAGCTCACCCGGGCCCTGCCGGCCTCGGCAATCCTGATTCTGGTGGGGGATGCTTTCCAGCTGCCTTCGGTGGGACCGGGCAACGTCCTGGCCGACATCATTGCCGCCGACATCCTGCCGGTATTCTCCCTGAATACGATTTTCAGACAGGCTGAAGAAAGCCCGATCGTACTCAATGCCCACCGGGTCCGGCGAGGCCTGTTTCCTGAACTCGAAAGCAAGGCTGTCGAACAGGGACGGTCGGAGTTCTTTTTTATTGAAGCCCAGCAGCCGGATGACGCGGTTGCCCGGATTTGCCAATTGTGCACCCGGACGTTACCGGAAACATTCGGCCTGGACCGGGTTCGCGATATCCAGGTGCTGACCCCCATGCATAAAGGCGAGGTCGGTACGATCAATCTCAACCAGGTCCTGCAGAAAAAGCTCAATGCCGCCCCTGCGGCGGAAAAAATACCCGGGGTCGCCTTCCGCCCGGGTGACAAGGTGATGCACCTGCGCAATAATTACCAGAAGGATGTTTTCAACGGCGACATCGGGACGGTAAAATCCGTCGAACCCAAAGAAAAGATACTGCGGGTCACGTATTACGACCGCAATGTAGACTACGATTTCGGTGAACTGGATGAACTGATCCTGGCCTATGCTATCTCCGTCCACAAATCCCAGGGATCCGAATACCCGGCGGTGATCATCCCTCTGTTGACCCAGCACTTCATCCTGTTGCAGCGAAATCTATTGTATACGGCCATGACCCGGGGTAAACAGCTGGTTATCCTGATCGGATCACCACGGGCACTGGAAATCGCCGTTAAAAACGATAAGACCGGCAGGCGACGTTCGGGTCTGGTGAACCGGTTAACCGTTTAGGCATAGGTTTAAGGTATAATGGGGTTGAAAAAGCACCGCCGCCAACCGGCAAGCAAATCGGAAAAGATCATCACCGCGGTCGTAGCGGATGCCGACGGCGATATCTTTGAGTTGGAAGGTTACGGGGCGGTCAGTATGGCCGGCCCAGCCAGGGCGCCGCTGACCGTGAACAATACAAATAAATTGCCCCACGGCAGTGAACTGATGCTGCTACCCGACCGGCGCCCGGTACTGTGGAATCTGGGCCGGCAGCACTATGAAACCGTCACCGAAAATCCTTATGCACCTGGAGAGCCCCTTTATCCGGTGGCGGTTTTCAATTCACCCGGCTATGTGATCACCGGCGTGAGCGCCTATGAAGAAGATCCGTCGGCCGGTTACCTGCCGCTTTTTTCATACGGTGCGGTTGGCTGGTATAAAAATGGGTTTCGGACAGCGGCCGTGCAGGTGGATCCGGAACCTCGGCAGGACCTGCGCCGGATGAAACCTGCCGATGTGGCCAAGGGGGTCAAACGAAAACAGAAAGCCCTGCCCGACAACCGCCTGCGGGCCCACCTGGAAACGTGCGCCCTGACCTACGGCTGCCCGGCCGGGAAGAATTTTTTCCTGGGTCGCTACGAGGCGCCGCTGCCCACAGCGCAAACTTGCAATGCCCGTTGTCTGGGCTGCATTTCCCTGCAGAAAACCGATGCCATTCCCGCCAGCCAGAACCGGATAGCGTTTACCCCATCGCCGAATGAAATCGCCCAGGTAGCCCTGACCCATATCCGGGATGTAGAACACAGTGTCGTGAGTTTTGGCCAGGGATGCGAAGGCGACCCTCTGATGGCGACCGATTCCATAGAACCGGCCATCCGCAAGATCCGGGCCGCCACTCAAAAAGGCACCATCAACATGAATACCAACGGCAGCCGTCCCGCCGCTTTGGCGTCGCTTTTCAAGGCGGGTCTGGACAGCATCCGCATCAGCCTGAACAGCGTACGCCCAGAGTGCTACGAAGCCTATTTCCGGCCGGCCGGCTATCGTTTTGCCGATGTGCTCAGCAGTATCGCCCTGGCCCTGGAAAACAAGCGCTTTGTCTCCATCAACTATTTAAATTGTCCGGGTTTTACCGATTCTCCGGCTGAACATGAAGCCCTGGTGAAATTTCTGGCTGACTATCCGATCAATATGATCCAGTGGCGGAATCTCAATTACGATCCGCTGCGTTACTGGCAAGCCATGGGAACCCTGGATACTCGGAACCGGCCCCTGGGTATGCGCAAATGCCTGTCACGCGTACGCCGGGCGTATCCACACCTGATGAATGGATATTTTAATCCGCCCCGCGAAAAGTGGACCAATACTGGAGACCGGACATGAAATGGGTGGCGGTAAAAGTTCTGTTTGAATTCGAGGACAAAGCCCTGGCAGCCGACCTCATTGCCGACCGTTTCTATACCCTTGGTCTCAAGGGCGTGGTCATTGACGACCCCAAAATGGACCCGGATGAGGACTGGAGCGATGATGCGGTGCCCATACCGGGAAAGGATGCCGTGACCGGCTACCTACCGCGGGATGAGCGGTTCGCAGGCAAACTGGGCGTTCTGGAAACCGCCCTGGCGGATCTGGGGAGCGCGACGGGGATTCAATGCCGGGTCGTTTGCAGCGAAATCGATGAAGAAGACTGGGCACATGCCTGGAAGGCGTTTTTTTTCCCGGAACGGGTGGGCCGCAACATTGTGGTTAAACCCACATGGCGGGCGTTCACCCCCCGGCCGGATGACCTGGTCATAGAAATAGATCCCGGGATGGCACTCGGTACCGGAACGCATCCCACCACTTCGCTTTGCATCACGCTGCTGGAAAAATACCTGCAGCCGGGTGGCGCTTTCCTGGATGTAGGCACCGGCAGCGGCATTTTGATGGCAGCTGCGTCCAAACTCGGGGCCGGTCGGGGACTGGGCATTGACAATGATCCCCTGGCCGTTCAAATAGCGGCGGAAAATTTGCAATTGAACGGAGCGGACCCCGCACTGTTCCAGGTTGCCGCCGGAGACCTCGTGAGCAGCGTGACATCCGCCTACGACCTGGTAGCAGCCAACATCCTAGCGGAGGTCATTATGGAGCTCCTGGATGACCTGCCGCTACACCTGGTTCCCGAAGGCATCATGATCGCCTCCGGTATCATCATGCCAAACAAATCCTTAGTAATGGACAAAATGACGGCGCAAGGCCTTGAGGTGCTCGAAGTGTTACCCAAGGACGGGTGGGTGGCGATAGTAGGAAAAAAATCAGACAATTAGAAAGCGTAACAATTTGTGCGGTTGATTTAGGCGGGAGGCCGGTCGATTTGACCCGATACCGGTAGCCGGACACTGAAAGTGGTGCCCCGGCCCTTCTCGGACTCGACCGAAATGGTTCCGTTGTAAGCTTCTACCATGGTCTTGACACTGGCCAGGCCCAGCCCGGTGCCTTGGCCCAGCGGTTTGGTCGTAAAATCCGGTGAAAAGATTCTGGCCAAGTCATCGGTGCCGATACCTATGCCTGTATCGGCGATGTCGAGTTCAACATGACGGTTTTGTAACCGGGTGGCCACGGAAAGCCGCTTATCTTCGCTGTCCGCCATGGCATCGATGGCATTGGTGATCAGATTGTTTACAATCTGCTTAATCTGCACGGGATGTCCGTAAATCAACGGCGGTGGTTCAGTCAGCTGAACCTCTTTTTCAATTTCACGTCGGAAGATCGGATTCATCCGGAAAAATTCCAATTCAGAGGTGACGATGCTGTTGACATCAACTTCCGAAGCCTCCTGCAGGGGGTTGGTGCTGGCGTGAAGCAAAATCGACCGGATGATCTTCTCCAGGTCCATGGCACTGTTTTTCAATCTGCGCAGCAAAGAGCTGATGTAATCCAGATCCGGATTTTCCTTGGTCAGTTTGAGAGATGCCAAATCAATGGTTGCGAAAACTGACTGCAGGGGGCTTTTCAGGTTGTGGACGATCTGGGACACGTGCTTGCCGATTTCGGCCTGGCTGTTGATATCCAGCAGCTGCTGGGTTCGCTCGGCGACCCTTTGCTGCAGCAGCTGGTTATTCACTTCAAGCTGCTCGAGCAGCCCTTTCTTTTCCTGTTGAATCTCGAAAATCTCCAGGGCCTGTCGGACGGTTATCTTCAACTCCTCGCGATTCCAGGGTTTGACGATGTAGCGGTAAACGCTGCCGGCGTTGATGGCCTCGAGAATCGTATCGGTATCACTCAGGGCTGACAGGACCACCCGGATGACATGTGGATATTCGGCCTGAACCCAATCCAGCAGCATCATGCCGTCCATTTCGGGCATCATGAGGTCGGTGACCACCACATCCACCGTCTCTTGATCCATGATGTCCAGCGCCTGGCTGCCACTCAGGGCGAAGCGGGAGCGGTAGGGCTCGGTCTGCATAGCCCGCTCGAGGGCCTTGAGCGTGACGCGGTCATCATCGACGAATAATACGGTTCTATAGTGCATGGGCAACATGGTTGATAGATGTCAGTGAAGTGATACGCACGGAAATGTGTTACCACAATCTTATCATGATAGGCAACAACTGATCAAAATCTCTCGAAAATCAAGCAACTCGGCAAACGTCAGGCCCCTTTAAGGCTAAGCCGGACAGTTGGCTTGAACAAACTCATTGAGAAACTTAAGCTGGAGCTCCAGTGAGGCCGTCTTTTGTTCGATTTCCGAAACATTCTGTTGCCGGGCAGCCTGCTCCAGGTCGATTGCGGTCGCCCGGATGCCCCCTATATCGAGGTTGGCGGCCGCCCCTTTGATTTTATGGGCAAATTTCTCGGCGGTATCGGTTTGACCAGCGGCCGTCGAGCTCTTGATTTCAACCAACTGGCGGGTTGTTGCATCGGTAAACATGTCCAGCAGCTCTCTCAAGAACTCACTATCGCCCATGGCCGTGTGCAGGGCCCGTTCGAGGTTGATGGGGGCCGTGCCGGCCTCATCGCTATTGCCGCGGGGAGGGCTATGAACCTCAAGATCTAGTTGTTGTTGCGTCTCGGAAACGGATTCGGGTAACAACGCTTCAATCCGGGCGCGCAGTTTAGCCATCCTGAGCGGCTTGGTGATGAATGCATCCATGCCGGCTGCCAGGCAGCGTTTTCGCGCTTCTTGGGATGTGTCCGCCGTCATGGCCACAACAGGGGTCGTTCGGCCGCCGATGACTTCTTTATCCAAAATTTCGATTTCCCGAATCTTTTTGACCGCCGTCACCCCGTCCATACCAGGCATCTGCATATCCATGAGGATCAGGTCAAAGCGGCCGCGCCGGAAAGCCTTCACCGCCTTGTGGCCGTCATCGACCAGGTGAACCGAAAAACCGTCATTTTTAAGATAGCTCTCTACCAATCGCCGGTTCATCTCGTAATCTTCGGCAACGAGGATATGGATATTGCGAAATTTCTTTTCGGCCACACTGTGTTTGGTCACCAGCACCGGGTCGGCAGAATCTTCGTGACCGCCCATTAGAACTTCAGCGATCACTTCCTGGAGGACCGCTTTGCGTACCGGTTTGGTTAAATAGCCCCGGCAGCCCAGTTTCCGCATCCGGCGTGCCTGGCGGCCCCGCGTCACGGATGTCAAAACAATGCGGGACACACTTTGCAGATGTGGCGATTGATGCACTGCCTGGGCCAGCTCATAACCATCCATTCCGAATAGGGTCAGCTCCATGATCAACAGGTTAAAACCAACCTTTTCATCTTCAGCCCGGTTCAGGGTTTCCAGGGCCGTGGTGCCATCGGGCACGACAGTTACAAGGCAACCCATTTCGGCCAGCATGGCCTGCAGAATCTTGCGATACGTAGCATTTCCGTCGGCCACAAGCACCCGGGTGCCGGCCAGGTCGACCGTTGACTCATTCCGGAGTGCCTGGGGGACCGGCGCCTGCCCCGGATAGAGGTCCAGCTGAAACCAGAAACGCGAGCCTTTGTCCGGCCGACTTTCCACAGTCAGCTGCCCGCCCATGGCCGCCACCAGCTCCCGGGATATGGTTAACCCCAGTCCGGTGCCGCCGAAACGGCGGGTAGTCGAGGCCTCCGCCTGGGAAAACCGGGCGAATATGCGCGCCTGGTGCTCGGAGGCGATACCGATGCCGGTATCGCTGACCGAAAATTCCAGGGAAACCGACTCGTCAGTGGGACTATTTTGATCCCGCTTCCCGCGCTTGACCTCTACAAACACTTCACCGTGCTGGGTGAATTTGATGGCATTGCCCACCAGGTTGACCAGAACTTGCCGGATATACTGCGGATCTCCGATCACCTGTGCCGGAACCGCCTGGTCGATGAGACAGGCCATTTCAAGGCCCTTCTGTTCGGCCTGAATCGCCAGCAAAGAGGCCACATCCTCTACCAGAACCCGCAAGTCAAAACCGATCCGGTCCAAGCGGATCTTTTCTGATTCTATTTTCGAAAAATCGAGAATATTGTTGATCAGCAGGAGTAGGCCGTCGCCAGATTGTTTCAGGAGCTTGACGCAGGCGTAAGGGTCTTCCCCCAATTCCATGTCCATAAGCAGTTCGGCAAAACCGATAACCGCGCTCAGAGGCGTCCGCAGTTCATGACTCATATTGGCCAGAAAATCGCTCTTGGCGAGGTTCTCCTTCTTTTCAAAATCCCGGGCCTTTTCAAGTTCGGCCGACCGTGATCTTTCCGCCGCCAGTAAGCCATTCAGGCGGGTAACCTCAGCTTCCAGTGACTGCATCCTTTTTTCAAGATCGTTTTTATTCGAACTGCTGTGCATATATACCTTCTGTCAGAAGCTGTCTCAAAAAAGTCTTTTGGCCCAATCCCTGCGTTGGGCGCTAAATGGGCGAGTAAATCGCCTTCGTAAGGAATGCTGCTGATTGTAAGGCGGACCAAATCCTCGAAATACAACAGTATTCACCACGGTGGGCATTGGCTGCGCTGGCACCTCCGGCTTGAATGTGGCGCCCGCCTTGAATTGTCGCAGATCCCGCGTGCATTTTGCGGGAAACCAAAATCCGTTTTTTGAGATAGCTTCTCGTCTAATCTGGTGCCAGATTTGCCCTAATGATCCTGGCAGGCACCACAATCCGGATTCGACACTGCCCTCTCATTGCCTCTGCTGAGGGTATCGGCAATTTTTCCGTTTTCTTTATGGCGATCCCCTTGTTTATTGCATTTGGGTGCCGCCTGCCTTAACCAGTCGTATTTGTCCTGGAACGGAGGGTCTTTCTTTGGTCTTGACAGGCTACCGGTCCTACTCTATAAGATAACGTCTTTAAAATCAGATGCCTGTAGGATAGGCCCACAAATGGAAAGGATATGAAAATGGAAATCAAAGCGCCGATGCCCGGTACGATTATTCAGATTCTGGTACAAGAAGGGGAAACTGTAGCTGAAATGCAGGAAGTCGCCATTTTGGAAGCCATGAAGATGGAGAATGCGATTCCCACCACAATTGCCGGAACCGTCAAATCCATCAGCATCAAGGAAAACGATAAGGTCGCAACTGAAGAGGTGTTGATGGTCATCGAGTAGAACCCATCTCAAAAAATGCTTCCAGTCGGGCATCGCCTTCAGGCGTCAACTGATTGATTCAAAACCGGCGCTGGGAAGTCGATTTAACCAATTGAAATTCATTGTTTTTGCCAACATGCACTTTGGCGGGGTGGGCAACGCCGGCCTGACCCGCCCTTAAGATTTAAACTGGAAGGGAATCCCGGCCTTGTAGAATTGTTGCAAATCCCGCGGGCCATTTGCGGGGAACCAATATCCATTGATTGAAACCGGTGCCAGTGCTGCCGCTACCCGGTTTAGGAATAAGGAATCAGGTGGACAACCTCCGAAGCGGGAACGATGTCCACCTGTTTTTTTATTTCCGGCAGCATGTCGGCCAGTACTTCCAGGGTCACCTGGTAAGGATGACCGATACCCACCGCCTCCCCATGCCGCCGGGCCGTTTGGATCAAAGCCCGGATCTGCTTTTCTACAAACGCCTGCTCCTGAACGTGATCGAGAAAAATATCCCGTTGTGAAAAGGGTACCTGCAGCAGGCGCGCCGACTGCCAGGAAATCGTCTCCTTGGTCGTACGGCTGTCGATAAAAAAGAGGTTTCGCTTTTTCAATATCGAAAAGATCTGGTTCATCTGGAAGGAGCTGCTGGTGAGACCGGAACCCATATGGTTGTTGACCCCTTTGGCAAGGGGAATATCATCGAGGTTGCGATTCAGTCGATCGATCAATTCATCTGCACTCATTGAAGCAAGCAGCGCCCCGGGGCCCGGATCCACCTTGGGGTACTCGTTGGGCTCCATGGGTAGGTGCACCATAATTTCAATACCATGGTCACTGGCATTTTTGATGATGTTCGTTTTGTAGGGACTGTGAGGTAATATCGAAAATGTCAGGGTGGCATCCAGCTGACAGAATTTTTCTGAAATTATTCGATTGTAACCCATGTCATCGATGATGATGGCCACAGCCGGGCGGGCTCTTTTGACGGGTGGCATGGGGGGACGTTCACCGGGAAAGTCCCGGGTTGGATAGATCTCGTAGGTCGGCGGTTTAGTGACGGTTGGCGGGACGGCAGCCATGGTTGGAGCCGGTTTTTTTCCGGGAATGGGCTTGACGGAGGTAACCACCGGCTTTTTTGCGACTCTGGAACGGTAAGGCGTGATGATAAAATGGGCCGTGATGGCCGTGGTAACAACGACAACCACCAGGACAGCCAGAGCACCGAAGATCTTGGAGAGACTGGTGCCTACTGATTCCCGGCGGGTGCTTTTGCGTTTGGTGCTCTTTTTTCCGGTCGAACGTTTTCGGGCCGTCTTTTTTCTAGCCATTTACTTTCCAGATCGGGTCGCTCAATTCAAATATCCGTAGAAACTATTTCAAATGCAACGCCCGCCTTGCCTGCCTGTCAGGCGAAGCTTATAGCGAAGACTGATCCGGCGACATGTCCTGCGTGGCTCGGAAAGCGAAGCGGGAAGCTCGTAGAGCGTAGACGGGACCTTGGACCAAAATCCGTTTTTAAAATAGCGTCTAATTCGTTCTCAGGGCTCACCAGCTTCACGAAGGGGCCCGTACGCGCGTTTCCTGGCTGGCCAACCCGACGTATTACGGTCGGGCTTTCATTGGTTTCCCTCCAGAAATGGTAGATTTTGGTTCAGAGTGACGCGAAGCTAATGCCTAACGTGGTGCAAGGCTTGATCAATTTTGAAACCGCAAGTATAGCGCGGGCTATTCCGAGGATTTCAAAAGAGCGAAAACGCCGCTCCGGGCCAAAAGATGCCGTTTATGGATGGGCACTCGTGAGAATATCGTAACCCATCAATATATCCAACGCCCGCACCACCTGGTTGTCGGACTCCAAACGCTCCGGATCAAGCGGGCCGTGGCTGGGTTGACGGTTTTTCTGGCGTGATTCTCGGTTTTGCTTTTTATCGTCGACCGATTTACCCGGTTCGGCATTCAAGTGATTTTGGAGATCCTTCTCTTTCAGGATACGTTTTTCGTCAGCCGCCAGATCCTGTTGATCCAGGATGGAATGATAGACGGTTATATCGGGCTCGATGCCTTTGGCCTGGATGGACCTTCCCCTGGGGGTGTAATAACGGGCAATGGTTAGTTTCAGGCCATAACCATCCCGCAGGGTTTCGACTGTTTGCACCGACCCCTTGCCAAAGGAAGTCGTCCCCAGGATTACCGCCCGCTTGTTGTCCTGAAGCGCTCCGGCAACAATTTCAGAAGCACTGGCGCTGCCGCTATTGATGAGCACCACCAGGGGATAGGTCACATCGTCATCATCTTCGTGGGCGCTGAACGCACGGGTGTGGCGCTTCAGCCGCCCTTTAATGGATAGAATGTCTCCCCCGCTGAGAAAAATATCGGCCATCTTGATCGCCTGGGGGAGCAGGCCGCCGGGATTATCCCGCAGGTCAAGCACCAAACCTTTGAGGGCGCCATGCTCTTTCTCTAGTTTTTTCAGTGCCTTTTTAAGATCTTTAACTGTCTGGTCCCTGAAATGCGTCACCCAGACATAACCGTACCCCGGTTTGAGCATGGTGGCCCGCACACTCTGAATCGGAATCACATCCCGGATCAGATTGAACACCAAGGGTTCCGGCTCGCCTTTGCGGGCAACCGTCACCTCCACCTTGGTCCCTTTGGGGCCACGCATTTTTTTAACGGCTTCTCTGAGGTCTTTCACGGCTTTGCCGTCGACCTTGATGATACGGTCACCGGACTTGATGCCAGCCCGGAAGGCCGGCGTGCCCTCTATGGGTGACACGACGGTCACAAAGCCGTCACGGATACTGATACTGATACCAATACCGGTGAATTTGCCTTTGGTGTCAATCTGCAGATCCTCGAACTCCTCGGGCGGCAGCAGCAAGGAATGGGGATCGAGGTTGCTCACCATCCCCTGAATGGCCTTTTGGACCAATTTCTCCGTATCCACGGGATCCACATAATTCTTCTCGATCATTTCTATGACATCTGCGAATGTTTTCAGACCCTTATAGACTGCTTCACTGTCCGCTGAAGATTCACGGGTAAATCCGGTGGCAATCACCAGGAAAAGAACCGCGATGATCATCATTTGCCAGAGTCGTGGTTGTCGTCTGTTGTTACGCGTCATAAATCGCACCTTTTTAAAAGCTGTCTCAAAAGTATCGGGCAGCTTCTATCCTTTCCGAATCCAATTAGCAGGATCAAGTGGTTTCCCGTGATAGCGTACCTCGAAGTAAAGTCCCGGTCCCTCCAGGGAACCCGTGTCACCGACCGTGGCGATGACTTCATTGTCTTCTACAACCTCGCCCTTTTGCTTAAATATCTCTTCAACATGGGCGTATACCGTATAGTAGTGGCCGCCGTGGTCAATGATCAGCATATTGCCAAAACCCTTGAACCAACTTGAATAGAGTACCCGGCCGGGAAATACGGCATAGACGGGCTCCCCCCTATCGGCACTGATATCGATGCCGCTTCTGAAATTCATGGTATTGAATTTCTCGTTTTTATAGGCACCGAAGGAATTTTTGATCTTACCCTTGACGGGGAGTTTTAGCAAGCCTTTACGGGCAGTGAAACTATCCGGCAGATTGACAGGCGACGGTTCGGTTTGGGCCGCTGCTGGCGCCGTCTCGCGCGCGAGGGCTTTCCCGAGCTGCCGGATGGCCTGGTCCAGATTCTGAGCGTCTTCTTTAAAAACCGCGATGGCCGCCAACTCAAGTGATTTTTTATTCCTGATTTCAGATAGTACCGCAGATTTACGCTTTTTTTCCGTCAGCATTTCAGCGGCCCTGAGGCGATAGTCGCGTTCAATCATCTCTTTCGCGGCCCTGCGTTTTTGCTGCTTTTCCTGTAGGGCTTCCAATTGATGGTAGTCCCGCTCCAGTTTTTCCAGGAGCCGCTCATCCTGTTCCAGGATCTTCGATAGGGCCCGTTCCCGTTGCAGCAGGGCACTGATTGAGTCGGCTGAAGCCAGAATGTTGAGTTGACCCAACCAACTCAATTTATAGAGAGCTACCAGGCGGCTGGAGGCATAAGATTCGGCCAGGTTAATCTGGTTTTGCAGCGCATCGAGGGCCGCCTGATTTTTATTGAGCTCGTTGTCAATACGGGCCAGGTCGCGTTGGCCGATCGCCACTCTCTGGCGGGCCCGGTGGAGCGACCGCTCGATTTTATCGAGACTGCGAATAACCGCCGCTTCCTTTTGGGTAAACGTAACGACCGCTGCTTGTGAGCTTTTGATTTTTTTCTTCAAGGTCCGCGCTTTCTTGCGGGCCTGGGTCATCTCGCCTCGGGATGGTGATTCCGGGGGCTGCAAAGCTACTATTTTGACATAACGCGGGTGGTTGCGCAGGTAACCGACAGTGCCTTTATATCTTACTTTCAGCCACTTGCCCTGATTGGCAACTATCGCAACCCGAGTGGGGCGACTTAGTACCGCAAGGGTGCGGCTTTTCAGGCTGGGTTTGGCCCGCAGGTTTAACCGGTCCACCTTGATCAGGGCAGCCTGGGTTGACCGACCTTCAGTGGCAGCCGGACCAAACCACAGCAGGCCGGCCACCAGGACCCATCCGGTGAGCAGGACATACCTGAAAATGGGGCGAAAAGGGTTCATGGTTCCAGATATTGCTTCAAGGATAAAAAACAGCCCAGCCAGCCAACCAGCATGCTGGCCAGGATGATCCCGCCATAAGCCGGTAGCGGCAGGAATTGAATGTGGAGTACCCCCATGCCGAAACCCTGCTGAACCTGGGCAGCTATCGCGAAGTACGCGGCCAATAGTCCCACCAATCCCAGGACACCGCCCAGAAGGCCCTGGATCAGGCCTTGAATGTAGAACGGGGCTTTGATAAATCCCGGTTCGGCTCCCACCAGACGCATGATTTCGATCTCATCCCGGCGCGAATAGATAACCAGTCGCACCGTATTGCCCACAAAAAATATGGCGGCCATGAGAAACATGCCGCCCAGCAGGTATCCCGCCAGTGAAAAGAGCTTGATCATCTGTGAAAATCGGCCGAGCCATTTTTGACCGTATTCGACTTCTTCCACGGCCACCAGGCGTTCCAGTTGCCGAGCCAGTTGCTCCACATTCTCGAGGTCACGGCTTTCGGCAGCCACGCGGATCTCGAAGGCGTCCGGCAGCGGATTGCGCTCGAGCCGGTCCAGCAAAGAAGCATGTCGTTGCATCTGGGCTTTCAGTTGCCGCAGGGCCTCTGTCCGGGGAACGAACGCAATGCTCTCTATGCCCCCCATGGTCCTTATTTTACCTTCAAGGGACTTGAACGTTGTGGGGTCTGTGGACGGTTTCAGGTAAACCATGACCCGGATGCTGTTTTTCCAGGTCTCCAACAAGGTGTTGGTATTCATTATAAAAAGCGAGAATGAACTGACGATCAGAATGGAAAACGCGATCGTTAGGATGGTCACCGTGTTGAGAAACCGGTTGTCGAATATGTCACTGAGCGCTTTTCTAATGTAGAGTCGCATGGTCTCTTGCTTCAGCACCCTCTGCAGGCTGCACGCGGCCGTCTAAAAGACACACGATACGCCCCCCGGCTTTATCCACCAGGGACCGGTCATGGGTGGCAATGACCAGGGTGCCGCCCCGGTCGTGAAATTTTTTTAACAGGCCGAAAATGATGTCCGCCGATTCCGGATCAAGGCTGCCGGTCGGTTCGTCCGCCAGGATAATGTCCGGATCCCCCACGACTGCCCGGGCCACAGCTACCCGTTGCTGTTCGCCCCCGGAGAGACTGGGCGGCAGTGTTTTTTGACGGTCTTCCATTCCGACCGTTCTGAGAACGGCGTTCACTTTTTTTTCGATGAGCTTGCGTTTCTTGCCGGCTGCTTCCAATACAAGCGCAACATTGTCAAAAACGGATTTGGTGGGTATTAGCTTGTAGTCCTGAAAGATGATGCCGAACTTTCTTCGCAGAAAGGGAATCCGTTTGCGGGATATCCGGGAAAGATTCATCCCGTCCACCAACACTTGTCCCCCGGAAACGGGTTCTCCCAAATATAGCATTTTCAGCAGGGTGGATTTGCCGGCGCCACTGGCGCCGGTGACCAGAACGAATTCATTTTTTTGTATATCGAGGGTAATGTCCGCAAGTGCCTTTTTGGACCCGTACTGCTTGTGGACATGAAACATGCGGATTATGGCATCTTTTTCAGCCGGATTCATCATGTCAATTTTCGCTCTCCGTGCTGCCGGTCGCGGTCAACTCTAAAAACGATCCAAAAGCGCTAGCTCGCATGGGGATTGACCCCTTAAAGATATGTTGATATGACCCGGATTGAGCTTAAGGAGTGCTGTTCCCAGTTTTCCTTACTCGGAGCCTCCACTGAATCCCATAAAGCGTGCTTCTTCCATTTCAGTGGAGGCTTTTTAATATCGAATCAACGCCTTAAAGTCAACGGCCACCCGCAAGGCGGGTAAGTTGAATCGAACACCCGGCAGTGCTTCGATCGTTGCGGTTGTAACCGGGAGCAAAGCCCCGGTTTAAAACAACCAATCAACCTTTTAAACCCGGCGCCGCCACCTGACACCTGCTAAAAGGAACACCCATGAAAAGCGAACTCATCCAGTTGCTCTGTGAAAAATCGTTCAAATATACCGAAGAACCCTCTTTCAAACTGGTTTCCGGAAGGATGAGCCGGTTTTATGTCAACTGTAAGCCCACAGTACTCAGTCCGCGGGGCATGTACCTGGCAGGGCATCTGGTCTTCGAGGCAATCTGCGATCTGGATGTAAAAGGTGTTGGCGGCCTCACCTTCGGGGCCGACCCGGTGGCGGTGGCCACCGCCTTTGCGTCCGAGCTCAAGGGGCAGCCGATCCACGCTTTTTCAATCCGTAAAACCCAGAAGGACCATGGCATTGTGAAATGGGTGGAGGGGGATCTCGCCCCCGGAGACCCGGTCGTCATCATCGACGATGTCGCCACCACTGGTGGTTCCACCATCAAGGCCATCGAACGGGCCCGATCGGAGGGCCTGGATGTGGTTCGGGCTGTCATCCTGGTCGATCGTCAGGAGGGCGGGTTGGACAACATTCGTACACATGTACCGGATACGAAAGCGATCATCACGCGCGACGAACTCATGCAGGCCATTGGTAAATGATATTCATTTTCAGGACCCGTGAGATTTGGAGAGCAATGCTCCTTCTGAAGAGCGGGAGGCATCATGGGGCCCCGATCGAAAGGGGCTGATTTTGGTTTCTGGGTTTAATAATCCCCTTTAAGAGGCGCCGAGCATCGCAGGAAAGGGCGACAAAAGCGAAGTGCTTGTCTGAGCGCAGCGAGTTGTGCTGAGCGCGCCCTTTCCGAGAAGCGCAGGGCAGCCCGCAGGGCCGCGTCTTATGGGCTCA
>Ga0126326_1000050_pt1 | contig 73325 bp, 71 predicted proteins | sample InaspJWI67metaG_FD_94485 | JGI IMG/M metagenome (GOLD analysis project Ga0126326, IMG submission 94485) | Marine gutless worms symbiont microbial communities from Oahu, Hawaii - Inanidrilus sp. 1 OAHU.JWI-67 metaG | ecosystem: Host-associated > Annelida > Digestive system > Unclassified | place... | reverse complement strand
TTTAGATAAATTTTGAATATATCTGTAAAGGCGAATCGCTAAAATTTTTAGGCTACGTGCCAATATCACAAATCCGTAAAAATTGCATCTGTCCAGGATATCTAGACCGAGCACTTTTGCCAATATGTTTCGGTTAAAGCTGGTTGGTTTCAACTGAGGAATGATTCTGGTATTTTGTGGTATCTTGCCAATATCTGGAATTACACTAGAATACCGATATATTGAGATGATCACAAGTAAATGGACGGCAATATTGTGGCCAAGTGAAAAGGCAATAGTAGGCTATTTATAGCCCACAGAAACCAGAAACAATCCCTGCGGTGGGGCGGTGGCCCCGGCCAGTTCTCGATCACGTGATTTCAGGATCGCCTTAAAATCCTCAGGCGTGATTCTGCTGCGACCCACCTCCACCAGGGTCCCCACGATATTGCGCACCATGTAGCGCAAGAATCCATCGCCTTCAATTTCGAAAATGAGGTAATCTTGGTCTTCCCGGAAAAAGTCAGCCCTAAAAATGGTGCGCACGGTGGATGACCGCGGGCTGCCGGCGCCCTCGAAGGCCTTAAAATCGTTTTGGCCGGCCACGTGAGCTGCGGCCGCCTGCATGCTTTCCAGATCAAGTTCCCGGCGCAGGTGCCACACGAAGCGATGGTCCACGGCTGAGGGTACCGGACGATTCAAGATTCTATACTGATAGGTTTTCCGCCGGGCGTCGTAGCGCGCATGGAATTCCGCTGCCACCGCCTCGCAGGACCTGATGACGATATCGGCTGGCAGCAGGCTGTTCAGACCCTTGAGAAATTCTACGGGGGTAATGGTTGTTTTGCAGGCGAAATGGGCCACCTGGCCCAGGGCATGCACCCCGGCGTCCGTGCGTCCGGAGGCCGCTAGAGAAACTTCCCGGCGCGTCATGACAACCAGTGCATTTTCGATTTCTGCCTGGATGCTGCGGTCGGTAGACTGGCGCTGCCAGCCGTGATAGGCGGTCCCGTCATATTCGATCACCAGTTTGAATTTTGTTTCCATGGGTAGGTCACTCACGGGTTCAGAAGAATATCAATAGTACTGTGGTCAGCGACGCAAAGGACAGAATCGTCGATAATACGATGGACGCTGCCGCCAGCCGGGTATCACTACCCAGTTGGGATGAGAGGACATACAGGGCTGTTGAGGCTGGCAGCGCAAAGAAGATCATCCCGGTCTGGATTTCAAACCGGCTGACCGTGAACAACTTTAAAAAGCCATACCCAACCAGGGGTAGCAGAACCAATTTAATGATAGCTGCGACCAGGGACGGCCGCATATAGCCGGCCAAAGATTTAATGGTCAGTGAGCCACCGATGCTCAGCAGGGCCAGCGGCAGGGTAACCATGGAAATCAGGCTCAGGGCGTTGTCGACAAATACGGGAAACGTGTTGATGAAACGAGCATAGACCAAGCCGGTCAGGCAGGCCAGGACCAGCGGGTTGGAGACCAGGGCCTTTAACGTCAGGCCGACCCGGTTTTTCCGGGATCCGGCGTTCTCGCTGAACCAGGATAGCGTGGCGACCGCCAGCATGTTGACGAATGGAATGATAATACCGATCAGGATCCCATAATGACGAACCCCCGGCTCTCCCAGAGCGCTGAGAATGATGGCCATGCCGATATAGGTGTTGAAACGATAACAGCTCTGGGAAAACGATCCGGCCTGGAACGCGGTTATCCGAAAAAGTTTCATCGCAAGTGCGCTGGCCAGGTAGATGACGGCTACAGCAGCCAGGGCCGCCCCGCAGAAGCTCCAGGGAATGCCAGCCGCGGTCTTGGCCCCCCCGATTTTCCAGAACAGCATGGCTGGAAAGAAAATAAAATACACCAACCGATCCGCCGTTTTTAGGAACGCCTCGTCGGTTATCCGATAGTATTTCAGGACAACCCCCAGCACGATGAGGGCGAAGACCGGGAAAAGTGAGTTCAGGACCATAGTGGGTTTGGTGACCTTTTTGGGCAGCTGCAAACGTAAACATCGGCTCCGGGTTGGCCGGAGAGTTTTGATTTGACATACAATCCGGAACTTGTCAAATTACATCGCGGTTATAAATTAGATTAGCCCGCAGGACACATTCTAGGAGTATATGTAAAATGATCGATGCAATTAAGTCGGCCTGCCCGGTGTGCGGGGGGGTGCTGGTGATGAAGCGAACTTGAACCAGGGTGACGCTGGTCTGCCGGGCGTGCGGGCGCGATTTCTCCCTGGAAGAGTTTGCCAAAGAACTGGATGACGAGTTCGAACGACAATTTGCAAACGTACGCTGTGACCGCTTATGAAACCCATGCGTCTGCAAAAATTCCTTTCTGCCGCCGGGGTCTGTTCCCGCCGAAAAGGGGAGGCCCTTATCCTGTCCGGCCGCGTGACGGTCAACGGAGAGCGGATTACAACCCTGGGTATCCAGGTTGACCCGGATGCTGACCAGATAGCGGTGGATGGTAACCCGGCGGTCTTGAAATCCGAGCATGTCTATTTAGCGCTGCACAAGCCGGAAGGATACGTCACCTCCTGTGACCATCCTGGAGAGAAAATCGTACTGGAACTGGTGGATAGCGACCGCCGGCTTTTTCCGGTCGGGCGTTTGGACAAGGCGTCCACTGGATTGCTCCTGCTCACCGATGACGGCCGCATTCACCACCGGTTGTCGCACCCCTCTTTCGACCATGAGAAAGAATATGAAGTGACGGTTGATAAACCCCTGACGCAGGGCGTTTTGAAGAAGCTGGCGCGCGGGTTGATGATACAAGACAAGAAAACCCGTCCGGCAAAAGTGAAAAAACTCTCCACCAACCGGTTCCTCATTATCCTCCAGGAGGGTCGCAATCGCCAGATCCGCCGGATGGTGGGCAAAGTGGGCCATACAGTTAAACAGCTTAAACGCATCCGGGTGGCCCACATTCAGCTGGGGAAATTGAAAAAGGGCAGTTGGCGTCACCTTACCACCAACGAGCGGACACAACTGCTTGATCTCGTAACATGACTCTCTGCCAATCCCCGTTTAGCGACATCCAAGGTGTAACCAACCCGCACCGCCATCAGTCCTGGTTGGGGTAATACATTGTAATTTCGGCTATAATGGGCTAATTTCGGATGAGCCTCCAGCAGCAGTTATTGGCATCCCGCCCCTCAGGTTCGCAATATCTCGGGCTGTTTTCTAACAAAATATTAAAAACCGCTTGACAGGTGTCCCGTCATGCAGTAGTTTCATTTCGAAAGTTATCGAATTGTAAAATATGTAAACTGAGGCAAGCATGGAAACGGCAAAACTGGCTAAAGTACTCAAGGCGCTATCGCACCAGAAGCGACTTGAGCTCTACCTTGAGATCGCCCGGCATAACGAGAGCGATTTCGAGACCAACGGATGCGAGTGTTTCATCTGCGATATCATGGAGTCGCTCAACATCGGGGCCCCGACCGTTTCCCATCACCTGAAGGAACTGACCAACGCCGACCTGATTACCACTGAAAGGCGAGGCAAGTTTCTAGTCGCCCGTGCCAATAAAGAGACCCTGGACGAGGTCCGCAAGGTGTTGAAGGTTCTGGATTAGATTTTTTTTGCCCGAATAGTTCGATGGTTTTAAAACTTTAAAACAATCAAACTGTAGCAGTGAAAACCCACCGAATTTTTTTTGCAACAACAGTTCGATAGTTATAAAATTGTAAAAAAAAACAACAACCCGCAAAGGAGGAAATCATGCAAACCATCACTAAAAAAGCTATCGCTGGCATTGTCACCCTGACGACGATCATCCTGGTATCGGGCACCGTTCTTTTGGCCCAGGATCAGGCGCCGGGAGACGTCATCTCCACCTCTGACCTGGCATTCATCCAGGCTGCGCCGACCGGCATATCCACCGAGGCTGCCGGGCCCGGCAAGGCAACTTCAACCGGACTGGTCACATCAGCTGACCAGGCGTTTATCGCGCAACCCTACACGCAGATACCGGGCAACCAAAAAGTTGCCACGGCCACCCAATCTGCCGGTATCATCACCGCGGCCGATTATCAATTCGTCACCAAAGGGCATATTTCTGATGTCTTTGCCCTTCAAGATGATTTGGCTGAATCTCTGGCCGGGAACCAGGCTGAATGAACAGGGTTGGCAATAATACACGAAGTGGTTTCAAAGCCTTCAATCGGTTTCAAGGTTCCGTCTACGCTCTACCAGCTACGCCCTACAAGCAAGGCGGATGAGAGGTTTAGACCGGAGGCGCCGGCGTAGCCAGCGCCTTGCGTGGTAAATACGAACAGTCTTTCGAGAATTTAGACTTCGCATCCAATGTCGAGATTGAATTCCGAGGGGAGGTTTTGAAACCGTTTTCAAAGGTCTTTTTTGGGATCTATCCCATACTTTTTCATCCGCTTCCACACCGTTACCCGGCTAACCCCCAGCTGGCGTGCGGCCGCAGACTGATTGCCGTTGACCTCTTGCAATACTTTGATCAATTCCGTCCTTTCATCTATACAGCCTGGATCTATACGGCATTCAGTCCCGATCGAATCGTTGGCGTGCACGATCTTGGGAGGCAGGTGGTCAACCCCGATGGCGCCACTCGAACACAACACGAAAGCGTACTCAATGGCATTTCTGAGTTCCCTCACATTGCCGGGCCACGCGTAGAGGGTCATTTTCTCCAGAGCGTCCGGAGTGAGCCCCAGGATTTTTTTGCCGCTGGCAGTGGCATTGCGCCGAATGAAATTTTGGGCAATCAGCGGGATGTCTTCCCGGCGATTGGCGAGGGCCGGGCAGTGTAGCGGAAAGACATTGATCCGGAAAAAAAGATCCTCGCGAAAGCCATCCGTGGCAATCAGTTTTTCAAGATTTCGATTGGTCGCGGAGATGATCCGAACGTCGACCGGAATGGGGCGGTTGTCCCCGACTCGTTCGATTTTCTTGTCTTCCAAAACGCGCAACAACTTGACCTGCAGGGCAGGGGGAATGTCACCGATTTCGTCGAGCAGCAGGGTGCCGCCATGGGCGGCTTCGAAACGGCCTACCCGGGTTTTTTCCGCTCCGGTGAAGGCGCCCTTCACATGCCCGAACAATTCACTCTCCAGCAGATTTTCATTCAACGAGGCGCAGTTGACCTTCACAAAGGGCTTGTCGCGCCGTGAGCTCTCCCGGTGGATGGCCCGGGCGACCAGCTCTTTTCCGCTGCCGCTGGGTCCCAGGATCATGACCGGTGTATCCGATGGGGCTACATTGTCAATCATGTCATACAGACGCTGCATTTGGGGCGATTTGCCCAGGATGCCGTGGTACCCCTCGGTTAGCTGGAACGTCTGTTTAAGATTTTTGATCTCCTGCTGCTGGCGGACCTTGTCCGTGATATCGGTCAGGGTCTCCACGGCACCAATCACCTTGCCGTTCTCATCCTTGAGCACTTTTGCATTCTTCAGGACATAGACAGACCGGCGTTCCTTATTGGTGATCAGGCACTTTTTTTCTTTCACATTCTCGGTGACAAACAGCTGGCAGAATTTGTCGGGGACCGCAGCTCCCAGCAGTTTACACCCCGTGCAATTCAAGAGTCGGCAGGATTTGCCGATAAGTTCATCGGTGCCATAACCGGTGACTCGCTCGGCCGCTTGGTTGGCGGCCAAGATGTTACCCTGCGGATCCACGACCAGCAGGCCATCCTGCAGGGTATCGACGATTGTTTTCCAGTGCTGGGACACATCCATATGTGTTTCTCCGGGATGTTAAAGTGTTAATGGGTACTGTTAACACCTGTTAACATAAACACCTTAACAATCAAAAGCAACCGTTTTTCGCTGATGATATAATTACGAAAAAAATCATAGTGTTATCTCCGTCTTGGCTGAGAGATTCTGGTTGGCACAGGACTTGCTCAAGTTATTACCAGAAAAGTTTAAACCACATTGTTAACAGTCGGGTCCATTTTAATGCACACAGCCGTTATTATAAGAGATAAATCCCAGCAATATGAAGGCTTGCGTACCAGTCTGGGATTGCTCCTGTACGGGGTACCGGTCCAAATGTTCGTCCTCGATCATGAAATCGAAATGATGGACGAGGCCTACCGGGACAATATGGAATTCATCGATGAAATGAATGGGGAACGCTATTCCAATAACTCCATCAATGTGGAGCATTACGGGTTTAAACACATGACGCTGACCGATATGGCCACCCAGATCGACGAGGCTGAAGTGGTGATTCCATTTTAGATTCAGGCAAACGAACCGCACAATGAAAGTACTGCACATTTTAAAATCTGAGCCGGATGAGTCGGTGGAAAAATTCACGCATGCCCTGGGCACGCATCATGAAACTTCGGTGGTGGTGCTTTATGAAAAAACACCGGATTGGGAAGCGTTGGTCGATGACATTTTCGAACACGACAAGGTGATCTGCTGGTGGTAGCCGTGGCTGAAAAAATACCCGGAACGCTCGGTATCCTGGTATGTTCCGATAAGTATATGAACCATGTGGTCAGTCTGACCCAGGCGGCATATGCCCGGGGTAAGCAGGTTCACATTTTTTTTACCGGGTCTGCGGTTCTGCTGACCCTGCTACCGGAATTCAGGGATCTGGTGGGACGGGCGGCCCTGTCCATCTGTGATGTGAGTTTCCGGGCCTTCGGTCTGCACGGACGTGAAGCCGAAGTGCCCGGGGTGGGGTTCAAGGATTATGCCACCCAGGCCAGGAATGCGGAACTGATCGAGACCATGGAACGGTACGTGGTTTTCTAATATTAGGATGATATCGTTTGAATTTACATACCCATTTAAGGAGAGGGAGAGAAAAATGAAAAAGATCGTATTATTACTGACCGTAGTGGCCTTTATCTTTACTGGCCTGGCACCTGTGTTCGCAGGACCGGACGGCAACAAGCGCAAAGGCAAATACACCTATCGTAAAGTCTACAAGGCCTGTATGGCCCGCGGCGAGGTGAGTGCCCCCAAGCCGATTGTGAACCCGGATGCCCACACCCAGGCCGAATGGACTCAGATTTTCGATAAGAAGGATTTTGCCGAGTTCAAGTGTGCCCCTGAATGGGCGGCGCTCAATGACAAACAGTTGCTCGATATTTACACCTACTTGTGGTCTTTTGCCGCGGATTCACCGACCCCGGCAAAATGTAAATAGTGTCAGTTAACCCTAAACAGGAGGTAAACATGAAATTCCGAAAACTGACCATCCTGGCAGTCAGCCTGATGCTGCTGGTGGCTTTCGGTTTCGGGTGTAGGGCGACCAAGTCGGCCACCAAAGAGACCCCCGCCAAGGCTGAAGCGGCTGCGGACTGGAAATTTCACTCGATCGTCGACGTGAAATTCGTCCAGAAGTATGCGGTGATGCCCAAGCCGGAGGACGTGCTGATCATCGACTCCCGGCCCAAGCGTCCCAAGTATGACAAAGGGTATATCCCCACGGCCATCAGCCTGCCGCACAGCAAGTTTGACAAGATGGTTGCCAAGCTGCCTGAGAACAAGGACGCGCTGCTGATTTTCTATTGCGGCGGCCCCAAATGAAAGCTGAGTCACAAATCCGCCTGGAAGGCGGAAAAACTTGGTTACAAGAATGTAAAAGTTTACGAAAACGGTTATCCCAACTGGAAAAAGACGGCCGGTAACTACTATGCGGTGGAAGCCAGCTGGGTAAAAAGCAAGATCGACAAGCAGGCCAACGTGGTCTTTGTCGACTCCCGTCCTACTCGCCCCAAGTACGTTAAGGGCCACATCCCGGGTGCCATCAGCATTCCGGATAGCAAGTTCGACAAGATGACCGCCGAACTGCCTGCCGACAAAAGCACGCCGCTGGTTTTCTACTGCGGCGGGTACACATGAAAGCTCAGCCATAAGTCCGCCAGGAAGGCGGTCAAACTTGGTTATAAGAATGTGTCCGTATTTGCAGCCGGTTACCCGGCCTGGAAAAAAGTGGCTGGCGCTGCCCCGGTTGCCGTCAAAGCCGGTAGCGAGGAAGGGACCATTGACTTGGGAACCTTTGCGAAAATCATGCAGGATAATCCCGGCAGCATCATGCTTATCGATGTGCGGGACAAGGATGAATTTGACAAAGGCAGCATCAAGACAGCCATCAACATTCCGGTAGACAGCCTGGAAGCGAAGATTCCGTCCCTGCCGAATGATAAGCCCATCGTGTTTGTTTGTGGTACCGGTGCGCGCAGTGGAGAGTCTTACTATATGGTGCAGGACATTCGTCCGGAACTGAAGAAAGTCTATTACGTGGAAGGTGAACTGGTCCTCAATAAGGACGGTTCTTTTAAAATTAAACCGCCGGCACCTTGATAGTAAGCTGGCACAAACCCATGGCCTTTGTACCGGCTGCAGTCCCCAGGGGCCGGTGCAAGGGTTCAACGGGTGCTTTTCTCTTTGGTGATCACCCGACCAGTTCGGCTGCCGAGGCTTGACAAACCTGGGTGGCGCTGATGACGTGTCGAAATAGTAAGTATAAATGGTAGTGCGTGGCTGCCGGCCGGCAGCTGCGGTAAAAGAGGACATCGCAATGAAACTCTTCAAACGATTTAACCTTCTGGTTGTGATTTTGGCGTTGGTCGCATTTGCCGGACCAGTGGTTGCCGACACCCCCGAAGCTGAGCAGGCTCCCGGACGGACCATGGCGCAGCAGGCGACCAAGGAAAAGAAAGTATGGGTGACTGTCAACCACGCCAATGTCGACGCATTGCAAAAGAAATTTAAATCCGGACCGGAAGTGACCCAGGCCTGCCTTTCCTGCCACTCGGAAGCGGAAAACCAGTTCCATAAGACCATTCACTGGACCTGGAAAGCCGGTGCGACCGAAAACGGCGCCGTGCGCGGCAAAGCGGGACATTCCCTGAACAACTATTGTATCTCCGCCAACAGCTGGCAGGACAAGGGCTGCCTTTCCTGTCACCCGGGTTGGGGTAACAAGACCGAGAGTGTCAACTGCCTGGTTTGCCATGGTCAGAAGGATATCAACTGGGAAGAGGCATTTACCGATTTCCAAGCTTTCTCGGAATCCGATGATCCCGAAGAACAGGAAATCGCCAACGAAATCAGCGGTGAGATTCAGGCTGCGGTGGTGGCGGTCAGCCGGCCTACCCGGAAAAATTGCGGCTCCTGTCATTTTTATGGCGGCGGCGGTGATGGCGTTAAGCACGGCGACCTCGATTCTTCGCTGACCAAACCCAATAAGAATTTGGATGTACACATGGGTGTGGATGGGCAGAACTTCGATTGCACCCGCTGTCATACCACCAGCATGCACAACATTGCAGGGCGGATCTACACAGAGCCGGCTTATACTGACCGCAAAAGCCTGATCGAGGACGACCTGGCGACCAAGATTACTTGCGAGTCTTGTCACAGTGCCAAACCGCACAAATCGGGATCCAAGGCCAACGACCACACGGACAAAGTAGCCTGCCAGAGTTGCCACATTCCCACCTTTGCGCGGGTCAACCCCACCAAGATGTCCTGGGACTGGTCCCAGTCTGGGAAGTTGAAAGACGGCAAGCCCTACAAGACCAAAGATGAGTTCGGCAAGCACGACTACCTCTCCATCAAGGGGCAGATGAAGTGGGCCAAGGACGTCAAACCGGAATACGCCTGGTTCAATGGTTCTATCGACAGTCTAACGGCCAAGGATACCATTGATCCCTCTGGAGAAGTAAAACTGAGTCATGCCGTGGGCGGACCTGATGATCCCAATTCGCGTATCTATCCGTTCAAGATCCACCGGGGCAACCAGCCCTATGACAAGATCAACAAGACCCTGCTCGTGCCGCTGCTCTCCGGACCCAAAGGTTACTGGAAGGATATGAATTGGGACCGCGCCCTGAAACTGGGCAATGCGGCCGTAGGCGTGCCTTTCTCGGGAGAGTTTGATTTTGTCAAAACGACCTACGTCTACCCGACGACGCACATGGTAGCCCCTAAGGATAATGTGGTGAACTGTACTGAATGTCACATCCAAAAGGGTGGCCGGCTGGCCGATATCGCCGGGGTATACATGCCCGGGCGGGACAACTATCGCTTGATCGACATGTTGGGCTGGCTGGCAATTGTGGGCGCCCTTTTCGGGGTTAGCCTGCACGGGCTCGGCCGCGTATTTACCAGTAGAAATGGCCGGAAGGAGGACTGATTCATGACTGCCAAGAAAATGACCAAGATGTATCTGTATACCCGTTATGAGCGGTTCTGGCACTGGCTGCAGATGTTGTTGATCCTCATCCTGCTTGTTACCGGTTTCGAGATCCATGGGACCTTTAAACTGCTTGGGTTCGAGACTGCGGTTGAAGTCCACAATTATGTTGGCTTGACCTGGCTGATTGCTTTTGCCTTCTTCGTGTTCTGGCTTTTTACGACCGGTGAGTGGAAACAGTACGTGCCCACGACCAAGAAAGTGCTGGCCGTGGTACGCTACTACGCCTATGGGATTTTCCGGGGCGAGTCGCACCCTGTGCCGAAAAAGAAACACGCCAAGCACAACCCCCTGCAGCGCCTGGTCTACCTTTCCCTGGCCGCAGCCGGTCTGCCGATCCAAATGGCGACCGGGTTCCTTTTCTGGAGCTACAATTCCTGGGAAGCCTGGGGGCTGGGCTGGCTCAGCCTGAATATCGTGGCCATCATTCACTTGATAGGGGCCTTCGGTATCCTGCAGTTTTTGATCATCCACGTGTACATGACCACGACCGGCCATTCGGTTACCGCTCATGTCCAGGCCATGATCACCGGCTGGGAGGATGTGGAAGAGGGTGAAGTCGTGGAAGACTGGGAAAAGCACGAGCGCACCGCGGCTACCACCTGATCCCAACCTCGTCGCCATAAGCGCATGCCCTAACGGGGTTCAAAAGACCGTTCCATTTTCGGAACGGTCTTTTTTTTGTCCCGGGATATATACAAGGGTGTTGGCGACCTGACGCAACTAGGTTATAAGCTAAAACCATTCGCCCCAAGCAATGTCCATTCCCTTGAACACACAGGAGGTAGCCGGTGACTCACCTCGAAACGGCAGACCCTGAGATTGCGCGCTTGATCGATCATGAACGCGTACGCCTGGAAGAGACCCTCAACCTGATTGCGGCGGAAAACCATATGCCCGCCGCCGTCCTGGAAACCATGGGGTCGGTTCTGAACACCAAGACCATTGAAGGCTACCCCGGCAAACGGTTCCATGCCGGCTGTATTCACGTGGATGCCGTGGAGGCCCTGGCTGTGGAGCGCGGCAGGATAGTATTTGGCGCCGAGCATGTGAATGTGCAGCCCCACAGCGGCACCTCGGCCAACCTGGCGGTTTATTTTGCCGTCCTGGATGTCGGCGACCGTATCCTGGCCATGAAATTGGCCCACGGCGGGCATCTCTCGCACGGGCATCCGGCCTCCATAACCGGGCGCTGTTTTGACTTCCGGCATTACAGCGTAGACCCGAAGACCGAGTTGATCGACTACGACCAGGTGCAACGCCTGGCGGGTGAGTTTAAGCCCAGGATGATTGTGGCCGGGGCCAGCTCCTACCCACGCTGCATTGATTATGTCCGCATGGCGGAAATTGCCCGCTCCGTATCCGCCTACCTGCTGGTCGACATGGCCCACCTGGCCGGGCTGGTGGCTGCCGGTGTCATTCCCAGCCCGGTGCCGTTCAGCGACTTTGTGACCTTTACCGGTTATAAGACCCTCATGGGACCCAGGGGAGGGGTGATCCTGTGCCGGGCGCCGTTTGCCAGCATGATCGATCGGACCATTTTCCCCGGGTGCCAGGGAACCAGTGCCGTCAACCTGATTGCTGCCAAGGCCCTGATCTTCAAACTGGCCGGCGAAAAAGCCTTTATCGCCACCCAGGCCCAAACAGTAAAGAATGCCGCCTATCTGGCTGGCGCCCTGGCTGATCGCGGTTACCGGATCGTCACCGGCGGTACGGACAACCATCTGGTTTTGGTGGATGCAGGTGCCCGGCAACTTGATGGGGGGACGGTTGAAAAGCTTTTGGAATCAGTGGGGATCATTGCCAATCGTAACGTGATTCCCGGGGACGAAGACAGACCGGGGACCGTCAGCGGTGTCCGCTTCGGGACTGCTGCGGTGACCACCCGCGGCATGGGGACGGCTGAGATGGATGCAATTGCCGGTTTGATCGACCGGACGCTGACGGTTGGGCGGGACCGGAGCGCCCTGGACAAGATAAGCGAACAGGTGGCAGCGCTTTGTAAACAATTCCCGATCTACACCCATTAGTTTCAATGTTTGCTGGTCTGGTATATCTGTAGCGTTAATTTGCCATCGAAATCGCTATCGGTAACGAAATCGGTATCGGCCTGGTGTTTGATCAATTTTTCAATTCCGATCCCGATCCCGATTTGGATTTCGATTGCGAACGAAAGAAGGATATTGGGGATAGGACAAACTTGTGAAATCTGAAACAGCTCTCACCTACCTGAAGGACGCCCAACCTTTTCTCTGGCTCAACCCCAACTGTCAATCGGCCGGAGGTGTCCTATCCGGGCTGCCCCTGCAGTACGAAGATATCCTGGAGGCGGAGAATCGATTGAAGCGGTTTGCGCCACTGCTGGCGGATCTCTTTCCGGAATTGGAAAAAAGTCGGGGCTTAATTGAGTCTGAACTGCGGCCGATCCCCGCAATGGCCGACTGGATGTCCGACCAGGCCGGCCGTCAACTGCCGGGCCAAATGCTGATCAAGACCGACGGTGATCTGCCGGTGGCGGGCTCGGTGAAAGCCCGGGGCGGTATCTACGAAGTGCTCCTGTTTGCCGAGAACCTGGCCGCCCAAAAAGGACTGCTTGTACCGGGTGACACCCTGCGAACCCTGGGGCGGCCAATGGTCCGGGATCTTTTTCAGCAGTATACGATTTCCGTCGGCAGCACCGGCAACCTGGGGTTGAGTATCGGCATTACGGCCGCCGCGCTGGGGTTCAAGGCGGTGGTGCATATGTCCCGCGAGGCCCAAGCCTGGAAGAAAGCGCATCTGCGCGAACGGGGTGACCGTAATCGAGCATGCTGCGGATTACTCGGTGGCCGTAGCAGCCGGACGCGAGGCAGCGCGCACGGACCCATTGACCTATTTTGTGGATGACGAGAGCAGCCCGGCACTTTTCCTCGGCTACAGCGTGTCCGCCTTGCGGCTGCAGATCCAATTGGTTGATGCCGGTATCAGGGTGGATCGTGACCGGCCCTTGCTTGTTTACCTGCCATGCGGCGTCGGCGGGGCGCCCGGCGGCATTGCCTTCGGTCTGAAACATGTGTTCGGGGATGCGGTCCACTGCTTTTTTGCCGAGCCTGTCCAAGCCCCGTGCATGCTGTTTGCCCTGCTTTCCTGGTTTTCCCCGCCGCAATCCGTCGAGACCCTTGGCCTGAATGTGCATACGGCCGCCGACGGCCTGGCGGTGGGGACGGCATCCAGCTTGGTGGGGCAGATGGTTCAACACCTGGTATCCGGTGTTTTCACGATCGACGACGACAGTCTGTTTCGGTTTCTAGAGGCCCTCTATCGGGCCGAACACGTCCGGATCGAGCCCTCAGCTGCAGCCGGGTTTGCCGGGCCCTATTATGTCTGTTGCTCTTTGGCCGGACGCGACTGGCTGCACGCATCCCGGCTGTCGGCAAGTTTGCCGCAGGCCACCCATCTTATCTGGACAACCGGCGGCAGCCTGCTGCCCGCAGCGGAATTTGCCGCCATGATCTCCCGGGGAAAAGACGCGCCGCTGACCTTCCTGAAGGTGTGCGGCTGAGTCTAAGTGCGTCCGGGGAAATGCACCCAAACATCCGCCCGTTCCGACCACAAATTTAGTTTGACTAAGTTTGGTCTTGTAAAGTAAGGAATGGGCTTCTAGGCGACTGACGATTCAGATCGATCACAACTTACATTCTAAAAAAAGAAGGAGCGGGTATGGGTGGATTATTCGGCGTTGTATCGAAATCGGACTGCGTTAATGACATCTTTTACGGAACGGACTACCACTCGCATCTGGGCACCAAACGCGGCGGTATGGCGGTGATCAACTCCAATGGCATTAAACGCTCCATCCATGATATCCAAAACAACTATTTCCGGACCAAGTTCGAATCCGACCTGCCCAAATTCAGCGGTACCAAGGGCATCGGTGTGGTCAGCGACTTCGACGCCCAGCCGCTCATTATCAGCTCCCATCTGGGAACGTTCGGCATCGTCACGGTCGGAAAGGTCAACAACATCGAAGCGCTCACGGCCAGGGCTTTCCGCCTGAAAAAGCAATTTTCAGAGATTCTCACTGGTGAGGACAATCCCACCGAGATTGTGGCCGCCCTGATCTGCGAGGAGGACTCTTTTGAAAACGGCATCCAGAACGCCTTCGAACGGGTCAAAGGATCCTGTACTATGCTGATCCTTACCGAGGAGGGCATCTATGCCGCTCGCGATAAGCTGGGGCGGACACCCGTAGTGATCGGCCGCAAAGACGGCGCCTATGCCGCCGCTTCGGAAAGTTGCGCCTTTCCTAACCTCGGCTATGATACGGATTACTTTCTGGGCCCCGGTGAGGTGGTGCTCATGACGGCCGACGGCATCGAGCAGCGGATCCTGCCCCGGGATAAAATGCAGGTCTGTGCATTTTTATGGGTTTACTACGGCTATCCAGCCTCAGAGTATGAAGGGATAAATGTCGAATACGTACGCAACCGGTGCGGCGCTGCGCTCGCCCGCCGGGATGATGTCGATATCGATTTCGTGGCCGGTATTCCGGATTCGGGTATCGGCCACGCCATTGGATATGCCAGTGAGAAGAAAGTTCCCTATTTCCGGCCGTTTGTGAAGTACACCCCCACCTGGCCGCGCAGCTTCATGCCCCAGAACCAAGCACTGCGGGACCTGGTGGCTAAAATGAAACTAATCCCGGTCAAGCGTCTGATTGACGGTAAACGGATTCTCTTCTGCGAGGATTCGATTGTCCGGGGCACCCAGCTCAAAGACAACATTCAGATTTTATACGAATACGGTGCCCGGGAAACGCACATGCGGCCGGCCTGCCCGTGTCTGATCCATCCCTGTGAGTTTCTCAATTTTTCAACTTCACGTTCCACTTTGGATCTGGCCGGACGCCAGATGATCAAAAAGATCGAAGGCGCCGAAGACAAGAACCTGGCGGAATATGCCCGGGCCGAGTCGGACAAGAATCAGGAAATGATCGAGCTGGTGCGTCAGCGGTTAAAACTCACCACCTTACAATACTAGGCCCTGGAAGACCTTGTAGCGGCGATTGGGATTCCCAAGGAGAAACTCTGTACGCATTGCTGGGATGGCACCAGCTTCTTTTAGTGTCCAGCCGCAAGGGGCATCTTTTGGTCCGGTGCTGCGTTCTCGCTTCCTGGCAATCCTCAACGTAGACGGTTACGCCTCCGGGTGCCAGGAATGCTGTGGCCTTGCCCCAAGCCACCACCTATCCTCTGTTAAAGCCTTTCATGTGCGTCGATCCTCAAATCACGCAACCGTTAATCTAGTGAAGTGGCGGAGTGGGGCAAATTACCGCATTGCGGCGCGAATTGCGCCATTATTCTAACTATCTGTTATTAATTTGTTTTATCTCAGAGCTTCCAAGAGTGGCGCATATTACACCGATCTTTCCCCAATAGCACCCTCTCATCAACAGGTTATGCCGAAGTATAATTAATTTAATTATTACAGCAGGATAAATTTTTTTCTGAGGGTGATGTTCGCTTTGGCACCGATTGTGCTCTGTTATGGAGTTACAAAAGCGCGACTGGGCGCACCACTTTAACAGCGAGATGGGGCGAAAGGAGGCGTATCATGGCTGAGAAGGCAAAAAAGAGATCGGGTAGACCTACAGTGTACGGATTGGCCAACGATCAATGTGTCTGGAGCAGAGCCGGTGTCATCAAGCCTGTAAAATGCATCAACGCCTTCGATTGTCTCGGCTGTACATTTGATCAGAAGGTGCAGTCGAATTTCGTGGCCAAGCAGGAGAAAGCCGGCGACACCTGGAGCACCAAAAACAATGCACGTATAAGGCTGACCGCGCATCAGCTCAAATGCCGTCACATGCTGAGCGGACGGGTCGATCACAAGCTTTGCGCCCACAGTTACAACTGTGCCAAGTGCCCGTATGACCAGATGATCGAGGACACGGGTTATGCGCCCGGATTGCAGCCGCCCGCCTGCGACCAGGCCTCCGGTTTCAACGTGGCCCGGGACCACTATTACCACTATGGGCATGCCTGGGCGCGCGTAGAGTACGGTGGCAAGGTAAGGATTGGGGTCGATGACTTTGCCCTGCGCCTGCTGGGCCCCCAGGATGAAATCAAACTGCCGAAACTCGGCGCAACCGTGGGGCAGGGCAGCCCCCAGGCAATTCTTACCCGAGGCACCAATGAGGCCGCGGCCATGAGTCCGGTTGAAGGCAAGGTTGTGGCCGTCAACTATAAAGTGACCCGCGAAGCACGATTGGCCAACAAGGCCCCCTACGCCGACGGATGGCTGATGGTCATTCAGCCGAGCGGTCTGAAGAAAAACTTGAAGAACCTGTTTTTCGGGACCGAATGCATGGCCTGGATGGACGATGAAGCCACCCGCTTGAACTCACTGTTGAGCGAGGAAACCGGGTACCAGATGGCCGCCACGGGTGGTGAGGCAATCGGCGATATCTATGGCGCCGTGCCGGAGATCGGTTGGGATCGTTTGGTACAGGAGTTTCTCGGCTAATCCACATCTCGACAGCGACTATTGCAGCAATGAAAAGCCACCCTTTCTGAGGGTGGCTTTTTTATGGCTCAGACGTTCTATTCAATCCTTTAAAACTTGGTCCTCAGAGCCAAGCCTGTCCCGTTTCGCGGGAGTCAGCGGTATTTTGCCGTGCAGTAGAAGCATTATTCTCGCGCAGAGAGGCAGAGGCGCAGAGAACACCACAACTATTATCCCGCTACGCGGGATTAAAACCCAAAGGGCTTTGAAGTAGCTTTTCGCACGATAGTGCGGCCAAATTCTGGTTTTGTTTTTCTCTGCGCCCCTGCGTCTCTGCGCGATGCATGGCTTGGCCTTTGTGTTTTGATGGCAAAGCCCCTTTTAGGGGCAGCCCAAAGCATGGCCCTCTGGGACAGGATTCTTTACTCTTTGGGAAACTGAGTTTGCAGCCGGCGGACCATCTCGAATTCACAGGCCGAGCAAAATTGTGGCTGCAGCGCATCCAGCGTTTCCAGGTTGCTGGAAAAATGCATCAGGCAGTCCGGTTGCCAGCAATGGCCGATACCCAGCAAGTGCCCGACTTCGTGGAGACTGATTTTTGCCGCGCGCAGCAAGGGCGTTTCAGGGTCCGGATCCGTAAGGCGCTGCAATGAGACCACGGCCGCCCGCCCGCCCAGTTGCGATTCGCCGTACACGAAGGTAAGGATGGGCGTGCACAGGTCGAAATCCGTAACCCCCAGAACGAACGGGGCCATATTTTCAAGATCGGCCAAAGTACCTATTATTTTGGCGGCATCAAATTGTCCGCGTCCCGGCAGGTAGGCATACTCGGGTTTGTCGTGGGGCGGTAGGACCCTGGTATTCAGACCCATGACCGCCTGGAGGTTGGCAGCCACAATTGAAACCGCTGTTTCGTCAACCGGGCCCAGGAGCACTATATCAACCTCGGCCTGATCGGTGCGCGTTGCATTATTCACAGGTCAGTATCCACTTAGGGGCGCGTCAAGTTGTAGCGCTTTATCTTCCGGTTCAGAGTGCTGCGGTCAATTCCCAGCTGCCGGGCCGCCCGGCTGATGTTCCAGTTACAGGTCTCCAGTGCGGCCCCGATGTGGCTGATCTCTACTTCTTGGAGTGTGAGGGCGCCCAGGTTACAGTCTACGGCGGCCGGGTTCAAAAAGGTTAGCTCTTCGGCACCGATCATCCGCCCCCTGGCAATTACCACGGCTCGTTCGACCACATTGCGCAATTCCCGTACATTACCCGGCCAGCCATAGGCCGTCAAAATTCCCAGTGCTCTCTGGGTAAAGCCCTCCAGGCGCTTGCCGGTTTCCTGGATATAGTGTTCCAGGAAATAGTCGGCCAGGGCGGAGATATCTTCACGCCTATCACGCAGCGGCGGAACACTGAGGGTGATCACATTTATCCGGTAAAAAAAGTCTTCCCGAAAGCGGCCTTCCCGGATGAGCTGGGGCAGATCGCGGTGGGTGGCGCTGATCAAGCGAAAATCAGTTTCTATCGGGCTGCTGCCGCCCACGCGTGTGGCGCACTTCTCCTCCAGGACCCGCAGGAGGGCAACTTGCATTTGAGGTGATATCTCTCCGATTTCGTCCAGGAACAAGGTGCCGTAATTGGCCATTTCCAAGCGGCCGCGCCGCGCTTTGACCGCTCCGGTAAACGCCCCGCGTTCGTGGCCGAACAGCTCGCTCTCCAAAAGGGTTTCCGTTAGTGCACCACAATTGATGGCCACGAAAGGGCCATCCGCTTGCTCCCCGTTCATGTGAATGGCCTGCGCCACCATCTCCTTGCCGACCCCGGTTTCACCATTGATGAGGATGGGGGTCGAAGAAGGGGCTACGTCCCCGATATGGTTGAAGAGTTCCTGCATGACCTCGGACTGCGCCACAAACCCGCCGAAGACAACCTCCTGCTGCTCCATCAATTGTTCCCGCAAAGCGAAATTTTCATCCCGCAAGGCCTTGTTGGCCAGGATACGTTCCATGAGCAGTGACAATTCATCCGGGTCAAACGGCTTGCAGAGGTAATCACTGGCCCCCCGTTTCATGGCTTCCACGGCCGTTTGGATGGATCCGTGCGCGGTAATCATAATGACACTGGCTTCCGGGTGTTTCTCTTTCAAGTGGGCCAGAAATTCAAGCCCGTCCATACCGGGCATCTTGATGTCCACCAGGTAGACGTCGAACAGACAGTCCTCCAGGTGTTCGAGGGCCTGGGGGCCGGAATTGGCAATTCGGACCTGGTGCCCGTCCTTGGCGAACCAGGCTGCCAGGGCCTCACAGATTGTCTCTTCATCATCGACGACCATGATTTGCATGGACAGGATCATTGGATCCTCCTTTTCCGGCTGCGCGGCCTTGCCAGCCGCCTTTATTCGCCCGATTGGTGACGCGGCAATTTCACCTTGAAGACGGTGCCGGTCCCGGGTTTGCTGTCAACCGTGATAACTCCGTTATGCTCGCGAATGATGCCGTACACCATTGACAGTCCCAGGCCCACGCCCTTGCCATCTAACTTGGTGGAGTAAAATGGCTCGAATATGCGGGACAGGTCATCAACTTCTATCCCGTGGCCGGTATCAGTGACCGTCAGCCACACCATATCTTCGCTGGTGTTGATGCCGCCGGCAATCAGCAGAGAGCCGCCGTCCGGCATGCTGTCGATGGCGTTGAATACCAGGTTCATCAGGCTCTGCTGAATCTGGGCGTGGTCCCCCCAGGCGACCAGCGGTGCGTCGGGCATATCGACATCATAGGCAATTTTCCCCTGTTCTAGCTGATGGCTGATCAGCAGCATGATGGTGTCGACCAGCTTGATAAGGTCAATTTCACGGGCTTCAACGCTTTTCTGCCGGGCAAAGGTCAACAGGTTTTTGACGATTTCACCGCAGCGCATCGCCTCTTTGACTGAAAGGTCCAGATAGCGATCAAAATCGTCCACCCCTTTTTCAGGCAGGGTCCCTTCTCTGATGTAGGAAAGGATGAGTTTATTGAAGGTGACGATGCTTGCGATCGGATTATTGATTTCGTGGCAGACCGAGGCCACCAGGCGTCCCAGCGAGGCCAGCCGGTCTTCCTGTACGAAATGGGCGAGGTCGTGCTTGATGGCCTGGGTGCGTTGTTCGACTGTCTCGGCCAGAGCTTTGGTCATATCCCGGACCGTTACCACGATTTGAGCGATCTGGCCCGTTTCATTGAATAGGGGATAGGTGGTTACCTGGGAAAGCTGCAATTCGCCGCTGGGCCCCAGAATCTCATGGGTGGTCCGGGCTGGACGCTCGGTTTTAAAGGTTTCCTGGGCCGGGCAGATCCGATTGCTCCGGGTGCAGACCTTGGCATTACCGTGCACGACGTTGTAACAGTGATTCCCCAGGACGGCACTCCGGTTTTTACCGCCGGTGATCAGGGGGGAGTTGTTGCAATTGATGATCCGGTAATCACGATCAATGAGCATGACGCCGTCCGGTGATGCTTCCAGCAGCGCCGAAGCAAATGATGTGGCCATGCTGATCTCCGTTTCCCGGCGGGCAGCCTGTTCGTAAAGGCTGGACAGGTCGAAAAACAAGGTGGAGGCCTGACTGTCAAGGATTCCGATCGACTCCGGTTTGTTCCGGACCAGGTCGCTGAGGATTTGCTTGTCGCCGGTCAACTCGAGAATTAAATCGAGTGATTCCAGGGATAAAAGGTCAAGGTAATGGTCATAGACTTCGATTTCCATTTCGCCGGCGTATTTATAACAGGCGGCAGACTTGGTTGTGGGCGTAATGGCCACCAGTTTCAGGCGCATCCGGGAGGGCTCGAATGCGTTCAGGGTCTGCATGATGGTCAGACAACGAGCGCCACGGGCGACAACCCCTACATTGAGAATCAATGACTTTTCGGCTGCTTTGCTGGTGTCCATGGCGTCCCCCGTTCGACAGCGTTTTTCCACGCTGGTGATGGATACAATTACTTGCGGGTGCTTGCAGGTGGACAGAAGATGGAGTTCGGTCGTACTCCGTCTGCGTAGAAGGACGAGAAGACCGGCCACAGTAGGTAAGATGCAAAGTGCTCCACCTGAGTGATGCATTTTGCCCTAGCCTACTGTGTAAGCCAGCGGTTGTCAAATGATGAGGCGTTGGGAAACTGCTTGCCCCACGCTGACGGTGGTGCTGTTGCGCTAGCCCGCTATAGGTGCTTAAGATGTTCTAATCGTTAAAAAAAGCCGTTTCCATGTCCATGGTTAGCGGATTGGTTTCCAGCAGCCGGGTTGCCAGGGCTTCAATTTTAGGCAGCTCATAACTGAAAAAGTAGCGGCACGTGTAGAGTTTGCCCTTGTAGAAATTGACCTCGGCCTTCGACGGGTCGGCTGCCAGAGCATCCTGGGCCTTGACAGCCTGGAGCAGCCACTGCCAGGCAATGGCAACAAGGCCGAACAGTTCCAGGAACAGGGTGGCATCGGCCAGGAACACTTCCGGGCCTTTTTCACCTGCAACCCCGAAAAGGTGAAACGTGACCTCCTGGAGCCTTCGCTGGGCATTATCCAACCTGGCTGCCAGGGTTTCCAACTCGGGGAATTTGCCGGCGGCGGTGATGGTCGTCTTTACTTCTTCGATAAAGAGCAGGCCGGCCCGACCCTCATGCATGACCAATTTACGTCCCAGCAAGTCCATCCCCTGGATACCGGTGGTGCCCTCGTGGATCGCATGTATGCGCATATCCCGGAACAATTGCTCCACCGGGAAGTCCTCGCAGTACCCGTAGCCGCCGAAGCACTGGATGGCCTGGCTGGTAGCCTGAATGCCCATCTCGGCCGGATAGGTCTTGGCCACCGGGGTGAGCAGGTCCAGCAGGAGGCGGTATTTTTCGTTTTCGGTTTCGTCGGTGGTCACGGTGATCAGGTCTTCATACAGGGCACACTGCAAGAGCAGGGCAAAGGAACCCTCGACCACGCTGCGTTGGAACAGGAGCATGCGTTTCACATCGGCATGCTCGATAATGGGTATCTGGGGCACCACCGGGTCTTTTTCCGTCAGGCGGCGACCCTGGGGCCGCTCGCGGGTGTACTCCAGGGCGGCATAGTAGGCGGCCGAGGCGATAGCCGCCGCCGCGGTGCCGACCCCGATCCGTTCTTCGTTCATCATCTGGAACATATACATGATACCGCGATGCGGTTCGCCCACTAAATAGCCGTGGCAGTCGTCCTTTTCACCCATGGTCAACTCGGTAATCGGACAACCCCGGTAGCCGAGCTTGTGGAAAATTTGTGATACGACGATGTCGTTCGCAACCAGTTGGCCGTCTGTTGCAATGCGCTTTTTCGGGACCACGAACAGAGACACACCCTTGATGCCGGCCGGGGCACCCTCGATTTTGGCCAGCATGAGGTGAATCACGTTCTCCGTGCCGTCATGATCGCCGGCAGAGATAAATACCTTGCGGCCCTTGATACGGTAGGTCCCGTCGGCGGCGGGCACTGCTTTGGTCGTAATATCCGTCAGGGAACTGCCGGCCTGTGGCTCGGTCAAAGCCATGGTCCCCTGCCATTGACCGGAGAGCATTTTGGCGACATAGGTCTCGATGAGCTGCTGATCCCCGAAGGAAGTGATCAAGCGGGCGGCCCCCGCGCATAGCGCGGGGAACGCGGCTGCCGAATAGTTGGCGCCACAGAAAATCAACCAGCAGGAACTGGTGACCAGCAAGGGCAGTTGGTCGCCATCGAATTCTTCTGGAAAACGGGCGGAGATCCAGCCGCCTTCCCCGAACTCCTTCAATATGGCGGACACCTGCGGGTGGACCTTGACCTCGCCTTTTTCAAGTCGAGGCGCCTGCCGGTCCATTTCCTCGTAAATCGGGTAGAGCAGTTTAGTGCCGATTTTCCGGGCTGCGTCAAGCACCAGATCGAACATTTTCTTATTGTGCGCTTTATAGTAAGGGTACTGGGTCAGAGTTTCGATATCGAAGACTTCGTAGAGCAGGAATTTCAGGTTCCGCATGCTGATGATTTTCTGAGCCATTTTCTACCTCCCCTTATCGTAAACCGATTTTCTTGTCTAAAATGATGGTCGCGCTGAAATTAGTCGCAGGGTCCGCATATCCATCCGTTGTTGTCTTCCCGGTTGGCCGGCATATGTCATTCAAAGGCCCCTAAAAACAGCGTCATCCAGATTGGCGTACCCCATCTGCCGACGCCCGGATTCGATTTCTTTTACCATGGCTACCACCGCGCTGTTGATCGGTACGGATACACCGCGGCTACCACCATTGTTGACGATGTAACCGTTCAGATGGTCAATTTCAGTCTGCCGCCCGCGTTCAATGGACTGCAGGCTGGATGATTTTATGCGGCGGTATTTGAATCCGATCGCCTTGATGAAGAGATGGCGCTTCAGGTTCGCAACAAACCCGTCGCCGGCCAGGAAGCGGTAGTAGTCCAGCTTGCCGCCGCCACCCCTTTCAACGGTTATCTCCAACGCCGTCGCCACGTCCATGGCTTCGCGCATAATGGCAATGAAGATCCGCCGCGCCTGGCGATTGGCCAGTAGTTTGCCCAGCCGGACGCCGGCAATGACCCCCAACGAGTTGATGCAGGCGTTGATGATCAGTTTGGCATACAGTTCGCCCATAATATTATCGGATATACGGGTGGGAACCACATTGTCCAGCAGGTCCCGCACGTACGGCAGGTTGTCATCCGGCTGGTTGTCGATATTGCCGACAATGAAATCACCATCCGACGTAATTTCAAGTTCTCCCGGTCCAAGCATACTGGCGCCCCATCCGACCACGCAGCCCACGATCCGGTCACGGCCGACAACCTTGGCGAGATCTTCTTCGCAGATGCCGTTCTGGAGTGAAACCACGACTGAGTCCGATTTGAGAAAGGGCAGCAGGTCGGTGGCGGCTGCCACGCAGGCCGTCGCCTTGGTGGCGAGCAGGACCAGGTCCACCGGACCGTCCAGATCTTTGATGGCTGGGACGGCATCCAATTTTACGGTCCGGCTGCCTTTTAGGCCGGTAATGTGAAGTCCGGATGTACTGGCCCTTTCGGCGATTTCCGCATGCTTGCAGACCAACCGCACATTTCGGTTGGCTATTTTCAAGGCCGCCGCCGTGACACCACCGATGGCCCCGGCTCCAATAACGGCGATGGTGGTATGTTTATCCAGCATGGGGGCTCCTGTTGATGGCTTAGGGTAGATATGGATCCTCATTTTCTATGCGGTTTGCATATGAAAAGCAACCGAAACCCGGTTTGTGTTTCTATGGGTGTTTTGCTATACTCTTTTCTTAAATAAAGCAGGTAGCCGCATTTGCCCTGCAATTGACTTTCACCCAGACTACCCGTTCAACCCAATCGCTGCCTGCCGGTTGCGCCCTGATCTGATTCAAGCTTTGCCTTGCCTATAATTTACAGGTGCCTTGAGGCTTTACTCTGCCATGCAGGGATCCGGGAACCAGCTGATGCGCTTACTACCTTCACTTGGGAGCCGTGATTTCTGGAGGAGGGATAACCATGGAATCCTTTAGCGTTTCAGATGCGATCATTACAACCGGTGTGACCAAACCGCTCCTGCAGCGCTGGCTGAAACGCGGCTGGGTCACTAGTGCCCACAGCCCTGCGGATGCGGATGAGAAAGATCTCCACTTCAGCCGGGAAGATCTATACCACCTGGCATATATGAAGAAAGCTGCGGATGCCGGCATATCCCTGCCGGTTGCTGCAGAGAAGATCAATATATATTCGCTGTGTCAGACGCTCACTGCTTATCCTGGGATAGAAGTGGTGGGCATTGCATTTTCACGCGTAGTTACCGAGGGAGAGATTCAAACCGAAGGCGGATGGATTATCTCGCCGGAGTTGGATGAGCAGACCGGTTGGGCCAGCCTCGACCTGATCGAAAAGCGGCTGCGGGTGAATGCCGAGGACTTTTATATTTTCAACTTCATGCAACTCAAGAGCAGGGTGGATGATATCATTGCCATGCTGCAGGATAGTGATTAGGCAGATGGTAAAAGGTAGAAGGTAGAATGTGGAAGGTGGAAATTCAGAGGCTGAAAATCTGAAGTAGGAGATTAATAGAGCTTCCCTCCCCGGTGCGAGAGACCGAAGGGAGGAAAAGGTCACGCGCGTTGTGCTCCAATGCCCAGTAATTTTGCGATTGGTATAGCAAAGGGCCCAGGCCTAGTTTGGCCCTTTGTGTTTTTAGTCACATTATGGAGCCTGCCACAACCTCGACAATGCTCTTGACCTCAATGTCCAGGTCATAGGTTTTGCCAATATCGCGAATCTGATTTTTGCAGTTGAAACAACCTGTTATAACTATTTTAGCCCCTGTGGCCCTGATCTGTTCGGCTTTTATCTTTCCCATCCGCTGCCGGATCCCCCCCAAGCTGCCGGTTGACGCCAGCCCGCCACCGCCACCACAACAGTAATTGTGGACACCGCTGGGGGTCATCTCCACAAAGTCGGTGGTCAGGGCTTTAATCACATTACGGGGTTCATCAATAACCCCACCACGGCGTCCAATATTGCAGGGATCATGGAAGGTGATGGGCCCCGCGAACCGGTCCTTTTCCAGCACCAGGCGTTTGTCTTTTATATATTGATCAATCAATTCCACCAGCGTGTAGATTTTAAAATCGAAACGGGACCCCATAATCTTTTCCATTTCATAGTTTAAAACCCGATAGCCATGTCCGCAGGGTGCCAGGGTAAGACACTTTGCATTCAGGATCTCCCGAGCCCTGAGGGTACTGTGGGCGATGGTGTAAGCGTTTTCTTTACTGCCCTGGTAGAAGGCATAGTTGACGGTATCGAAATCATGGGTTGACAGGGTATAATCTTCGCCGGCGGCGGTCAGAATCTTCAGTTCATCCATCAGTAGAAACGGCAGGTCCCTTAAGGTCAAGGGGTGGGGGATATAGAGAACTTCGGGGTTCTCCTTGTTGATGGGGATAGAAAAGTCCGTCCCCATATCATCCTCCATCTCTTCGGCCAACCACTCCACGGTTTCAATGAATTCCTCATCGGAAAGCCCCAAATAGTTGCCGGTTTCAAGGGTGGTGTTGACCGGATCGACCAGCCCGGAAGGTAGTTTTCCCAGGCCAAAGAGCAGGGCCCGGGCCACATACATGATATCGCCGGTATTGATGCCCATGGGGCAACTCAGGGCACAGTTGCCACACAGGGTACAGTTTTCAAAAGCAGCCTTGTAGAGCTTCTCAAATTTGGGGTTGGACAGGGGGTCGCCGGGCTTTAAAAAACCCAGTTTGGATCTGAGGGGATGAAAGTACTCCGCAATGACTTTTTCCAGCTGCTTGGCTCGATTGGCGGGAATATGATCAGGATCTTTTTGACTGCAGTAATAGTGGCACGCTTCGGCACAGGCCCCGCAATTGACACAGGCATTGAGCATGGCAAAAAACCGGGTACTGGTGTACTTGTCGAAAATACGCCTTAACCTGGCAATGTATTGTGCGGCGCTTAGTTCGTTACCGTCCGGTGCTGAGGCATCGTTGACTTTCGTTTCAGTTAACATGGTGTCCATTCCTTGCCGATCATTTGCTGTGGCACTGGCCACAGGTCGTGGGTCCTGTTTTCTGGTTGGCCTTGATCATTTGTCGGTGGCAGCCGGTACAGCTTTCATGCGCAGCTTCCCTTAGGCCGGGCGTACCATCGACTGCCTGAGCGGCATGGCACTGGTCACAGGCTGCTTCCTCATCTTCAACATAAGCCAGTTGGCCCGTTGCTGTGTCCATGACATGATGGCAGCGTGCACATCCCCCGCTATCGAAAGCCTCTTCATGGCGGGTGTGGTCAAAAGCCGGTGACGGCCTGGCTTTGTCGGCAAAGATAAACGGCACCGGATTTTCCGCGGTATCTTTTTCGGCAAAAGAAACCGCCTGCCCGCCAAGCCCCCCTAAAAGGCAAATCAGAAAGATGGTTGCTCTGGCCAACTTTTTTTTCATCGTAGGTTTCCTCACTAACTCCAAATCAGCTTGGCAGATTACCAGTCTTTTGGCTTTAAAGGCTCCCCGAAATCTTCGCCCAAATAGTACCTGGAGAATGGGTAGACTACCATATGGAAAAGTCTTGAAAAGGGAATCATGACAATCAATATCTCACTGCATATGATGTGGGCAATGAGCATCGGGCGGTAAGGGCCCACTTGATGAAATGCCAGGAACCCGGTTAAAAAAGAGCTGAAAATAACACCGAGAATAAGGTAATCCGATGGTTGGCTGACTTGCCGGACTTCCGGGATAGCCACTCTTCTGATTAAAAAGTAAACACAGGCAAACAACACAAACAGCGTCAGTACATCGGCCAGGCCATCCGGAATACTGCCCCAGAACACCCCGTAAGATTCAAACCAAAGAACAATATGGGCTAACAGAAACAGGGGCACCAACAGAACGCCCATATGGAAAACGACCGTGATAAGGGTAAACAGCGGCCGTTTGCGCATATAGCGGGTGGCGAAGGGCACAACCCCCAGAAACATGGCTTTTATTCCATTGGCAAGGCTCCTGCCCGGATAGAGCATTTTAGGGTTGGTCCCCTTCCAGTAAAAGCGAAGCAAACGAAAGCAAAGGCCCAGAAGGCATACTGAAAAGGCTAAATAGGCCAGCGGTCCGCGTACGAATTCATAATAATCCACTTTTTCATCCTCTTTGTTTTTAATCCGGTGCCTTTTTCACGGTTTGGGTGAATCGGCTTTAGGGTGCGGCAAACGATGTCTTGGTAAACGAATCCGCATGGTTGACCCCTTTCTGGGTGTTGAAGACAAATCAATCATGCCCCCGTGTTCCTGGACTGCCTTTTTGGTCATCAGCAATCCAAGTCCAGTCCCGTTTAGGCCCTTGGTGGTAAAAAATCGCGAGAACACCTTTTTCTTCACCTCGTAATCCATGCCGATGCCGTTGTCTTCCACTTCGAAGACAATGGCGCCTTCTTCTTCAAAGGTCCTTACAATCACCGCGTGGGTGTCTTTCGAAGAATCTTCGAGACAGGCATCAATGGCGTTGTCTACCAGGTTGGAGAGGCATTCATAAAGAATGTCGTAATCCAGCGGTGCCGGGGCCATATCCTCAACGAGCTCGTAGGTAAAGTCGACTCCTTTTTCTTCCGCCTTGACAGCAAAGACCTCGATGACTTCTCCGACGATAACCACGGGGTTGATGACGGTGGGCGACAGGGTCGCTTGTTTGGCAAAATTGAGAAAGGCCTTGACGGTTGTCGCCATGCGGTCCGAGTTTCGGTCGATGGTTTCCATGCCCTTTTGGATTCTTTCGAGGCTGCCGTTTTTAAAGCCTGAATTGAGCATGTATAAACCGCCATCCAGAGCGTTGATTAGGTTTTTGAGACCGTGGGCCAGTCCCGCCACGGTCTGTCCCACAGCAGCAAAGCGTTCCGATTCGAGTTTCTCCTTCTCAAGCGTCTTGATCTCCCTCAGGTCCTGAATTGAAAAAGCCATGCCCATGTCCTGCTCAGCATGCTGCAGCCGCGACCCCACCAGGCGAACGGGAACGGCCCGGCCATCGATGGTACGCACCTCCGTCTCCGGCAGATAGACACTCTTGGTCGCATCGGACACCAAAGCCAGAAAACCCTTGGGCATCATGGTGGCGACCTCTTCTCGTGAAATGATCTGGTTCTCTCCTACCCTGAAGAGTTTCCTGGCGGCCGGATTGAAGAGGGTTACCTTGCCCTTCGCGTCGAGGGCAAAGATGCCGTCCATGGAGGTGTCGATGAGCGCTTCGAAATAGTGATTGGCGATCTGCAAACCGGCTTCGAGCTTTCTGGTCTGAGTCACATCGACGGCCAGCTCCATGACCGTATCGAAGGTGCCGTCATCGCGTTTTAGCGGAACGGTAATCACGTGTATGTGCAGGGTCTGGCCGGCGCGTGAATGCCACACATGATGCCCGGCGTGTTGCCGCCCGTCCTCAAAGGTCTGCGCCGCTGTGCACTCATCGCAGCGATTCTCTCTGCCCTTCAGAGTTTTGTAACAGGGCTTTCCCTCGATCTGCCCGATCATCTTGCGGGCGCGCTCATTGGCCCGCACGATATTGTAGTCCCTGTCGATGATGATAATATTACACGGCACTTGGTCGAAAAGTAGCTCGAATTCCCGTCGTATCCGTTCGCAATCCTCCATGTTGCGGTTTCCAGTATTGACCTTCCCTTCAGTTGCTCCCGTTGCTTCACACATGTCCACTATCTCCTGCCCATTTTTCAGCGTACTATTTTAACTTACATATTAGCCAGTTAAGTCTGTCTACCATCAAATGCACCTTGAAATCCACAAATATATACTCAAATAGTAGGATTTTTTTCTTGACAAAATTAACCCCACCATCTATTTCACACCTAACTAATATAGATTATGTCGCTCGGTTTAACAAGCATACACCTTATGAAACTTACCGCAAGAGTTAGATACGCAACTCGATTCATCATGGAACTCGCCTTCAATACCGACGAAACCACCGTCAAGACCAGCGAAGTTTCAATACGCCAAGGCATCCCCATGAAGTACCTCGAGCAACTCATGCGGCCGTTGAAAGAAGGCAAAATCATCGACAGCGTGAGGGGCCCAAAGGGCGGCTACATCCTTGTGAGAAGCTTGGACGACATCACCCTTGGCGAAATCGCCAGGATATTCGAAGGTCCGCCGGAAACCGTTGAACAGGAGGTGTCCGCCGCTGAAACCACAGAACGCCAGGACTACGAAATCCGGAGAGCCTGGCAAGCGGCGACTCAGGCTCTCTACGCAAAACTGGATGAAATCAGCATTAACAATCTCATTGACTGCGCTCGAAAGTAAGAATGCCCATAAGAAGGCAACACCTACTGAGTACCTGCAATCATATAGGATTTTCATAGTTTAACCATTAAATTATTACCCTACCAAGGAGGCATTGATGAAAAAGATTCTCATCCTGGGATCAGGCGCGGGCGGAACCATTTGCGCCGTCAAGCTGCGGCACGAACTGGATCCCCTCGAGTGGCAAATTACGATTATCGATGAAGACGAGATGCACCATTATCAACCCGGCTGGCTGTTTATCCCCTTTGGGATCTACACGGCCGAGGACTGCATGAAGCCGAAACGGGAATTTATCCCCAAGGGCGTTAATTTTGTTCACGATACCATTGTCGGTGTCAATCCCGACAATCGCGAAGTCGAGTGTCAAAACGGGAAATACACCTACGATTATCTGATCATCGCAACGGGCTGTCGCATTGCACCGGAAGAAGTTGAAGGTCTCGAGGACTGGAAGCCGGACCCCAATGCCAATGAACACACCTTCTTTACGCTTGAAAGCGCTGTGGCGCTTGAAAAGAAAATGAAATACTTCAAGAAGGGCCGCCTTGTTTTCAACATTGCGGAAATGCCCCACAAGTGCCCGGTGGTGCCCATGGAATTCATTTTCATGGCCGATTGGTTCTATGGGGTCAACGGTGTCCGCGACGACGTCACGATAGAATTTGTCACCCCCAATACCGGCATTTTCACCAAACCCATCGCCACCAAGGTATTGAGTGTCGCCGCCGAGGAAAAAGAGGTCCTGGTAACGCCCAATTTCGACCTCACCGAGGTCAATACCGAAGAGAGGTATCTGGAATCGGCCAAGGGCGACCGGGTTGACTACGACCTGCTGGTCTCCACCATGCCCAACCTTGGCGCCGAATACGTCGAGACATCCGGTATGGGCGACGGCATGGGCTATGTGTTTACCGATCATCACACCCTGAAAGCGGAAAAATACGACAACATCTATGTGGTGGGCGATGCCACCAACGTGCCGACGTCCAAGGCCGGATCCGTTGCTCATTACGAGGCTGAAATCGTTGTTGAAAACATTATCCTCGAAATTGACGGGCAGGAACCCAAGCCCGCGTTTGACGGGCACTCCACCTGTTTTATTGTTTCGGGGTACGAAAAAGCCTATCTTTTCGATTTCAACTACAAAACCGAGCCACTGCCGGGCAAATTCCCCTTCCCGGGTTTAAGGCCTTTTGACCTGGTCGGCGAAAGCTACGTCAACTACTGGGGCAAGATGATGTTCAAGTGGGTGTATTGGAACCTCCTGCTCTCTGGAAATGAGTTGCCCCTGGAGCCTCAAATGAACATGGCCGGTAAGAGCTGGCCGCGGACCGAAGCTGCATAGGAGGCGGCCATGACAAATGAAGAATTGATCTTACAAAAGATCGAAAATCTGGAGGTGCAGTTAGCACCGCTTTTGAAAACCGCGCGTGACATGAATGAGCTCAAAGAAGATGTGATACCGCTGACCAACACAGCTGTCAGGGTGCTCATCGAAGAACTGCAGGAGATCGAGTCCGGTTTTCAATTGGATGATCTCATCTACCTCGCCAAAGAATCGGCGCGCAATATCAGCAACTTCACCTTTGCCATCAAACAGATGTCAAATATCATCGATTTCGTCAATGACCTCGAACCGTTGATGAAGTCGGCTGTTCCCCAAATCATTGAATACCTGGATCAACTGGAACGACGCGGCGTGTTCCGCATACTCGCAGCCATGGTGGATGTCCGTGCGAAAGTGGCCGCCACCTACGATGCCGAGGACATCGATCAGATCGGCGATTCCATGGTGGCCTTGCTGGGCCTGGCCAAAAAGTTATCCGATCCCAAGGCGCTCGAGTTCCTCGAGAAAACCGCGGCACTGCCCTCCCAGGTGGATCTTGACAACTGCAAACCGGTGGGAGCCTGGGGCCTCATGTCGGCCGGCTTCAATTCGGAGATCCAGCAGGGGCTGGGCCTGGCGTTGGAACTTACCAAAGCGCTTGGCCGGATCAAGGACAACGGCAACGGTGCCGGTATCGCTGGAGAATCCCAGGAGATAGAGGAAAAAAAGGCCTAGCGCTGATTGAGCGTCAACCTGGTTTCGGTTTGACAAAACCAGCAACTGCGGGTTTGCCTGCCGGGCATCGACTAGAAACGCCTCTGTGTGGAAAACGGCGGCGGTCCACCAAGACCGCTGCCTCTCCATAGTACCTCGACTGAAGGAGACATTGCATGGCAAAAGCATCGGAAAAAAGAATTCTGGTTGTGGACGATGAGCCGGATGTCCGTAATTTTCTAGCAACTTGTATTGAGGATGCCGGCTTCCAGGTGAGTACCGCCGTGGATGGCCAAGATGCCCTTGACAAGGTGTTCGCCAATCCTCCCGACCTTATGACCCTCGACATGGTTATGCCCAAAAAGTCAGGGATCAAGGTGTTGCGTGAACTGCGTGCGGAAGAGCGGTTTAAAGAGTTGCCGGTTATCGTTATTACCGCGCACGCCAACACGGACCTCGGCAGCGATGATATCAAAATGGCCAGTGCCTTCGCATCGGGGCTGCGTCCCCGCTATACACTCGAAAAGCCGGTAACACCGGAAAAGATCGTCAATGCCATCAGCGAAATACTCGACGTTGAAGTGACCCAACCGGCTGCTCTAGAAACGGCAGCTGATAGGGCCGACATCGTGAAACTGGTCAGTTCCACTGATAAGCAGACCCTGCAGAAGATCAAGGACATGCTCGCTTCGAAATAAGAACTGGCCCACGATGCGAAATATGCTGAAAATAGCAGCGCAAAGCAAGCGGCAAAAGGTACCCACGCTCAAACCCAACAGGCTCAGCGCCGAGAAGCGAGAGCTTGCCCAAAAAGGGCTGTGTATCGAATGCGGCGAACATCCGGCCCCACAGGACAGTTATGTCTGCAATGACTGCCTTGCCAGCACATCTCTAGAAGATATCAGGGAAGAAATCGGTAGCCTGAGGCAAAAGATCCTTAAAAAAAATACCCCCCCATAAAACGCCGCCGGCCGGTCTTCAGGACGGAACCGCTGATGGCAGCACCGCGGCATTCTTATGGGGCTGCACGTTGGAGATTGGACAAATCGTAAAGGACCACCATGGCAAATCAATATCTGGCCGGAATCCACGGCTTTATCAACGGCAGAATAAAAGACATCAATGACAAGTTGATGAGCGCGGCCGTGGTCGGTGACCATTGTCGCCAGCGCTACCTGGAAGGTCAACTGGAAGAGTTGTATGCGGCCAGGCAATTTCTTTCTAGTAGATTCGATCTGCCGACACAGACTTACTACTAGAACTTTGCAGAGCAGCAATACCTGATTGAATTCACCTCCGTAAACGTAGATTGAGTTCAGCATGTCGCACAATTATCTTTTTGATATTTATACGTACATCGAGACGCGGATGAATGCGCCGGCCACACAGCCGGAAATCCGGGGACTGGCAGAGGAACAGCAGGCTTTTGCAAAAGGAAGGCGCGACGCACTCACAGCTTTGCAAAGATACCTTGACGGGAATCTGCACTGCAAATTGCCCCGTCGCCTCCAGAAAAAGGCAATGGCCTATAAAGCGGCCTCGAAAAGCCGAATTTAACAGGTAACCGCCGATGCGGAGCACATGGATGGGTTTCGGGCTGATTCTAAATGGGATTTTAAACCAATAAACCTATTTTTTAGAGGGCCACCAGAAACAGCTCTGGCCCTTCCTCTTAGATGGGTGAGATATCATGCGACGCACATTCCGGAGACGATTCGCAGAGTAAGTCGGCCACACTGATGGCGTCCAGTTTCTCGTAAAGGGCGTCGGTGGCCTGTTTCCAAGCCAACCTGACTCTACAGTCGACGGCCCTTTGGCAGGTTTCGGGTGAACTGATACACTCAACAAGCTCGTATGGCTTTTCAAACAGTCTGACCAGGAATCCCAGGGTGATCTGCTCGGGAGCCTTGGCCAGGATATGCCCCCCCTTGGCCCCCCTCACGCTGGTGATCAGATGGGCGCTTTTCAAGGTCCGGATCAATTGTTCTAGATATTTTACGGGAATGTTCTGCTGCTTGGATATGTCGCTGACCGTAACGGGTTTATTGTCGGTGTGGCGTGCGAGCTCAAGCAGAATCCGCGTACCGTATCGGCTTCTCGTCGATAGTTTCATAACTCTCTCCGGGAGGTGGCTAGGACGCAGCCTTGCAAGGACTGCACTTATACAGAGATCGACCTTGCCAGACTATGAATGCTGATCTTTAATTAGCCGACGTCACCCCGGATGACAGATGGGCAATCCGAGTGCCTTGTCAGCCTGAGTACCTATTAAAATAAAGAGATGGCCACCAACATGCCTTTCGTATAACCATAACCAATATTCCCACCTATAGTCAACTCGCCAGCGCCCGGCCATATCGAGTCTGCCGTCGCAAAGTGGGGTTAAACTCAAAATTACCCGGATTCCATGCCACCCGATGCCGCTTACAGGCAAATAAAAACCCGGAACAATATCTTTGTCCCGGGTTTTAAATTCTATATTAGGAAGGCCCCGAATTAGGAATATTTACAGGCCTGCTCCCTTTTTCGACTGGTTTCTTTGACGGTGTCCTTGCACTTTTCAGCCGCCTCGCTATCGCCAGAATTTGTGTCGCATTCGGCCATTTCGGCTTTTATTTTCTCTCTTTCGATGACACTGCAATGGTGGTCATCTAAAGTCTTATCTTCCGCTTTCATATCTCTTACCTCGCTAATTGCACTTAAAGGTTTTCATCATTCAGAGTGAATATTAGATATTCAACAAATACAAATACCTTAAACCTTGTAAAATAAATTAACGATGATACCGGCAATGTCAATCAAGATCCCACTAACCGCAACCGACACAATGAGGTCCTTCGCCTGCCACAGGGTGAATAGCGTCAATAAGGGGTGTGGCGAAACAAAAAGGCCTTTACATGCTTGTGCCTAATTTGAATAGAGTTGAGGACGAATTGGACAAGAACGTCGAATTGTACCGGGATGCGGGGCGCAGCCGCTGACCCATATATAGGCACTAAAGGTTTGTCTTGAGGGTATCGTCAAGATTAAGAATATGCGCCAACACTTATCATTGCAGATGATTTTCGAGACTGAATTTGCCTGGATACCGAAAGAGAGCCCGTGTCTTAAAAGAATACCCACCATAATCAATATTTAGTTCTAACAGGCACCATGAGAATGATTCTTGCTGCTCCCTCGCCGTGGCCCTAACGGCACCCTGCACCCATCCGCCATATCGGGGTTACCGAAGCTGTCGATCTTGACAGAATATACCACAATGTGGTACTTTTTGTGTCTATCGGTACCTGACCCCTTAATTAGTTTGAGGTGAAGGAATCGTCATGGGCCACAAAACTGTTACCTACCCCCTACTTTTCCAGGCAAAACCGTCGATTCGCTGCCTGCTGATCGCTATTGTACTGCTCGTTTTGACGGGCTGCGGATCTGACGGCGATTATCGCCCGCTGGATTTCTCCAGCACGGGTTTTGTCGCGCAGCCCGATCAGCCCAACCCGGTCGGCAAAAGGCTGCGCATTGCTGTGGCGGCAATGATCTCCCCGAAGGAAACAATCGTATACTACCGGGAAATGGTCGACTATCTCGGTAAAAAGCTGGATTGGCCGGTTCGCTTGATTCAGCGCAAGACCTATGGCGAAATAAATGAGCTTTTCCAGGAGGGTCACCTCGACCTGGCCTATATCTGTACCGGTCCCTATGCGACCGGAAAATATGTTTATGGCTTCGAAGGCGTGGCCACACCGGTTGTGCGTGGGGAGCCTTACTACCAGTCATATTTGCTGGTCAACCGACAAAACGATTACCAATCGCTTCCAGATCTAAGAGGAAAAACCTTTGCTTTTACTGATCCCGAATCCAACACCGGTGCCCTGGTACCCAGCTACTGGCTCTCTAAAATAGGAGCAACGCCGACATCATTCTTCAAGAAGGTCATCTATACCTACAGTCACGACAACTCTATTATGGCAGTGGCCCGCAACCTGGTGGACGGCGCCACGGTGGATGGACACAAATGGGAGTACTACAATAAACACAATCCGATACATACCTCTCAGACCCGGGTGATCCGCAAGTCGGCCCCTCTGGGCAGCCCGCCTTTGGTAGCGGCTGTCCATCTTCCGGCAGATCTGAAGTCCACCATCAAATCAATTATGCATTCGATGCACATGGATCAGGAAGGCAAGGCAATTCTTGACAAACTGATGATCGACCGTTTTGTTGATCCCAGGCAGGAGTGGTATGCGCCTGTGCGGCACATGATTGCCCGGGTAAACCCTAAACTGGATCATGCCCTTGCGACCCAGAAGCCTTAAAAATACCCTTTTGCTGACTGTGGCTTTGCTGGTGATCACCAGCGGGTTGTTGATTTCGACCGTGGTTACTCATCGCTACAGCACCGGTTTGATGGAGAGCGCCGTATTTCAGGCTCAACATATTGCCCATGTTCTGGCTCTGGATGCGGCCGATAAAATTTTGATAAACGACCTGGTGGAGCTGCAAAAAATGTTGGAGGATCAGATTGCCAGTCACCCGGCAGTGGAATATCTGTTCGTGGTCAAAGACGGTCGGGTTATTACGCACACTTTTCCAAACGGTGTGCCGATCGACTTGATTCCGGCCAACTTCAGCGACAATTCCGAGTCCGGTCACATCGAAAAAATCGTTACTCAAAAAAACCAACATTACCTCGATGTGGCCTGGCCGATCTTCGATGGCAAAGCCGGAATTTTACGTTTGGGCTTTTCCGAACAGCCCTTTCGCCTGCAGGTGAAGGAACTCTGGCTTCAAATGGTTTTGATTACGGTGGTCATTCTGGGTGTTGCCCTGCTGGCCACCTACCTGTTCATTTTCAAACTTACCCGTCCGCTAATCACCCTGACCAGTGCCGCGGCCAAAATAGGTGAGGGCAATTTGGAAACCCGAGTTCAGGTCGACGGGCGTGAAGAAGTCAATCTCCTGGCGGATACCTTCAACCGTATGCTGGATCGTCTCAAAGATTATCTGTCCCGCCTGGAGCTATCCAACATCCGGCTCAAAGAAAAGAACATCGAGCTTGACCGGGCCCACCACCAATTGCGCACCTCTTTTACCATCGCCAGGGAAATCTCAGCGTTAACCTCCCTTGACGAAGTCGGGACCTACCTGATCGGCACATTTCGGGACATTGTCGAGTGCCGGGATATGGCCCTGATCGTGCTCGGCTACCAGCGGGATGACATGTTTTTAATAACCAGGGACCGAAAAGTGGTGCTTACCCGGAAGGCTGCCGGTCTCTATCGGGAGGCGCTCAGCAATGCGTCTACGGTAGGCTTCCTGCCAAAATCTTCATTTGCCGGTGTGCCGCTGCCGGCAGAATTGCACGAAGGCCGGCGTCTGGCGATTCTGCCGTTTCAACACCTCCAGGAGACGTTGGGCTTTCTGCTGATTGCCTGCCCGGGCAACTGCAGTTGCGTTACCCAGGAGATCGAAGTGCTGACGCTGATCCTCAAACAGAGCGCCGGAGCCATCAAACGGGTGACCCACCACGAGGAGGAAATCAGGGAACTGCGCGGGCGCATCGAGCCTTCAGCCGAATTCTACGGCTTGGTGGGCAAAGATCCCCGGATGCAGGTAATCTATAAACTCATTGAAGATGTAGCACCCACCGATGCCAGTGTCCTCATCCAGGGCGAGAGCGGCACCGGTAAAGAACTGGTGGCCCGGGCTATACACCAGTTAAGCGAACGGCGCGACCAACCTTTCATGGTTATCAACTGTTCGGCCTTTCCGGCAACCCTGCTGGAAAGTGAACTGTTCGGGCACGAAAAAGGTGCCTTTACAGGGGCCCTCCGGCAAAAACCAGGACGCTTTGAACAGGCCGATGGTGGCACAGTCTTTCTTGATGAAATCGGTGAAATTCCGGCATCGGCCCAGATCAGGCTTCTGCGCGTGTTGCAAAGCCGAAAATTCGAACGTCTGGGCGGGGAAAAAACGCTGAGTGTGAACATCCGTATTCTGGCTGCCACCCATAAAAACCTGCTCAACGAGGTTAAAAAAGGGCATTTCCGGGAAGACCTGTTTTACCGCCTTAACGTGATCCCCATTGAACTGCCGCCGCTCAGACTGCGCAAAAATGATATCCCCCTATTGTCCGTTCATTTTCTCAAGCTATATGCCGACAAACAGAGCAAATCCATCGACGAGTTCAGTTCGGAAGCGATAAGGTCCCTGTTGAATTACACTTGGCCGGGTAACGTACGCGAATTGGAAAATACCATCGAATATGCGATAGTTGTCGCCAAGGACCACCGGATAGAGGTAACTGATCTACCGGTGGCCATTCTTGAATTTGATGGTAAAAAACAGGGCGCCGGTAAGACCATCGCCAAAAACGAAGCGTTTTTGCTCAAGGAAGCTCTTGAAGAATGTGGTTGGAACAAGACCGAAACCGCCGCCCGCCTGGGCATCAGCCGTAGTACGCTGTATGAAAAACTGAAGAAATACAAGATTGCCCAACCGACCCTGCATTAATCGAAATACAATACTTTCGGGATATTAACCGGGAAGCATTCCACTCACTCCGCAGCCGGGCCCACCGCCAACGGGCTCATCAGCTTTGCCACGTCACTATACCGTGTTGCTCAAATTGTTCATTTCATGCAGTTCCGCGCGTGTTAGCCTGCACCCGGGCACGCCCCGGAAACATCTGTCCCCCCATAATAAATGTGCCGCCTGGGCACACCGGACAACTGTACGAACAAAGTAAGCACCGTACGAAAATCGGTCGGTTGTAACATTTCGATTATTCTAACTATTTATCAAATCAGACCGGTAGGCGTCCGAAATTCGGACGGCCAGGTCCCCGTAAAACAGGCAACTGGGTGTGGTTGCCGGCGGTCCTCTATCCGTCCTGGCCGTATTGAAAGTTTCGGCAACGGACTATTTTATTTAAATATCAGATAGTTAGTTTCTAAGGTGTTCTGGGGGCCCCCTGAAAACAGGGCTGAGAACGAGCTGGCACTTTCCTTGCTAAGTACAAAAGCGAACGGGTGTAGCCGGTCCGCACTCATACTTTAAAACATTGAAACCATCAAAGGGGGAAGTCAATGGCCCCCAAAATCCTGCTTGCGAATTCAGATACGATTGGAGGTCCGAAGATCAGGAAACTGCTTACCGACTCGGGTTATCTCACGGATACGGTCGAATCGCTGGAAGACGTCAAGGACCGATTGAGCACGGACGAATTTCTGGCTGTGGTGCTGGATCTTGATTCGGTCAAGGTTGAGAACCGCACGATGCGGGACATGGTCAGAAAGTACCCGGGCACGCCGTTTCTGTGCACCTCCCGGTACCGTTTCCACCCGGAACTGGAAGATGCGATTAGCCACCACATTTTTGCCTGCATCACCAAACCGGTGGACCCCGACGAGCTTCTTTTCTGGTTGAAATGTATTCGGGACGACCACAACGGTGCCTGACCGGTCATCTCTAATCAGACACTAATCATTTAGACGAAATGGAGGTAAGATGACACCCAAAAGCAAATTACCGAAAAACCGAGCGAGCGACATTCTTGGAAATTTCAAGATGTCCCGTCGGACCTTTGTAAAAGCTTCGGCCAGCGCCGGTGCGGGTCTTGCGTTGGGCGCGGGCCTGGCTCCCAGATTGAGCGCCCTGGCCGAAGCCAAGGAGGGTGCGGGGAAGGCGACCGGGCAATGGCTTGGATCTACTTGCCAAGGCTGCACCTCCTGGTGCTCTAAACAAGTCTATGTCGTGGACGGCCGGGCAGTGAAAGTTCGGGGAAATCCGAATTCAAAAGTCAATGGAGAGGCCAGTTGTCCACGGGGCCATCTGGCGTTGCAACAGGTCTATGACCCGGATCGGATCAAAGTTCCCATGAAACGGACCAATCCCAAAAAGGGACGCCACGAAGATCCAAAATTTGTGCCCATTTCCTGGGACGAAGCCCTGAACACCATCGCCGATAAGATCATGGAACTCAGGAACAACCAGGAAACCCACAAATACATGCTCATGCGCGGTCGTTATTCGTACATGCGGGATGTTCTCTATGACCGCATGACCAAAATCATCGGCTCACCCAACAACATCTCCCACAGTGCGATCTGCGCTGAAGCGGAAAAATTCGGCCCTTATTTTACAGAAGGATACTGGGGCTATAGACAATACGATGTTGAAAATGCCAGATGCATTACCATCTGGGGTGCCGACCCCCTGGCCGCCAACCGGCAGGTCTCTTATTATTCAAGTGCCTGGGGGGAAGCGATCGACCGGGCACACATAGCCGTTGTTGAACCCCGGTTGTCGGCAACGGCGGCAAAGGCGGATGAATGGTTGCCGCTCAGACCCGGTACCGACGGTGCCCTGGCAGTGGCCCTTGCTCATGTTATGCTCACCGAAGGACTTTGGTACAAAGATTTTGTGGGCGACTTTACCGACGGCGAGAACCGCTTTGTGGCCGGTGAAGATGTTGATGAGATGCTGTTTGAAGAGAAGCACACCCACGGCCTTGTCCGGTGGTGGAATCTGGAACTGAAAGACAAAACACCTCAGTGGGCTGCCAAAATCACCGGTCTACCGGCTGAGCAGATCGCGCACCACGCCGGTGAAATGGGGCGTGCGGCCCCGCATTCTATTTCATGGCTCGGCGGGGGGCCGTGCATGCAAGTCAGAGGCGGATATGCAGCCATGGCCGTCCACGCCCTAAACGGACTTACCGGGGGGGTCGACAATATCGGCGGTACCCAGAAGAGCAATAAGGAATACACCAGCAAGTTCCCGAAGCCCAACGATTTCATGGATGAGATCGCGAAAAAAGGCAAAAAGCACAAAAAAATCGACCAGCGCGGCCGACTGGAATTTCCCGCTTTGAAGAAAGGCAAACCCGGCAGCGGCGTGGTTACCAACAACGCGGCGGACGGTATTCTGAACTCGGACCCCAATGAAATCAAAGTGGCCATAGGATACATGAACAACTTTGCATTTTCCTGTCCGCAGCCGGAGCGCTGGGAGCGCGCCCTGGCCAAGATACCGTTTCTGGTGCACATCACCACCAACGCGTCTGAGTTTTCCTGGTTTTCCGATATCTTACTTCCCGATGCCCACCACATGTTTGAAAAGTGGGGGTATGTCAAGGCGATGGGAAACGGATACCGGCACGTGACCCTCATGAAACCGATTATCGAGCCGGTGGGAGAATCCAAGATCGATGAGACTGAAATTCCCTGGCTCATCGCCGAAAAACTGGCCGCCAAAGGGTTTAGCAATCTGCTCGATCACTACAAAACCTACAAAGATCCAGAAACCGGCAAAGCCCCGACCAACGAAAAAGAATTTGCACTTTATGCCCTTAAATATGCCACCCAGAAACTGTGGGATCCGGCCAAATACAAAGGGGGTGACAAATTCAACGGCTGGGAAGATTTCCTTAAAGCCGGCGTCTGGAATTCCGACCCTTATCCGTATCGCAAACGCTGGAGCAAGATGAAAACCAAAACCAAAAAGTTTGAATTCTACAGCGAGACGTTGAAGGCGGCTCTGGAAAAGCATGCGGGAAAGCATAATACCACCGTCGATAATGTTCTGGAGGTCTGCAACTACCTGGCGCGGGGGGAGATGGCGTTTGTGCCGCATTATGAGGAAGCGTATGTTGCTGGAGATGAAAAGGAATATCCGTTTATCCATGTGGATTACAAATCCAGGCTCAACCGCGAGGGCCGTTCGGCCAACTGCACCTGGTATCATGATTTCAAAGATCTCGATCCCGGTGATGTGGCCTAGGAGGATGTGGCCAAGTTGAACCCGGCCGATGCCGGGCCACTAGGAATAAAAGATGGCGATAATGTAAAATTGACGTCACCCACCGGTAGCCTGGTCTGCAAGGCGAAACTGTGGGAAGGGGTGCGGCCCGGTACGATCGCCAAGTGTTACGGCCAGGGCCACTGGGCCTATGGCCGGGTGGCTTCAAAAGTATTTGGTAAAGTGCCACGCGGCGGCAGCAGCAACGACTTAATCCCGGCCCAGTATGATCGCTTGAGCGGCAGCACGGCATTTTATGCTACCACCAGAATCAAAATCGAAAAAATCTAGGAGGTGTCCCCATGCCCAAATATGCCATGGTAATCGATCTACAGCGCTGTGTTGGATGCGGTGCCTGCAGCATCGCCTGTAGAAACGAAAACAATGTACAGGATGGTATTTACTGGTCCAGTAAAATAACCGAGACATCGGGAACGTTCCCGAACGTTCGGTTCCATTACCTGCCGACCCTCTGCAACCACTGTTCGACCCCTCCTTGCGTAACGGGGTGCCCCACGAGGGCCATGCACAAGCTAAAGAACGGGATTTCCATGCATGATCCGGATAAATGCATCGGCTGTCGGTACTGCATGTATAACTGTCCCTATGAAGTGATCTATTTCAACTGGGAAAACCCGCACAAATTCTGGAAGGACCCGCGTCCGGTTATTGAGGGCGGCACCAGCTCCCCGAGGGAAATGGCCCAGAAAGTAAACAATGGAACCGGAACCCCTTACAGCAATCCGGAAAGGGCGCGAACGCTTCCAGAGAACAGACCGAAGGGTGTGGTTGAAAAGTGCACCTTTTGCGACCACAGAATCCAGGCCGGCAAGATTCCTTATTGTGTGGTGGCCTGTCCTTCTGATGCCAGGATATTTGGGGATCTGGACAAGCCCGACAGCCAGGTAAGCCGACTTTTGGGAAAATTCAAACCTTTCAGGCTTAAGGAGAGGCTCGGCACCGAGCCCAATGTATATTATATTCGCAGCTATAATCCGGCACGTTATGAGCGGACGAAAGGAGGGATATAGGTGAAAGCAATAAAAATACAAATTTGGTATGGGCTACTGGGGCTGGGGATTCTGCTCGGTCTGATAACCGCTTACAAAGTGTTGATTAGCACCGGCTTTGTTGTGTACGCCAAGACGGATATATTGGTTTGGACCATGCCCATCGCAGCCTATGTCTTTTTCTCGCTGACAAGTACGGGACTTGCCTTTGTCTCATCCATTCCCATAGTCTTTAATGTCAAGCGATACCAGACCATCGAAAAGCGTACGGCATTTTTAGAAATTTCAGTGTTGTTTGCAGCGTTCACATGTTTGCTCTTACATCTCGGATCGCCATGGAAAGCTTTCTACTTCTTGTTTTCCCCCAACTTTAGCTCCCCGCTGTGGTGGCTGGGTATGCTCTATGGGCTTTACCTCATCGTGCTGCTTTTATTTATTTGGAGAATGAATACTGCCGGGACGAGCAAGGGGCTTGGCGTATTTATATTCATCATCGCGATTGCCACCTCCACGGTGCTTGGCTGGCTCTTTGGGCTGCCGGATGCAAGGCCGGCGTTCGACCCAAACTTTTTGGCCATGTACTTTCCGCTGACCGGATTTGCCAGCGCGCTGGCAGCCGTGCTGTTATTCAGCCTGGCCTACCATCGTTTTGCGCAGATTCCCTTGAGCGAGGGGGATATAAACCTTTACAACGACATAAGCAGGCTCTTTGGCGTTATTATGGCTTTTAGTTTGATTTTTTTCCTATGGCGAACGATCGTGGCAGGCGTGTCTTCGACAGCGGTCGAATTGGATGGATTTCGGCATATGTCGGGCACAGGATGGTACCACCTCGCATTGTGGGTGGGATTGGTCATTCCACTTGTGTTAATAGCCATGCCAGCGGTGCGAACGGCCACCTGGGGAAAGGTTACAGCCGCTGTTTTGTTTTTGGTCGGTATGTTTGCCGGACGCCTGGAAATGGTCCTCAGCGGTCTGGTGATGCCCACGGGTCCAAAGGGTGAAGGGCAACCCCCGTTTGTCAGTTACTGGCCCACGATCTGGGAAGTGTTTGTTCTCGTGTCCGCCCTGGCAGTGCTGCTGCTCGTATACACGATAGGGGAACGGCATTTCAAGTTGTCCGAAACGCCGGAGGAGTCCTAAACCGGGGCCGATATGTAACAGACCGTCTGCGGTTCATGACTGCATATGCAGATTATGAAGGAGACCCGATGGAAGCTGAGTTGTTTTTACAGTACGAAACTTTCCGGTCCGATGTTTATAAACTACTGGCGGAGTGTTACTATCCGCCGGATAAAGCCTTATCCGGAAAGATAGTAGATCTGGTGGAAAAGCTGGGGCTGGTCTGCCCCCCGGCCCGGAAAGCCATAAACGGGGCCGACCAGCACGTTCTGAAAGCCGAAAACCTCGAGGACTTAACGGTGGATTTTGCGCGGCTGTTTGTAGGCCCTTATAACGTGCCGGCCCCTCCTTACGGTTCAGTCTATATGGAACCGGGGCGCAGGATCATGGGAAACTCCACCCTGGATGTGGTCAAACGATACCGCCATTCCGGGCTTGATATGGCTGAGGATTTCAAGGACGCCCCCGATCACATTGCTGTCGAACTCGAATTCATGCATTTTTTGATCATCAAGGAACTTGAAGCAGCCGGCCAGGGCGATGTCGATCGCCTCGGCAGCTGTCTTTTAAGCCGGCAGTCTTTTTTGGAGGATCATCTGGGAGCCTGGGTGTCTGAATTTGCCGGCAATGTCGATGCGAACGCCGAAATCGCCTTTTATCAACACCTGGCCCGGGCAACCGAAGTCTTTATTAAGGACGATATCGATACAATATCTTCGGTACTGTCTGGCTGGCTGTCAGATGTCAACCAATCCGCGGCAACCGGATTGTTTCAGGTTCATTCTTGATTTCCGGTCCTAAAAAAGTCTTCATCACCGCTTGATCTACGCGTGATGTTTTTTTAAATTTGCTTATGTTTGATTCAACATATGTTAGCCGATAGACGGCCGGAATAGTACCGCGAAAGTATATGCCCCCGATTAGCCGATAATCATCCGCGCGGACATAAAGTTGACACCCTAAAATCCACTTGGTGTATCTATCCAAAGAGTTTTACACTGAAAAAGTTAAACGAGGTCAAGAGTCAATTCGTTCACAAAAATGATATACGAGTAGGGAGAAAAAGCCGTGCTTAAAAAAATAAAACTTCAGGAGGCGGTGGGGACGAGACTGGCTCATGATATTACCGAGATTCGTCCCGGCGAGTTTAAAGGCGCCGCCTTTCGCAAAGGCCATACGGTCTGTGACGATGATATCTGCCATCTGCAGAAACTGGGTAAAAATCACCTCTACCTGCTCGAACTAGGTGAAGATGAAATCCATGAGAACCAGGCCGCCGCCATCCTGGCCACGGCCCTGGCCGGCAAGAATATCGCATGGGACAATGATCCGAAAGAAGGCAAAATCAACTTGCGGGCGGCTACAAACGGTTTGCTGAGCGTAGACACCACCGCTCTATCAGCTTTCAACATGATTGACGAAGTAATGTGCGCCAGCTTGCACAGTCACACAATGGTGAGCGAAGGTGATTTGGTTGCGGCCACCCGGGCGATCCCGTTGGTAATGAAGCGGACACCGATTGAACGGGCGGCTGCCATCGCTTCCCAAAACGGCGGGGTCGTATCGGTCTACCCGCTGTGTTCCTTAAACGTCGGATTGGTTATTACAGGCCACGAAGTATATCACGGGCTTATTCAAGACAAGTTCGCGCCCATTCTGACTGACAAGGTCACAGCCCTTGGCTCACGTATCGCCGGCATTGTCTTCGCACCGGATGACACGGATCAGATCTGTGCCGCGATACAGGAGCATGTTCATGGCGGCTGTCAGTTGATCCTGCTCTCCGGTGGTATGAGTGTAGACCCTGACGACGTCACCCGTCTGGCTATCAAGCAAGCGGGGGCTGATGAGTTTTACTACGGGGCCGCTGTTTTGCCGGGCGCTATGTTCCTTACCGCCTATATCGGCGATATTCCCTTACTGGGTGTGCCTGCTTGCGGTTTGCACCACCGCGTTACGGTGTTGGACCTGGTTCTCCCACGGATACTGGCCGGAGAGCGCATCGAGAAGAAAGACCTCGCCTTCCTTGGCCATGGGGGCCTGTGTAAGGATTGCCCGGACTGCACCTACCCCCACTGCCCCTTCGGCAAGGGAATCTAAGGTCGCCAGGTTCAGTTGAAAATCGTAGTTACCATACAGGACCCGATTCTACCTTTTTACGTTATCGGCAATTTCAGCTCGATAGGCCTCTCAGGCGCAGACCGTCAAGGAAGGTTCGCATACTATTCACGGGCAGATTATAAACGAATTGACTTTCAAGTAATTGCTAATTCAGATAGCCAGCTATAGGGACCTGAATTTGCCTAAAATAGGTTGGCATAGTGGTTGGAATAATAAAGGGGTTATGGCGATTTGCCACAACCCCCTTTTTTTTGGTAGCGGGGAGAGGATTTGAACCTCTGACCTTCGGGTTATGAGCCCGACGAGCTACCAGACTGCTCCACCCCGCATCAAGAGGTCGCAAATATAGTCGCATTCGGTAAAGCTGTCAAGGTCTTTTGAAAGTGCGCGTGATGTTTTGGGCGTTAAGTTTTAAGTGATCGATCTACCCGGGGGATAAAAAAATTCGGGAGATTATTTTTTAAAGAGCGCTTCGATAGATGTTCGAATTGTTTTGCAATCGAGTTTAGAGCTTTTGTCTGGGTTGCAGCGGCAAAGGATGGTTTTTGTGCGGCTTGTCTGGCCGTTCTCGATTTGCAGGGCCGATTTGGGGATGTTGAGTTTTTTGGCCAGAAATTGGAGGCACATCTTGTTGGCAGCACCGTCTACGGGCGGGGCGGTCAGGCGGAGCTTGAGTGCACCGCCGTGCAGCCCGACAACGGCATTTTTAGCGGCGCGGGGCTGAACATAGACGGTGATCAGCAGGCCGTCTTTGTGACTTCGAATCAGTGGCTGGTGTGACATAGTGGCGCCCTTGAAACCGGCCTGTCAGGGCTAGACGGACGACGCTTGCCCGGCAGCGGAAAGTTCTGCCGGTGTCACTGTGGCCGTGCCGACTTTGCCGACCACGATGCCGGCTGCCAGGTTGGCCAGGGCGGCGGCGTCCCGCAGAGTTTCGCCGGCCGAGAGCGCCAGGCCGGTTACGGCCACGACGGTATCGCCGGCTCCTGATACGTCGAACACCTGCCGGGCCCGGCTCCGGATAGTGTGTGGACCGGCAGTGCCTTCGTAGAGCGCCATGCCGTCTTTACCGCAGGTGATCAGGAGGTTCTGCGCCCCGGTTTGCTTGAATATGGCCTCGGCCGCCTGGTTCTGGGATGCGGCATCGACAACATCCAAACCGGCGGCCAGACCGGCCTCTTTTTTATTGGGTGTGATTAGAAAAGCGTCGCTGTATTTGGCAAAGTCCCGCCCTTTGGGGTCAACAATGGCCGGCCGGCCGGCCGCCTTGGCCTGCGCAATGATGGTGGCCAGCAGGTCCCTGGTCAGCAAGCCTTTCCCATAGTCCGATATGAGAACAGCATCAACCGTGGGGATGGCTTTTTCAACGTAGGCTGCAATGGACTCACGGGTCTCGGCTGCAATGTCCTGCACAGTCTCGCGATCTATCCGCAAGACCTGCTGGTTGGCCGCGATGATGCGGGTTTTACGAGTCGTGGGGCGCCGGGGGTCCTGGACGACGCCGCCGTCATCCACCCCCAGATCCGCGAACCGTTGGGCCATGAGGGTGCCGCCCGGGCCCGTGCCGGTCACACCGGCGACCAGGATCTGTGCACCCAGGGCCGCCAGGTTATTGACCACATTGCCGCTGCCGCCCAGGGTGTAGTCCTCCCGGTTGATCGAAACCACCGGTACGGGTGCCTCCGGTGAGATGCGCTCCACATGGCCCCAGACATACTCGTCGATCATGAGGTCGCCCACTACTAACAGTTTGCAATTACTGAATTTTTCAGAGTTCATCGATTAATTTCCATTTACCGGATAGTATCATCACCAAGCTTAGTGGCATGCTTGTTCAAAATTGAACAAAGTGTCGGCAATACATGTTGCGCTATTACCCGGCATATCCTCAGGTTTTGCCTATCAGATCCAGAATGAAGGCCGGCGGGCGGACCACCTTACCGTTTCCATTCAGGCAGGCGTGCTTGGTAAAGCCCCTGGCCAGCACTGTTTCAACTTCAGCTTTGAGAATACGGTAATTGAATTTCATGCCGCCCCGGACACTGGTATCCAGAGCGGTTTCTATTACCAGCAGGTCGTCATAGCGCACGGGGGCCGTGAATTTGCAGCCCACCTCGGAAACCGGTAGATAAATGCCCCGCTTTTCGATTTCCCGGTAAGCCAGCCCCAGGTCGCGAAACATCTCGGATCGCCCGATTTCGAACCAGCGAAAATAGTTGGCGTGATAAGCGATACCCATATTGTCGGTATCGCCGTAAATAACCCGGACAGCTGTACGATGTGCGGTCATTGTTTAGGTGTTAAGGCAGAAGGTATAAGGCTGAAGTTTAAATAGCGACAGCCTAACAGCCTATTTTATAGTAATGGTTCCAAAACTGACTTGATTTCATCATAGCTGTTGGTGACCGGCAGGTCGGGAAATTCAGCAATTACATTTTCCGGTGGGTGTAGTAAAATGCCGTGATTTGCCGTCCGCAGCATGCTGATGTCATTATAGGAATCACCCACACCAATAACTTCGTAGTTGAGTTGTTGCAATGCCAGGGCGGCCTTTTTCTTGCCGTCTGCTTGGCGCAGCGTGTAACCGGTCACGGTCAGGTCTGCGGCTACCTCCAAGGTGTTGCAAAAAAGCGTCGGCCAGCCCAGCTTTTGCATGAGCGGTCCCGCGAACTGCTCGAACGTGTCGGATACGATAATGACCGGTATCTGTGCGCGCAGCCAGTTGAGAAACTCGACCGCCCCAGGTAGGGGTTCCATCGTCGCGATCACATCGGTTATGTCGTTCAGCTTCAGCTTGTTCGCTTCTAAAATGGACAGTCTCTTTTTCATCAGGACATCATAGTCTGAAATGTCCCGGGTCGTGAGCCTTAATTCTTCAATGCCGGTTTTCTCGGCTACATTGATCCAAATTTCAGGTGTAAATACGCCCTCTAGGTCGGAACACAAAATCTTCATTCTACCTCGCAATACTCTTTATCTGATTTCCAATGGCGTCAGACATGATTATTTTCATCCTCAATCCGGATGACCATTGGCTCATCCGCGACTACATCCAGGGCCGAAATTTCGGCCATTGCATTCTTGATATCCAACTCCCGGGCATGATGGGTCAGCATGACGATGGGGACGGCCCCGGTGCTATGGCGCCCCTTTTGCTGGACGGATTTAATGCTGATGCCGTGTTTGCCCAGGACGCCGGATACGATCGACAAGACGCCGGGTTTGTCCAGCGCTGCCAGCCGCAGGTAATAGTGGGTGAACAGCTCATCCATGGGCATCACCGGGATGCGCTGGATGTGTTCGGGCTGGTAGGAGAGCACCGGTATGCGGCGCGCGATGCCGGCCATAATATTCCGGGCGATGTCCACGATATCGCTGAGCACGGCGCTGGCCGTGGGCAATTGCCCGGCGCCGTGTCCGCACAGGAGGACATCGCCGATAGCGCTGCCGGAAATCATGATCGCATTGAGCGTTCCATTTATCTTGGAGAGCTGGTTGTTCTCCGGAATCATGGTGGGATGCACCCGGGCTTCGATTTTGCCGTTGTCGTTCTTGGCAATGGCCAGCAGCTTTATGCGGTAGCCGAACTGGCGGGCAAAGTCGATGTCGATGGGCGTAATCTTGGAGATGCCCTCTGTATAGGTGTCGGCCAGGTTTATTTCCATGCCGAACGCCAGGGCGGTGACGATCGCAAGCTTGTGAGCGGCATCATGGCCTTCCACATCCAAGGTGGGGTCGGCTTCGGCGTAGCCTTCCGCCTGGGCCTCGGCCAGGACCTGGGCAAACTCACTGCCCTCATCGGTTATCCGGGACAGGATGTAATTGCACGTCCCGTTCAGAATCCCGGTCATCGACCGAATGTGGTTGCCCACCAATGATTCCCGCAGGGCTTTGATGATGGGCATGCAGCCGCCGACACTGGCTTCATAGGCTAAATCGACGTTGACTTCCCGGGCTTTTTCAATCAGGGTGTTGCCCTGCGAGGCCATGAGCGCCTTGTTGGCGGTCACCACATGTTTGCCGTTGTCCATGGCTTTGAGGATCAGCTCTTTGGCGATGCCCTCGCCGCCAATCATCTCTATGATGATATCGATGTCGGGGTCGTTCACAACCGCAAAGGCGTCATTGATAAAAACACCTTTGTCGAAGGCAAGGCCCCGGTCGGTCGTTGTATCAATATCGGCGACGTGCTTCAAATAGAGGTCGGCACCTAAACGAGACTGGATCAGCGTCCGGTTCTCCAACAGCAGTTTGGCCACACCGACACCAACGGTGCCGCAGCCCAATAGCCCTATCGAGATTGTTCTCATTGCATCACCTTGCGTATCCCCCGGATCCCCTGGTTGATCCGCATATTGTTTTCAATCAGGGCGAAGCGCACGTATTCATCACCGTATTCGCCGAATCCCAGACCGGGGGATACGGCTACCTGGGCTTCATTGATCAGAAATTTCGAAAATTCCACCGAACCCATGTGCAGGTATTGATCAGGAATCTTCGCCCACACGAACATGGTCCCCTTGGGGCTGGGCACTTCCCAACCGGCCCGGTTGAGACCGGTTATCAGGGTGTCGCGTCGTTCCCGGTAGGTGGCGTTGATTTCCTGAACACACTGCTGGTCACCTTCCAGGGCGATAATCGAAGCGATCTGGATAGGCTGGAAAATCCCGTAATCCAAGTAGCTCTTGATCCGCCGCAGGGCCCCGATGATTTCCGGATTGCCGACGCAATAGCCGACCCGCCAGCCGGCCATGGAATAGCTTTTGGACATGGAAAAGAATTCAACTCCCACATCCTTGGCTCCCTTGGCTTGCAGAAAGCTGGGCGCCTTGTAGCCGTCGTAGGTCAGGTCGGCATAGGCGAAATCGTGAATGATCATAATGTCGTGTTCTTTGGCCCAGTCCACAACCTTTTCAAAGAACGCCAGTTCCACGACTTCCGTGGTCGGGTTGTGCGGGTAGCTCAGAATCAGAAGCTTGGGTTTGGGCCAGGTCTGACGAGTGGCCTGCATCAAGTTGTCGAAAAAGTCCTGGTCGGGTCCGGCCGGTATCCCGCGGACATCCCCGCCGGATATGATCGCCGAGTAGGGATGGATGGGATAGGTCGGAGTCGGCGAAAAGATCACGTCTCCGGGTCGGATTGTGACCAGGACCAGGTGGGACATGCCTTCCTTCACCCCGATGGTTACGATCGATTCGGTATCGGGATCAATATCCACATCGTAGCGCTCTTTGTACCAGTTGGCAATGGCCACTCGCAGGCGGGTAATCCCCATGGATGCCGAGTACCGGTGGTTATGCGGTTTCTGAGCGGCCTCGGTCATCTTGTCCACAATGTGCTGCGGAGTGCCGATGTCGGGGTTGCCCATGCCCAGATCGATGATATCTTCGCCGGCCCGCCTGGCTTCCATCTTTATTTTATTGACGGTCGCAAAGACATAGGGCGGCAAGCGGTCGAGTCTGGCAAATTTTTCCATGGTGATCCTCGTAATCAAGATTCTGGCCCGGCGGAGTCCCCGTCTTGACAGCCGTTTATGAATCCCACCTAATTACAATACATTCCAAGTGATGTCAAAAATTTGTTTTGACTTTTCACTGGTTTCAGCTTACTTTTTTGGGCACCCGGAGCATGTCTCCGGCTTATTTTTTTTAAGATAGAATCAAGGTAATTTCGAACCAAACCCCTCAGCACCAAATCAGGAGTCCCCGATGACCAAACCACTTACCTACGCCGATGCCGGTGTGGATATAGACAAAGCCAACAGCCTGGTCGATTCCATCAAAAAAATAGCCGCCGCGACCTGCCGACCGGGTGTCATGGGCGATATAGGCGGGTTCGGGGGCCTTTTTTCCCTCAACCTGGATACTATCAAAAGGCCGGTCCTGGTCAGTTCCACCGACGGGGTCGGTACCAAGTTGAAAATCGCCTTTTACCTGGACAAACACGATACCGTCGGCATCGACCTGGTGGCCATGTGTGTGAATGATATCGTGGTTCAGGGCGCCAAGCCATTGTTTTTTCTTGACTATTTATCAATGGGCCAGCTAAAGACCGGTACGGCTGAAGCGATCATCACCGGAATAGGTGAGGGTTGCCGGCAGGCCCAGTGTGCCCTGATTGGCGGTGAAACCGCTGAGATGCCCGGATTCTATGGCCAGAACGAATACGACCTCGCGGGGTTCGCCGTGGGGGTGGTAGATGACAGCAAGATTGTGGATGGCTCCGATATCCGACCAGGGCATCAGTTGATCGGCATTGCCTCCAATGGTATCCACAGCAACGGATTTTCCATGGTGCGCAAAATCTGTTTCGAACTTATGAATTTGAAGCTGGATGATCACGTGACCGACCTGGGGTGTACCCTTGGTGAAGAATTATTGCGGCCGACCCGTATTTATGCCCGGTCCCTGATGAACCTGCTGCGAGATTTTCCTGTTCACGGTATCGCCCACATCACCGGCGGAGGGATCCCGGATAATATTTTCAGAATTTTGCCCGATCGTTGCCAGGCGAGAGTTCGCAAGGGGAGTTGGGGCATACCCCCGGTGTTTCAATGGCTGCAGAAATCCGGTAACGTGGAAGAACACGAAATGATGCGAACTTTCAACTGCGGTATTGGTATGGTTGTGGTCGTACCCGGCGAGGTGGCCGAAGAAGTGCTGCAGCGCCTGACCGGCATGGAAGAGAAGGCCTTTCTTATCGGTGATATCGTGGAACGAAAGGACAGCAGTGAACCTATCGAGTGGCTCGATGAAGAGGACGCCTGTGCACCCCTTTAAGAAGGCTTTTGAAAATCTCATGCGGTGGATTAGTCGCGGGGCGGCAAAAACGCCGCCCTGCAAGGATTGAGGGACCGGACGCAGCGGTGCCGGGCGGCAGACGAAGTCGGACTCTTCCAGACCATAGGCAAAGAAGGGTTCAAGCATCCAAGGGGTCAAGGGTTCAAGGGGAAACCTTGTGAAACCTTGGCCCTCTATCTTTTAACCGCCGAAAGGCGACCATATAGCCTTGAACCCTCGAACCCTCGGACCCTTTATTTATTTATGATCATACTCGGCATAGAAACATCTTGTGATGAAACCGCGGCCGCGGTCGTGGCAGACGGCACCACCATTCTTTCTTCGGTGGTGGCCTCGCAGATAGAGGTACACAAACCCTACGGGGGGGTGGTGCCGGAACTGGCCTCCCGGAAGCACATTGAAGCCATTGTTCCCGTGGTGGAGCAGGCGCTGACGGATGCCGGCGTTATGCCTGAAGCGGTGGACGCTGTGGCGGTCACCCGCGGACCCGGTCTGGTGGGTGCCCTGCTGGTGGGATTTTCGTTTGCCAAGTCCTGGGCCTACGCCCGCGGGTTATGCTGGATCGGCGTCAATCACCTCGAGGGGCATATTAATTCGGTCTTTCTCACGCCGACTCCGCCGGTGTTTCCGTTCGTAGCCCTCCTGGTATCCGGTGGGCATACCAGCCTTTACCATGTGACCGGGCATACCGGGGTGGAGCTTATGGGTCAGACCCGCGACGATGCGGCCGGTGAGGCCTTTGACAAGGTGGCCAAAATGTTGGATCTGGGATATCCCGGTGGCGGGATCATCGGCAAACTATCCAAGCAAGGTGACCCGGCCGCCATAAAATTCCCGCGACCTTACCTGGACAAAGCCGCCTTTGATTTCAGTTTTAGTGGATTGAAATCAGCTGTACGACGTCACATTGAGACCCAGCCGCAAGCGGCTGTTGAACAAACCGCGGACATTACAGCCAGTTTTCAAGAAGCGGTGGTTGATGTCCTGGCTTACAAGCTTATCAATGCCGCCCGGGTGAAAAAATGTGACCATATTGCGGTGGTAGGCGGTGTGGCGGCCAATGAAAGACTCCGCGAAGTGGTGACCGAACTGGCGCACGAAGACGGCTTCGCAGTCCATATTCCGCCCATCGAATTGTGTGGGGACAATGCGGCCATGATCGCCGCGGTGGGGTATCACTATCTCCAGGAAGGGAAGCGTTCCGCCCTGGAAGACGATGTGTTTTCTACCACGCGCATAGGCCTCTAAAAGCGGTTTTAAAGCCACCCCTCGGGCCCAATCTCTACGTCGGGCCACAGCATCCAGTCCTCGAAACATTCAACATATTCCTCGGCCGTAAACCACGCCGCCTTGCCTGTCCGGCCTAGCCTGGAAGGCGTAGACGGGACCTTGAGCCCGATTGAAGGCTTTGAAACCGCTCTTTTAATTTCACAAATTTGACAATGAATTATGTGGTTCCCGTTCTACCCCTTATCCCACTTGCCGTTTGCCCGTAGTTCTTCGATAATGGGATCGGCCAGTTTTGACAGGGCGAGTTTGTCCACCTTGGTGCTGCGGGTCAGGGGAAACTCTTGGTCCGTCGGCCAGATCTCCACGTGCAGGGGCCGCTTGTAGGCGGCGATGGTCTTGCAGTGGTCCAGGATTGCGGCGGCCTCCAGGTGCGTGTCTTTGTCCAGCCGGACAAACGCGAAAATGGCTTCATCGAAGACCGCGTGTGGCTTGCCGATGACCTCGGCCATCTCTACGCCCGCCAGACCGGCAATATGGTCTTCGACTTCACCGGGGAAGACGTTGTAGCCTTTATGCTTGACCATGAATTTACGCCGGCCCGACAGGAACAGGGCGCGATACGTACCCATGTCTTTGAAATAGCCGAGATCACCGGTATAGAGCAGCCCCTCGGCTGAAATGGTTTTCGCGGTTTCCTGAGGCTGGTTGTAGTAGCCGGGAAAGACAATGGGCGGGTGGTAGCAGATCTCGCCGATTTCGCCGTCCGGCAATTCTTGCCCCGCGCTGCGGTCCGGGTTCATGGGGCTGCGCACCGATACTTCGGCCAGGTCCGCAAAGGCCCGGCCGACCTGGCCGGCCATTTCCTCCAGGGGGATGCCTGCGGGTGTAAAGGTGGCGAACCCGGCGTTTTCCGTCATGCCGAGACCGGTTCCGAATCGGGGGGCCATGCCGGCGAGTTTTTCCAGAAAAACGGTATCCACCGCCGAGCCGGCGTAAGCCACAAACTTCAGGCTCGAGAGGTCATACCGATTGTATTCCGGGTGATTCCAAAGCATCCGGAATTGGGTGGGAATCTGCCCAAGGGCCTCCACCCTGTGTTTCTGGATGGCTTCCAGGGTCTGTTTGACATCGAAGATCCGCATTAAATGGTGGTGCCGCCCACAAACATGGTGGTCATGAAGGTCTCGGTCACACAGCCCACGTGACTGGGCGGCAGGTTCACCAGGACGATACCTTGATCCTCCCCGCTCATCCCCATGCCTCGCGAAAGGATTTCATTCTGGACGATGATATTCTCATGACATAGAAGGGCCGGTTTGGGATCACCGGTGGTGCCGGTGGTATAGATAATCAGCGCCGGTGTATGGGTGTCGACTCGGCGGGCCGCCTTTTTCAGGCCGCGGGTAATGATGTCCTTGAGTTTGAGCAGGAACAGGCCGCTTTTTTTCAAGAGGTCGGTGATTGCTACGGCACCTGCCACCACTTCTCCGGGTGCGGGATGGGCTGTAAACTGCACGAGGTGTCTGACCGCCGGGCAGTGCTTGCGGACAGCCGAGCCGACTGTTCTAAAATCCCGTACCGGGGTATTGCCCAGGAAGAAAAATGCAATTGGATCGATCTTATTTACATCCCGGACCACTTCGTCCTCCTGGAGACGCACATCCAGGGGAGCTAGGATGGCACCGATTTTGAAGCAGGCGTACATCAGGATCATGTGCTCGGGCACGAGGACCAGCTGGGTGGCCACCCGGTCACCCTTGCCGATGCCCATGGCCATCAACTTGAGGGCGAAGATATCAATCAGGGCCGCAAAATCTTTGTAGGTGATCGTTTTGTCATCCTCATGCTGGATCATGGCGGGTTTGTCCGGGCGTTCCCGGGCCCATTTTTCGATGTAGTCGTTTACCAGCGGCAGGCGGGTGTCACTCATGATAGCTTTCCTTTCAAGGTTCCCGATCGATGGAGATGGGGGCCTTATATCACTTCTGCATAGCCATTCGATATAGCCTTGTCGCCGTTGTTGGCGTGTACCTCGAAAAAGAGCGCCAGACCATCCGTCGTGCTCCGGCGGTCGATCAGGCGTATGGCGATGCAAGTCCCGGGTTCAACCATACCGGTGAAACGGCCTGAGATGGTCCTGAGCCTGGAGGGCTCGTGATCCGCCTCGCGGTCGACGATTTCACGGACGGCCAGGGCCAGGGTGGCCGTGCCCTGGAAAATGGTGCCAGGCAGGCCGACTGAGTCTGCGAATTTCGGTGAGGTATGGATGGGGAAGACGATATCCGTGCAGCCGTCGTAGATGTGCGCAGCCAGGGGGTCGATGTCGACCGCTACCGACCAGATCGAGCGCGCTGAGGTATCGGTGGCGAGGATAGCCGGCAGTTCGCCAACTCGCCGGTCACCGCCTACACAGGTGACCCCCCGCAGCAGGGCGCCGCAATACTCGGTGAAAACAGGTTGCCCGTCCTTGTTAACGGCGGCGTAGCGAATGATGACCCGGGTGCCGGCCCGGTGGGATTCAATGGCGGCAATGACCCCAGCAACCGTCAACCGATCACCGGGCACCAGGGGGCGGTGGTGCACAATGGTTTCCGCGTGGTGAACTTGGGTGAGCAATGCGTCCAGAGGAAAATCATCCGCTTCGAGGTATTCCCAGATCCGGCCGGTGATGTTCCAGGTGATCGCCACGGGAAACATGGGGTGAGCCGCCAACCCTGCCTTGCGACGGTCATCGAAATAGCAGGGGTTTGGGTCAGCGACCGCCGCGGCATAATTCATGGTCTGCCGCGCATCCACCTGCGTGGTGAAGGGTTTGAGTCGCGTTCCAGCAAAAGCGGAGCTGATTTCCATATGTTGGCCTTTCACCCGGTCGTCAGATATTGCTGCTTAAGCCGCATAATCCGTCGTACGGATTGCCGGCCGGAATCCCGGTGGCCGGATTCCTTTTGGAGCCAGCGGCAGGTGCGGGTAAAAGCCCGGTCTTGCGCCGGGCCGGTATGGCAGACCAGAATAAGATCGATATCCGCCGTCAGGATGCACTCAACGGCGGTGTCGATGTCAAAGTGGTTGTTGATGGCCCCCATGTCCAGGTCGTCGGTCAGGACCAGGCCATCGTAGCCCATTCGTTTGCGGAGAAGGTCACGGGCGATTTTGACGGATAGGCTGGCCGGTAAATCCGGATCCAGAGCTGGGTAGAGGATGTGCGCCAACATAATGCCGGCGACGCGATGGTCGACCGCGGCGGAAAATGGAGCCAGGTCCGTCGCCAGCTCTTTTGTACTTGCTTTCAGGATCGGCTGGTCAATGTGGGAGTCCAGCGTCGTGCGGCCAATCCCGGGAAAGTGCTTGGCGACTGCCATGACCTGACGCGCCTGCAAACCATTGATGACCGCCACCCCGATCTCGGAGACAATATCCGGGTCGTGGCTGAATGCCCGCTTGACCATGATGCTGTCGATATGCGGATCATTCACATCCATGACCGGCGCCATATTCATGTTGATGCCCACCTCTTTAAGTTCAGCGGCGGTTATGCGCGCGAAATTATCTGCTGCGGCGCTGCTGTGTAAAGGCGGTGTTTCCGGGAACTCGGTGAAGGGGGCTTTCAAGCGGGCCACCTCGCCGCCCTCCTGATCGATGGCAATAAACAGCGGCGGCAACCCGCAATCGGCGGCATAGGCCTGGGCGTCGGAGCACAAGCGCCGGAGTTGGTCGGGGCTCTGTATATTGCGCGTGAACAGGATCAAACCGCCGACCTTGAACGTATCGATGCGCTTTTTCAGGTCGGAATTGAGCGAGGTTCCATCGAACCCGAGCATCAGCCGTTGACCGGCCAGCTGTTCATGGGTGAATGTGTCTGTTTCCATCATTGTCCGATTTCGGTCACGGCAATACGTGTTCAATATTGAACATATATATACCTAATATTTACAAAAGTTTAATTGGATAACTGCAGGTCCTGCGCTCTACCTTATACCTTTTACCTTACATCTCATTTCCGTCGCAGCTGGTATTTGCGGACAGCTTTGTTGTGGTCCTTTATATTGGTCGAAAATTGATGGGTCGTATCTTTTTTGCTGACGAAAAACAGATATTTCGTTTCCGCCGGGTAGAGTGCCGCTTCCAGAGCCTTGGCGCCCGGATTGGCTATCGGTCCGGGGGGCAGCCCTCTGATTACATAGGTGTTGTAAGCCGTGGGGGTTGCTAAATCCTTGCGGGTCAAGTTGCCGTTGAAGTTCGGAATGCCGTAGATAACGGTCGGATCGGTTTCCAGCCGCATTTTCTTTTTCAGGCGGTTGTGAAATACCGACGAAATCAGGGGGCGCTCGAAGGCTGCTCCGGTCTCTTTTTCGATGATCGAGGCCAGCGTGACGATTTCGTGCACGCTCATTTTTAATTCTGCTGCCCTAGTTTCCCATTCCGGCTTGAAGACACGATTAAAGCGGGACGTCATGGCGTGCACGATTTCCAGGCCCGTGACCCCTTTGGGAAAGAAATAGGTGTCGGGGTAAAGGTAGCCTTCCAGATCGCGGGCCTTGATACCCAGTGAGATGACCAGGGCCGGATCGGCTGCCGCCCGGGAAAATTCAGCAGCTGGACACAAACCGGCGCTTTCCACCGTCGCGGTGACCTGCCTGAGTGTGTATCCTTCGGGGATGGTTAAACGGTAGAGCCGAACTTTGCCGCTCACCAATTTTTCGAGGATTTCCCGGGGGGACATAGCGGCGGAAAGCTCGTATTCACCGGCCCGGATTTTTTTGTCATAGCCCTTGAAGCGGGCCAAAAGCTTGAACTTGTCCGGATGGTCGAACAGACCCCGGGCATGCAAGTTCCGGGTGACGGTGCCAAAGCCTTCGCCCTGGCCGACTTCAAAGGTGACGAGCTTGGCGCCGGAGTTGGTCGGCACATTGGCGTATTCGTGAAGATCGGAATAGAACCAGCCGACCGCAGCTAGCAAGCCGACGGCCAGGAGTATTAATTTAGTAGCTGTATTTTTCAACTTAAGGTTCAACTCACTGCGGTAAACTGTTTCTATTCATCGTAGTTGGCTTTGAAAAGGTTCTGACGTTTATAGTGCATATGGTGGCCATCAGCAACCCATATCTCAATCCAGCCAACCGCGTGGCACCATATCGCCCAGCAGCCCGCGGATAGTTGAGAAAATAGAATAATCCTGTTATGCTAAGGTCCACTTAGCCCTTCAGATTTTCGTTAGTGGTCCTGATTTCTTGATTTTTTTTCTGTACCTGACCTGTTTCACTTGACATTCAAAATTAAAGCCCTTAGAAGGCCCGTCTAAGACCGTAAAGGCGATCGTCAGAGGCTGGGCTGCCCGCAAGCCGGTTTTCAGCAGCCTGGAGCCGAATATACACTGGAGAGGAAACCCACATGGCCAAGCCGAAACTGAAACAACACCTGATCAACCGGGACTGGTGCAAGGGGTGCGGGATTTGCGTGGAACTTTGCCCCAAACAGGTTCTTGAACTTGACGACAAGGATAAGGTAATCGCGGCCCGCCCGAAAGACTGCATTGCCTGTAAACTGTGCGAGATCCGCTGCCCGGATCTGGCCATTGAAATCGAAACGGAATAGGTCGCCATCATGAGCAAGCAAATCAAATTTGTCCAGGGGAACGAGGCGTGCGTGGAGGCCGCTCTGTATGCGGGCCTGAAATTCTTTGCCGGTTATCCCATTACACCCTCCAGCGAGATTGCTGAATTGCTGGCCACCCGGCTACCCCCCGCGGGGGGGAAATTTATCCAGATGGAGGACGAAATTTCCTCGATCTGTGCCATCATCGGGGCCTCCCTGACGGGAAACAAGGCCATGACGGCCACCAGCGGTCCCGGCTTTTCACTGATGCAGGAAGGCCTGGGTTATGCCATCATGGCGGAAATTCCCTGTGTGATCGTGAACGTCATGCGGGGCGGGCCTTCTACCGGGATTCCGACCCACGGCAGCCAGGGCGACGTCTACCAGGCGCGGTGGGGGACCCACGGCGATCACTCTATCATCGCCCTGACCGCTTCCAATCACCAGGATGTGTTCGCGATGACCGTGGAGGCCTTCAACCTGGCGGAAACGTACCGGACCCCGGTGATCTTGCTTTTGGATGAAACCGTCGGCCACATGCGTGAAAAACTGATCGTTCCCGAGGAAGGTGAACTGCCGCTGGTCAAGAGACTGCGTACCGCGGTTTCCAGCGGGGTGGATTACCATCCTTACCTGCCGCGTGAAGACGGCCGCCTGCCCATGTCGGATTTCGGCGATGTTCACCGCTATAACGTGACCGGGTTATACCATGACATGTGGGGCTTTCCGTCCTCTGATCCCCGGATCGTGCACGGCCTGATCCGGCATCTGGTAGACAAGCTTGAAAACCGGGCGGCCGAACTGGCTCGGTATAAGGAGTTCTACCTGGACGACGCCGACCGGGTTCTTATCAGCTATGGCTCTTCGGCCCGCAGTGCGCTGCACATCGTCAAGAACCGGCGCAAACGCGGCGAAAAACTCGGTCTTTTGGAATTGCAGACCCTCTGGCCGTTCCCGGCGGAAATCGTCCGTGAGATATGCGCGGATGCGCGGGCGGTCATAGTTGTTGAAATGAATGTGGGCCAGGTCCTGCACGAAGTGAAAGCCGCCGTGGACAATCCCGAAAAAGTCTTTCTGGCCAACCGGATTGACGGTGTGTTCATCACACCCACCGACATTCACAATATTCTGCGCCTGATACAGGGAAAGGGAGTATAACCAATGGCCATCAAAGATTACATCAGGCAGAGATTCTTCCCCCATATGTGGTGCCCCGGCTGCGGCCACGGCACCGTGCTCAACAGCCTGCTGCGCTCGGTGGAAAGCCTGGGCATGAGCAAAAATGAGATCGTCATGGTATCCGGGATCGGCTGCAGCGCCCGGATTTCGGGATACGTTGATTTCCACAGCCTGCACACGCTGCACGGCCGGGCGCTGGCGTTCGCCACCGGGGTCAAGCTGGCCAAACCGGAACTGAACGTGATCGTACCCATGGGCGACGGTGATGCTTTGGCCATCGGCGGCAACCACTTTATCCATGCGGCCCGTCGCAATATCGACATTACGGCCCTTGTCCTCAACAACCGGATCTACGGCATGACCGGGGGGCAGTTCTCGCCCCTTTCGGGTATCGGCACCATGGCGACGACCTCGCCGTACACCAGTATCGATCGTGAGTTCGATGTGGTCAAAATGGCCGTGGCCGCAGGCGCGACCTTTGTGGCGCGTTCGACCACCTACCATGCCAAGCAATGTACCGATCTGATTAAACAGGCCATCCTGCACGACGGGTTTTCAGTGGTCGAGGTTCTCTCCCAGTGTCCGACCCATTACGGCCGCAAGAATAAAAAGGGCGATGCCGTTGAAATGATAAAAGGCTACAAAGATAACACCACGCCGAAGGGGTCTAAGGCCAAGAAAGAAAACCCAGACTTGATCGAGAGAGGAATTTTCGTTCAGGAAGAACTGCCGGAATACTGCAGTGAATACGATAAAGTAATCGCCAAGGCGCAGAAGGGATAAACACCATGGAAAGATGCAGAATGGTTTTCTCAGGGTCCGGCGGCCAGGGAGTCATTACCGCGGCTGTTATTATGGCCGAGGCCGCCGTTATCGTGGAAGGTCTCAATGCCACCCAGTCACAGAGCTACGGTGCGGCAGCCCGGGGCGGTGCAACCAGGACCGACATCATTATCTCCGACAATATAATTCACTACCCCAAGGTCATCCAGCCGAATGTCCTGGTGTGCTTGACCCAGGAAGCCTATGGACAGTATCAGGGGATTATTCGCCCCGGTGGGCTGCTGCTGTCGGATCTCCGCTACGTACAGAGTGAAAAAAAGGTGGATGCCCGTCAGGTAGAACTGCCCATGTATCAATCCGTAATGGAATCAATCGGCAAACCGATCGTGTTTAACATCTGCATGCTGGGGGCTCTGATAAAGATCACGGGACTGGTCAAACCGGAATCCATCATGACCATCCTGGAAAAACGCATCCCGGCCGGATTTGTGGACATGAACCGCCAGGCACTCGAACTGGGCATGGAACTGGCCGCCGATTACGCCGTCTGATAGATTTTGCTTGATAGGCACTTTTGCTTGCGTTACAGTTAATACCAGTTAAAACGCAGGCACAAAACTGGAGACGACACAAGACCAAAATAGACACTATCGCTAGGGGCGCAGATAACGCTGAGAGGTATTTCCCAACCCTTAGAACCTGATCCGGATAATGCCGGCGCAGGGAAGCGGTACCGAATCACAGGCAAAGCATATTCATATTTTACCTGGTTTGATGAAACGCCGCTTTCGGTGCCCCGGAAGCGGCGTTTTTATATCTGTTCACAGATGGCATATTTTGATCCCCGGCGGCGTTCTCCCGGCGTCGCTAAAGCTATGCCGGACAAGCGCATAACATCATATAGCACCAGCGGTTGGATCAAGTTGTTTTTAAAAAGTCTTTTTTTAACACTTAACACATAAGACTTAAAACTTTGCCCAAATGCAGTGATATCAAGCATTAGCACGAAAAGCTCTAAAAGAGGTAAACCATGACAAATAGCTACACAACCCAGATGAATGCCGCCCGGCAGCAGATTGTCACCCCGCAAATGCGGGACGTGCTGGCCGCAGAACCGATATCCGAACAGGAGCTGCTCGAAAAAGTGGCGACCGGTAAAATCGTTATTCCGGCCAACAAGAAACATGAAAACCTGGTAGGTGGGGCGGTCGGTGAAGGTCTGCGGACGAAGATCAATGTCAACCTGGGGGTGTCGGAGGACTGCTGCAATCTGGACATGGAGATGAAAAAAGTCGAGAACGCACTGGCCCTCAAGACCGATGCCATCATGGACCTAAGCACCTTCGGCCGAACCCGGGAGTTCAGGCGCAAGGTTGTGGAAACCTGTCCGGTGATGATCGGAACGGTTCCGGTCTACGATGCGGTGGCCAAATATAAAAAGGACCCCACCGAGATTTCCGTGGATGAGTTTTTCCAGGTGGTGGAGGAGCATGCGGTGGACGGTGTCGACTTCATGACGATACACGCCGGCCTGACCCGTGTCGCCGTAGAGAGAATTCGCAAAAACATGCGCCTCACCCATGTGGTGAGCCGGGGTGGCAGCGTGCTGCTGGAATGGATGGAGGTCAACCAGGCGGAGAACCCGTTTTACGCGAATTTTGACCGTCTGCTGGATCTGTGTATCAAGTACGATATCACCCTCAGCCTCGGGGACGGCCTGCGGCCGGGCTGTTTGAAAGACGCCACCGATGCCCCTCAAATCCAGGAACTCATTATTCTCGGGGAACTCACCAAAGCCTGCTGGGAGCGAGACGTCCAGGTGATGATCGAGGGCCCGGGGCACGTGCCCCTGAACGAAATTGTGGCCAACATGCAGCTTGAGAAAAAGCTCTGCCACGGCGCGCCGTTTTATGTCCTCGGCCCCCTGGTGACCGACGTGGCGCCTGGATACGATCACATCACATCGGCTATCGGCGGCGCCATTGCCGCCACCTATGGGGCGGATTTCCTCTGTTACGTAACCCCAGCCGAACATTTGCGCCTGCCCGACCTAAATGATATGAAAGAGGGTATCATCGCCTCCCGGATTGCCGCCCATGCAGCCGATATCGCCAAGGGCCTGCCCGGCGCCATGGATTGGGACAACCAGATGAGTGCGGCTCGCAAGAATCTCGACTGGTCCGGCATGCTGGACCTGGCCATAGACTCGGAAAAAGCACGGGCCTACCGCGAGTCTTCCAAACCCCTGGACGACGAGGTCTGCACCATGTGCGGCGACCTGTGTGCGGTGAAGAGAAGCCGGCGGGTGTTGGAGGGTGGTTGAGCTAGAAGGTGTAAGGTAGAAGGTAGAAGGTAAAAGGCTGAAGAGAAAAGATCAGAGGGCAACGGCCTGAGGTCGGAGGTCGGAATATTCTTCCCTCCCCTGGAGGGAGGGATCGAGGGAGGGGGTTGGTTCAAGTAACTATAATTTTCATTATTTTTCTTCATGCCCCGGCATCTGAAATAGGTCTTAACAATCCAAAATGCTAAACAACCAACCAGCCGGCATTTATATCCACGTTCCTTTCTGCCTCCGCAGATGTCGCTACTGCGATTTTTACTCCGCTACCGAGCTGCATCAGCGTGATGCTTTCACAGCGGCTCTGCTGCGTGAGATTGAATTGGCGCCCGATCCCGGTCCGGCGGACACGATCTATTTCGGGGGTGGAACCCCATCCTTGCTCGATCCGGGCCAGGTGGCCGCGATCATATCAGCCGTCCAGGTGCGTTTCTCGATTCTTTCCGATGTTGAAATCACGCTGGAAGCAAACCCGGGTACCATCGATTTTGCGGTGCTGACCGATTTCAAGGCAGCTGGTGTAAACCGCATCAATTTAGGGGTCCAATCTTTCGATGAAGACCAGCTTGCTTTCCTGGGACGCATTCATTCGGCACAAGAAGCCATTCATGCGGTGGAAGATACCCGCAAGGCCGGTTTTGATAACCTGGGCCTTGACCTTATTTACGGACTTCCGGGGCAGACATCGGCAGCCTTGCAGCGCGATGTGGAACAGGCCGTTGCCCTGGAACCCGAACACCTTGCCTGTTATCTGTTAACCTATGAAAAGGGGACGTCCCTGGAAAAGGCGCGCGAACTGGGCAATGTTACACCTTTGCCTGAGAAGGAATCAGCGAAGCTTTTTTTGAAGAACAGCGAATTACTGGCTGGTTCCGGTTACCATCAGTATGAAATTTCTAATTACGCGCGAACGGCGCAATACTTTTCCCGCCATAACTGCAAGTACTGGAACTTTGCCCCCTATATCGGGCTGGGGCCCGCGGCGCACTCTTTTCTGGATCCGGTGCGCTCCTGGAATCATCGGGAGTTGTCCACTTACCTTACTGATCTGAAAAATGGGCAACTACCGGTCAGGGCCAAAGAGTCGCTTACTCCGGGCCAGCAGATGATCGAGGCCGTCTACCTGGGACTACGCCAGACCCGCGGCATCTCAATGTCTGATTTTAATTACCGGTTTGGCGTTGATTTCCAGAAGTTCTTCCAGGCAGTACTTTCCGATTCGGGACTGGATGGCCTTCTGGAAAAAGAAGATGAGTTCTATCGGCTTACCCCCAATGGTATGGTGGTGATGGATGCGGTGGTGAGCCGTTTTGTGGATGTAATACCGTTTTGATGAATTCGTAGAAAGCCGAATTCATCCGCTTCAGGTTTTACGTGTTAAGTGTTAAGGCTACCCCGATTCCAGATCCCTGACTCCTGCCTCTCCCCTTCATCCTTCTTTGCCGCGAGCAATGTGTTGTCCATTCACAAGTGGTAGATCTTGCTTCAGAGCAAGGCCCGATCGATTTTGAGACTGCAGGCAAGGAACCACTATTCCGAGGATCTCGAAATCGCGAAAATGCAGCTCGGGGTCCAAAGATGCTATTTGTGGATTGACACTACGTTGACAACGCCGTGATTAGCACCCCCAGATAAAACCGTGCATGACTGATCGGTGCGGCCATATTGGCCCGGTGGTTGGCCAGCAGGCCACTCAGGTTGCTGTTGGTAATGTACAACGGATCGATCTTCATGGCGTGGTGGCAGGACTCGATGGCATGGTGCAGTACTTCGACCCCACGGCGGGCTTCCAGGGTATCGTGAAAATCTTCATGGACCGACTCGAGTATGGTGTACATGGCACTGGCGACACCTTTGGCATAATAGAAATAGTCGTCCGCTTTGAAATGGCTGACCGGACTGCCGTCTTCCTCAGCAGTCTTCACCAGGTTTTCGTCACAACTGCCCAGAAGGTCTTCATAGGCAATCAGCAGGGGGATCAGGTTGTCCGCCCGGGTGTGAAACAACGCTTTGCCTTTTAAAAGACGTTCACGGTACTCCCGAAACTCAGCCAACCCGGCCTTGTATTTTGATTCGGGTGACGGGAACCAGTAGCGGTCGGCCTTGATCATAAACCAGTTCATGGCGCTCTGGAGATTGGGATCGAATGAAGCGGTGCTGCCTGTCCGCGAAATCCGTTCGGCCAGGATAACGGCTGTCCGCCGGGTTACTTCGAGCACGCCTAGCTGGAAACTGTTGTAGTTATCAGTGAAATTCAAGATGTCATTAGGGCGCCAACCCCAGAACCGTTGGTTCAGTTCATGGTCCATCGGCTCGATGACCGCATCGATGAAGGCGATGCCCTTGGGCAATTCGACTTTTGGGGGGGCTTCATGTTCAGTCCCCAAGGCGGGTTTATAGGTCGAGTACTCCGGGGCACGCTGGTCAGCCGGTTTTTGGCTGGCTGCGGCATGACGGTCGTGCTGGGCCACACTTTTAGCAGCGGCGGCATGTTCCAGTTTGGCCAGACTTTTGTGGGCGACGTCATGTTTTTTCTCGTCGATCGGAGCGCCGTGAGCGGCCTCTGCCGCGGGTTCTGCATCCGTCTCTCGTTCAGGGTGTGCGGGGGGAGCAGCAGTATGAACGATTTCGGACCCATGCGTCGTCTTGTGCGCAGTTTGGACAGTCTCCGGTTTGTCGAAAAAGCCCATCACTTCTACAAATCCCCACAACACAACTAAAGCGACGACCACCAGCACGGCTACCCGCTTGGTTGCATAGCGCATAAATTCAGATTCGTTCATGGCCCGTTTTTCGCTATTGCTATGATCTTCCATATGCCAGCTCCAACTCAGTATGTAACTAGGCAAACCCCGGCGGGAAAGCATCATTACAGTATTATCTGGATTTTCTCAGTTTGCGGATGTCCCCAATTCGGATGGTTACATTCTTTGAATCGAAGTACTCGATAAGCGGTATCACATATTTTCGGGAAGCACCAGTCATATCCTTGAACTGCGGCGTGGTGATCTCCCCGTTTTCCTGCAGGAAATTTACCAGGCGACCCTGCAATTTTTCCACGGCACCGGCGTCGAAATAGAGGTCTTCCTTGACCTTGATAATGTCACCGCTGTCCACCAACAGAACCAGTACATCCTTGGCATCGGCCGGATCGATAGCGTAGCTCTTGCTCAGTTCCTTGAAATAGGGCGGCTGCAAGCCGCTGTCGCGGTAGGAGGCCAGGATTTTTTTGCGGACGCCGCTCTGGTCGGCCGCCAGGGATACTCTGTGGGTCGCCAGGCGAACGGTTTCCTCTTCAACCATGAGGGCTTCTTCTTTGACCATGTGATTGATGATCAGGGTAAACAGCTTTTGGCCCAGGATAGCGGGCAGTTTCGACTTGAGTTCCTCTTTGGGCATGCCGGCCTTCAACGGGTTGGCGCCGTGATAAGCTTCCAGGTGCCCAGTGGTTTCCTTGCGGATGTGTTCGAAGTTGCTGCCGTGGATGTAGATCCGGTTATCGCGGTCGATGAGCATCAATTCCTTTTTCGACAATAGGGCGGATATCACCGTCTCCAATTTCTTGTCGGCCAGGTTGGTCATGAGCTTGAGGTCGGCAAATGAGACGCCCTGGTAGCCGGTCGAGGCGGCGTGGAAAGAAATGATGGGTTCCGGTACTGTTTCCAGAATGCCGTTCAGGCCCGTGATGATCTCCTCCCGAAACCGTTTGTGTTTAACCGGCACCGGGTTCAGAATCCGGCCACCACCCACTGTACGTACGGGGGAGTAACTGCGGATAACGAAACGGTCATCCCGGACGACTGCTACCGGTTCATCCAGACGGATCTGGGCCACGGTTTTCTCTCCCGGGGCCAGTTCGTCCCGGTCCAGCAGGGCCAGGATGCCCATGACTTCGCTGGTACCGGTGTGAAAACGAATCCGGGCCCGGTTCTTGATGGGTTTTTTGTTACTGTGCAGATAGTCCAGGGAGACGTCCTGCATGTAACTCGCTTTCAGGGCGCCCGGGGTGGAGACGACCTCGCCGCGGTTGACGGCGGTCTTGTCCAGGCCCTGAAAATTGATGGCGGTGCGCATGCCGGTCTGGGCCTTTGCAACACTTTCATTATGCACCTGGACGCCGCGGACTTTGGAGGTGATCCCGGACGGATAAATTTCAATGTTTTCACCCGGGGTGATGGCTCCGGATACCAAGGTGCCGGTGATGACGGTCCCGAACCCTTTCATTGAAAATACCCGGTCCACCGGCAGGCGAAATAAACTGGACGGTTTGTGTTCGGGGATCTTGGCGCTGAGATCATCCAGGGTTTTAACAAAAGCCTCAATGCCATCCTTGGTCACCGACGACACCGGTACGATGGAGGCCTCCTCCAGAAAGGTTCCCAGCAGGAACTCACCCACATCTTCCGTCACCATTTCCAGCCACTCTTCATCAACCATGTCGGTTTTGGTCAGGGCCACGAAGCCGTGCCGGATGCCCAACAGGGTGCAGATCTCCATGTGTTCCCGGGTTTGGGGCATGACCCCCTCGTCGGCGGCGATCACCATCACCACGATGTCGATGCCGGTGGCGCCGGCCACCATATTTTTTACGAATTTTTCATGGCCGGGCACGTCCACGATGCCCAGATGCTGGCCGCTGGGCAGGTCAATGGCGGCAAATCCCAGCTCGATGGTAATACCGCGTTCCTGCTCTTCCTTGAGACGGTCGGTATTCACCCCGGTGACGGCCTTGATTAGGGAGGTCTTACCATGGTCGATGTGCCCTGCGGTGCCGAGAATTATCTGTTTCAACGATTACTCTCCAGGTTTTTTGTTCCGGTTTCGAAACCATTCTGTTACGTAGGCCATCCCCACCAGGAAAATCATCAAGCCCCCCACCGATACTGGGGTGATCTCACCAAAAAAGAAGCGGGACATGACGACCGCGATTACGAGCCCTACGACGAGACGGATCACCAGGATTTGAAATTTTGGCATGGGAAAACCTTGGATGAAGTTTTAGGTTTTACGTGTTAGGTGTTAAGATAAAAGCATATGATAACAGAGCCTTAAAACTTAAAACCTAAGACTTAAAACGGTTTGGTGAATTTATTGCGGATCGATTTTGCTGGATATTGTATTCCAGACTTGAATCGCCCGAACCTATAGAACCGCTATAGGTTCCGGATAATATATATTATCGGGGCGTTGGTCAATAGAACGGGCTTGAAAACCCGGTTTCGAAATGTGCTGGCAGTAGCGCGCGGCTATCGTCATTCCGGCGCAGGCCGGAATCCAGCATAAGTAACCGTTGGAAGCGGCACCAAATTAGTTCCGACTGTTGAATTTTTTTCACGAAAACGCTATTAAAAGGCTTGAATCCGTACAAAGAGTCTGGTAGGAGGTTGGTTTTCTTATGGTGGGTGTAGCTCAGTCGGTAGAGCACTTGGTTGTGGCCCAAGTGGTCGTGGGTTCAAGTCCCATCACTCACCCCATCGAAAATTGAGACCATTGCAGTTAACACTGCAATGGTCTTGTTGTTCTGTTAAAATAGACTCCATTATTCTGAGAGCCTTATAGAAGGTCCCGACCATGCGCCCGTAGCTCAGCTGGATAGAGCGCCGGACTTCGAATCCGTAGGCCGCAGGTTCGAATCCTGCCGGGCGTACCAAAAAAGAAAGCAGATTGTGAATCCTCGGTGATACAATCTGCTTTTTTATTTCCTCCATCAGGAATCGAGCCGAGTCAGCAGTTTGAGCGATGCGAAATCCCGCTGTTTTTAGTGGGGTTCGAAGTCTGACAAGCATACCGAATTATGCAAAGCAGGGCATGGCATTTGATAGTTATTGCCTTCTTTTTTCATATACTGAATCATGGAAAAAGTAGACAGCAAATATCAATCGTCCAACAGTTCAAAGCAGATTTTCTTTTGGGTCACAACCTCCCTCAACTGGTTATAGGCGAGGTAACCCCAAATAGGAATGAAGGCCATAGACATACAAAGCACCATTAGCATACCCCACCAGGGATAGACACTATTGAGAAAGACCAAGGCTGCCGGAATTAAGAAAATGAGTGCGATTAAATCAGTCCGAAGGGAATGATCATCGATGGATTTCAAATCCGGTTTCAACTTTGCCTTGCAGTGACTGCAGGTGAAAATGGAGTTTTTACTCAAAAGCATAACATCCTTTATAAATATATTGGGGACTTGCTCGTCGCATCGTGGGCACCTGGAGTTATGCTTGGTCCGGTAATTCGGGTCCAAGGCGACCAATGCTTCTTCCAGCTTTGATTTAGCCGATAGGTCTTTTATGGGACCAAATTTAATATTCGGGTACGATTTGAGCCGGATGAACAGATAAAAAATCCCGCGATGACCGCGCTGTTTAATATTGTAGACATCACCCAGTGAGATCATGCGGGGACGCCACAAATCGATGACCCTGCGGACATACAAGTATTTGTCGGATACTATCAGCTCTGACAGCCAATGGTTTGCCACCAGAAACCCGAAAAGACTCGAGAGAAGTAAAAAAGAAAAAAGCGTCATTCTCTGAATACCGGTGGCGTTTTCCATCATGAGCATGGGAAAAGAAAGCGCCAAAAAAGTTGAAATCAAAAGCAGTAGTATATACAAAAGGAAATTATCCTTTTTAAAATTATAAAGGACCATTTCACCGGAATCCAGAGACGCAATCAACCCATCTAGCTTATCTTCTTTGGATTTTCTGATATGTCTGGAAATTAGAAAGCTTACCGTGCCCACGAGCAGGGCGCAGAGGATAATCGTTGTAAGGATGAACTGATCTACGGAAACGTTTCGGACTATATCTCCCATAATACCGGTCGGTGGTTTATCTGCCGATTCTTTTTTGAAGCCCCCTGCCTCCAACCGTTTTTGCATGGCAATAACTTTTCTTTTACTTTCGGCGACGACTTTGTAAGTGCTGTCTATGATTAAGGCCCGATCAAAATCTTGGATCGCTTTTTCGTAGCTCCCTTTCTCAGCCCATGCCAAGCCGCGGTAGTTTAAAGCTGGCAGGAAATTCGGTTTTAGTTCCAGGGCTTTGGTGTAGTCCTGAATACCTTGATCGTATGCCTGTAGCTTAACCCAAGCGTAGCCTTTCATGGTGTAGATCTCATAGCTCTTTTTATATCTCGCAAGAGCTGAACTGAAATCGTCGATGGCCGCATGGTATTGTTTGGTATTCAGGTACAATTCGCCCCTGTGTCTAAGGGCATCATAGTGGGTATGTGTTTTTCCGTGATCGATTACTCGCGTGTAGTCTTCAATCGCAAGGTAATGCTGATTCAATCCCCTTAATGCCTTGGCTCTATATAAATAGAAATCAGTTCGCTCAGGGATGAACTTGATGGCCAGATTATAATCCAAGATAGCTTTTGCATATTGTGGTGGGTTACTTTTGATATAGGCTTTTGCTCTGAAAAAATAAGCGTAATGAATTTCAGGATCCAGTTCAAGCGCCCGACTGTAGTCGGTTATTGCTTTCGCGTAGTCAGCTTTTCTTGCAAAGTGGTAGGCTTGTCCACGTTTGTAGTAGGCTTCAGCCCAATTCGGATTGTTCTCCAGGGCCTTTGAAAAGGCGCGCGCGGCTTCTATGTACCGGCAATGGCACGGATGTTCCATGTATTGCATACCTTCAGCAAACCAATTCTTAGCAAATGCCAGGTCTGCGATCAGGAGTAATAAAACGAATGTAAATGCAACTGGATATGTTAGGCGACGGGTTCCCATTTTTGGTCTATCCAATCTGATAAGTTAATCATAACGTACTTCTTATGCCTGAATTTGAGAGTCATTCTAAGTTTGGGTGGAATAGTTGAAACCTACCATAACCATTTGATAAGTCAATAAATTCAAAGGAAATGCTGAGAATAGACCAGACGTGCCGGATACCATCTTTTGCGACTAAAGCGTGAATTGACAAAATGTTTCCTGAAGCGCGCAATTCGAACAACAAACTTCCGGATTGGTTTGGATAAAAAGTATGGCTGGTGTGTGGATTTGTGTGAGAAAAATTCCAAATTCAGCAAAAATTACATAAAATTTGATAAATTTGCGAAAATTGAAAAGACTGCAAATACGATTAGTTATTTAATTTTAGGAGGTTAGGAAGCTCGGCGATTCTTTTCTTCGAATCCGTAGGCCGCAGGTTCGAATCCTGTCGGGCGTACCAGAAAGCAGAAAAAGGATTGCGTCATCAAGGCGCAATCCTTTTCTTTTTCGGCGCCGGTCTTAACCAGATAGCGCAGGTCATCGGCGGTTCCATTTAGAAATGACATATTCGGAATAAGCCCAGGAGACCAAAAAGATATGCGGAGACGACCTGCGGGTCGTCGCACAAATGGCTTTGAAGGTCGACGAAGGCATTTGCCGAATTGAGCGTTTATGAATGAAATCGGGACAGATTACCGGGCTTCGAATCCTACCGAGTATACCATAAAATCAAAAAGGGCTGGGGCATTAGGTACGGCGTTTTTTGATTAGATGGATAATCCTCCCTTTTGTCAATATGTAGGTCATACCCCACTATTTTCCGACCCCAAAACCCAATGTATAGGTCTGACCCTTTGGTTTTTAGGGTATGATGCTAAGGGCATTCACTATCGACTACCGCTCCAAGGGTATCAACCTCCGCGGCTAAATCTGTTATCCCTTTAGCTATGCTCTGAATTTTTTGATAGTATTTCTTGAGTTTCTCATGTTTCTTTTCCATCTTTATCACTTTTTGCTTCTCATCATCATCCCAAATTCCGTCAGCACCAAATCTCTTGAGTTGAGAACCTTGCGTATTATACTTTTTAGCCGATTTTTTAGCCTTCTTTAATTGACCACCTATCTCAGCCCTGGCCGTCTTGTTTTCTTGCATCAATTCCAGTAGCTTATCATAATAATTGAATATTGCTTCATTACAATCGTCTGCGTTTACTTTTGCCGGACTAGACGTGAAAGTAAGCACAAGAGAAAAAATAATTGCTGCAATTTTCCAGCTTTTTACTTGATTCATGATGCCCTCCATTCCTTCTACAGAAGTTTAATGGGACACTAACCTTTGCCGCTATGGTGCTAAATTATTTTGAAATGAATTCAATTTTGGGTAGGTCACTAAAACTTGGCACAATGTGGGGGGGGGAGTCAATACAAATACCGGCAGGAATGCGAGGGTGGCAGTAGCACCCAAATAGCTTTACAGCCCACTTGGTGGTTCTTCAAACAGCACCATTATAGACCAATGCCCATTACTTGAAGATATGTATAGACCCTTACTGTTTATGTATAGATTTTCGTATAAATATCTAATTGATTTTGTATGTGGCTTTGAGTGTGAAAAAACAGTTCAAAATTGAAAGGTGGGTAATTCAAATAAGTTGTATGTTTACATGAGGTTGGGAAGCTCGTCTGTTCCTTTCTTCGAATCCGTAGGCCGCAGGCTTGTGCGCCTCAGGCGTATTCGAATCCTGCCGGGCGTACCAAAAAAAGAAAGCAGATTGTGAGACCTCGGTTTCACAGTCTGCTTTTTGTTTCAATCGTCGGGATTCGAGCCAAGTCGGCAGGTTGAGCGCAGCGAAATCCAGCTGCATTTTAGCGGGGTTCGAATAAGCCAAAGGCTTACAAGTCCTGCCGGGAGCGCCATCAATGTAAAAAGGACCATGTCGATAGGCACGGTCCTTTTTGGTAGCGTCAATAATCTTTCGCACTTTTGATTCGGTGGCCACTCAGTTAAGCTGCGAGTTCTTCTTTTTTTAATTCCGTTAACAAGTTCATATTCAAGTAACGACGTGTTCCCCAACGGGTT
>Ga0126326_1000049_pt1 | contig 74264 bp, 72 predicted proteins | sample InaspJWI67metaG_FD_94485 | JGI IMG/M metagenome (GOLD analysis project Ga0126326, IMG submission 94485) | Marine gutless worms symbiont microbial communities from Oahu, Hawaii - Inanidrilus sp. 1 OAHU.JWI-67 metaG | ecosystem: Host-associated > Annelida > Digestive system > Unclassified | place... | reverse complement strand
GGGTGACAACGTGACGATCACCGCCGAGCTGATCACCCCGATTGCCATGGAAAAGGAACTGCGGTTCGCGATCCGCGAAGGCGGCCGTACCGTCGGTGCCGGCGTGGTAAGTGAAATCATTGAATAGAGAGAAAGATTAAAACCATGATAATGAATACCAAAATCAGGATCAGGCTCAAGGCATACGATCATAAACTCCTTGATCAGTCTTCATCCGATATCGTGGATACCGCCAACAAGACGGGAGCCAAGGTTGTGGGGCCCATTCCGCTACCGACGCGCATCAACAAATACTGCGTCCTGCGGTCGCCGCACATCGATAAAAAGTCCCGTGAACAGTTTGAAATGAGGACCCACAAGCGGCTGCTGGATATCCTGGAACCGACTCAGCAGACCGTGGATGCCTTGATGAAGCTGGATCTTTCTCCGGGTGTAGATGTCGAGATAAAACTGTAGCATAGGGAACAGTGGACGTTATGTGCAATGGAATAATTGGAAAAAAGCTGGGAATGACGAATCTGTTTGCTGCAGATGGCCGGTTTATTCCGGTGACGGTGGTCCAGGCCGGCCCGTGCGTGGTAACCCAGGTCAAGACCGAGGAAAAAGACGGTTACAATGCGCTGCAGCTCGGCTTCGGCGAGAAAAAGGCCGACCGGATCAATAAACCGCTGCTGGGTCATCTCAAGGCCAGCGGGGGCGGTACGTTTGCCTTCCTGCGCGAAGTCGTCGTGGAAGATCCGTCTGAATACAGCCCCGGGCAGACCATTGATTTGGACATGTTCGTAGTGGGCGAAAAAGTCGATGTGACCGGCACTTCCAAAGGGCGTGGTTTTCAGGGCGTGGTCAAACGCCACGGGTTCCGGCTGGGCCGTAAAACCCACGGCAGCCACTCCTACCGGGAGCCCGGCTCGATCGGCTGCAGCGCCTGGCCGGCCAAGGTGATCAAGGGCAAAAAGATGCCGGGTCGCTACGGTAATGACCGGACCATCGTACGCAACCTGGAAATCGTCGATATTCGCCCGGAAGAAAATCTGATGATGATAAAAGGCGCGCTGCCGGGAACCCGGTCGGGGCTCGTCGCCATCAACAAGGCGCTGTTCGTCAAGTAGACATCCGACTGCTAACGATGTTTCCTGCCGGGCAGGGCCGGCAGCTAAAACGCCCCGTAAGACGGGACGGTCAATATGAACGAGGAATACTATGGCTGTTGTAGATGTAATCAATAAAAAAGCGGAAAAAGTTTCCCAGGCCGAGCTTAAGGATGAGATATACAGCGTGCCTGTGAAAACGTCCGTACTGCATGAAGTCGTAACCATGCAGCTTGCCAAAAGGCGTGCTGGAACTGCGGCTGTCAAGCACCGCTCCGATGTCAAGGGCAGCGGCAAGAAGCTGTTCCGGCAGAAGGGTACCGGCCGCGCGCGGCGCGGTGATGTCAAGTCTCCGTTGCTGAGAGGCGGCGGATCGACTTTCGGTCCGGATCCGCGCAGCTATGCGTACTCCGTACCCAAGAAAGTTCGCAAACTGGCCTTGAAAATGGCGCTCAGCTGCAAACTGCAGGATGAGAATCTAGTTGTGCTGGATTCCTTTGGCCTGGAAGAAATCAAAACCAGCGGGTTCGTGGCTGTACTGGATGCGCTGGAGATGAAAAATGCCCTGATCATCAGCGACAAGGCGGATAATACGCTGGAGCTTTCCTCGCGTAACGTACCGGGAGTAAAAGTTCTGCGGACCGAAGGCCTGAATGTCTACGACATCCTGAAATATAAAAAACTGGTCCTTTTGGAATCCTCGGTTGGGGCCATCGAAGGGAGGCTGATGACATGATTGTACATGATATCATCAGGCGGCCGCTGATTACAGAGAAAACCAGTATTCAAAAAGAAGTCGCCAACCAGGTGACCTTTGAGGTTGACCGCCAGGCCAACCGCATTGAGATTAAAAAAGCGGTTGAGAAGATTTTTAACGTTAATGTGACCGGTGTCCGCACAATGCAGGTTAAAGGCAAGACCAAGCAGAGGGGCCGGATCCTCGGAAAGCGCAGAAGCTGGAAGAAAGCAGTGGTAACGCTGGCCCCGGGCGACCGGATCGACTTTTTCGAGGGAGTATAAAAAGGAAGAGAAATGGCTGCTGTAAAGAAAGTAAAACCGACTTCACCCGGACGCCGTTTTCAGGCCTATTCCACTTACGAAGAGGTCACCAGCCGGGAACCTGAAAAGAGTCTGCTCAGACCCTTGCGGAAAAAGGGCGGGCGGAATGTGAACGGCCGGATTACCGCCCGGCATCGCGGTGGCGGACACAAGCGTCATTACCGGGTAATCGATTTCAAGCGCGATAAAATCGATATCCCGGCCAAGGTCGCGACCATTGAGTACGATCCGAACCGGAGCGCCCGGATCGCACTGTTGCATTACGTGGATGGCGAAAAGCGCTATATCCTGGCGCCCCTGAATCTTAAGGTGGGCGATACCGTATTATCGAGCGAAAATGCAGATATCAAGCCGGGCAACACCTTGCCCCTGGCAAATATCCCCTTGGGTACCCACATTCATAATATCGAACTGCGCCTGGGTAAGGGCGGCCAAATTGTTCGCAGCGCCGGTACTTACGCCCAGCTGATGGCCAAAGAAAACCGCTACGCATTGATCAAGCTGCCTTCCAGCGAAGTCCGGATGGTGCTGCTGACCTGCAAGGCAACCGTCGGGCAGCTCGGTAACGTCATTCACGAGAACATTGCCCTGGGCAAAGCCGGCCGTAAACGCTGGCTGGGCCGGCGGCCCAAAGTCCGGGGCGTGGCCATGAACCCGGTCGATCATCCCATGGGGGGTGGTGAAGGCCGCAGCTCTGGGGGACGGCACCCCTGTTCACCCTGGGGAGTTCCCACAAAAGGTTTTAAGACCCGGGACAAGCGCAAAAAGAGCAATCGTCTTATAGTTAAACGGCGTACCAAATAAGCAATAGCAGGAGTTAACATGCCACGGTCATTAAAAAAAGGCCCTTTTATAGAGCCGCAACTGATGAAAAAAGTGATGATCGCTCAGGAATCCATGAGCAATCGGGTCATCAAGACCTGGTCCCGGAGATCAACAATAGTACCGGAAATGGTCGGTATCACGCTGGCAGTACATAACGGCAGAAAATTCATCCCCGTGTTCGTTACCGAGGATATGGTCGGACATAAACTGGGCGAGTTCTCACCGACACGCACGTTTTATGGCCATGCCGGCGATAGAAAATCTAAAATGAAGTAGATCTGGAGATAAAGAATGTCTGCAACAGAGGTAAAAGCCGTCTTAAAATTTGTGCGCATATCTCCTCAGAAGGTCCGCAAGCTGGTTGATACGATCAAGGGCAAACCCGCTGAGGCCGCTATTGACATGCTCAAATTCATGCCGCAGAAAGGGGCCGCGATCGTCGAGAAAGTGCTCCGCAGCGCCGTGGCGAATGCCGAGCAGAACCATAACCTGGATGTTGACACACTGATCGTGAAAAACGTAACGGCCGACCAAGGGCCAACGCTGAAGAGATTTCGTGCAAGGGCGCGTGGTAGAGGCACTCGAATTTTAAAAAGAACCGCTCACATTACAGTCGTTCTCTCTGACGAGGCGATATAAAAAGGGGGCATCAGGTTGGGCCAGAAAGTAAATCCGATTGGGCTTAGGTTGGGTATCGTAAAAACGTGGGACTCACGTTGGTACGCCGGTAAGAAATATGCCGATTACATCCTCGAAGATCATAAGATCAGAAAATTCTTCAAGGAGAAGATGTTTCATGCCGGTATTTCTAAAATAGAAATTGAAAGATCTTCCAAGCGCGTGAGACTGCGTATCTCTACATCGCGTCCCGGCATTGTCATCGGAAAAAAAGGTGCCGAGATTGCCCAGCTCAAAAAAGAGCTCGAAAAAATGGTTTCTTCGGAAGTGATGATCGATATCCAGGAAGTTCGCAAGCCGGAAATCGATGCCCAACTGGTGGCTGAAAACATCGCTCTGCAAATTGAACGCCGGGTGGCGTTTCGCCGGGCCATGAAAAGGGGTATGCAGTCGGCCATGCGGTTTGGCGCTGAAGGTATCAAAGTCATTTGCTCCGGTCGCCTGGGCGGGGCCGAGATGGCGCGGACCGAACAGTATCGGGAAGGCCGGGTACCGCTGCACACCCTGCGGGCGGACATTGATTACGGATTCACCGAAGCCAAAACGACTTACGGTATCATCGGTGTCAAGGTTTTCATTTTTAAAGGCGAAATTTTAGGTAAGGAACCGGTCGCCGCCGGCGCTGGTAAGTAATAGGAGAAATAAGATGCTCAGCCCCAAGAAGGTTAAATTCAGAAAACAGCAAAAAGGCCGCATGCGCGGCCTCGCCTATCGCGGCAGCGATCTGAACTTTGGCGAGTTTGGCTTGCAGGCTGTTGAATGTGGAAAAATAAGCTCGAAACAGATAGAAGCGGCTCGTATTGCGATGACCCGGTATGCCAAGCGCGGTGGTAAAATGTGGATCAGGATTTTTCCTGACAAACCATTTACCAAAAAGCCCGCCGAAGTCAGAATGGGTAAAGGCAAGGGCGCTCCGGAAGGGTGGCAGGCCGTCGTGAAGCCGGGCAAGGTCATTTATGAAATGGAAGGGGTTACCCGGGAAGTGGCGAAAGAAGCACTGCGTTTGGCTTCACACAAGCTTCCGATTAAGACCCGCTTCATTGAGAGGAGCGCGCAGTAATGAAGTCAAGTGAAATTAGAGAAATGACTGGTGAAGAAATTGAGCGCAAGGTCAACGACCTGAAAGAAGAGCTTTTCAACCTCCGGTTTCAGCATGGCGCCGGCCAGCTCGAAAATCCCCAGAAGATGAAGCAGGTCAAGCGCGAGATTGCCAGGTGCCAGACCATAGCCCGCGAAGCTGAACTGTCAACTAACGAAGATACCAAATAAAGAGTGATTGTCACTATGGAAACTAGAGGAAATAAAAGACAGGTTGTCGGATCGGTTGTCAGCGACAAAATGGATAAAAGCATCGTTGTTTTAACTGAAAGACTGGTTAAACATTCGCTGTACAAAAAATACATCAAGCGGCGGGCCAAATTCACCGCTCACGACGAGAACAACGAGTGCAAGATCGGCGATAAGGTTCTGATAACCGAATCCCGGCCGTTGAGCAAAAATAAAAGATGGCGCCTTACCAGGATTATCGAAAAAGCGGTTTGATTGTAAAGGAAAGATAAAATGATTCAGGCAGAGTCCAAATTGACGGTGGCTGACAATTCAGGTGCCAAGGTTTTATACTGCATCAAGGTTCTTGGCGGCTCGAAAAGAAGATATGCCGGAGTGGGCGACATCGTCGTGGTTTCGGTAAAGGAAGCCATTCCCAACGCCAAGGTGAAAAAAGGCGATGTCATGAAAGCGGTCGTGGTGCGGACCAAGAAAGAGATCAGACGCAACGACGGATCCTATATCCGCTTTGACGATAATTCCGCAGTGTTGATTAGTCAGAACAAAGAACCTATCGGAACCCGTATATTCGGACCCGTGGCAAGAGAGTTGCGTGCTAAACGGTTTATGAAAATTATTTCACTGGCACCTGAGGTTCTATAGCCTGTTCTGGCCGATAGAGAGAGATTGCATAATGCGAACGAAAACTCATTTAAAAAAAGACGATAAAGTAAAAGTACTTGCCGGTAAGGACAAAGGCAAAATCGGCAAGGTTATGGAAGTGAACAGCAAGACGACGCGCGTGTTGGTGGAGAACATCAATATCGTCAAAAGGCACGCCCGGCCCAGCGCTCAGAACAAACAAGGCGGCATCATCGAAACCGAGGCGCCGATCCATCTGTCCAACGTGGCCTTGCTGTGCAATAAGTGTCTGGCCCCCGTCAGGGTGAAGATGCAGGTTCTGGAAGATGGTGAAAAAAAACGCGTCTGTCGTAAATGCGACGAGATCATTGAAGCATAGGGTCACGCTTGGGAGGGAAACAATGTCCACATTGAAAGAATATTATAAAACTGAAGTCGTGCCCCGGCTAAATGAGAAGTTCAAGTACGGCAACCCCATGCAGGTGCCCCGGTTGGAAAAGATCATTCTGAATATCGGTCTGGGGGAAGCGATCAACAATATCAAGATTCTTGATTCGGCGGCAGAAGAACTTAAAATGATTGCCGGTCAGAAGCCGGTCATTACCCGGGCAAAGAAATCCATTGCCGCGTTCAAGCTTAGAGAAGGCATGCCGATTGGCTGCAAAGTGACGCTGCGCCGTAAAAAAATGTACGACTTTTTCAACAAGCTCGTCAATGTGGCCCTGCCGCGGGTACGCGATTTTCGGGGTATTTCTACAAAGGCTATGGACGGGCAGGGGAACTACACCCTCGGGGTCAAAGAGCATATCATTTTCCCTGAGATCGATTACGACAAAATAGATAAGATTAAGGGCCTCAACATTACAGTGGTCACCACTGCCAAAACGGACGACGAAGGCAGGGAACTGCTGCGACTGATGGGCATGCCCTTTAGAAATTAGGCGCGCAACATCCACCCGTCCGCCTGGGACGGTGCGATGCAAATAACAAGGAGGATGGTTTGGCAAAAAAGTCGCTGAGAACAAAAGCCGCACGGACCCTCAAGTTTGCAGTTAGGGCGTACAACCGCTGTCCCATGTGCGGACGGCCCCGCGGGTATATGCGCAAATTTGGAATCTGCCGGATTTGTTTTCGAAATCTCGCTTCAGAGGGCAAGCTTCCAGGGGTTGTAAAGTCAAGCTGGTAACAGGGTAACGTATCAATTCCGGAATTTCTACTCGCTAACCAAACGAGCAGAGACGCCCGGCGTAACCAAAAGTATAACGGAGAGAACAATGGCGATGAGTGACCCAATCGCGGACATGCTGACCCGGATCAGGAATGCCAACCGGGCCAAATTCAACAGTGTTGATATTCCCGGATCGAATTCGAAGCTGGCCATGGCCCGTGTGTTGAAGGATGAAGGCTTCATCCGCAACTTTAAATTTATGAAAGATGACAAACAGGGAATCCTGAGAATCTACCTCAAATACGGGAAAGATCAGGGCAGCGTTATCCTGGGCCTGGAACGGATCAGCAAACCCAGTCGCCGCGTATACGTGAAAAGCCGGGATATCAAACCCGTCCTGAACGGGATGGGCATTGCCATCGTGTCGACCTCGCAGGGGATCATGACGGATCGGCAGGCAAGGAAAGAAAATCTTGGCGGTGAAATTCTCTGTAATGTCTGGTAGCAGGAGAGGGAACTAATGTCTCGAGTTGGTAAAAAACCGATAACGGTACCCGGAAAAACGAAAATTACCTATAAGGATCGGGTGATTACTGTTCAGGGCGAAAAGGGAACCCTAACACGGTCCATTCACCCCAATATCGACCTTGAAATTGAAAAAGATACGATTAACGTCATCATGCAGAAAGAGACTCAGGAAAACCGGGCCCTGCAAGGATTGACGCGCAGCCTGGTGGCCAACATGGTGACCGGGGTCGAAAAAGGGTTTGAAAGGATTCTGGAGATCAATGGCATTGGCTACCGTGCTTCCTTGAGCGGAAATACCCTCGTTTTGAATCTCGGGTTTTCGCATCCAGTGAATTTCGAACTGCCGGATGGGATTGCCGCCAAGGTCGACAAGAACAATACGGTTACCCTTTCGGGCATCAATAAAGAACTGCTCGGACAGACGGCCGCGTCCATTCGCAGCCTGAGACCGCCCGAGCCCTATAAGGGCAAGGGTATCAAATATGCCGAAGAGTATATCCAGCGGAAAGCCGGTAAAACCGGGACAAAATAAATCATGCGCCGATTTTTAATCGGCGGTCAGACTGAACTGAATATTGAGGAAAAAAGATGGGCTCGGTAGATATAAAACGACAGGCTCGTATCAAAAGAAAAAAGAGAATCCGGAAGAATATGACCGGTACCCCGGAGCGGCCCCGGCTGAGCGTGTTTCGAAGCGCACGGCACGTTTACGCCCAGATCGTCGACGACACCCGCGGCGCGACTGTCGTGGCGGCCTCGAGTGTCGAAAAGACCGTGAAAAGCCAGCCGCGTTTCGAAAACAAAATCGCCCAGGCGATGCATATCGGCCAGCTGATTGCGGAGCGTGCCGCTGAAAAAGGCATCAAGAAGGTTGTCTTTGACCGTAACGGGTTCTTGTACCACGGTCGCATTAAAGCCATCTCCGACGGGGCCCGCAAAGCCGGCCTGGATTTTTAGTGATTTACTTAGAGCGAAGGAGGCAGTCCCTTGTTCAACAGAGATAAAGATACGGATGAAAACCAATTAATCGATAAGGTGGTTCACATCAACCGGGTTGCGAAGGTTGTCAAAGGCGGTCGGCGTTTCAGTTTCAGCGCGATTGTGGTTGTCGGCGACGGTGAGGGCAATATCGGTTACGGTCTCGGCAAGGCCGGTGAAGTCCCCGAAGCCATCCGCAAAGGGGTCGAGAAGGCCAAGAAGAACATGGTTAGCGTGCCCCTGACCGGCGGCACCATTCCTTATGAGATCATTGGGCGCTACGGCGCGGGCCGCGTGTTGCTGAAACCGGCCTCGGAGGGTACCGGCGTCATTGCCGGTGGTGCGGTGCGGGCAGTACTCGAAGCCGCCGGCGTCCAGAATATTCTTACTAAATGCATGGGGTCCCATAACCCGCACAATGTCGTTAAAGCTACCATAGCTGGACTGTCCCAGCTGCAGAGTCGTGAACAGGTGGCGGCCCGGCGCGGAATCAGAGTGGAAGACCTTTAGTTCAGGAGGCACTGAAAGATGGCAGCGAAATTAAAGATTACTCTGGTTAGGAGCATGATCGGGCGACCGGAAAAACAGCGTAAGGTGCTACGCGGCATGGGGCTGACTAAACTCAATAAAACCGTTGAACTCGAAGATACACCCTCGATCAGGGGCATGGTGAATCATGTTTCCCACCTGGTGGAAACTGAGGAGATAAAATAAATGAAGTTATGCGACTTATCACCAGCAAAAGGATCCCGCAAAAATAGAAAGCGTGTGGGCCGCGGCGTCGGCTCCGGGCAGGGGCGATCTGCCGGTCGGGGTGACAAAGGGCAGAACAGCCGTTCCGGCGGTGGTGTCCGGGCCGGGTATGAAGGTGGTCAGATGCCTATCCATCGGCGGCTGCCCAAGCGTGGGTTTACCAATATTTTCAGGAAAGAATTTGCCGTCATCAATGTTAGGGACCTGGAACGCTTCGAAAGCGGCAGTGTCGTGGATGAAAAAGAATTGATTCGCTGCGGCCTGGTCAAGGGGCCCCGGGATGGTATCAAACTACTGGCGCAGGGTGAGATTACCAAGGGTCTCACCGTTAAGGTTAACCGGGTCAGCAAAAGCGCCAAAGAAAAAGTGGAAGCCGCCAGCGGAAGTGTAGAGGTAATCTAATATGATCGGAGGCGGGCTCCAGAATATATTCAAGATACCGGAACTTAAAAAGCGTATTCTTTTAACTCTGGGACTGCTGATTGTTTACCGGATTGGCGTCCAGGTGCCAACCCCGGGCATTGATGCCGTTGCCCTGGCATCGTTCTTTGCAAAAGCCAAAGAGGGCTTGCTCGGGCTTTTTAACCTGTTTTCGGGTGGTGCCCTGGAAAGGTTGTCTGTATTTGCGCTGGGCATTATGCCCTATATCAGCGCCTCGATTATACTGCAACTGCTGACGGTGACCATACCGCACCTGGAGCGGTTGTCCAAAGAAGGTGAAGCGGGACGGAAGAAGATCACCCAGTATACCCGTTATGGCACCGTTATCCTGAGTATCATTCAGGGGTTCGGCATTGCGGTCGGCCTGGAAAGCATGACCTCACCAGGTGGGGCCCCCATTGTTATCAACCCCGGTTGGGGATTCAGGTTGATGACTGTTATTACCCTGACGGCCGGAACCGCATTCATCATGTGGCTGGGTGAGCAGATTACCGAGCGCGGCATTGGAAATGGGATCTCTTTGATTATTTTCGCGGGTATTGTCTGCCGGCTGCCGGCTGCCATCGCGAACACGTTTCGACTCTTGTCCACAGGTGAGATGCAGATTTTTATCGCCGTCCTGCTACTGGTTTTCATGGTCGGGGTGGTCGGCTTCATCATTTTCGTGGAGCAGGGGCAAAGACGAATACCCGTGCAATATGCCAAACGGGTGGTGGGCCGCAAAATGTACGGTGGGCAAAGCACCCACTTACCATTGAAGATCAATACCTCCGGTGTCATTCCGCCGATTTTCGCATCTTCGATTATGATGTTTCCGGCGACGATTGCCAGTTTCATCACCATACCCTGGATGCAGGATATCGTAGCCGCCCTGCGGCCCGGCAACGTGGTATACGAACTCCTGTTCGTGGCCATGATTTTCTTCTTCTGCTATTTTTATACGGCCGTCACCTTCAATCCAGTGGATGTGGCGGACAATATGAAGAAGCAAGGCGGTTACATACCGGGAATCCGGCCGGGTAAAAGAACGGCCGACTATATCGATCGGGTGCTCACCAGAATAACCCTGGGCGGGGCGATCTACGTATCGGCCGTCTGTGTGCTGCCCTCGATTTTGATAACCCAGTTTAATGTGCCCTTTTATTTTGGGGGAACGGCACTGCTGATCGTTGTCGGGGTCGCTATCGACACCGTTTCCCAGATCGAATCGCATATGCTGTCACGCCACTATGAAGGCTTTTTGAAAAAAGGCGGTGGCAAGATGAAGGGGCGCATGTAAATAGGGCTGACCGTCGATACAACAGAACAGGCTGACAGATTAAGGAGCAAGGATTAAAAAATGGCTAAAGAAGAGGCGATTAAGGTAGAGGGCACCGTACTGGAGACGCTTCCCAATGCGATGTTTAAAGTCGAACTGGAGAACAAGCACCAGGTACTGGCCCATATTTCGGGAAAAATGAGGATGCACTTCATCAAGATTTTACCCGGCGATACGGTGACGGTCGAATTGTCGCCATATGATTTGACCAGGGGTAGAATTACCTACAGAGCAAAATAAGCGCCTTTATACCAAATTGGCCATGTGGGGCCGGATCCCCAGGGAGCAGAGAAAATGAAAGTCAGAGCTTCAGTCAAGAAAATGTGCAGTAAATGTAAAGTGGTCCGCAGACGCGGTGTTGTACGGGTAATCTGCGAGAATAAAAGACACAAACAGAGACAAGGATAACAGGAGGACAGGTTGTGGCAAGAATCGCAGGCGTAGATCTACCGAAACGTAAGCGGGTTGAGATAGGGCTGACCTATATATATGGTATCGGACGCACCACATCGCAACGGATACTCGGGAAACTCAAAATTGACCCGGATACCAAGACCGATGATCTGTCGGAAGCCGAAGTCAACAGCATCCGCAAAATAATTGACAGCGAACTCAAGGTGGAAGGTGAACTCCGCACCCAGGTTTCCATGAACATCAAGCGGTTGATGGATCTTGGCTGTTACCGTGGCCTTCGTCACCGTCGCTCACTTCCAGTCCGGGGACAGCGCACCAGTACCAACGCCAGGACCCGCAAGGGCCCGAAAAGAGCTGCAGTTAAGAAAAAAGGCGGCGCAACCAAGAAGTAAACCAGTAAACGAGGCGTATCCATGGCTAAGAAAAAGATTCGGACCAGAAGAAAAGAGAAAAAGAACATATCCAACGGCGTTGTTCACATACAATCAACGTTTAACAATACCATTGTAACCATTGCAGACGCTGCCGGGAACGTCGTGGCCTGGTCCAGCGCCGGTGTTCAGGGTTTTAAAGGGTCCCGCAAGAGTACTCCCTTTGCTGCCCAACTGGCTGCCGAAGATGCCGCCAAGAAAGCGATGGAGCATGGCATGCGGACGGTTGAGGTCTATGTAAAAGGTCCCGGCTCCGGCCGTGAATCAGCATTGCGTTCGCTCCAGGCGGCCGGCTTCAACGTGACCCTAATTAAAGATGTCACGCCGATACCGCATAACGGCTGCCGTCCACCGAAAAGACGCCGGGTATAATATTTTCATTGAATCGTTTCTTTTTAAGTCGCTTTTAAACACCAGCAAAACTGGTTAAATCGCCAGAGGAGGAAATCTTGGCACGTTACACAGGGTCTGTCTGCCGAATTTGCAGGCGCGAGAACTTGAAATTGTTCCTTAAGGGAGATCGTTGCTATTCCGATAAATGCGCTTTCGACCGTCGTAGCTACGCACCCGGAGAACACGGGCAGCGCCGCGGTCGTAAAGTTTCTGACTATGGTATTCAGCTCCGGGAAAAACAAAAAGTCAAACGGATGTACGGACTTTCCGAGAAACAGTTCCGACTGTTTTTTAAAAGAGCAGATAAACAAAAAGGCATCACCGGCACCAACCTGCTGGTAATGCTCGAGCGCAGACTCGACAATACCGTCTACAGAATGGGCTTTGTCAACTCCAGAACCCAGGGGCGCCATTTTGTAAAGCACAATCACTTTCTGGTGAATGGGAAAAAGGTCAACATACCGTCTTATTTAACCAAAGCGGGCGATGTGATCGAGGTCCGTGAAAAAAGCCGGAAAGTAAAGGCGATTGAAGATGCTATGGATGCCGTTGTCCGCAGAGGCCTACCTCAGTGGCTTGAACTGGATAAGGATAATTTTAAAGCCAGCATAAGATCGTTACCTGTTCGGGAAGATATCACAATGCCCATTGAAGAGCAGCTCATCGTTGAGCTGTACTCGAAATAACATGGCAGCGCGGCAGTCCGCCGAACGGGCTATTACCAGTTCGATCCGTAAATTAAACATCTTGGAGATATTCAATGGCAATTAAAGAACTGATGTACATGAACTGGCAGGAGATGATTAAGCCGGAAAAGGTTCAGGTCACCAGTACGCCTTCCTATGGAAAATTCGTTTGCGAGCCCCTGGAAAGAGGATACGGGATCACGATCGGAAATTCCCTGCGGCGTATCATCCTTTCGTCTCTATACGGTGCCGCCATTGTGTCCGTAAAGTTCGATGAGGTGATGCATGAATTCAGTACGATATCCGGTGTACTGGAGGATGTGTCCGAAATTATACTGAATTTAAAAGAAATACGTTTCAGAGTACCCGATTCCGACCCCCGCAAAATCACAATTGATGCTTCCGGCGAGAAAGTGGTAACAGCGGCCGATATCGTCAGTGAAGACGGTCAGTGTGATGTATTGACACCGGAAAAACACATTGCTACCTTGACCGCGAAGAATGCCGCCCTCAAGATGGAAATGGTGGTAAACGTTGGTAAGGGTTATGCACTGGCTGAAGAGAACAAGGATGAAGAAGCCGTCCTGGGAACCATTCCCATCGACGCGATCTTTTCCCCTATAAAACGCGTTGTGTATATTGTGGGGAACGCCCGCGTCGGTCAGCGGACGGATTACGATAAACTTACATTAGAGGTTTGGACGGATGGGAGTGTTTCTCCGGAAGACGCGGTTGCCTACGCCAGCAAAATCCTGAAAGAGCAGATTTCCATTCTGATCAATTTTGACGAATCGCTCGAACCAGAACCGGAAAAGAAAACAGACGGGCCGGACAAGCCACAGTTCAATGAAAATCTCTATCGTAGCATCGAGGAATTGGAACTGTCTGTCCGCAGTGCCAACTGTCTTAAAAACGCTGAAATTCACAAGATATATCAACTGGTTGCAAAAACCGAAGCGGAAATGCTTAGAACCAAGAACTTCGGGAGAAAATCTCTAAACGAAATCAAGGAAGTTTTGAGCGAGATGGGACTTACTCTGGGCATGAAGCTTGAAGGCTTTGTTCCACCTGAGGAAGACTCAGAAGAAGGGGAGTAGTCGATCCATGAGACATCGTAAAGCAACATCCAAATTCAACAGGAGCAGCAGTCACAGAAAGGCCATGTTCAGAAACATGGTGACTTCGCTGCTTAAATACGAACGAATTAAAACCACCGACCAGAAAGCCAAGGAACTCAGAAGCTGGGCCGATCACATCATCACCCTGGCCAAGCGCGGTGATCTGCATGCTCGTCGCCAGGCTCTGGCGATCGTTCGGGAAAAAGCAGTGGTCCATAAGATTTTTGAAGAGGCCCCGAAACGCTTTGCTATGGTCTCCGGCGGCTACACGCGCGTGATCAAGTTAGGGCGTCGGCAGGGAGATGCCGCTATGATGTCCCTGATCGAACTGGTTACCCCCGAGGTTAAAAAACCCAAGAAAAAGAAAGCCGCCAAGAAAAAGGCTGCGGCCAAGCGTGCTCCGAAAAAGAAAGTTGCCACCGCAAGCAAACCGGCTGAGGATGCGGAGGCTGAAACAGCGTCTGATGAAGCCGCCGCCGAGGATGTCAAGACATCTGAGCCGGACACCTCCGCTGCAGACACTACCGACAGTGCAGAAAGGCAAGCTGCTGCAGACGAAGCGCAAGAGGGTTCCGAAGAGGTAGCTGAAAATGCCAAAACTCCTGCAGATACCAAACCGAAGGAAGCCGATAAATAAAGAATTGATCCAGGTGATCGAAAAAAAAGGGCTTTGCCGTAAATGGCAGAGCCCTTTTTCTATTGTGCATTTGAAGATTAAAGAGGGAGGCGAATAGATTTTGCGAATATGATAGCGCCATTTTCAAGGAAACCAACACATTGATTTCGGCCGGCGGAGTGTTCAGGGGGAGATAGATACTTACAAGTGGAGAGGGGGCCGGAAGACATGTGCGCTCTGGTTGTTCAGCATACTGAATTATTTCAGATTTGAAGCCTTTGATCCCATTTTTCTCTTGACAAAAACGTGTAGCTGTAGTGTAGCTATTTAAACAGTCTTTGGCAAATGAATAATGTTTAGAGAATTATCATTGTACAGAATGTGAGCCAATCAAAAGGAGGTGCGGATGAAGTTCAGAAGGGCAACAATACTATTGGTAGTTTGTTTGGTCGGTCTTGGTCTCGTCGTCGCGCCGGCAGCTCTGGCCAAGAAGAAACCATCGCTGGACAAGTGGAAAGCCGCTTTTAACCCAAAGACAGCCAAGTACAAATGCATCGTTTCCAACGTATCCCACCCGGTACTCAAAGGCGTCTATACCGGTTTCGCCATTCGGGACGAACTGTGGAAACGCAGCGGTGGGAAAATCTACATCGACTACAAGCCGTTATCAATGCTTGGCGGTGAAGTTGAGGTTATGAATCAGCTTCAGATGGGCGCCATCCAGGGCATGGGGGTTAGCTCTGTGGCGGCCACCAACCTGGGACCACGCTTCGGTCTTGTCAACCTGCCGTTCCTGGTCGATTCCTTCGAAAAACTCGACAAATTCGTGGCAAGCGGCAAGCTGTTCGAGCACTACATGCAGGCCATGGAACACCAGGGCATTATCGGTATCGACATCACCGGTTATGGCAACTACGGTTGGGCTTCTACATCACCGGTCAAGACGATCAAGGATGCCCAGAAACTCAAATTCCGTACGGCTGAAGCAGCCGTTAATCAGCTCACTTACAAGCAGTGGGGTGTCAACCCGGTGGCCATGCCGTGGCCGGATGTACCGGTAGCCCTGAAACAGGGGGTAATCGACGGTCTCGATCATACTCCGATGGTCTGCAACATCACCAGGAAGTTCGAAGTTGCCAAGTATTACACCTATCTGGATTATGCCCAGGGGCTTTTCATCTGGATTTTCAACAAAGGCTGGTTCAACAAACTGCCCAAGGATCTCCAGGATACGTTTAAAGCCGTGGTTCATGACGTTTGCGCAGATATTCGCAAGCAAACCGAGCAGCAGGAATATACCCAGATTGCCAAAGCCTCTAAAAACGGCATCATGTTTTTCAAATTGTCCGACAAAGACATGGCCTGGCTGAAGAAAAAAGGTAACCTGGCCCACGAAAAATACGCTGCGGAAATCAATAAGAATTATCCGTCCGACAAGTATAAACCTGCCAACTTCCTCAAGGAAGTGCAGGATTACATGGGTTACAAACCTTAATCTGTATCGTTGCAATTTGGCTGTGACGTGCGTGCAACTGTTCAAATGCGTGATGTTATAAATGGGTTCACAACGAAATCGCGCAACTGTTTCAAAGGGATCTGCAGGCACATGGTCGGACACGTACCGCAAGGATGATACACATACGACGAAAGGGGGATACCTAGTATCCCCCTTTTTGACATTTTAATCCCCAGGATGGAAGGGCACTCGGATGTTTGGAAAGGTATTAGGGGTTCTCGACAGAATCCTCACTTTTTTTGAAGAATGGACACTGTTCACTACGGTAATGGTTGCCTTGATCGCAATGTTTTTCAATGTTGTCCTGCGCTATGGCTTCAACTATTCACTGGCCTGGTCGGAAGAACTGGTACGCCATGTCATTAGTTATACCACGATGATAGGGTGCGCTGCCGCTGTCAAGGCCCGGAGCATGATCAAAATTGATGCCTCGGTTCAACTTGTACCGGCTCTCAAAACCCCTCTGACCTTCTTCAGCAACATTGTAACGCTTATCTTTTCAGTGTTGATGATTTATTACGGATGGAAGATGGCCGCCCTGCAGGTGATGACCAACCAGAAGACCATCATCATGCAGATCCCCTATGTGTACATTTTTGCGATTCTGCCGTTGATGGGAAGCATGATGTTGATACGGGTCATCCAGGTCTTTTACGAAGATATTACCGAAATTATAGCTAAAAAAGGCAACCAGTAGCCTGCCGGGTTCTCACGTCACAAGGAGTTAACGTTCATGGAAAACAGTCATATCATCATCCTGTTGATTCTGCTCGGATGCATGGCAACCTATATACCCGTGTTTATGTGCCTCTTCTTTACCGCGGTCCTGGGTTTCCTTTTCTTTACTGATCTACCAATTTTATTGCTTGCCCAGACCTTGCTCAGGAGCATGGACAACTTTGCCCTCGTAGTGGTCCTGTTTTTTATCCTGTGTGGCAACATCATGACGGCCGGTTCAATTGTTGAAAAACTGATTAAATTCGCCAATGCCCTGGTCAGTTGGCTGCCGGGTGGTTTGGGGATGGCGGGTGTTCTGGCCTGCGGATTGTTCGGCGCAATCTCAGGTTCTACGGTCGCTACAGTAGTGGCCCTGGGCGGCTTCATGATTCCGGCTCTGCTGGACAATGGTTATCCCGAAAAGTATACCCTCGGATTGATGACCACCTCGCCCAACCTGGGTGTTATTATACCTCCCAGTATCGGTATGATCCTTTATTCAATGATCTCCAACGTCTCCCTCGAAGGTTTGTTCTTGACCGGGTTTGTACCCGGCATCCTGATTATGTTTGGCGTCTGCGTCTACACCTATATCTACTTTCGGAAAAAAGCGGAAATTGTCAGAATGCCAGTGCCTACTTTTAAGGAAGTTTTTGGCATATTCAAAGAAGGGTTCTGGTCGCTGATGCTGCCGCTGATTATCTTTGGTGGTATTTTTTCAGGGGCTTTCACGGCCAATGAGGCTGCGGTTGTGGCTTGTGTTTATGCCTTCTTTGTTGAATTGGTGATTCACAGGTCCATCAAATTCAGCGAGGTAAAGAAGATAACGGTCAGTTCGGCCGTTACTTCGGCTACCCTGCTGATCATTGTGGCCGGCGCCAGTTGCTTCGGGCGTCTGTTGACCCTCGAAGATATACCGGGAACCATCACGGAAGCGGTCTTGTCGGCTATCAGCAGCCCAGTGGTATTCCTGATCGCCATGAATGTCCTGTTACTGGTTGTCGGCATGTTCATGGACATCATCTCGGCCACCATGATTTTGGGCCCCGTCTTCCTGCCAATGCTGGATGCGTTTAATGTAGACTGGATGCATTTCGGGTTGATCATGACGGTGAACTTGGCTATCGGATACTGTACGCCGCCCATGGGCGTCAGCCTGTATATTACCGGGGCCATCGCCAAGCGCGACCTTATCTATGTGTCCAAAGCGGTATTGCCGTTTATTGTGATCCAGCTGTGCGTGCTACTGCTGTTGACCTTTCTGCCTGATGTTGTGTTGTGGCTGCCCAAAGTCATGGGATTTATAAAATAGCGGTTTCTACCGACTCTCCAATTGATTCGATCTGCGAACGCGTTTCCCGCAGGAAGCTGCGGGGAGCATTCAATCGTTCGCGGAAAGCAGGATGGTGCCGGTTTCTGGAAACGGTTAAGCCGGCCATGCATTCCCGAGAAGGCGCAAACCTTTAAGCTGCGTGCGCCCGGACGAAAAAGGGACCGGCGGACCATGGTGCGCAGGGGTTAATGGTTATAGCAGGAGCATCTGCTCCTGAATCGGCGGAAAGGAAGTGAACGATGTCAATGAACAGGTATCCCAAAGAAATAGTTCTAAAGGATGGCAGCGAGGTCATCTTAAAGCCACTGAGCCACGAGGATCAGAAAGCACTGCTCGCTTTTTTCGAGGATCTTCCCGCAGAAAACAAGTGGTATCTCAAAGAAGATCCCACCGATCCGGCAACCATCCGCAAATGGGCGGATAACCAGGAAATTGGGAAGACCTTCTGTGTGTTGGCCTGGCATGACGATAAAGTCGTGGCCCATGCTAGCCTCCTGCGACGTCTGCGGGGCGGACGTAAACATGTAGGGCGGCTACGGCTCATGGTCGCCCGCGATTATCGCAAGAAACAGCTCGGGACCTGGTTGATATTCGATATGATTCGCCGGGCCATGGAGCTGGGACTGGAAAAGCTCAGGACGGATTTCATCATCGGTGTCGAGGACATGGCCATCAATGCCACCCGCAAACTGGATTTTGTTTCGGAAGGGGTATTGAGAGACTACTTTCGCGATGATGACGGCAACTACTATGACTATCAGATTATGGTAAAGCAGCTGCACTCGGAGTGGAGCGATTTTTAAAAACTATTGCCAAAACATCTTTTGGCCCAGGCTTCATCCTTCACTTAAGCTACGGCCGATAGACTACGTTGGGCACTCAAATTAAATCCTCGAAAACCTTATTGCATTCATCACGATGGGCATTGGCTTCGCTGGCACCTCCGGTTTAATTTTCGCGGCCGCCGCATCTTGAACCAGAATATATCATTGAAACTGCTTCGAACATTGCCCAAACTGGATGTTGTGAATATGCATCTATCCCCAGGGTCTGATGACACGTTTCAAACCCCAAAAAGACAAAGTTCAAACCGACCAGGGAACCATCACCGTTGCCTCGTTCTACACGCCTGAGGATATTGCCGTGCTCGGGTTCAAACGCTCATTTCAATTGCACCCGCATTTCAGCCCGATCATATCTTCAAAAGATAGTCTCATAAGAATCGCGGCCGAACCGGATGCCAACATAACCCTGGCCACAACTCCGACCGGGGACATCGTAGGATTTGGTATTTTACAGTACCCGGATCCGGATGAGCGCTGGGTGCGGGTTGGCGAGCGGGTGATGATGGAACTCTCCGTGGTCGAGGTTAGCCGAGCATGGCGTAGCGGTGGGCTGGCCAAAAAAATTCTGGAGTTGGCCTTGGACCACCCCATGAAAGAAGATAAAATACTTTACATGGTGGGCTATTCCTGGACCTGGGACATTGAAGGCAGCAATCTGCCGATTATGGCCTATCGCGATATGATGATCGGCCTGTTTGCCGGGTTCGGATTTTCGTTGCGCCAGACCAACGAGCCCAATATCATGATGCGTCCGGAAAACATGTTCATGGTGAAAATCGGGGCCAATGTTTCCGAGGCCGTCGTGCGGCGTTTGAAACAGGTGCAGTTCAATCTGGATTGATCCATAACTGCCCTCGGGAAGATAGTGCTTGCCAATATATTGGACAAGCTGCCGTTTACATATTAGTTTATAGCCAGTCCGTGAGAACCAGGCGCACTGAGTTCTATATACCCGTTGCGGCGGGGCGCTTCGGCGGCAAAGCCCGCAACCTTGACAAACCAACCCAGTGTGCATACAGACGAAAATAGGCGGGGGACAGCTAGCGGCAGCGTTGCATATAAGATGGTCGTATCAATAATCCGGCTAAGGGAGGAAACATGAAACTAAAACAAATTTCAATCTTGATCGAAAACTCGCCCGGTCGGCTTTATGAAGTCACCCGGGCCCTGGGGGATGCCGGCATCAACCTGCGGGCTCTGAACCTCGTGGACACCGGCGATTTTGGTAAACTGCGTTTGCTGGTGTCGGACATTGCCACGACCCGCCGGATCGTTATGCAGCATCATTGGCCGGCCCTGGTGGATGAAGTGGTCGCCGTAGAGATTGAAGACAAACCCGGATACCTGGCCAACTTGCTGGAACCATTGAAGGACAACGGTATCAATGTCGTGCACATGTATGCCTATGTCGGGTTTTCATCCGGCAAAGCTGTCATGATTTTTCGTTTCAACGATATCGACAAGGCCATCGGCATTATTGAAGACAACGGTTACAAGATCCTGGACGCCCAGGCTTTCGACATCTTGAGTCAGACTTGAACATCGACCCGGCACAGGGCAATCGGGTTCAGGGCACCGGTGAGAGCCGCGACCTTGATGTCGCGCTGTGTTAGGCGAAACGTCACTGTACCGAGACTAAGCCAGCGAACAAAGGATGGCAATCGTCCGGTGCAATCTGAAACCAATAATGAGAACGTATGGGAAAAAACCCCGGCAATAGACCCGCAATGATGGCTGAGTGCCAGATCGATGCAGCTGCGCCCGAAACCACCGCTGCGGACTGCATGATTCCGTTGGAACGTTATCGGGTATTCATCGAGGATATCGGGGATGGGTTTTATGAAACCAACATCAAGGGCGATTTCATCTTTTTCAATGACGCCCTCTGCCGGATTTTCGGGTATCCACCCGAGGAGATCCAGGGTCGCAACTACGCGGAGTTTATGGATCCGGACCATACGGCAGCGGCCTTCGCGGACTTTAACGCAATATTCAAAACCGGTATTCAGAGTGCGGACATTGTTTGGCAGATTCGCCGTAAAGATGGCGAGACGCGCATCCTGGAAATTTCAGCCAGCCTGATCAAAAATGCGGCCGGCCGCAGGACCGGGTTCCGGGGTGTTGCCCGGGATGTAACCGACAAATACCGCGCCCAGCAGGAACTTGAAAAATCCCGGGAACGCGCCGAAGAGCAGTACCGGGCCAGTCGGCGGGCGGAATTGAAATACCGAAACTTTTTGAATTTTCTGCCGGTGCCGGTATTCGTTTTCAATATGGATAGCACGGTTTCCTATCTGAACCCCGCCTTCGAAAAGGTTTTCGGCTGGAGCCTGGCCGAATTGAAAGGTAAACGCATACCCTTTGTGCCGGATGATCTTAGGGCGGAAACCCGGCGCGGCGTCAAAAAATTCTTCCAGGAAAAAAAACTAGAGAATTTTGAAACCCGTCGCTTGACCAAAGACGGTAGACTGCTGGATATCATCCTGGACGGGGCCTTGTTCTATGATGAAGACGGCAATCCCGCCGGTCAGGTGATCATGCTCCGGGATATTACCCGCGAAAGGCGGCTGGACCGCAGCAACCAAACCTTGTTACGCATTTCCAAAGCCCTGCATAAACTGAGAACGCTGGATGATCGACTGAAATACATTACCAGGGAAATCAAGCAACTGGTAAGCGCAGCCGGGGCTTCTGTTATCCTGCTGGATGAGGAGAAGCAGGAGTTTTTCTTCCGGGTAACCGCCTACGATGACCAGGCGACCGGTAAAAGAATGCGTGAAATCCGGTTCCCGGCGTCAAAGGGCGTTGCCGGTGCGGTCTATAAATCCGGTGAGCCATTGATCGTACCGGATACCTCGGAAAGTGAATTTTTCTTCAAAACGGTGGATGACGAAGCGGATTTCGAAACGAAAAACATGCTGGATGTACCCCTCTGGCAGGAGGATCGTATGATCGGGGTCCTCTGCGCGGTTAATAAAAAACATGGCACCTTTGACCAGACCGACGTCGAAATGCTGACCACGATCGCCGGCATGGTGGCCATGCCGATCGAGAATGCCCGTATCAACGACGAACTCAAACGTTCCTATGACGAGGTTACAACCTTTAACCGGGCCAAGGAGCGCGTTATCCACCACCTCTCTCACGAACTAAAGACTCCGGTTTCTGTTCTGGCCGCTGCATTCGAGCTTATCCGCAAACGGAGCCTGCAATCGGAGAGCGGCGCCGGGATCATCCGTATACTCGACCGGGCGCAGCGCAACCTGGGCCGGATACTGGACATGCAGTACCAGACGGAAGATATCATCAAACAGCGGGATTATACCGCCCACCAGATGCTGTCCACCCTTTTGGATGCGTGCGAGGATGAGCTGTCGGTCTTATTGCTGGAAGCCCATGACGAAGGCCGCACCCTTGAATCTGTGCGGCGCAAAGTGGATGAGTTGTTCGGCCCGCGCAAAGCAACCGCGGAGCAGATTGTTCTGGGCGGCTTCGTGTCCGGTACCCTGGCTAATTTGAAGCCGCATTGCGCCCACCGCACGCTTGATATAAACACCAATCTTCAATCAGACGCCACCATCTTGATCCCGCCGGATGTATTACAAAAGATTGTGACCGGCCTGGTGCGCAATGCCATTGAATACACCCCGGATGGTGGGCAGATCGAGGTGACGGTCAGAGATGGTCAAACCGGGGTACTGCTCGAAGTGCGGGACACCGGGACGGGGATTACAGCAGATAATCAGCGGCTTTTGTTTGAGAACTATTTTACCCCACCGGAAACAATGCATTATTCATCTAAAAAGCCGTTTGATTTCAACGCGGGCGGCAAAGGTTTTGATCTGCTCAGAATGAAGATATTCTCGGAACGGTATGGTTTCGATCTATCTTTGACGTCCCAACGGTGCCGGCATCTAGCAGAACCCGACAACCTCTGTCCCGGTAACATAAAAGGCTGTGTCCAGTGCCGCCCGGATTCCGGCTGCCGTGAGTCGGGTGGTACGACGGTGCGGGTACTTTTTTCACGGTATGCGGAGTATTAACCGAGGCTAACTTTACAATCTTTGGCCCAATCTCGGGGCTGGGCGCTTGGTTCCAGTCCTCGAAATACCTGAGTATTCTTCCGGGTGGAACCACGCGGCGGTCTTGATTTTGTCGAAGACCCCGCTGTTTTCAGCGGAGAGTCAAAATCTAATTGTTGAGATAACCTCGTGATAAGCTAGGAAACAAAGGATATGGTATGACTAAGGATGCCTTTAAACCCGATATCGACGATGCTGTCTGCACTATCCCCGATGACTTCTTCAAAGAGGTAGACATCGCGTTTCTCATTCACGAATTGAAAGACCCCATTGCCGTTATTGAAACCGGTGTGCGGTCGTTGCTGGAGAAACAGTCAAAATTCGGACAGCTCTCCGCCCGCCAGGAACGGACCTTGAATCGGGCTCTGCGCAATTGTGCCAAGGCCCGGGGCATGCTGCACAGTCTTTTGGAAGTCGGCCGTTCGGAAAGCAAACAACTGCTGGCCTGTCGGTTTAGGCCAGCAGGTATCATTCCGGAAGTTCTGGTGGAGGCTTTGGAAGCCATGTCCGGTAAATACTCTGAGGCCCTTTCCGGGTTAAACCGAACCACCGACATCTTGCAATATCTGGATTCCGAAGGTTTTAATCTAACCACGGCCAGCCGGGCTCGTGAAGCCGAGGCATTCCAAGATGAACTTAAATTCAGGCAGATTGCCGGGAACCTGATCAAAAACGCAATTCACCACCGGAAAGAAAAGGTACATATCCGCTTCGATGTCGATAGCGATTGGCTGTGTCTGGAAGTAGCGGACGACGGTCCTGGCATTGCGCCTGAACACCACGGTGTTGTGTTTCAACGCTATACCCAGATTCGTGATAGCGAAAAAGTTTCCCGACGAGGGCATGGACTCGGGTTGGCTGGAGCGTACGTTATCGCCCGGCACCTCGGAGGTGATATTAAAATTAACAGCGAGCGGGGCAAAGGGGCCGCCTTCAGGTTGTATTTGCCCATGAACCTGGACTGTGTCCAAATTTAAAAAGCGAATCTCAAATGAAAACACTGATACCTTTAACCCCATTGAAGAGAGGTTTAAGATGACAGAATCGAGTTCCATTCTTGGCGGTAAACGTATTCTGGCCGTGGATGACGAAATTGACATTCTCGAAACCATTGAGGATATTCTCGACAGCGCTGCTGTCGATACGGCCGGGGATTATGAGAGCGCCTCCCGCAAAATAAAGCAAAAACCGTATGATCTGGCCATCCTGGATATCATGGGCGTCAATGGACTAAAACTGCTCGAGGAAACCGTTGCAAAAGGCATTCCCACAGTAATGCTCACAGCCCACGCCGTGAACCCGGAGGCTCTGATGGAATCCATCCAGAAAGGTGCCATCTCCTATCTGCCCAAGGAAAAACTGGCTGAATTGGACGAATTGCTGGGCGTATTGCTGGACGCTCATCAAAAAGGGGACCCGCCCTGGAAACTACTGTTTGAAAAGCTGGGCGATTTCTTCGATGAAAGATTCGGAGACGGTTGGCAGGACAAGGATAGTAAATTCTGGCATGAATTCAGTCGCAATTACCAGGTAAGTAAGGGGATCCAGGAGCGATTGCTGCACGACAAAAACATTTTGGACAAAGGTATCTAAGCGCGTAATTTCCTCCAAAGTCACACCGTTGTTTACCCCGGATCCCGATATGCGTTTGGAAAGAGAAGTTAAGCAGGCGGCATCCCCGGCCAGTCTTTAACTTTTGGGATTCCGGCGCGGCCTCCCAACGATAGCGCGGCCTGGGCGGCCGACCAGGCCGCAAAATCGAGGCTGCGTTCCAACGGCCACCCTTTCAGCACCCCGTAGATAAAACCGGCATGAAAGATATCGCCGCAGCCGGTGGTATCCACTGCCGCCACGGGGTAGGCTGGTTTTTCAATAATGCGGCCACCATAGGTAGCCACGAAACCGCGTGCTCCCAAGGTGATGCAGGCCAGTTGCGGGCCCATCTTGTGGATTTCCCGGCAGGCCTGCCGGGGGGCATCTCGCCCAATCAACTGCCGGCCAAAAGATTCCGAAGCAATGAAATAATCGCTGTGCTGTGCCAAGATCTGCATGCCGGGGCGCAGCGTACCAGCGTCCACCACAACCGGGACATCGCTGCGGCGAGCGACTCGAGCGGCTTCCAGAGCGGCTTCCGTAAACAGACCGTCCGTATGCAACACACGGGCACGGGTGATCAGAGCGAAATCGATTTCCCCGGTCCCCAGTGAAGGCCCCTGGGGACGTTGCCAGAAGATATTCCGCCGTGCCGACGCTTGCTCTACCACGATGAAAGCAACTTGCGATGTACTCTGGGGGCGAATTTGTAATCCCTTGATGTCGATTTGCTCTTTTTCCAGGGAAACCCGAATTTCATGCCCGAAGGAATCATCGCCGGTAATGCCCATGATAGCGCAACGTAGGTTCCAGCGGGTCAGGGCCACCAAAGCGGTGGCCACCGGTCCCCCGCCTTGTATGGTGAGCCCGGTAGCTTCACACTTCTGGTCCACTTCCGGATAGCGCGCAATCGTGCCGATAAAATCTAGGCAGCACTGCCCCAGACCAACGACGTCAACTCTATTTGGCGGCACTGTATTCATCCTTTCAGCTGGATCCAATACCGGATCGGTTATAGGCGTCCTCAGTATAGATTCACCAGGCGGTCAATTCAAGTCTGAACAGCCGCCCGCCGCCCTTGACACAGACCGGCCGGGGAACCACTTTAGGGTTACAAATCAAATACGTTTCCCCATGTCCACAAGCCAAACAAGTGAAATCCAGGAACCGGTGACATGCTGAACAAGATGATTGCCCATACCCTGCCGCTTCTACCGAAAGAGTTGATCTGGTATTTTTCAAAAACATACATTGCCGGTGAAACCGTCGACGCTGCCATCCGGGTATCAAAAGAACTCAACAACAAGGGCGCCAGCGTGACCGTTGATCTATTGGGTGAGTTTATTGACGATATTGAAATGGCCGCTATGTATCTGGAGGCCTACCTTGAGCTGATCGATCAATTTGCAGCCAGCCCGGCCCAGGGCAACTATTCCCTGAAACCCACCATGTTCGGATTGCTGATTGATCCCGAAAAGTGCTATGCCGCCGTGCGTAAGATCTTACAGGCCGCGGCAGCACGGGACAGTTTTGTGCGGATAGACATGGAAGACTCTCGCTGTGTCGATCTCGAAATAGAGCTTTTTATAAAACTGAAAGAGGAATTTCCAACGAACGTGGGGTTGGTACTGCAAGCCTACCTGAAGCGTACCCAGAAAGATCTGGAGAAATTGAAGCGTAGCCATATCGCGGACGAGGCGCCCCTGAATTTCAGGCTGTGTAAAGGCATTTATGTGGAACCGCCTGAGATCGCTTTTCAGAACATGCCGGCGATCAACCGGGCGTTTATCGAGAACCTGGACTTCATGCTGCGCAACGGCATATATGTGGGCATTGCTACCCACGACCGGAAACTTATCGAACAGGCCGAGCACCTCATTTCCCATTACGGTGCAACGAAGGATCAGTATGAATTTCAGATGCTGTATGGGGTTACACCGCGTTTACGTCAGCGCCTCATCACGTCCGGCCATAAGATGCGTGTGTATGTGCCTTTCGGAAAAAGCTGGTTCGGGTATGCCACCCGGCGACTGAAGGAGAATCCAACCTTGGTGAGACACCTGCTGAGGGCATTGCTAATCAAAGGCTGAACCATTTGGGTCTCTAATCAAGGAAAGCCAAACTGCTTGAATTCTAAGGTTTATTTTGGTAGGCTGGCTTGTAAACCTGCCCGCAAACCGGACCAAATAAATGAACACCCGGACCTTAAAAATCGGTTTGACAGTCCTGATCTGCATGCTTTTCATCGGCTTTGTCGTTATACACGAGCTGCATTCCCGCCGGCAGGCCCAATTAAAAATCGAAGAACATGCGGTTATAATTTCCGATTCCCTCTGGAATTTTCACTATCAGGGAGCGGCTGAATACCTGAAGCTGGTAGCCAATGCCCACAACTATAGGACCCTGGTGGTGACCGACCACAGTGGTGAAATCTTTCAAAAGACGGGGGCCGACGAGCCAGGGACAATTGATAAAGCCCTGATCCGGATCAATTTGATTCCGGAAGTTGGACTAAAGGCCGATGTCCTGTATGCCGGCAATGTCATCGGGCGTATCGTGGCGGTCTGGCTTCCCCGGACGATTTATACCTATGCTTATTGGCTATTTGCTTTGGTCCTGGTGATCACGGTTATCCAGCTCTATTTTCGAATCGTGCGTCACAAGGGATTGTTGGAAGATACTGTTCGCAAGCGCACCGAAGAATTGGCGGAATCCAACCAGTCGCTGCAGGTTGAGATACGGGAAAAGAAGCAAACCGAGGAAACCCTGCGGGAAAGTGAAGATAATTTCCGGAATCTATGAAGAGTCCCGTCAGGCGGAGGAAGTCTATCGCTCCTTGCTCAATTCATCGGCCGATGCGATTGTCACACACAACATGCAGGGGCATCCGGAATACCTGAGTGAATCTTTCACCCGTATATTCGGCTGGACCCTCGAAGAAGTCAAAGGCGACTTCATCCCGTTTGTACCCGATGCGGAAATGGAGAGAACCACGCAGATCATCTCCGATCTGATCCAAAACGGAACTTCCTGCCAGGGATTTGAGACCCAGCGCTACACCAAGAACGGAAAGTTGTTGGACGTTAGCCTGAGCGCCTCGCGGTACAATGATCATCGCGGCCAGCCGACCGGCATACTGGTTGTCCTCCAGGACATTTCGGCCCGCAAACGCCTTGAAAGCCAGCTTCAACATGCCGACCGCATGGAAGCCATCGGTACGTTGGCCGGCGGCATCGCCCATGATTTCAATAACCTACTGATGGGTATCCAGGGGAATGCATCTTTGTGTCTATTGGATATGGATGCCGGCGGGGCGGCGTTCGAAAAATTGAAGAACATCGAAACCTATGTGCGTAGCGGGGTGGATCTGACCAAGCAGCTTTTGGGGTTTGCCCGGGGAGGCAAATATGAGACACGGCCTACCGATCTTAACAAAATTGTGGAAGAAGAGAACCGGATGTTCGGCCGGGCTAAAAAGGAAATCACGATCCATGAAGACTATGAAGAGGAACTCTGGACCGTGGAAGTCGACCGGGGGCAGATCAAGCAGGTCATTTTGAACCTCTACGTCAATGCCTGGCAGGCCATGCCCGGCGGCGGGCGTATTTTTGTCCGCACGCGCAACACCCATCTGGAGGATGAGTTTGCCCGATCTTTTGAAACCCGTCCCGGAAGGTACATTATCCTGACAGTCACCGATACCGGCATCGGCATGGATGAAGAGACCCAGCAGAAGATATTCAACCCCTTCTTTACTACTAAGGAGATGGGGCGGGGTACCGGTTTGGGGCTTGCTTCCGTGTACGGCATTATAAAAAACCACGACGGTATCATCGATGTGAAAAGTCGACAGGGGGAGGGTACCACGTTCACCGTCTACCTGCCCGCCTCCCAAAAGAAGTCGGAACAGGAAACCCACGACAGCCCCAAGATCGTTAAAGGGTCCGGTACGGTCCTGCTGGTAGACGATGAAGAAATGATTGTCGAAGTCGGTGCAGAGATGATCAGGGCCATTGGTTATGATGTCATCACCGCTTCGCAAGGGCATCAGGCCATTGATATCTACAAGGATAAAGGCTCGGAAATAGATGTCGTTTTGCTTGATATGATCATGCCGACCATGGGTGGCGGCGAACTCTTCGATCAACTGAAAAAACTCGACAATGACGTCCGGGTGATCCTGTCCAGCGGCTATAGCCTGGACGGCAAGGCGTCTGAAATCATTAGCCGGGGTTGCAACGGATTTATCCAAAAACCCTTCGACATGAAAGAACTATCCGGCAAACTCCACCAGGTCATGCATGAAGATGAATACCAGATGTAACTGGGCGAGACTTTTACACCCCCCAGGTTTTTAGCCGGTTACCAGCATAAGCTGCAAATCACAAACATTGGTATTGGTGGGGCCGGTTTTGAGTAGCCGGTCTAGGCGGTCAAAAAAAGCATAGGCATTGTTGTCATTCAAATACGTATCGATATCGCAATCGGAGGCTCGGGCCAGGGCGAGCAGCCCTTTGTGCACACAGGCTCCGGCTGCATCCGTGGGGCCGTCATTACCGTCCGTGGCGGCTGAAAGGAAAACGAGGCCCTCTGCATCCTCGGGACAGCTGGCGATTTCCGCCAAAAACGCTAGGGCCATTTCCTGGTTACGCCCACCTTTACCCTTACCTCGAATCGTGACAGTGGTTTCTCCACCGGCGATGATACACAGGTCGCCTTCACCGAGCAGCCCGTGTTTACGGGCGTCCTTGCCAATGCCGTAGAAAACTTTGGCCACTTCCCGGGCTTCACCGGTAATCTGGGATGAAAGGATAACCGGTTTATAGCCCAATTGACGGGCCCGTTGCGCGGCTGCTTTAAGGCTTAAATAATTGGTGCCGATCAGGAAGTTGGTGGTACTTGTGAACAGCGGGTCGTCCGGCTTGGGTGTCTCCGGTATGACACCTGCCTGACCCAGACGGACCAGCTCCAGCAGCTTGTCCGGCATTTTATGCGTTAAACGGTACTTTTCTAAAATCAGGCCGACATCCGTGTAGCTGGTCGGGTCGGGGACGGTCGGTCCCGACGCAATGGCATCCAGGCGGTCACCCACCACATCCGAGAGAATGAGACTGACGGAGGTGGCCGGCGCTATCGCCCGGGCCAGCTGGCCGCCTTTTATTCCGGACAAATGCTTGCGGATACAGTTGATTTCATTGATTGTCGCTCCGCTTTCCAATAGGAGCCGCGTGACCACCTGCTTGTCGTTTAGGGAAAACGTAATGTCGTGACCGGACGCTCGGTGGCGGCCGGGTAAGGGCAGCAGGGCGGATCCGCCTCCGGACATAAGATTTATTACAAGCGTGCGGGTATCCGCTGTTGAACACAGCGACAGAATTTCAGAGGCACCCCTGACGCCGTTTTCGTCCGGTATGGGATGACCGGCTTCTATCATCGGGATATACCGCAATGTTTCCGTGTGACCGTATTTAACGACGATGCAGCCACCGCTGATCCTGTCCCCACAGATATGCTCAATTGCCAGTGCCATCCGGGCGGTCGCTTTACCGGCTCCAATGACGATTAGACCGTTCCAGTCATCGAGATCGAATACCTTCTGATCCCCTTTGTGACCGATGGTCAACAGAGAATCTTTCAATCGCACGGATTCGCAAACCAGGGCGTAAGGATCGACGCGATCAACACCGGCCGTAAAGATATCTACCAGGTGATCACAGTGGGGTGACATGGGGACCTCCATGCTCAGCGATGGGTGTCTTAAGCGCCAGCGGTAATGTTTGATGGGGCCTGACCCCTTGCGCCGCCGGCTGGTTGCTTATCAGGGTATATCCCAAGCGCCCCTGGAAGTCAAAAAAGACCGACCTGTACTCGGCGGCTTTTTGATCTTCGGAAACCGTGCGGACAAGGCCAATCCGTCACTTTGTTATGGTGGCATAAAAGGTTAAAAATATTTGCCTTGTTGTCAGGTCACGTGTTATTTTTCAAGCTAATCTCAGCCTTGCCCGGTAAAATGAGGAGATCATGACGGAGAAACCGACCAACACAGAACTTGAACAGCAGGTACGCCAGCTCAGCCACAAGGTTGCCGGGTTGGAACGGGCTGAGAAGATGAATCAGACCCTATACCGGGTTTCCAGCGCCGTCAACACCACTGAAAACCTGGACGAACTCTACGCCTCCATTCACGCCATCCTACACGATGTCATTGAACTCCGTAATTTTTACATTGCCCTTTATCATCGTGATAAGCGTTCCATATCTTTTCCCTATTATCAGGACGAACATGAAAATGATTTCAGTCAGATAGATGACTTTGAGGAGACCAGTTCCCTCACGGGTGAGGTCATATTGGCGGGAAGGCCCTTGCTGCTGAACCAGGCGATGCTGGACGAGCGGGCCGTTCAGAAAAGGATAATGGGCACCGTCCCTTTGATCTGGATGGGTCTGCCCCTGAAAGTGAAGGGCGAAGTGATCGGCGTCATTGCCACCCAGAGCTATCATGATCCTCGCCAGTACACTACCGCGGATCTGGACTTTTTAGCTTCCGTTTCCGAGCAAATCGCCATTGCCATTCAGCGCAAGCGCATCACTGAAGCGCTCCAGGAAAGCGAAAACCGCTTTCGCTCCATGGCCGACGCCTTGCCGTGTGCGATCTACCGTTGCGCATTGGATGCACACTGGACCATGGCGTTCATCAGCAAGCAAATACATGAAATTACAGGCTACCCGGCCTCTGATTTTATCGACAACGCTGTGCGCAGTTTTGCCAGTGTCATCCACCCCGATGATATCACGGGAGTGGACGCGCAGGTGCGGCAGGCCGTGGCGGACCGGCAGGCCTGGGTGTTGGAATACCGGGTCTGCCATACGGATGGTTCCATCCGCTCCGTTTACGAAGAGGGGCGGGCAATTTATGCTGACGACGGTGAAACCCGGTTCCTGGACGGATTCATTCTGGATAACACCGAAAGACACCTGGCGGAAGAATCTTTACGCAAGAGTGAGGAGCGCTATCGGACCTTATTGGAAGCCTCACCGGATGCCATTGTGGCCTATGATAACAGCGGCAATATCATCTACATCAATCCGGCTTTTGAGAAGACCTATGGCTGGAGTGCAGCCGAACTGGCCGGCCAGAAAATCGATTTCGTACCCGCTCACGAAAAGGATAAAACCCGCCGGGCCGTCATGCGCAACCTGAAGGGCGAGGATGTGTCGCTTGAAACCCAGCGGCTCACTAAAGATGGCCGCCTGCTGGACATTCACGTGAAAACCGCAATATTTCATGATGACGTCGGCAACCTGCAGGGATCCATCGTTATCCATAGGGACATTACAGACCAGATCGCTGCCGAAAAGGAAACCAGACGCCTGCAGAACCTGTTGGGAAATATTGTAGATTCCATGCCATCCATTCTGGTCGGTATAGATGAAGCCGGCCGGGTAACCCAATGGAACCGACGGGCCGAGGAGGAGACCGGGATAAAAGCCGCGGCGGCTGCGGGCCGCGAAATCGGAGATGTCTTCCCCCGGCTGGCGGATGAAATGGAAAACATCCGGGTGGCCATGCGCGAGTGTCGGCCCCAGCATGATGCTAAAAAGCCTTATCGGGGCGCGGCGGAGACCCGCTATGAAGATGTTACGGTTTACCCTTTAACGGCCGACGGCGTTCAGGGGGCGGTCATCCGCGTGGACGACGTGACCGAAAGAGTGCGGCTGGAAGAGATGATGATCCAATCTGAAAAGATGATGTCCGTGGGCGGGCTGGCGGCCGGAATGGCACACGAAATCAACAACCCGCTGGCCGGCATCATGCAAAACACCCAGATAGCCAGAAACCGGCTCTCCGGGGCTTCACCGGCCGATCAACGGGTTGCCGCAGAGTGCGGTACCACCCTCGAGGCGATTCAGACATTCCATACTAAGCGCGGCTTGATCAACATACTGGAAGCCGCACTGGAATCGGGCTCGCGCGCGGCCAAGATCGTGAACAACATGCTTAGTTTCAGCCGCATGGAGGATGCTTCCCTTACCCGGCAGAACCTGGCCGAACTGCTGGACGCTACCATCGAACTGGCTCAAAGCGATTATGATTTGAAGCGTAAACACGATTTTCGAAAAATTGAGATCATCCGTGACTATGCCCCCGATACACCTCTGGTCTTATGCGCCGGCAGCAAGATGCAACAGGTCTTCCTCAATATTTTTAAGAACGGGGCGGAAGCGATGGCGGGATGGGAGGAACGGCCGGGCCCACCCTGTTTCCATTTACGGGTGAAACCGGAGAAGGCCATGGTCCGGGTTGAAATCAAAGACAACGGGCCGGGAATGGAATCGAATGTTCGCAAACGGGTCTTCGAACCCTTTTACACCGCGAAAAAGGGTGAGGGCGGCACCGGCTTAGGTTTGTCGGTCAGTTACTTCATCATCACCGAAAACCACCACGGCGCCATGACGGTTGAATCTGAACCGGGCAAAGGGGCCCGCTTCATTATCCGTCTACCGGTCGGATAGGCGTCCGTAGCCGCTCCGGCCGATGCCCTTATAAATGTTCGATTCAAAAAGGAGTGACGCAGTGATAGCCCGGGATATTATGGATCATCAATTCCACACCCTGCATCCCGACCAGACCATCCAGGCCGCCGTGCAGGCCTTTCGGGAAGCGACTCGCAGGGAAGGCAAGAAGGTGTTCGGCATGATGGTGACCGATGATCGGGGTCACCTGGTGGGCATGCTGTCCATGTACGATATTCTCATCTATATTCAGCCCAAGCATGCGTCCATCTGGGGTGAAATGGAAGAATTGGACCCCAACCGCCTCTTTCAGGAGCAGTTGCGGCGGGTACGGTCGGTCAAGGTTGACGACATTATGACAGCCGAGGTGGTGACGGTTCATCCAGACACGCATCTGCTGGTCATAGCCGATATCATGATTAAGAAACATATACGCCGGCTACCGGTGGTTGCCGATCGCCAGGTGGCCGGCATCGTCTATGTTTCAGATGTATTTTACCAAATGCTGCATACATTTTAGAAGCCATCTCAAAAAAGTCTTCTTGTCGGGCGTAGCCTTGGGCGAAGCCTGAATAGCTTCTAACCGTTTGATCAGGAGCACGGATGCCTAAGTTTCAGCCCCGCAGAGTCCTGACCGGCCTCCAAGTCCGGGAAGCCATGCGCCGCCAGGTGGTGGCGCTGGAAAAGGGCATTGCCGCGCGCGATTCCGTCCGACACCTGATCAAATACAAAATCAACGCTCTGCTGGTTACCGATTCCGGCATACCCTGTGGGGTCGTTTCCAAGACAGATCTGCTGGCCCTTATCTATGCAGGGCTTCCACCGGAAACACCTTTGGGGGACATGATGGCCGGTCCACCCGTGGCCTGCTTCCCGGATGATCTGCTCGATGACGGCCTTGAAATGATGCAAAGCTGTGGCGTGCACCAGCTTTTTGTGATCGGCGCCAGCCGGGAACTGGTCATCGGCGTCCTCTCTTATGCCGATATCGTGGGGCTCCTTTATCGCTATTGCCACGCCTGTCGACAAAGCACCCTCAGCAGGCAACCGGCGGACGATGGTACGCTACCACTGGAATTAGCTGTGCAAGAGGTCATGACCCCGGACGTCCAGTTCGTCTATGAATCCGATTCGCTATACACGGTCATTGAAACCCTGACCGCAAAAAGTCTGGGGGCGATTCTGATCTACGGTGCGGATGAGCGGGCGGTGGGGGTGGTCTCCAAGACAGACCTTATTCAGGCGTGGTTTCACGGTGTCCAGCCGGATGCCCCTGCAGCTGAGGTGATGACGACACCGGTGCAAAGTTGCCGCAGCAAGGTAAGGTTGAGCGCGGCACTGCAGCTGATGCTGTTGCAGGACGTCCAACGCCTGTTTGTAAGCACGGATACCGCGGATCACATTATCGGGGTACTGTCGCTATCCGACGCGGCCCGGTTTAAATCCGGCTCTTGCCGGGCCTGCGTGGCCGGTCGCCTTTTGACCTAGCTGTGCCATTACGATCCAGTCCCCGTATTATTTAAACCGGGTGGTTTGATTCGGGCCTAGCGCCTGGTGCCTGCCGACCTACAAAATCACAAGCGGATAACGTAAAAGGCTGCTTCCCCCTGGGGAAACAGCCTTTTTATACTCGTGATAAGCGTTAAGCCTCAGCCAACCTTCAGCACCAGGGCGCCGCCGGTATCACCAGCTGCGCAACCGGCAAACAACAGGTAGCCACCGCCCGCCATGACAGTTTCCTCGATGCCTTCAATAATGGTCCTTCCCGCCGTGGGGGCTTGAGGATGGCCATATATGAGCGAGCTGCCGTAATTGTTGAACCCGTTCACGTCAATGCCCAACTGATCAGCCATGTAGATGTCGTTGGCAGCGAACGGGTTGTGGGTTTTGATTACCTTGACATCGTCGACTGCAATGCCGGCTTTTTCCATGGCCATTTGCGCGGCGGGTACGACGGCCATGGCCATGAAACCCTTTTTGGCTCGAGCATATCCGTAGGAGATCACTTGGATTTCCGTCCCGGGGTCGGCACTGAGCTCTTTGGCTTTTTCCTGGGTGGTCACCGCGATGCCGCAATGGCCGTCTGCCGGGTGGGTTTGCGCACCGAACGTGTGGACCCCTTCCGGTAGGACCGGCCGCAGCCCAGCCAGGCCCTCCGCCGTCGTGGGCATAATACCTTCGTCGGCGTCTACCGTTATGGTTTTCTTTCTGGAAACCTGGATTTCAACCGGGAACATATAACGCTTCTGGAAAGCCCGGTCATCGGCCAGGGCGTCCTCGTACTGCTGGTAACGACGCAGAGCGACGGCATCGCATTGTTCGCGGGTGACGCCGGCTTCCTGGGAGACATTTTCAGCCGTCTGAATCATGGCACCCTTGGCCCACGGATTACGGTTAAAGTTGTCCATCATCCAGTTTTCAGAAAGTACTTCACCCCCGGGACCACCCGGATTGGGCCAAATGGTATGCGGGCCATTGGAAGCCCGGTCCGCCATCAGGCAGTAGGTGTTTTCATATAAACCGTTATCAACTCCGGCGGCGGCCTGGAATACACAGGTGGTGGACGTAGAACAGGCCTGCGTGATCAGCATGCCGGGGCTGTTTTCGGCCCCAATCAGGGCCGCTGCCCAGGGGCTGCCGTAGAACCACTGGGGCTGGCCGATGGTCATTCCCAGAAACACGTAGTCGATGTTCAGCGGTTCCCAGTTCTTCTGGGCAAACCACCGTTTGCTTGTGGCCGAAGCCAGTTTGATGGCATGCGCCGTGGCCATGGAACCCTGCCAGCGGGCAAAAGGCGAACTGTAGTAGCCTCCATAGGGGATAAACGCTTTCGTCAACATAACCTTGTACCTCCGCTTCTAATTGTTCATTGCACTACTTGCTGATTGTCAGGCAAATTTCTCGCGTAGCATCCGGTGCAGGATTTTACCCGTTGCGGTTCTGGGCATGGCATCGGCTTCAATGAAAATAACATCCTTGGGGCGTTTGTAACCGGCCATTTTATCTTTACAATACGTGCGCAGAGAGTCTTCATCCAGGTCGGCGCCGGACTTTTTAATCACCACGGCGGCGACCCGTTCCCCCCATTTGTCATCCGGCAGTCCGATCACGGCGGCATCGAAGACGTCCGGATGGCTGCCGACCACCTCTTCAACTTCGCTGGGATACACATTTTCACCGCCAGTGATAATCATGTTGTCCTTGCGGTCGACGATTTCGAAAAACCCGTCGGTATCCTTTCTGGCCATATCACCGGCCGAGAACCAGCCGTTCACGAAGGACTCAGCGGTTTTATCGGGCAGTTTGTAATACTCATCGAAGAGCATGGGGCCCCGCGAGTAGAGTTCGCCGACTTCACCGTCCGGGACCTCTTTGCCGTCTATATCCAGGATCTTCACGAACTCCGTGCCCAGGGTTTCAAACCCGATGGAACCCAGCTTTTTCATCTGGTATTCCGGTTTCAAGACGGTGACGATGCCGGCCTCGGTGCTGCCGTAGCCCTCGTACAACTCCACGTCCTTGAAATACCCCATGATGCATTCTTTCATGCTTTTTCTGACCGGGGCCGAAGAGCAAAGCAATTTCCGGATGGAACTTACATCCCTTTTCAGAGCGTCTTCCGACGCGTTGAGAATCAGGTTGTAATGGGTGGGGATCAAGGAAATAAAGGTAATCTTCTCGCGTTCCACGATTTCCAGGATCTCCTCAGGCCGAAACGACTGGGCGGGGTGGACATAGACACTTGCGCCGATGTACAGGAAAATGAACGTAAAGAACGTTGAGTTAATGTGGCACAACGGCATGACGTTCATGCAAAAATCGTGTTCATTGAAACCGAAATCAACGGCGTTGATCAGGTAAAAGGCGATATGGGATGCATGGGATCGAATGACGCCCTTGGGTTTGCCGGTCGTACCGGAGGTGTAGATCAGAATCCAGGTATCTTCCGGGTCCACCGCAATCTCCGATTCAGCCGCTGACCCACCATTGATCAGAGCCTCATAGGGACGATATCCCTCCATCTGGTCGCCGACGATAAAATAATTGTCGGCCGCGATATTGACCAGTTCCGTTTTGACCCGATCCACCTCGGCGGCAAACTCGTCGTGCACGACAAACGCCTTGGCGTCCGAGTTGTTGGTGATATAGGAGATCTCCGGACCGACCAGGCGAAAGTTGATGGGCACGATGACCAACCCGGTTTTAGCGGTGGCCAGGTAAAGCTCGATAATTTCGATGCTGTTTTCCATGAGTACCGCTACTCGGTCACCCTTGGAGAGCCCGAGGCCCAGCAGGCTGCTGGCCAGTCGGTTTACACGTTCATTGGTTTGCGGATAGGTGAAACTGCGCGACCTGTCCTTGAGGGCAACTGTGGCGGGGAACTTTTTGGCATTGACTTTCAGGTTCTGGCCCAGATTCATCCAACCGGTCATAGGACCCCCTTTTCTCCTCCAGTGGTTTCAGACTTCAGACTGCCGGTGGATAGGTATTGCCGCCGGCAGGTTGTACCTCTGCTTACAGGCTTATCCGGGCATCGACCACGCACGTGCGGTCCTCGAAAGCCAGGGTCGGATTGAGGTCGAGTTCCTGGATTTGAGGCAGATCGCCCACCAGCTGGGAAAGACGCAGCAGCACATCCTGGAGCCCGGCCCGGTCGACCCCTTTTTGACCGCGGACGCCTTCTAGCAACGGCGCCAGCCGGATTTCAGACAGCATATCTTCGGCTTCCACGGTGGTCAGGGGGGTCAGGTTGAAGACGACATCCTTGAGTACCTCCACATAGATGCCGCCCATGCCGAACATAATCAGATGCCCCAGGCCTTCTTCGGCCTTGGCCCCCATGATTACCTCGGTGCCGCCCGGCGTGAATTTTTGTACCAAAAACTTCAGGTCCTCGGCTTGAAACTTGGCCTGCATCTGTGTCACTGCGTCGCGGACAGCCGCGGCATCAGCCAGATTGACCGCTACGCCGCCCATATCGCTCTTATGGATGATGCTTTCCGAATCGGCCTTGATCACCACGGGAAAGCCGATATCGGCGGCGGCTTTCTCAGACTCTTCAGGCGTACTGGCAACCGCCCAGCCGGCGGTCGGAATCTTGTACGCATCCAGGATGCCGTAGACATCATCGGCGGCCAGCATCTTGCGGCCGGAAGTGACCGCCTTTTCCATGATTGCCGCCGCAGCATTCTTATCAACGTCGGTAAACACCTTTACGTCACCGGCCTCTTTCTCGCGAATACCGTTGTAGTTGACCATGGCAGACAGCGCCCGGGCGGCGACTCCGGGCAGACTGAAGCAGGGAACCCCGCCGTCCTGGAGTATTTTCACCGTTTCGGTCCATTGGCGCCGGTCGGTCATCAAGTTGCAGACAATCGGTTTAATCCGTTTCTGGTTGACGGCGACAATCTCCTTTGCAATGCTGTCGGTATCCACAAAGAATGGCGTAACAAAGTTGATGTAGAGGCAATTATAGTTGTCATCTGCCATCATGGCGTCCATGCAGGCCCGGTAATGGGCGGCATTACCCGTGGCCAGTACATCCACCGGGTTGTTGACGGAAGCTTCCGGGTAGAGATTTTCCTTCAGCAAAGCTTCTGTCTTTTCCGAAAGCGGGGGCAGGGTCAACCCAGCGCCGACCATGACGTCGGTCGCAATGACCGCCGGGCCGCCGGTGTTGGTGATTACGCCGACCCGGTTGCCTTTGGGGATCGGCTGGGTGGCAAATGCCGCTGCCGCCTGGATCAATTCGCCTTCATCCCGGAAAGACAGGATCCCGGCTTTTTTAAAGATCAGGTCGGTGGCCAGGTCCTCTTTGGCCAGGCCGCCCGTATGGGAGGCTGCGGCCTTGGCACCTTCGGCGGTGCGGCCGGCTTTCATGGCGAGGACCGGTTTTTTGGTGGCTACTTCGCGGGCCACTGACATGAAGGTTTCCGGATCGCGCAAACCTTCCACGTAGGTCACGATCACCCGGGTACCTTCATCTTCGCCCAGGTAACGTATAATTTCAGGAATGGTAACGTCGCAGGCATTCCCGTTGGAGGCGTAAATGCGCGTTCCAATGCCCATTTCCGAGAATCCCTGGTGAATAACCTCGGCCACCCCGCCGCTCAAAGCTACGATGGAAATATAGCCGATATCAGGCTTGGTGAACGTGAAATTGCAGTAAGCCCGAATGTCCGGATCCGAATTGATGATCCCCTGGCAGTTGGGGCCGAAGATGCGGATTCCGTATTTTTTTGCCCGCGCCAGAAAATCTTTCTCAATGGCTTCACCTTCGGGACCGGTTTCGGAAAATCCACCCGAGTTGATGATAATATTCTTCACCTTCTTGATGCCGCAGTCCTCGACTGCCTGGGGGACAAACTTCGCGGGGATGACCATGTGAACAACGTCGACGCCATCGGGCACATCCATAATGGATTTATAGGCTTTGATTCCGCGGACTTCATCCGCCTTGGGATTGATTGGGTAGATTGGCCCTTTGAAATCAAACTCAACAAGGTTACGGATAACCCGGTTACCAATAGAAAACTCCTTGGTAGAGGCCCCGATTACGGCCACCGATTTCGGTCTGAACAGGGATTCTAACATATCGCTCTCCTTAACGGTTTTCTTCCAGTTGCTCTATGAACGCTTCGACATTGGTTTTGGTTTGCTCATCGGAAATGAGCCGCAGGTCGTTCAAATCGCCGTTAATGGTCAGACTGGGGATGCCGGTCTTTTTTTCCATGCGCTGGGGCATGCCGTAACGGCAATTGGAGTTGTTCGGGCAGGTCATGGCATCGTGATAGATGATGCCGTCTACCTTGAAAAAATCCAGCATGTTGCTGATATACTTCTCTTTGTAATGATCACCCCGTACGATAAATAGCTCGGTATATGCCCGGGCCATACTGGTAAAGGGGTCATCCGGGTTAAGCGCGGAAAAGATCCAACTGTTGCAGTAGGTCGAGGCCAGCACCGTCGTATGCAGTCCGGCGAACAGCTTGGCATGGCTGCTCAGGCGTCCCCACACCGGCATCCCGTCCCAGTAGATGCGCAAGCGTTCATCGTCGATGGCACCCTCGCCGGCAGCGATGCGGTCTTCCAGCTCTTTGAGAAGGATGCGATAACACTCGTTGGCCTGTTCGGTACCGCGGCCGACCACGGCCGCCCCCATGAGGGTGGTACCGTCGAAGAAGGTCAGGGGCGAAGGCTTGGCAGCCGCGCAGTCCAGAACCTTTTTCCATAGTTCGGAACACTCCCGGGAGGTAGCCACGGTCTCTTTGAACCGGTCCATATCGAATTTGGTCCCAATTACATCTTCGAGTCCGGGAATCAGGCTTTCCATCTGCTTTTTAATGGACAGCAGGTAGTCTTCGGTTACCTCTTCGACGCCGACATAGGAGTGCACTCCCAGTACGGGCACGTTGTATTCTTTGCCATAAAACTTGAACCAGTCCTGAACGTCGCGGCACTGATTGGTGTTGAAAACCAGCACATCCGGTTTAGGCGGGCCTTCGATGCCTTTAAAGATGTTAGCGAGCGGAGAAACACCTTCCAGGTAGGCGCCGACATCAGCTGTAAGGTAGGAGCAAATGTTCGGTGAATACCCGATGGCGTTGGCTTTGGGTATCAAATCGGTCGCCATGCGCGAGGAGCCGAGCATGGCCGAGTGGGTTTCAGGGAAGTAAACCAGAAATCCCATGGCCCTCAGGATTTCGGCCGGCCCCACACTGGTACACCAGGCGATCTTTTTCTCTCCGGATTTAGCGGCTCCGTCTAGTTCGTAATAATAATCGGCCATAAATTTACCGAGTATCTTGGACGATTCAAGCCTTTTCAGTTTTATTTTCTTTTCATCTACCATCTTCTTTCTCCTATTCTGCACCGACCACCGGCCGATTAAAGCTCAGCGGCGTACAGCGCGGCGCCAATGGCGCCGGTAAGCTGGGGAAATTCCGGTACGAAGATCGGCTGCCCGGTAATCTCCTCTACCATATCAACAATATACCGGTTATGGGCCACAACCCCACCGGTCATAACGACTTTTTCGGTCAAGGCGTCCATCTCAAGGACCCGCTTGACGACCGAGTAAAAAAGGCCTTTGACAATGTCCTCTACTTTCTTCCCGGCGCGGATCTTTTCCAGAACTTCCGTAGCGGAAAACACCGTGCAGAAACTGCCCAGTTCCACCATATCCCGGGACTTGACAGCCAAAGCGTTCATCTCTTCAAGGGGAATGTCGAGCCGGGGTGACATCTCTTCCAAGAAGGCCCCGGTTCCGGCGGCGCATTTGCGGTTCATCTTGAATGACTGGCGTCGGCCGTCGGGGTCCAGTTTTATGATCTTGTTGTCCTGGCCGCCAATATCAATGATGGTCAGCGCTTCCGGGAAATAATAATGGCATCCCCGTCCGTGGCAGCTGATTTCCGTGCGGTTGAAATCGGCCACGCTCACATTCTTACGGCCGTATCCGGTAGAGGCCGCCCGGACGATGTCGCCATAAGTAACGCCGGCCATCTCCAGCGAGGCCTCCAGGCAGTTGTTGGAGGCGACTGTAAAATCCGTCCCGGATTTGACGACACAATGGCCAATCAGGTTCCGGTATTCATCGAGGACAGCTGTTTTGGTCCGGGAAGCACCGACGTCGATGCCGACAAAAACTGCTGGTCTAGGTGTCATACGGTTACTCTCAAGGCTAAAGAACTGTTCGCAACTTGCCGGGACGGTTTCGCCAGCCGGCTTTTCCAGCCGGTATCAGAAGCCGCCCGGGGACTTTACTTGTTGTGCTCGATGGCAGATTCGAGCCCTTTCACAAGAGACTTCAATGAGTTGTTGTAAGGCGTCTCAATGCTGGCCTGGATGCCGTACTCAACGAATTTACCATTGATGAAATCAATTTCTGTACGCCGTTTGTTTTCGATGTCCATGAGCATCGACGGTTTATGGTTGCCAGCGTTGCTCATGTATTCGATGGCGTGCGGGTAAAAATCCCACCCCAGGTCGATCTCATTGGCCCGGGCCACTTTGACGCACTCTTTGATCAGGGCGTCCACGATGCCGAAGACAATGGGGTCGGTCATGGCCTGTGCCATGGTTAAGCCGGTTACCGCGCAGACCGGGTTCATGCAGGCGTTCAGGATTCCTTTGCGCCATACCATGGAGATAATCTGATCGGTGTGTTCCGTCCCCAGTCCGCATTCCGTCAATACGCCGGCGATGGCCTGGGCGGCCGGGGCCGAGTCAGGCTCCATCTCCTGGATGAAATGCGGTGGGTGATGAAAGGGCATGATGACATGGGCCGGGCCCTTCAGGCCGCAGCCGTAGTTCACTACCGCCCGCATGACCGTTTTGCGTCCCAGAACTTTGGCCAGTTCCAGTTCCGTATCGATGCCGTTCTGCCAGCTGATGAGGTAGGTGTCGTCATCGCAGAACGATTCCAGGGCCGACGCGATCAGCGGCAGGGCATTGGCCTTTACAGTGATGAATATGACATCCGGTTTGTGCTCGGCCAGTTCATCGACGCTCAGGCAGGTGCGAGTGACACCCTGCTGCAGGCTTTCGGTCCCTTCAATTTTAATACCTGGATCAATGGCCGGTGCCAGCAGGTCAGGGATCACGTCACACAGGGTTACTTCATAGCCGCCCTTGGCTAGAAAAGCGGCCACAATGCATCCCACGGGACCGGCCCCGACAATGGCAAAGGACGTGGGTTTAAAATCAGATTTGTCTGTCATGGTATCTCCCTTTCGTTAAAAGGTAGAAGTGCCATTATTCCTTAGGACGTTCATCTATAATACGTTTGGCCTTGCCTTCGCTGCGCTCGATCAATTTGGGTTCCATCAATTGAATAGCGGCACTGAACCCGAGCAGGCCTTTGATGCGGCCGGCGATATTACTTTCTACTTCAGCACATTTTTCAGGGCCGGCATTGTAGATTTCGCGTTTGGCTTCCACTCTCACCGTCAGGTGATCAAGATAGCCTTTCTTGCGAACAACCAGCACATATTGCGGCTCGACCTCCTCAAACTCAAGGAGAACCGATTCCACCTGAGACGGGAAGACATTGACGCCGCTGATAATCAGCATGTCGTCTGTACGCCCGGAAAGTTTATCCATTTTTAACAGGGTCCGACCACAGGAACACTCTTCTCTTCTTAGGCGGGTAATATCTTTGGTACGGTACCGGATCATCGGCATAGCCCGGCGCTGGAGCGAGGTGAAAATCAGCTCACCTTTTTCACCCAGGGGGACCGGTTGAAAAGTTTCCGGATCGACCACTTCAGCCAGGAAGTGATCTTCGTTGATGTGCAGGCCATCCTGGGCCTCGCAGTCGAAGGAGACCCCGGGACCGCAGAGTTCGGTCAATCCAAACGCCTCATGGGCCTTGATGCCCATACGCTCTTCAATCTCTTTACGCATGCCGATTGTCCAGGGCTCGGCCCCGAAAATGCCGACCTTCACGGGCAGTTTCCTGATATCAATGCCCATATCTTCAGCGGCCTCGGCAATGGTCAGCGCATAGGATGGGGTGCACAAAAGGACGGTCGCCTCGAAATCCTGCAGCAAAACAATCTGGCGCTCGGTCATTCCGGCGCTGGTTGGGACAACGGTCGCACCGATCCGACAGGCCCCTTGATGAAATCCGAGCCCACCGGTAAAAAGACCGTGTCCATAGGCATTTTGGACAATGTCCTCCGAGGTTACGCCGGCAGCCGTGAAATTACGGGCCATACATTCTGTCCACTGATCCAGGTCCGCCTGGGTGTAGGGTCCGGTGATCGGTTTGCCGGTGGTACCCGACGATGCGTGCACGCGCACCACATCCTTTAAATCGACGGCGCACAGCCCAAAGGGATAATTGTCACGCAAATCGTCTTTCACAGTGACGGGGAACTTGGAAATGTCTTCAAGGCTGGTGATGTCGGCAGCTGAGAGCCCGGCTTCCTTGAACTTCTCTTTATAGAACGGAACCTTTTCTTCAACCCAGGCAACTGTTTCCTTGAGCTTTTCAAGCTGCCGCTTCTGCATTTCCTCTACCGGCATACACTCGAATTCTTTATCCCAGGGCATTTTTTCCTCCTTGTTTGGCCCGGTTCCTGCCAGGCAAACCAGCGGCCGTCATTAATGAACGGTTGTGAAAACTCCTTGTGATATTCTACAGGTACCTATGAAGCTGGTTTCGCGGGAACTACCCGGCTGCAGCAGCGGCACCCAGCGCCAGCGCCTTCAAGTTTGTCTCAACGAACGCCTGTTTCGTCTTGGTGCGAATGGTCTCCTCTACCTTGGCGGCATCGATGGGAACGATGCCGGTCTGAACGAGGGCCCCCAGCAATACCATGTTGACGGCCAGCACATTGCCGGCTTCGGTGGCCAGCTTGGTGGCATCAATGGCAATCAGCTTGGCGCAGCTGGCTTCCAGCTTGGCCGTTATGTTATCCAGGTCGGGATATTCGCCCAGCCCGATGGAAACCGTAAAGGGCGGCACCGGGGTCGTGTTGGTGATGACGACGGTATCCCGGCTGCATTTGTTCAGAGCCCGCAGTGTTTCCAGGGGCTCAAAGCCGACCAGTACGTCGGCCTCGCCGTCGGAAATGATCGAGCTTTTGGCATCGCCGAACACAAGGGCGGATTCTACCACACCACCGCGCTGGGCCATTCCATGTATTTCGCTCATGTGCATGGGGACATTATTGGCCAGGGCCGCTTCGCCCAGGACCTTGGAGGCCAGCAAGTTGCCCTGGCCGCCAACTGCCACGATGATCAATCTCGTTGTATCCATATGACTCTCCCTGCGATTTTTAAATAGCTTATAGTGTCTTTCACATTGATTCTATTTGTCATGCCCACAACTAAACCGCCAGCTACCCGGTCTTTTTCAGCGGTGTAATGGCATTTTCCGGGCAGATCTGGGCACAGACCGCGCACCCCACGCACTGGGTGGGGTTGATCTTAACGGCCTCGTCTTCAATATAAAAAGCCGGGCAGGCAATCTCGTTGATACAATCTCGGTGGTTTTTACACTTATTAGTTACGGTAAACGCCCGTGGTTTCAGCTGTTTCAGGCTCTTGGCGTACAGGGTGCACGGCTCCTGGGAGATGATGACCGACACACCTTCATAAGCCAGGGCCTCTTTTATGGCGCCAATGCTCTTTTTGACTTTATAGGGTTTGATAATGGTTACATGTTCCACGCCGAGGGCCCGCACGATGGCCTCGATGGAAATGCGGCCGTAGCCGGACAGGTTCATGGCTTCCATATCCACCCCGGGATTGGGCTGATGCCCGGTCATGGCCGTGATGGCGTTATCGAGAATAACCAGGGTAAAGTTGTGGTTATTGAAGACGGCATCCGCCAGGCCGGTCATCCCGGAATGGAAAAAAGTCGAATCACCGATAAAGCTGATCACCTTCTTGTCCGTGACCTTGGAAAATCCGCAGGCCGTACTGACCGAAGATCCCATACAGATGAGAAAATCGCCCATTTTCAGGGGCGGCAGAAAGCCCAGGGTATAACAACCGATGTCGGTCGGGTAGATGGTTTCCATGCCCTCGGCCGCCTTCTTGATTTCGTAGAAGGTGGCCCGGTGGGAACATCCGGCGCACAGCGTCGGGGGGCGCATGGGCAGCGGCGGAACATCCGACAGGTCAATTTTTGAATCGGCTTTGATTTCCAGGCCGAAATACCGGGCGACGCAATCGCGTACCATGGCTGGGTTGAACTCATAGAGCCGGGAAAGGAGGTCTTCAGCCTTGCCGTTGATCGGCATGGTGAAGCCGTTTTGCTGGGCGATGGAGCGGACGGACTCCTCCATCACCGGTTCGCCTTCTTCTACAACCAGCACCTTCTCACAATCTTTCAGGAAATCGGCAATGATGCCCGCCGGCATGGGGTGGGAGAACCCGATGCGCAAGACTTTGATTTTTCCAGCCGCATCCAGGTCATTCACGGCATCGGTCACATAGCCGTAACTGACCCCGTTGCAGACAATTCCCCACTTACCGCTGCCCTCCACGAAATTGTATTCCGAGGTTTCCGTTATCTCGGCAGCCTGGGCCTGCTTTTCCAGCAGTTTGACGTGCAGGTTCCGGGAAACGGCCGGGACGGTAACCAGGTTCATCGGGTCTTTTTCAAAGTCACCTTTGACCACCCGCGGATTTATGTCACCGAATGTTACCGGTGCGTTGGAATGGTTGATTCGGGTCGTGGTCCGGAAAAGGACCGGTACCTGCAGTTGTTCGGAAAGATCGAACGCATAGACAATCAGGTCCTTGGCTTCGGCAACGGAAGAGGGCTCCAGGACCGGCAGACCGGACAGTTTACCGTAGTAACGGTTGTCCTGTTCGTTTTGGCTGGAAAACATGAACGGGTCGTCGGCGGTCAATACCACCATACCGGCCTTCACACCAACATATGCCAGGGTCATTAGCGGATCGGCCGCCACATTCAGCCCCACATGCTTCATCATGCACATGGTGCGCACGCCAGCGTTGGCTGTTGCGGCGGCGACCTCCAGAGCCACCTTTTCATTCGGGCTGTATTCGAAGAAAAGATCGGTCTCCTGGGAGATTTGAAAATACTGCAGAGAGATCTCGGAAGAGGGGGTACCGGGATAGGTGGTGGCGGCCCCAATGCCGGCCTCGATACCGCCCCGGGCAATGGCTTCATTGCCCAGCAGCAGGTATTTTTTTCCGGGTGTGTCTGAAAGTAATTTGTGCATACACTGTACCTCGCTAAATGGCTTTACGGAATCAGTATCGGGCGCTGGAGGATCTCACGGTTGTGGACCTTTTCGAAAATGGTGTTGATCTCATCCAGTGCAAAGGTTTTTACGAACGGGCCAAGCTCGACTTTTCCCTGGAGCACCAGGTCCAGCGTCGGCTTGTAGTACTCGGGAATACAGCCCCAGTTGCCGCGGGCAGTGGCGTGGAACGCCATGAGGTTGCTCAAGCGAATATCCACGGTGTCCATGGTAAAGCCGACCACCGCCAGGGAGGCGCCGAACGTCATCAGCCCGAAAGCGGTTTTCTGTCCGGCGGCGGTACCGGAAGTTTCGAATATCTTCCACTCCGTGCGGCGACGGCCCTGCTCCTTGACAAATCCGGAGACCGCTTTGCGCAGGTCTTTGAACGAGTATTCGCCGACATTGAACACCGCATCGACGTAGGGATTGATAGCTTCGAGTTTCTGGGAATCGATATCGATGGCAATGACGCAGGCCCCGAAGCTTTTCGCAATCTGAGCCCCGAATCCACCGACCCCGCCTACGCCGATGAAGATGGCGGTATCGTCCGCATCGAGTCCGGCTTCGGCGATGGCCTGGTAGGGCGTGGTGACCGCATCGGCAATGACGGAAAGGTCAGCCAGGGTGAGTCCCGGCGCTCCCTGCGGGGTGTAATTTTCATCGACCGGCACCTCGCAGAGTTGGGCGGCCGGCACGACAATGTGGCTGGCGAAGCCGCCCTGGATGTCGTTGCCGGGCATTTTCTGCGTAACACAGATATTCCCTTTGCCGCGCACGCACACATCACATCCGCCGCAAGGCATCACGGCCGGCACGATGACGGCCTTTTTATCCCAGCTTTCCGCGCCCGACCCAACCGCTTCCACAATACCGCTAATCTCGTGGCCCAGGGTCAGGGGCATTGGGGATTTTGTACGGACACCGTCATAATAAAACCCCAGATCCGTGTGGCAGACGCCGCAGCCGGCGACTTTCAACAGCACTTCTCCTTCGCCTGGAGAAGGCAGCGGTGACTTGACCCGTTCCAGGGGTTTTTTCAAATCTACCATTTGCCAGGATATCATGGTCATCTTGGTCACTCCTTTGGTTAGCATGCGGATTATTGGCTGCGGCCGGGTTTCCGACCGCAGCCCTATCCGAGTGTCGGATTTAACCTGTATTAAAAGCGCCCATCAACTGCCTTTGAATTCGGGTCTTTTGCGGCCGGCTGACGAGAGCCCCTCCAGGGCGTCGGCGGTGGCAAAAATTTCCGCTAGGCGTCCCAGCTCGGTCTCGACGCCGTCTGCGATGGACTGTTCGGCCTGGGCATCTATGATCTCATTGGCCAATTTTAGCGCCAAAGGGGCCTTGAAGCCGACCACCTTGGCAGTTTTGGCTGCCAGGGCCTCATCAGCGCCCGCCGGAGCCTGGCCGCCGAGCAGTTGCTCTACGTTGTCGGTTTCGCACAGCGCGGCGTAGGCACTGTAGGGCGCCGGTAAATCACCGGCCTGGTATTTGTCCGGTTTGCCCTGGCTGACCAGTTCGGCAATCGCGGATTCGACCTCCGCGGGTGGCACCAGACGGGTGATAATGCCCAGCGCCTGGGCATCTACTGCTTTAATGGGCGCCCCCGTAAAGGTATAGTATTTGGCCAGGGCCGGAGAGGTGTGCTTGGCAAACCGCAGCATGCCGCCCAGTCCCGGGAAGATCCCGATACCGGTTTCCGGGAAGGCCATGGAGCCGGCCGGCGTGGCCACGATTGCCTGGCAGGCCAGGGCCAGTTCACTGCCGCCGCCCAGGGACAGGCCGTCGAGCAGGCAGATCGTCAGCTTGGAGCTGTTTTCAATCTTCAGCAGGGTCTCATGCCCGGCCCGGGTAAAATCGACAATGTCCTGAATCTTGTCGGCCTTGATGTTCTGGACAAAATAGCGGATATCCGCGCCGGCGACAAAAGCTTTACCGGCCCCCTGGATGACAATTGCTTTTACTGCCGAGTCCTGTTCCGCCGCGGAGAATTTCTCAGCGAGCTGGGCGAAGACAGCTTCGTTCAAGGCGTTCATCGCTTCCGGCCGGTTGATTGTCAGCCAGGCCGTGTCGCTCTTGACATCGAGGTCGACCAGCTTGAATTCAAAAGGCTTGCCGGCGGCCTTCTGGTTTTCCAGGACCTGCGGCATTTTGAAATCCGGGTACTTCTCGCAGATGGCGTTGACGCAGGCATAGGTTTTGTCGATGCCGATCTTGTTCATGATCTCAAAGGGGCCCTGGATCCAGCGCAGCCCAATTTTGGCGCCCCGGTCGGTGTCCTCGATGGTGGCGACCTCTTCGTCGACCAGGGCCGCAGAGACACCTAGGCAGACGCCGTAGAACCGGTCCATCAGCGCATCGATTTTAGATTCGTCAACTTCTCCATCCATATTCCAGTTTTCGCCTTTGGCCACCTGGTCGGCCAGGGTTTTGCTGGGTGCGTAGAACGGCCCCAGTTCTTCACCGAGGGTCGTGGCCGCGTGCAGGGCAATCGGAACGCCGGTAACATTCATCAGGACAAAAGCGCCCATGCCGATTTTAAAGGCCCGCTTGCTGGCTTCTTCGATGGTGGGGATGTTGGCCGGGCCTTCTTCCAGCATGCGGGTGGCTTCATTCAGGAAAGGCACGAAAAAGCGGTTCACGGCAAACCCCGGGGCATCCTTGACCAGGATGGATGTCTTGCCGTGCAGCTTGGCGGCCAGCAGCGACTTTTCAAGGGTTTCCTGGCTGGTGCCTTCGTGGGGGATGACTTCCAGCAGTCGGTTTTTGGCCGGATGGAAGAAGTAGTGGTACCCCACGAAACGGTCGGGTCGGTTGACCAGTTTGGCAAAATCACGCACGAAAAAGCTGGAGGTGTTGGTGGCCAGGATGGTTTTTTCCTCGCAAAGGGTATCCAGCTTCTTGAAGAGGTCGGATTTTACCTGCTTGTCTTCGAAGACCGCCTCGATAACCAGGTCGGCGTCGGCAACCGCATTGAAATCGGTGGTTGCATTGATCCGGGCGACAATTTCGTCAACCTTTTCCGGGGTGAAAATCTTGCGTTCCACGGCCTCTCCCAGGAGCCCTTTAATAGTATCCAGCCCGCGCTGCACGAATTCGTCCTTGATGTCGATCATAACGACATTGATGCCCTCCTGGGCTATTTTCTGGGCGATGCCGCTGCCCATATTGCCTGCACCGATTACACCGATCTTGTTTATCTGAGACATTCTAAAGACCTCCCCTAGTCGTTGGTTAACAGTTCTTCCACTCTGGACGGCGTTTTTCCTCGAAGCTGGCGATCCCTTCCAGGGTATCCCCGGTTTTCATGAGTGTATTTAAAAACAGGTCATTGGCACCTGCCAGGGCGTCGGCAAAAGGTTTACCGATATTTTGCTTTACCGCCCGTTTGTTCAGACGAATGATCAAGGGGCTGCAATGGCTGATTTCCTTGACCAGGCTGGCCAGGGCGGCGTCAAAATCAGCTTCAGCGACACAGTAGGCGGCCATGCCCATTTCTTTGGCCTCGGCCGCGCTGTAGCGTTTGCCGGTGGTGCAGATTTCAATGGCCCGGGCCGGACCTACGATGGCCGGCAATCTGACAGCGGCGTAGGGCGGGAAAAAGCCCAGCTTGATTTCAGGCTGTCCAAAAAGGGCTTTTTCGGACGCAACCACGATGTCGCAGGCAATGGCCAGTTCCATGCCGCCCCCCAGGCAAGCCCCATGAACCCCGGCTATCACCGGCACCTCGAGTTGATCAATCAACTCGAAAATGCGGCTGAAGGTGGCGATCATGTCATCCACCATTTCCGGTTTGTGGTCGGCCACTTCCACGCCGGCACACCAACTGGGTCCCTCGCCCAGGATCAGGACGCATTTGAGATCCTGGTCTTCCACGCAAGCAGCCAGTTCGGAGTTGAGTTCATTCATCATGTCGATATTCAGCACGTTGTGCTTGGGCCGCGCCAGGGTGATGCGGGCCACGCCATCCGCCTTTTCCACTTTCAGATGATCAGGTGATGTCATTGGCAATACCTCTTATGGTAGAAGTTTTCGCCTGTGTCAGGCTTTTTGGAAGACGTAGTTCAACTGCCCGTTGGAAAGTGTATTGACCACGGTCTTCATGGGCATGCCGATCCGGATGTCTTCCAGGGGCACATTGTCGGCAATGCGGCCGAACACCTTGTAGTCGCCGTAGTCAAGCAACGCGATGGAGTAGGGCAGGTCATCTTCAAAACCGATCGGTCCGAATTTCAGCTGGCTGTAGGTGACCAGCTTGCCGGTGTCGGCAACCTCGAACCATTCCAGGTCGCTGGACTGGCATTTGTAGCAGTCCCTGCGGGGCGGAAAGAAGGAAAGGTTGCAGGCCGGGCAGCGGGTCCCCATCACCTTGCTGTCTTCAAGGTGGTCCACGAAATCATTGACCCCGGTGGTCTGGGTAAAGCTGACTGTGCCGAATTTGCTGAATCTGATATCTTTGTCAGGTTTTTTGCCCATGGTTATCTCCCTAAGATGGTTACATTGCCGTAAATACCGACGCCGCCAATATTGTGGACCAACCCGATTTCCGGATCGGGAACCTGAATATCACCGGCCTCACCCCTCAGCTGCAGCACGATCGTCCGGATTTGCGATCCGCCGGTGGCACCAATGGGATGTCCCTTGGAAAGCAGTCCGCCGTCTACATTGACCGGGATCTTGCCTTCTTTGTAGGTCTCTTTGTTTTGGATCAACTCCCGACCCTCACCGGGTTTGGCGAAGCCGAGGTTTTCATAGGCCATCATTTCAGCGATGGTGAAACAGTCATGCACTTCGGCCACATCGATGTCCTGGGCGGTCACGCCGGCCATGGCGTAGGCTTGATCTGCGGCCTGTTTGGCCACCGCCAGTCCGGTAAACAGGTCCCGGCCGGTGAGATTGACACTGGCCGAGGCCGCGCCGATCCCGCGGACCCAGACCGGTTTGGCGCTGAAGGCTTTGGCTTTCTCCTCGTTGGCGACAATCAGGCACGAACTGCCGTCGGCATTGGCACAGCAGTCGCCGACCCGCAGTGGGCTGGCCACAGGGTACCGCATCCGGCTTTCCTTGTCCGTGAAGTCTTCCATGTTCACAGGTTTGCGGTAGACCGCCATTTCGTTCAGCTGCCCGTAAGTAGCCGCCTTGACACGGATAGCGGCCAGGTCCTCGGGGGTGGTGCCGTACGTGTCCATGTGGGCCTGGGCGTACATGGCGTAATAGGCCGGCATCATGGTGCCAAACGGGCTTTCCCATTGGATATCGGCCCCGCGTCCCATGCGCTCCTGGGACTCGGCCGAAGATATTTCCGACATCTTTTGAAACCCGAGCACGGCCACCACATCATGCAGCCCGGAGGCGACGAGCGAATAGGCCAGCTTGAGTCCCGTGCTGCTGGACGAACAGAGGGTTTCCACATAGAAAGTGGGGCCGGGGTTCAGTCCCAAGTATTCGGCAAAAATACCCGATGGTGAACGCTGCTTGTCATATTCCGGGGCGCTGCAGACCACTGATGCATCAATATCAGCAGGTTTAACGCCGGCATCCCCGATTGCGTCTTTAAATCCTTCAAAAGCAAGCTCACGTATGGAACCCGGATAACTTCTGACAAACTTGCTTTGGCCCACACCGATAATGGCAACTTTTTTCATATGTATCCTCTACTGGTGGGTATGGTTATGGTACGGGGTCTAGATGTACTGGCCCCCGTCGACCTTTATGATTTCACCGGTGACATGCCGCGCCCGGTCTGAAGCCAGAAACGTGACCACATGGGCGAGATCTTCCGGCTGGCCAACGCGTTTGAGCACGATTTCACCCATGGCCATGTCGATGATCTTGTCGCGGGCTTCGGATTCTTTGAGCATCTGGGTTTCGATCAGACCGGGCGCCACCGCATTCACGTTTACGCCGAAGGCCCCCAGTTCTTTGGCAACGGCCTTGGTGTAACCGATGATGCCTGCTTTGGAAGCCGAGTAATTGGTCTGACCGAATTTTCCCCGCAGACCGTTGATGGAGGTGACATTGATGATCTTACCGTATTTTTGCTCTTTAAACAGGGGGGCCACGTGGCGGGTGAAGTTGAAATAGCCTTTCAAGTTAACTTCCAGCACCCGGTCCCACTGTTCTTCGCTCATTTTCCAGCAGACACCGTCCCAGTTCATGCCGGCATTGTTGACCAGGATGTCCAGGCTTCCGAATTCTTCCAGAGCGGTCTTGACCACATTTTCGGCCGCATCGAACTGGGCGATATCACAATGCAGGGCAACCGCATTGCGCCCCATAGCGATGATCTGTTGGGCGAATTCTTTGGCTTCAGCCTCGTGTTTCCGGTAGGTTAAACAGACATTGGCGCCTTCGCGCGCAAGTTCCAGTGACGTCGCTGCGCCGATTCCGGCAGAGCCGCCGGTTACAATGGCATTTTTTCCTTCAAGCAGCATATGGCCTCCCGTTATAGAAAGTTAAAAGTGTTCTAGCTCTTAAAGTGAACTAAAGTGGAGGAATACTATTTGTTTGGAGTGTAGGTGAAGCAGAGCGACCCCCTGACTTTAGTCACATCTCCCTTTGTGTCCTCTACTGAGGTTTCCCCAGGACGGCCGCCATGAATTCCGTATCAAAAGCAGCGCCTTCGGACTGGCGACGACGATATTCAATAAAATCAATCGTGTCCTGGCCGATTATTTTCTTGGTGTTGAAGGCGTTGAAACCCAGGTAGGCCTCGTAGTTCATGTTGGCGCCCAGCCAGTGGCGATTAATGACCTTGGCCTGATCCCAGAAGAATTTCTTTTTGAGTCGGATGCCCTCGACGCTCTTGATCAAGCAGCCTGGGAACAGGTTGGTAAAGGTGAAAAGGATCTTGTTGAGTTCAAGATCCAGCAGTTCAAAATCGGTCGTGGCCCCGATAACATACTCCCGGGCTGCCTTGGCATCCTTTCCGGTTTTGAAATTGCCGTAGACGATCTCCCCATCATCTAAAAAGGTATCGGTGATGACGCCCGGGTTACGGACCCATTTGTCTCCGTCTTTGATAACCGGCACGCATTTGGAAATGAGGCCCAATTGTTTCATGCGGTAGGCACTCCACATTTCACAGGAGATACAATTCCACATGGCCAGTTCCATGGGCAGCATCCAGGGCAGAAAATCGGTGCTACCGCCGTCAGGAGCGCTGCCGTGTTTCGGGCCGGCCTGGCCGAAGATAGCCAGGTCGCTCGAGATGGTGATGTCACAAGCCATACCGATCTCCTGACCACCAGCCACCCGCATACCGTTTACCCGGCAGATAGTTGGCTTTTTACAACTCAAGATACTGTCCACCATGGCGTTGAACAGGTCCATATAGAGACCATACTCATTGGGGCGCCCGGCATAGTATTCGGCGTACTCTTTGGTGTTGCCGCCCGTGCAGAAAGCCCTGTCGCCCATGGCAGTGAAAACGGCGGCCACGACGGAACTGTCCGCGGAAGCTTTCTGAAATCCGGCGATAACGCCCTTGACCATCTCGGTTGTGTACGAGTTGTATTGTTTTGGGTTGTTCAGTGTAATCCAGGCGGAGTAAACGCCCTCGATGGCATTGCCCTGGTGATCAACCACTGGTTTTTTCTCGTAAATGACACCCGGGGCGGTGGAGGAAAAGTGTTCCTCTCCCCAGAGAAAATGGTTTTTGCTTCCGGATTCTCTCGGTAACCAACTTAAATCAGACATGATTTTCCTCCCTTTAAAAAGGTCGTAACTGAATTGGTGTTACATGACTAAAGACTGTTCATTCATTGGGGGACGTGTATTTATATTGAAGCTACATTACAGCTACCCAATAATTTGTCAAGAAAAAAGATGGCAAACGGGGAGGGCACAAATGGCTCTCTAACGCTGTGTCATTCTTATATAATAGGAAGGAGATCAAAATATCATGTATTGTCGGGGTTTTCTTTCGCCTATGCGAGAAATAGTCACAATATAGCCCGATTGTTTCGAATCCCGGAGATGGGTTTTACAAACACGAAGGGGTGAACATACCGGCGATCGAGCGGTTTGCAGATCATAATCGGTGGAAGGCGCTTGGTTGCGGGCTGATTCAGAATTTGTACCGGCAAGGACCGCCTGCATGCGGTTGGTAACAGCGGTATTAATTGCCGGCGGTGAGAAACTCGACCGGAACCGGATTTACCGACACTGCATTTGTATATGGCAGGGCGTGGCTGGCAGCCTGGACGGCAGGTAGGGTAGCCCGAGGCATGGCAGGATAATTGACAGCCCATGAGCGGTTTGCTAACCTGCACGACACGCTGGTTGATGGATTGACTGATCGGCGATCCCATTCTAAATGAAAAAATAAGGTCTCGGTCCCGGGTCCTTGGACACACAACCGAACCGCATTCCTTATTGAAAAGGAGAAACACAGGTGGATCTTACTTTTCTCAAAGAACCTGCCATGATTTGGTTCCTGATCGGCTTGGTCCTGATCGTGGCTGAGTTTGCAGTTCCGGGCCTCGTCATCATTTTCTTTGGACTGGGCGCATGGGCGGCTGCACTGGCCGTGTTGGCCGCCGACCTGTCTCTTTTTCTGCAAATCGTCATATTCCTGGTTGTTTCGATCACGACCCTCCTGTTGCTGCGGAAACGGTTTGTGGCGGCGGCGGAAAGTACCCCGGATTTGACCGATGAATTCGTCGGCAAAAGAGCCGAAGTCATCCAAAAGTTGACTCGGGGCAGAATCGGGCAGGTTAAGTTCAAGGGGGCGCTGTGGAAGGCGGAGACAGCATCGGAGCAGGTGCTGGAGCAAGGCGATATGGTTACGATCGTCGGTTATGAAAGTATTATACTCAAAGTCGAACCCGTTTCAGATTAGGAGGCTAAGATGGAATTATCAATTATTGGCATCGGGCTGGTGGTCCTCGTTCTGGTGGCATTTTTTAAAACCGTACGAATCGTCCCCCAGCGGGTGGCCTATGTGATCGAGAGACTGGGTAAATACAGCCGGACCCTGAATGCGGGTTTCCACATCCTGATTCCCTTTTTGGACCGGGTGGCCTACAAACGCTCGTTGAAGGAGGAGGCTCTGGATGTGGCCCAGCAGACCTGTATCACCAAAGATAACGTGTCTATTGATGTAGACGGGATACTCTACTTGCAGGTGATTGATGCCCAGAAGTCCGCCTACGGAATCGAAGACTATAAATACGCTGTAGCCCAACTGGCGCAAACGACCATGCGCAGTGTCTTCGGTACGTTTGACCTGGACGGAACATTCGAGGCCCGGGATACCATCAACACCAAGGTGGTTCAAGCCGTCGATGAAGCCAGTGACCCCTGGGGCGTAAAGGTCACCCGCTATGAAATCAAAGATATTATTCCGCCACAGAGCATTATCGAAGCCATGGAGAAACAGATGCGCGCCGAGCGTGACAAGCGGGCGGCCATTGCAGAGTCCGAGGGGGACAAACAGGCCGAAATAAATCGGGCCGAAGGCAAACGGCAGGCGATGATTGCGGAGTCCGAAGGCGAGAAGCAAAAACGCATCAATGAGGCCGAAGGCCGCGCCGCCGAAATCGAGAAGGTGGCTACTGCCACCGCCCATGGATTGGTAAACATTGCCATGGCGATAAATAAAGAGGGTGGGGAAGACGCGGTGAATCTAAGAATCGCCGAGCAGTACATTGCGGAGTTCGGGAAACTGGCCAAGGAGGGCAACACCCTCATCATCCCGGCTTCGCTTTCCGATGTGTCCGGCATGGTCGCAAGTGCCGGTAGGGTCATTGACAACCTGAAAAAAGACAAGGCGGCCGACTCAATATAGTCAACCGCCGAAAAGGGGGACAGGCGCGCCTCGCTTAAAACCTTTTGATAAGATTGATAAACTTGCTGCGATCAAATCCCATGGTTTTGAAATAGGAAAGCAGGTCCGGGGAATCCCACTGAACAGAGGTGTAAATATCCTGGAGTCCGACTTCTTGGGCCATGCGAAACGTCTCCTGGGCCAGTTTTTCGCCAATACCCTGTCCCATGTAGGCCGGGGCAACCCCCATGGTCGATATCCAGGCGCTTCTTTTTATGCCGAATATTCCGGACATAATGGTGCTGATCATATAACCGATGACCTCGCCGTCCAGCTCGGCCACAAAACTGAGATCTTCTTTTTTCAGCGGCTGCTCGGTAAGCATCTGCACAAAATCTTCAGCTACGGGAGTCTGGGTGATGTCGGCGCAGATATGGCCTACTCTCAATGCGTCGCCGGCCTGCAATTTTCTGATAACAAGCTTTTCCACTTTTCTATTCCCTTCTAATCGATCCTGATGATTTTTACCTGATGTCCCACCCAGTTGGGCGGCAGGTAAACCCGACCGCTGTTGCCGCTGGATTTCACCTTTTTTTCTATCATTTCTTCGCCGTAGACTTCAAATTTGACGCGGCTCGGCGGTCTATCCGGTGCTCTGTTTTCGGAACTCTTTTCATCTTCAGACACGTTCTGTACCTCGCTCAAATCAATTCATGGTGCATTTCTATTAATCGGGAAAATTGTGGATATAATTGGGTATCTCGTTATTGAGACCTATCAACGCGCCTTTATCGCCATCTGAACAAATAATGACAAATGCTATTGCAGCATCAACCCGTTTGGAGCTGGCGGCAATTTGGCACTCGGTCTCATCGGCGCCAGGTTTCTTAGGGCCGGATGGTCATTAAATTTCATGGTATTTCCGATGCTTAGATTTCATTGTATTCACTTGGTTAACATGATCGCGTTTGGCGGTCAAGATGAATTTTAGCTGTATCGTAGCTAAATCTTGTTTCACCGGGCAGCCATTGGGAACAGCTCAATGCCGTCTGAAGATATCAATGCGTTTGAATTTTTTAAGGGCTGTGATATTAAACCCTATCTTCAATGCAGGCAGTTTCTAACGCGCTGGATCCCACCTTGGTTTAAACAGGCAACTATTGGCGAAAGGTACTATCATGAAAAAAATTAAATTGTTCAAATCGGTTATCATCGTTATTGCGCTCACTTTTTCCATCGTCATGCTCGGACGGTTATTGCCCGGGCCCATGCCGGCCAGCGCCGCCAAGATTTACAAATATAAAGTTGTTTCCATCGGAACCGCCAACACAGTTTACGAATATGAAAAGCAACTAAATGACATGGCTTTTCAGGGCTGGACCTTCGATCACATATTGCCTGGTCGCGCGTGGGCGGTTTTCAGGAAGTAATCCCTTGAGAATATGGACATATTGCCCTGCATTGCAACCAATTGCATTTAGGCAGCGACGTGCCTGGTAACGCCTAGCTGCCCGGTGTTCGTGATTTCCATATCTGTCGTCGCGGGCTGCCGCCCACCTATGCCCTTGCCGGTCGTCTGCAGGCCAATGCGCTGGCCCTCCAGGCACCATCCATAGAAACTACATCCATACTTTGTATTCGTTACCGAATACGCTACCGACATAGATGGTGATCCAGCATAAGAACGCATTTTTATCGGTGCAAAGGCGGTTATTTTAACATGGCGGGCCATTTTCCGCTCAAACAGTCCCCATGTTTTTTTGATCACTAAAGTTTTGGTTGAAAGTGCGGATAGTACAATTAATGGCTGTTTGTTTGTAACAGATTGAAATATATGGTATACAATGCAATTTAGTGTGTCCATCTAAGTGGCGGGAGACTTCTGAGGGCCGCCTTTGTTGAATTGGGCTGATCTGACCAGTGTTTTTGACCGTAATATAAAACGTGGAGCTCTAAATTGTATAGTATCTCGAAATCCATCAGGCTCTCGGCCTACTTACTGGTATTGGCGTTCTTTCTAAACTGTGCAGCCGTTTCCATCGCCGGCGACGAGCACAAACCGCCGCTCATGCCGCTTGACGATATTCTGGAGGTTGTTACCAAAACCAATCCGGAAATATTGGAGGCTATAGAGCGTTACCACAGTGTCAAGGCGGAACGCTCGATTGCCACGGCCGGCTATTGGCCCGAAGTGGGGACTGAACTGGCCGCCGGCCCCGAAGTGACCGATGGGGTCCAGACCGGTAACGTCCGCGAGAACCTTACTGCCGCCAGGGCGACCCTGTATGCTCGGCAGAACTTGTGGCGTGGCGGAGGAACCAAGGCCTTTGTCAATGAGACCGATGCCCGCATCCTATCTGCAGCTTACGAGGTAATGAATGTGGCCAACCGTATTTTCCTGGAGACGACCGAGGCCTATATTCAGGTGCTGCAAGCCCGCCAGCTGCTGCGTTTTTCGGAGGAAAACGTCCTGACCCAGGAGAAAATACTTGAGCAGGTCAAGGAGAAGACGGCCGCCGGGTTCCAACGTGTTTCGGACTTAAACAACTCGGAAGCTCGCCTGGCGCTGGCCCGGGGCAACTATGTTTCGAAGCAGCAGGATTTAAATCAGGCCGTGGTCCAATTTCACCGACAATTCGGCCGCCTGATCAAGCCGGAGCAATTTGTAATGCCCAAACCTAAATATCAATTCCCGTCCACCGTCGAGGAAAACGTCGATTTAGCCTTACGACACCATCCGGCCCTGGAGGTTGCCAAATATAATATCCAGGTCCGCAAATATGGTCACGAGAAAGCCAAAGCCGATTATTGGCCTACCTTGGACTTGGAATTGAAAGCCCAACATCGGGAGAACTTCAACGGCGACCCGGGAGAGACTGACCAGGCTTCGGCGATGCTCATGTTGAACTACACCTTTTTTGACGGTGGGGTCCGTAAAGGTGAAAAAGGCAGAAGCTACGGGGAGCTCCACAAAGAATACCAGCGTGCCTATGTGGAGCGCCGCAATGTCAACCAGACGGCCCGACTGGCCTGGAACATTTTGCAGGCAGAGGAACACAAGCGCAAATATCTGCAGGATCACGTGGATTTGAGCCTGCAGACCCTGGAAGCGTTTAAGGACGAATATTTTGTCGGGCGTCGGACCCTGCTTGACTTGCTCAATATGGAAAATGAATACAACTCCGCCAAAAATGCCAATGCCGAGTCGAAATTTTCCCACCTGGTTTCATACTATCGAATTTCCCAGGCCACCGGTTTGATGCTGCACGAATACGATACCGGACTGCGGGACCACATGCAGCTGCCGCCCAAGAAAGTGTACGACCTGAAAGGGTATGAAGAGCTGGATCCGAACCGCGATTTTGATTCGGTCCAGGATGTGACCGATCAGTGCGACAACACCGTGCTGGGGACCCGGACAGAGTTCTCGGGATGTGCCCAGGAGAAGGTTTTTACCGTCGGTTATCAGGAACCCAAAGATCTCAGCCCCTATATCCTGCCCGAGGAAGGTACACCGGAGGAGCTGAACCTGAAAATCGACAAGACCAAGGACGAACAATCCATTCACATGGATATCATCTACTTTGAATCGGACTCGGCGGCCCTCACCGCGGAAACGCGTGAAATGCTGGCGCCGATCGCGGATCAACTGAAAGCGGCCGAGGATTTTTATATCGAAGTCATCGGCCACACCGACAGTACCGCCAGTGCCGAACACAACCGTAAGCTGTCGCTGGCCCGTGCGTTGAGTGTCTACGATGAACTGATTAATTTGGGGGTCCCGAAGGCCCGCCTGGTTGCGCTCGGCAAGGGCGAGCACGAACCCATCGCATCCAATAATACCGAAGAGGGCAAAAGAAAAAACCGGCGGATTGAGTTCCGGCTCCAGAAAAAACCGGATCTGGAAGATACCCGGGTGGCCAAAGACAAAGCCGCCGCTCAGGAGGCGGCTGAACCACCTTCCGTTTTGCCGGTACCCGGTCCGCAAGAAGTGGCTCCAACACCACAAGAGCCCCAGGTAGAGCCGATTGCACCTGCACCGGCTATAGAAAAGCCACCGCCGGTTGACATACCGCCCGAGCTGAACCTGAATATCGATCCGGTGAAAAGGGTGCAGTCTGTTCATATGGATATCCTAGCCTTTGCCTCGGATTCGGCCGAGCTTACCGCCCAAACCCGACAGATGCTGGTACCGATTGCGGAACAATTGAAGGCGGCGCAAGGGTTGCACATCGAAGTCATTGGGCACACCGACAGTACGGCCAGTGCCATCCACAACCAGAGACTTTCCCAGGCCAGGGCCCGCGCGGTGTATGCCGAGCTGATCAAGCTGGGGGTCGATCCCCAGCGCCTGTCCGCATATGGCCGGGGAGAAGATGCCCCGATCGCTTCCAACCTGACGGAGGAGGGCAAACGTAAAAATCGCCGCATTGAGTTCAGATTACGAAAGAAAACCGGTAACCAGACTGAAACGGCCCCTGGTACCGGGACCAGGGAATCCAAACTAGATGCGGCTGCGCCTGCGGATACATTGAGTCATTATATCGTGCCTGCCGAGGGAACCCCCGCGGAGCTGAACCTCAAGATCGACCGGACCCGACCGAAACAGTCCATTCATATGGATCTGATTATATTTGCCTCGGATTCGGCCGAGTTGAACCCCGATGCGCGCATCGTTCTCAAACACATTGCCCCGCAACTGAAGGCGGCCGTTGATTTCGAGATTGAGGTGATCGGCCATACCGACAATACCGCCAGTGCGGCGCATAACCAGAAGCTATCCCAGGCCAGGGCCCGGAGTGTGGCGGACGAGTTGATCCAGCTGGGTGTTGCCGGCGAACGATTGACCGTTACGGGCCGGGGCGAATACGACCCGATTGCCCCCAACACAACGGAAGAGGGCAAACGCAAAAATCGCCGGATTGAGTTTAAGTTAACGAAAATACAACCCGACTAATGGCTGCCATCAAATACATTCTGATCATCCTCCATGTATCCATCCTGGTTGTGGCCGCGGAAACAGCCCTGAGTTTCTTTGTACCGGAAGAACGCATCGCCACCTTGAACAAGGCTTATGGTGAGCAAGCGGTCAAACGCCTAAACAGCCTGCTGGACATGATGGACACAATGGCGTCATCCCCGGAAGACAAGATTGTGGTAGCCGTGAACCGGTTCTTCAACCAGCTTGAATTCAGCCCCGACCTGGATACCTGGCAAAAAAAAGACTACTGGGCCAGCCGGCTGGAGTTTCTCGGAAAGGGACAGGGCGATTGCGAAGATTTTGCCGTCGCGAAATTTTTAACCATGATGCAACTGGGTGTGCCGGAACAAAAGCTCTTCCTGACTTACGTCAAGGCAGTGGGCTATCCCGAGGCCGCCCACCTCGTCGTGACCTATTACCAGAAACCGGGAGCGGTGCCTTTCGTACTGGATAATTACAACAAACGCATTCTGCCGGCGACGCAGCGCAACGATCTGATTCCGGTATACAGTTTTACGGCCAACGACCTATACCTTCAGAAACAGCAGGGCCTTGGCAAGCGCGTCAATCGGGCCACCTTGAAGACCCAGCGCAACCTGCAGGCAATCGATCTTGAAATTCAAAAAAGGAAAAAATGAGTCTGTTTAAGCAAATACAACTTCTGGTGGCATGCCTGCTGCTGACCACGTTGGTAACGGTCTTACGGATAAACTTCAACAATGCCAGAGAGTTTACCGCCAACCAGACCTTCAACAACGCCAAGAATGTCGCCAATGTTCTGGCGCTGTCACTCGGGCCCCGTATTGCGGATGAGGCGTTTATCGCCACCAGCATCAACGCGATGTATGACGGCGGCTATTACCAGTCCATCACCCTTTCCCGGGCAGGCGGCGAGGTCGTGTACCAAAAGCGTGAAAGCCTGACGATCGAGGGTATCCCCGATCTATTCCTGAAATACATTGACGTGGACATACCCGTGGCAGAATCCCAGGTAATGGACGGCTGGACCGTTTTCGGGACGATACAGGTGGAAGGCCATACCGGCAATGCTTATAAAAAATTATGGGCAACCTTTAAACAGCTCTGTCTGCTCTTTGCCGTTTTGGGCGGGGCAGCCGTTTCCGTCAGCTACCTGGTGCTCAAACACCTGCTCAGAGCCCTGGCAAACGTACAGCATCAGGCTGAAGCCATCAGCAACAATGAATTTGTGCTGACCCCGGATATCCCGGAAACGCCTGAGCTGAAGAAAGTGGTCCTGGCGATAAATGCCATGGTGGCCAAAGTGCAAACCATCTTCAACCGTCATTTGGAGAATTTAATCCAGTTTCAGGAACTGCGGGACAAGGACGCTGTCACCGGATTGCACAACCGGGCCTTTTTCGTTAAAGAACTGGCCCAACTACTTGCAGCTGACGACCAGGCCGCCCGCGGACATGTCGTTATCCTGGGATTATCGGGTATGGAACGATTGAATATTTCCGGGGGGCATCCCGTTATCCATCGACTTTACAGGGCCCTGGCGCGGGTGCTTGAAAAAGAGACCGCGAACTTCGGCCAGGCCGTGGCCGCTCGTTTTCCCAGACAGGAGTTTGCCATCCTTTTGCCCAATGCCAATACCGAAACAGCAATGGAAACCGCTGAGGCAACCGTAAAAGACTTTGTGCAGGCGATCGGACTTGCGTCGGAAATTACCGACCCGATACATGTCAACGGGGGGGTGGCCGCATATACAACAGAGGATGAGTTGTCTACCGTGCTTTCAAAAGTAGACTACGCCTTATCGGTCGCCCGGAGTCAACTGCCGGGAACGGTTGAACGTTTTCAGGATTTTCAGATCCATACCATTCTGGGTAGGTCCGAATGGAGAGCGCTGCTTGAAAAAGCATTTGTGGACGACCGTTATCTGTTATCGGCCCAACCGGTTCTGGGTGACAGCGGGGAACTGCATCGCGAGGTGTTCATCAGCCTGATTGATAATCAGGGCACAGAGCACCGCGCCGGACTTTTCATGCCGGTCATGATGAGTTTGGGATTTTCTATCCGGCTGGATCAATATGTGCTGGAGCGCACAGCTGCTTATCTCACGGCGCATCCGCAGCAGAGCCTAGCCGTGAACATGACAACTGAATTCTGTCAGGATCGTCTGGCGCTCCAATGGCTCCGGCAGTTTCTGGCGGCCGGGAAAGGGATTCAGGCCGGTCTGGCATTTGAATTGCATGAGAATACCCTGATCCAGTCCCCGGAAATCTGCCTGGATCTGGCGGGCCTTTTTCATGGCCTGGGGTATCAGTTCGGGATCGATCAATTCACCTTGAACGATACCGCTTTGAATTTGTTGGAAAAGCTGAAACCGGCCTACATCAAGGTCGAGCGTGACTACCTGGAGGTTTTCGACGATCCGGGCAAGACCGACATGGTATTGAACGCCATTTTTACGATTACCGACAGTCTGGATATCAAGTTGATCGCCACGAAAATAGAGAGCGCGGCCCAGCGCGACGCACTCGCCGCCCGCAATATAACCTATTTCCAGGGGCGCGGCATCGCCGCCATCGCTCCTTTGGGGAATGCACATGAGTGAAACGCTTGCCACAGATCCATTGATGCAGTGCCTGGTGGTATTGACCAAGCTGAACAACAAGCCGGCCTCGGCTGAAGCTCTGGCCCATGGTCTGCCTTTCGATCCCAGTGACGATAAACAGCGCCTGTTCAGCGTGGACAAGCCCAAAGCGAATTTTTCCCGGGCGGCGGCCAAAGCCGGCTTTCAGTCCCAACTGCAAAAAAGGAACCTGCCGGATATCCCCTCGATTGTACTGCCGGCAATTCTTGTTCTCAAAAATGACAACGCCTGTGTGCTGCTCACCATCGATACGGAAGGAGGCGTTGCCCAGGTCATCGCGCCTACGGTTGACAAGAATCCAATGGAAATTGACTTGGCCAAGCTCAGTGAGGAGTATCTGGGGTATGTCTTTTTCTTGAAACGCAGGTACGAAGGCTTCGGTGAAAACAAGCTGGTAAACGTGGTCGCGAAAAAGGGGCACTGGTTCTTCGGCACACTTATGATGTTCAAAGGCCTTTATAGCCGCGTGCTGCTGGCCACTTTCCTGGTCAACCTGTTCGTGGTGGCGGGACCGCTTTTTACCATGAACGTTTATGACCGCATCATCCCTCACAACGCGATTGACACTCTCTGGGTATTGGCCATCGGGATTGCGCTCATCTATTTATTCGATCTGTTATTGAAATACATCCGAACCTATTTTTTAGAAAACGTTGCCAAAAAGAGCGATATCATCCTTTCCAGCATGCTGTTCGAACACGCCATCGGCCTGAAGATGAAAGACAAACCGCGTTCGGTGGGCGCCTTCACCAGCACCATTAAAGATTTTGACGGTATCCGTTCATTCTTTGCAGCTAGTGCTATTACCGCGTTCATCGAGATGCCGTTTGCGCTCATCTTCATTACGGTGATCTATTTCATCAACAGTACTATAGTGATCGTGCCCCTGGTGGCCCTATTGTTGTTGCTGTTTTTCAGCATTCCCATGAAGTACTCCATCCAGAAGGTCCTGGACAGTACCCATGAAGCCACGGCCCGCCGCAACGGTATCCTGGTCGAAGCCCTGGCAAATCTGGAAACCATCAAAACCTTCAACGCCAACAGTTCGGTGCAGTGGCACTGGGAAGAAAGTACGGGCGATATAGCCGGCAAGAGCTTGAAGTCGCGGATAAAATCCAACTCGCTGACAACTTTGTCTGCTTTTTTGACCCAGTTTTGCAGCGTGGCCGTTATCGTCCTGGGTGTTTACCTCATCAAAGCCGGGGAATTGACCATGGGAGGACTGATTGCGGTTAACATTCTGGCTTCCCGCAGTATAGCGCCCATGGCACAGGCCGTTTCTTTGATGATAAATTTCGGCCAGATGAAAAGTGCCCTGGAATCTCTGAATGAATTCATGGACCTCGAAGTAGAACGTCCAGAGGAAAAGAAGTTTATTCGCCGGCCCGATTTTCAGGGAGAGATCGAGTTCAAAGCGGTAAACTTCAACTATCCGGGCGAAGAGAAAAAGGCGCTAACCAATGTCAATTTTCACGTGCAGCCTGGAGAGCGGGTCGGAATTATTGGCCAGGTGGGCTCAGGAAAATCTACGATCAGTAAGATCCTGTTGGGTCTGTATGAACCCACTGATGGTTCGGTGTTCATCGACGGATTGGACATTAAACAGATCGATCCGGCGGACCTGCGTCACAATTTCAGTTATGTTCCCCAGGATGTGGTTCTTTTTTCCGGGACCGTGCGGGACAATATCACCCTCAAGTCCCCCCATGCGGATGATGAGGCCATTATTCAGGCTGCCAATGTCGGCGGCGTCAATACGTTCACCGATCGACATCCCATGGGCATGGATCTCCAGGTAGGGGAAAGAGGGTTTAGTCTTTCCGGTGGTCAGCGCCAGTCGGTAGCGGTGGCCATGGGGTTTATCGATCCGAGTCCCATTGTTCTATTGGATGAGCCGACCAATGCCATGGATTTCAATACCGAGTTGAAGGTCATTAAGAACCTGAAGCAGGCCACCAAGGGCAAAACAACCATTGTGATCACCCATAAGCCGTCGATTCTCGAAATCGTGGATCGCCTCTTCGTTATGGACAATGGCAACATCGTCATGGACGGACCGAAACAAGAGGTTCTTGCAAAGTTGGGAGGGAAAGCGAAGTGACTCAAGGTAAAGCCCCTAAAAAAGGTTTCCCGACCAAAGGTTTGGCAAGCCATACCAGGGAAAGATACGGAAAAAACGATATCAAATTCATGGACAGCCTCAGTGCGGCCGTGAATGCGGACAGCCCGGCCCGGTCAAATGTCATCCTGTATGTCGTTACCCTGGTGGTGGGTTCTCTGCTGGCGTGGGCCAGCTTTGCTGAAATTGACGAGCGGACCCGGGGGGTTGGCCGCCTGATCCCCTCTCAGCAGATTCAGACTGTACAGAACCTGGAAGGTGGGATCGTCAAAGATATCCTCGTGCGTGAAGGCGAGAACGTCGAGAAAGGGCAGACGCTGGTCGTAATCGACAACACTGGAGCTGGCAGCTCCTTTGCTGAGAGCAAAACGGTCATCAACGAACTAAAAGCCCGGGCTGTTCGGCTGCAGGCCGAGGCGGGTATTGGACCATTTTCAACCGAATCGGGGGGCGATGGCGAGCTCTTCGGGCTGCTGCTGAAAGAAAAAAGACTGTATGAAACCAATTTAAGGCGCAAACAGAGCGAAATCGGTGTGCTGCAACAGCGCTTAAAACAGCGCCAGATAGAACTTTCCGAATCCCGGCTGGATGCTCAAATCCTGGCGAAGAGCCTGAAAATGATCAATCGGGAAATCAAGCTGACGGAACCTTTGTATAAAAAGCGACTTGTGTCTGAGTTGGAGTTTATCCAGTTGAGACAGAAGGCCTTGGATAAGCAGCATGAATTGGGCAGCGCCAAAAAGAACGCCGAGAGTCTGGTATCCCAGATCAGCGAGGCCAAAAATCAGATCAAGGAAGTTGAAGATCGTCTTAGTAGTGAGGCCCAGGAAGAATACAACAAAGTGATGGCTGAGATCGACCGGTTATCCCAGACCCAGGTTGCCATCGAAGATCGGGTGGCGCGCACCAATGTGCGTTCACCCGTCAATGGAACCGTCAAGCAGCTGATGGTAAATACTTTGGGCGGTGTCGTAAAACCGGGCCAGGATATTATGGAAATTGTCCCGTACGAGAAGGTGCTGCTGGTCGAAGCCAAGATCAAACCGCAGGATCGGGCCTTTATCTACCCGGGGCAAAAGGCGATCGTGAAGATAACTGCCTATGACTACACAATTTATGGCGGGCTGGACGGCACGGTTACCCACATCAGTGCCGACACGATCACTGGAGAACGCCAGGAGGAATACTACCTGGTGCATATTAAAACAGAAAAGAATTTTCTGGGGACCGAGCAAACCATGAAGCGGATCATGGTGGGTATGACCGCCCATGCCGAAATTATTACCGGCAAGCGCACCGTTATGCACTATCTACTCAAACCGATTCTGCGTGCCAAGGCCAATGCTTTGCGGGAGCGATAATGATCTTTATTTGCACCAGGGACACAGCTTTTGCGGAAACCTGCCGAAGGTTGGCCGGTGGCAGTGAAAAAACCGGCCGGCTGGCTGATATGGGGCAGCTGCCCAATCTGGCCGCCAAAGCTGAAGACCTGTTGATCATAGACCTGAAGACGTTTCCGGAAACTGATCTGCCGGAATTGTCTTGCCCCGCCGTTGCCCTGGTAGAGGTTCCCAACTTCCAGCAGGCCATGCGGTTGCTGCGCCGCGGAGTGCGCGGCTATGGCAACCGGCACATGCTGCTGGAGAACTTAAAACAGGCGACTACGGCTGTACGTGATGGTCAGGTCTGGATGCCGCCCATCATTGTAAGCCAAATGATAAATACTTTTTCGCAGGCCGAATCTGAACCAGATCAGTCGTTACCTCTGGAAAAGCTCAGCAAACGTGAGCGCGAGGTTGCCGATCTGGTCGCCCAGGGTTTATCAAACAAGGAGATGGCCGACAAACTGTATATTTCAGTGCGCACTGTAAAGGCCCATCTGACGGCAATTTTCAGTAAAACCGGATGTCGGGACAGGCTGGAATTGGCCGTCAAGATGAAAAACTACCATCCGGTAAAAGTATAAAAATAACAAAGATTAAATCAGTTGTTAAAAATTAAAAGGCCGTGCCGGTTTTAAGCAGGCACGGCCTTTGTGTTGATTACGGCTCCATACGACTATGTGATTTCAGTACCATCATCTGTAAATATCTTCACCTGATTGTCCGGATCAGCCGCCGTAACGATCTGCACCTGGTCAGTGCCGTTGGCATGGGTAAACAGGCCGCCACCTTGGTGGGTCCAATCGCCACCGGCGCCATGCACGTCGAACGTAACTTCATCCCCGGCGCCGCCGGTAACCTCCAGCGTATTGTTGCCGTCCGTCATGTCAAGAACATCATCCAGGTTCAGGGAGACCGACTGGGCATCTGAGTCGTTCAAATCGAGTTTTTCGACATTTGAAATGGTTCCGTCGGCTATGACGCTGAAGTCCAGGACATCATGGGAGATCATGAGCGTATCATCGCCGGCGCCACCGTCTATGCTGGTATCATTCTCGTCCAATACGATGGTGTCGTCCCCTTTGCCGCCGGAGATGGTGTCGGCGCCGTCGCCGCCATCAAGCGTGTCGGCACCGTCGCCGCCCTCCAGGGTATCGCTGCCGGCACCCCCGTAAAGGGCATCGTCCCCGTCTTCACCTTCCAGCCGATCATCCCCGGCACCACCGAAGACCTGGTCGTCACCAGTGCCGCCCTTAACGATATCGTCGCCAGTACCACCATCCACGATGTCGTCTCCGGCATCGCCGTCGAGGTGGTCCTCATCTGCACCACCGGAGAGGATATCATCATCCGCTCCGCCGCTAAGGTAGTCCTGGCCCGCATCCCCGGACAGGACGTCGGCACCTTCTCCGCCGGAGATGGAGTCGTGGCCGTCTCCGCCGGATAGAATATCGTCTCCGGCATCACCGACAATGGCATCGTTCAATGCTCCGCCGGTAATGCTATCGGCGCCAACCGTACCGTTGATTTCGTTGCCGATTTCATAGATGGCCAGTTGAGCGGTATCTGATTGGTCATCGTTATCAGTGAGGGTGTAGTCAACCAGGATGGGTTCAGACGAGCCGCCGCCGGGTATGGTTGGTAAATAGGTGACATTGCCGACCGCCAGGTCGTAACCTGTTCCCGTATACTCCACATCTATCTGGGTCACTCCCTTAAACTGCGACAGATCCATAACCGCAGTGGCGCTGCTGCCGGTGGCCGATAATACCACTGTATCTGTAGTCAGGGTGCCATCCCCGTCGGTATCATGGGTGACCATCACAGTGGCCTGATCGTTATACGCTGAATTAAAATCGTTTAAAGTCAGCGCTACATTTTCGACACCGTCCGGTAACGCGCCGGCGGCGAATGTAATCAGAACAGCTTCTCCTATGCCCAACTGATTCGTATTGCCGCCCACAATGCCGACACCATCATTATTGTAAAAAAGTGTCGCACCACCCGTTCTGATCGATACGTTCAAGTCAGCGGCGTCGACGTTGGCTTGAGACGTCAGGTCGACCGAGTCACCGGATAATGCCGGTGTGTAGTTATAATACCCGTTGCTGCGCATAGTGAACGTGGAACCATCATCAGAGTCGGTTACGGTGGCGTCAAATACCGGGTTGCCGTCCAGATCGTAATCGTAGCTGTAGACCCAGGTGAGGTTGCCGCCATTGTCGCCGCCGGTTTGATCAAGGGTTGGTACACCAGGAGCCGGATCAAAGGCGACGTTTGACAACTGGCTGTCCCAACCACCACCTGTGTAGACAATATCCACCGAACCAATACCCGTGTAAGCTGAAAGATCAACATTTTCTGCTCCACCCGTAGTTGCAGCTTGAACTTCGGTGCCCAAAGTCGCCCCGGTCGTATCATAAATGGTGATAGTGACCTCATCGTTATTGGCGCTTTGGAAATCGTTAATGGTGAGAATCAGGTTATCAACACCATAGGGTAAATCGACTCCGTCAAAAGAAACGGTCAGAGCGGCACCACCATCTTGGTTGTCAAACGTACCATCATCGCGGCCGCCGGTAACCCCTGCCCCGCCGGAATTGAATCCGGCATTTGCGCTAAGGGATATGTTAGTCGTTGCCCAGCTGGTGAGGTCATTGATGGCCAAACTCTCTGATCCTCCCGCAGGCGCGGGCGGTGGTGTGAGTGTCAGGTCAAGACTGATCGTTTCACCCTTATAATTGAATTCGGATACGGCCGCATCATCGACAACTTTGTCGACACCGCCGCCCTGCGTAGCGAAAGGCGTGTAATCCAAGCCGAAGGATGGTCCACCATCAGTACCGATAGCAGTAACCACATTGCCTTCAGCCGTCTCGCCGGCAACGACCGAGTGAAGGTCATCCCGGGCCTCCGGAGCGTCATCGACGATGTTGATCGTGGCGGTGGCACCGGCTGTATCGCCATCACCGTCCACGATCGTGAAGTCAAAGTCGAAAGTAGCCGGTGCCAGGCCGTTGGGGGCGCTGATGGTGTAACTGCCGTCGGCGAAATTAAATTTAATGGTGCCGTAGGCAAACCCGTCATCGGCATCCAGGGTCATAAGGGCCCCGTCTACTGCAACGGTGGCTGCCAGAGCCCCCGGCACGGTGATGGTACTGCCGTCGTAGGTAAAGGTGTAGTCGGTGCCGCCCAAATCGATTGTGATGGAATCCACATAGCCGGTGTCGGCACCGAAGAGGACGTTTTCGATGCTGGCGTCAACATCCACGGTGATATTGCCGCCGAAGGCCGTCGGTACGGTGCTGAGCAGTTCGGACTGCAGCTTGGAGACATCCTCGACAATCAACGCCGGATCAACCGCACCGTAACCCGCACCCAGCGAATCGATATTGTGGATATAGTTCAGATCAGACAGATCGGAGGGTAGACTGGACCCGATCCCTACCGCATAGGAGTCGATCGAGTTCGCATTGACATATTCAATATAACCGCTGCCGATGGACGACGTCCCGGCATTGGGTTCTCCGTCCGAGATGAAGTAGGAGATGTTCTGGACATCATCGGCCGGATTTTGGGCAGATAGGTCAGCGGCCATTTGGGTCATGATTTCATCGGTGGCATCCACATAATTGGTGCCGCCGCCCGGTGTTACACTCAGCAGGTCCGTTTCAAAATTTTCAAAAGTTGTATACGTCCCTACAAATGTTGCCGCAGTGTTAAAGGTTATCAGGGTTACCGTCACCTGGGAAGACTGCTTGAAGAATTCCTGGGCGAGCGCGCTCAAGGCCTCTTTGGCTATATCCATGCGGGACGCTTCACCGGCTCCCGGAGGATTGCTGCCGGTCACGGCGCCCCAGCTCATGGAGCCGGAGTCATCCAGGGTCAGCATCAGGTTGAAAACCTGCTCTTCGGATTCCGGGACATCGATTTCCAGATCACGGGCAATGGGCTCGTCATCTTCAACAGTAATAGTCAGCGTGTCCGCAAGCGGGCCACCGTTGTCAAAGTTGTAGGTAAAGGTTTCCGTGACATCATTACCGCTGCCGTCGGCCGTGGTCAATTCATAAACATAATCACCGGCGCTGTAGCCCGGGGTCGCGTTGTCGGCATAGACCGTGAGGGTTCCGATGCTGGTGTTGATGGTGATGACACCGCCGGTCGGGGTGTAATTTGAGGCCCCGAAATCGACGCTGTCGATGGAATTGCCGGCCGAGGCGTCGTTGGCGAACAGCTTGCCGCTGACGCTGGACGAGCCGTTATCAGCACCGGTGCCGTCGGTGAGCGCACTTTCATAAACCGTGCCTGTATCCGGATCGGTGTCACCCACGTTGATCGTGGTCGTACCGACCGTGGTCTGGTCGCCGTCGAAAACGGTGTAGGTGAACTGCTCCGTGCCGTCGGAGCTGCCGGCATCGAATTGCAAACCGGCCAGTTCGGCCCGTGTCAGGGTGTCCCCAGCATTGACCAGGGTGCCGTCGGCCAGGGTGACCGTCCCAATCGTGGGCGGTAATCCGGTTACCGTAATGACCAGGTCGGCGTCATCCGTATCCGGGTCGGTCGGCATGGCGATGTTGAGACCATTGTCCAGAGAATCGGCCGCGACATATGCATTGTTATCGAAAACCTCAGGCGCATCGTTGACCGGGAGAATGTTCAGGCTGCCCGTGTCGCTGCTGAAAAGATTGTTATAGGTTTCATCGTAGGCTTCAACCGTGATGTTACGTGTAGACGCACTCGGGTTGTCCGACGTGTTTTCATAGGTCAGCGAATTCAGCACCGTTTCGTATTCATTGATGTCGGCCCCATTGGTCAGGGTCAGTTCCCAGGTAGAGCCAGTTACAGATACACTGGCATTCACGCTGGTGCCCGCGGTCAGATAATCCAGAACATCCTGCGAACCGATATAACCGTCAATCTTGACGACGACCTTGGAGAGCGTAGTGGAGTCCACATCGCTCATGGTGACGCCGGTCAGGATGCTGGCGGCCGCATCATTCTCGGTGTAGGCCGTGTCCGGTACCGCGGACACAGACGGCGGGTTGATAACGGCATTGGAGACCTCGACGGTAACCGTAGCGGTGTCGGTTTCGCCGTCATCGTCGATGACCGTGTAAGTGAACGTATCCGTTCCCGTAAAGCCACCGGCCGGCGTGTAGGTAAAGGTGCCGTCGCCGTTGTAGGTTACGGTACCGCCGCTGACAGAAGTTCCGTCATGCGTGGAGTAGACAGCGTTGTCTACCAGCGTGTCGTTTGCCAGGACATCGCCAGTCACCAATGCCGTATCCGGGGTGGTGATAAAGGCATCGTCGACGGCAATCGGCGGTCCGTTGTCAACGCCGATGCTGCCGATACCCTGGATGCCGTCGGCCGTCAGGTGAGCGCCGGCCTGGAAATTGACCGTCTGATTGAAGTTGGCAAGATCGACGGTAAAGGCTTCATCGCCCTCGAAGATATCCGCGTCACTGTTGATGGTGACTGTGATGGTAGTAGACGTATTGCCGGCGGTAATCGTACCGGTCGTCGTGCCAATGCCCACATAGTCGGAACCGGCCAGGGCGCTGACATCCACTGTCTGGTAGTCAAAGCTGAGATCGCTGCCCAGCGTCTGGTCGATGGACACCGTGAAGGTGAGGGTGGTGGTCCCGCTGCCCGGTTCCTGGACGGATACGTCATCGATACTGACAGTGGGCACTGTAACGATGTTCACCGTACTGACCGCTGTGTTGCTGTCGTTCGTGCCGTCATTGACGGACACATTGATCGTACGACTTGCTCCTACGGAGTCACCCACGTTGTCGTATTGGATGGCCCGGATCGCCTGCTGATAATCTGCTAGGGTTGCGGTGCCGCTCAGGGTGATCGTACCCGTAGCAGCATCGTAGGCCCCGGCTGTAATCCCGGCCGGTAATGAACCTACAATCAGCAGGTCGTCGGTTTCAACGTCGGTAATGGTGATTGTCGCACTCTGAATGGAAGTGCTGTCAACATCACTTATGGCAAGGTCGCTGTCGGCGATAGCCACGCCGCCGCCGCCTTCGGTGAAGGTGGTGGCATATCCGGTTCCGGCAGCGGATGAATCATCCGCATCGAGGTCGAGTGCCGGGGGATTCACATTTACACTGTAAGTTTCCGTGTCGCTGGCTGTGGTAATATTGCCGGCTGCATCGGTTACAGTTACGCTCGCATCTATCGTCAAGTCGGCATCGGCAGTTAGATCCGTGCCGGCCACATCGATACTGAAGCTGCCTCCGCTTACAACGCCCACATAGTCCGTACCATTTACGGTCAGGGTAACGGTGTCTCCGTCGGCTGCATCACCGCCTACTGTGCCGGTAATGGCGATATTGGTACCTTCTTCAATTGCATCGATAACGTCGTCAGCCGTGATGGCGGCATCCAAAGTTATGGACGCTACTGGTGGTGTAGTATCGACCGTATGGGTACTGGTGGTGGTCGCGGTAAACGGGTTGCCCGCGGCATCGGCGCCGGCGACGGTGGCATCGAAACTGGTATCGGCGGCCAGGTCACTGCTGGCCACACTGATGGTCCAGGTGGTGTTGTCGGCATTGACGGTGCCACTGTAAGCGGTGCCGTTAATGGTGAAGCTGACCGTATCGCCGGAGCTGGCATCGCCGGAGACGGTACCGGAGACATT
>Ga0126326_1000048_pt1 | contig 74927 bp, 63 predicted proteins | sample InaspJWI67metaG_FD_94485 | JGI IMG/M metagenome (GOLD analysis project Ga0126326, IMG submission 94485) | Marine gutless worms symbiont microbial communities from Oahu, Hawaii - Inanidrilus sp. 1 OAHU.JWI-67 metaG | ecosystem: Host-associated > Annelida > Digestive system > Unclassified | place... | reverse complement strand
TTCGACTTCACCATCCGCAACGCCTGGCAGAAGTAATTAGAGGAGTTAAATTTGTCAATGGTGTCGAAGAAAAACGGATTGCCGCCTAATTTCTTCATACACAACTATTGACTATATCTCAGCAAAATGCCGCAATAAATATACCCAATTATTGAGCCGAGGTTATAGGGTATTACACCTGTTGGGAACCCACATTTGCGTAGCCACTGATCATAAACCTCCCCAATCCCTAAAGATTTCAGATTAGGGTCAAATATAGCCACAGAGATATTTTTTAAGAAATTCGATGAATACATACAACCCGTAACTATATCCATAGCTAATTTTTCTTGTATCAAATCGTTTTCGTTTTTCATGATAAACAATATTGCAATATCACGTGCTGAATAACCGGCAAGAAATTGCGCAGCTATTTCTTGTCAGGTTGATTCAATTGTTATCTGACTTAAGTTATCCATCACCATGGTACTGTGAAACTGCGACGAAGCATTTGCGTGCAAATTCCATGAAATCAATGGTCGAATTCGATTGCAGAGTGACAATTGTACCCGAGATGGACACGCCCGGAATAGATGCACTTGTCACCTTTGCCATACAGGTTGAGTCCCTGTTTTTCGATAGATCGTTCTTGTTGTGGGTGATCGCATTTCGTATGCAGACGAGTGCCTCAATACCTGCCTCGCAAACACCTGCTCTTGTGAAGTTGGTTTTTGCGGGTTCAGGCCTTAATTTGATGAAGTCGTCAAATGTCTGTTTATTTACAGGTGAATGCTTCCAAGCTCGTAGCCCATACCGCCCTTCAAGAAATGACATGCATCCGGCCAAATAAATACCGCAAGCACTGTGCTCAAACAACGGACGTTCTTCGTTTACCCACTTGTCATCTGTTCTTCCATCACCATCTTCGATCGCATGACGAAGCGCGCTATGCAAGCGTCTGCCAAAGATTAGAAATTCTGAACGGTGTGCCATAATGAATTCCTTTCAGATAACAATGATTATACCGAAAAAACGCGCAATATCATGGAACAAAATTGCGCCCGACATTCATACTATCTATCTATATTCCAGCCTGTTACGGCTTGTTAAAACCGAATATTGAAATCATAAAATGATGACAGCCCAGTAAAAAGCCCTTTTTACTGGGATTCAGGAATTTGGGAATTCAGGAATCGTGAATTATTACAGCATCGTCCTATTTCACCAAATTTAAAAAATTTAGACTTTTTACGAATCCGCCAATGGAAATACCGATGCAAAAGGTACAGGTTTTACAATTCAATTGATGAGGAGCTCTTCATATGCTGAACAAGGCGATACTACAAGTGCTGCGGTGTGGGACTGACACGTGATGTTCTGAACGATCCGAATTTCAACTTGAGATTGCGTTCTAAGTTGCCGTGTTAATTGCTAATACAACTGCCAACTAAAATCAAGTATAAATTATGTTAAATCCGCTGGTCAAATTAGCCACACGCTCCCCTTCGGCTTTGCTCAGGGTTGCTCGACGCACACAGACGGCCACAGACATTTTGCCTCCGCGATCCTCTCGACTTGGCTCGAGACAGGCCTCTCGACTCTGCTCGAGATAGGTCTGCGGAACCAAAAATAATGGATAAATTGAACCTTGACTCGGTCGGGTTGTTATTTTAGGAGGATACCGTTAAACTTCCGACGCCAAAGGAGCATTTCAATGGCCGAATTCACCTATGCCAATGTCGAAAAGGAGATGAAGCTGTACGGCTATGACGGCGTGGTTAAAAGCCACTGCCGAATGTGCCATGGCGGCTGCGGGGTGCTGGTCTACACCAAAAATGGCAAAGCGGTGAAGATCAGCGGAGACCCGGATTGCCCCATCAACCACGGCACCCTGTGCACTAAAGGGTTTGCATCCCTGCAGTTGGCTTATCATCCGGATCGGCTGACCTATCCGGTCAAGCGCGTGGGGCCAAAAGGAAGCGGTCGGTGGGAGCGGATCTCCTGGGACGAGGCGCTGGATACGATTGCCGCCCGGATATTGGACTACAAGCAAAACTTCGGGGCCGAATCGGTGGTGATGGGCTACGGCACCGGGCGTGAGAACGAAGCGGTCATCTACCGCTTTGCCAACCTTCTGGGCACACCCAATGTCTTGACGGCCGGCCATTTTTGCTACGGACCGCGGCTTGCCACCAGCATCATTACCTGCGGTTCCAATCCGATCGTCGATTACGAGAACCATCCCACGTGCATCATGGTGTGGGGCAATAACCTGGTGATCAGCAATCCCGACGAATACAAAGGCGAGCCACTTTCGGTCAGCCTCGACCAGGGTGCCAAACTGATCGTAGTCGATCCGCGGTTGACCCGATTGGCGGCAAGGGCCGACATCTGGCTGCAGCTGCGTCCCGGCACGGACACCGCCCTGGCCTTGGGGATGCTCAACGTCATTGTCAACGAGGATCTTTACGACCATGAATTCGTGGAAAATCATGTCCATGGTTGGGAGGCTTTTGTCGAGCGGGTCAATGAATATCCCCCGGACAAGGTCGCACAGATCACATGGGTTCCCCAGGAGAAAATCGTTGCCGCCGCACGCATGTACGCCACCACCAAACCGGCCGGGCTCCAATGGGGCGTTGCCATCGAGCAGCAGATCAACTGCGCCGACAACGATCGCGCACTCATGGCCCTGATGGGCATTACCGGCAATATCGACCGGCCCGGCGGCCAGGTATTGTTCCGCACGGCCAACATCAACAATGTCAGCCGCTTCGGCGCCCACAAAATGCTGCCCAAGGAGCAGGCGCAAAAGCGACTGGGGGGCGAGCGTTTTCGTCTGGCCGGAAAATTCGGGATCATCAATCCCAAATGCGTCTGGGACGCCATCCTCACGGAAGAGCCCTATCCGGTCAAGATGCTGTTTTTCATCAGCTCCAATCCGCTCATGACCCGGGCCAACGCCAAAGAGGTCTATCGAGCTTTGGAAAAGGTGGAATTCATGGCTGTGGCCGACTTTTTTTTGACCCCCACGGCCGAGCTGGCCGACATCGTCCTGCCTGCCGCCACCTGGTTGGAAATGGATTACATCGGCGACTTCTGGAAGCGGCACGGCTATCTGCTACCGCGGCGCAAGGTCATCCAGGTTGGCGAATGCCGCTCCGACCACGAGATGCTCAACGACCTGGCCCACCGGGTCGGTCAGGGCCAGCACTGGTGGGACACGTTCGAGGGGGGACTCGATTATATCCTAGAGCCCATGGGCATCACCTGGCAGGCGTTCAAAAAAAAGGAATATATCCGGGGGGAGGTCGAATACTATAAATACAAAAAGAAAGGATTTTCCACGCCCACCAGCAAGTTCGAGCTTGCCTCCACCCTGCTCGAAAAATGGGGCTACGATCCCCTGCCCCGATTTCGGGAACCGCCGGAGAGCCCTTACAGCACCCCCGAGTTAAATGACGCCTTTCCCTATATCCTGATTACCGGCCGCAGGCTGCCGGGTTTTTTTCATTCCGAAAACCGCCAGCTGTCCTGGATGCGCGAATTGCACAGCGAACCGGTGGTGGAAATTCACCCCCAGACGGCCGCAGCCAAGGGAATGGCCGACGGCGACTGGGTGATCATCGAATCGCCGCGCGGCAAAATCCGCCAGCGGGCGAAGCTGTTTGCGGGCATGGACCCGCGGGTGATTTCGGCTGAACACGGATGGTGGTTTCCGGAGCAAAAGGACCCGGGACACGGCTGGGAGGCGTCCAACATTAATATATTGACCGATAATGCCTATGCCAGTTGCGATCCGGCCATGGGGGCCACTCATATCAGAACGCTCTTATGCAATATCTATCCTGAAACGAATCCGGGGCAAGGAGAGAACTTATGAAGCCGAATGCGCTCGTCGTCGACCACGAAAAATGCTGGGGCTGCAAAACCTGTGAGGTGGCCTGCAAACAGGAGTTCGATACCGCCCCGGGCGTCAGATTAATCCGTGTGGAAGAACACGGTCCCAAAATCGTCGAAGATAAACTCTTTTTTCAGTTTCATGTAAATGTCTGCCGGCATTGCGACGATCCGCCCTGCGTCGATGCCTGCCCCGAGGAAATCATCAGCAAGCGCGCGGACGGCATCGTGGTTCTGGATGATAGGCAGTGTACCGGCTGTCGACTTTGCCTGGAAGCCTGCCCCTACGACGCCATCGACTTTGATGAAGAGCGAGAGATCGCCCGCAAATGCAACCTGTGTCACACCCGGGTGGACAACGGCCTGCTGCCGGCCTGCGCCGATAATATCTGTCTGGCGCACTGCATTTACTTCGGCAATCCGAAAAATGGTGGGAGTTAATAATGCGGCAATAAATACTTAAACAGTTTATTTAATTCCAAAAGCTTTCTTAACCGCAAAGACGCAAAGGGCGCAGAGATATAATAATTATTTTTCTTTCGCCTGAGCCCCGCTAAAGAGCGTCGGGATGTGAACAAAGGCGAAAGGAAAAAACAAGCTGCCCTTCGGGCAAAAACAAATGATTTTCAAATCTTAACACATGCAATATCGTACTACTTCCACCTAAGGTTGATTGGCGTATTATGTTTGTTACCCTATCAGCGACAAACATAAAAAACTTACCCTCTGCGTACTTAGCGCCTTTGCGGTGAAAATATGTCTAAAGAATAGCGAACTCACTAGTACGATTGTTGTGCACTTCACACTGGTGTGTTCGGAAGGCAAAACGATTAGGGGGTCGGATTCACTTTGTGGCCTCCTGCAATCTAAAAAAATGTGACTCTGCCCTTTCTAAAATCTGTGCAATGTCTCTCCAAGCATCCTCAAACGGCCTCAAATCTGAATCAGTATCGGTTGTCTGCGTTTCTGCTAAGGGTGCGATCACAGCGATGGGTTTACCCCGGTAGGTGACAGTCAGTCGCTCACCCGATCTGATCCTCCTGAGAACTTCCCCGGTCTTCTGCTTCAATTGCTTTGCTGTTACAGTTTCCATAGGCACTCCTTAACCCGAAAATTTCATAAAAATTTTCATGCAAACGAATTTTCTTAAAAGACTCAAAGCCTTAACGCTATTTAATTTTTTCCATCACCCGCTTAAACCCCGGCATGGCATTGATGATGGTGTCGTCATCCACGCAAAAGGCGATCCGGAAGTGACCGGGTCCATGGAACCCGCTGCCGGGTACGGTCAGAATCAGCTCTTCCTGAAGGGCCCGCACGAACTTCACATCATCTGCCATGGGGCTTTTCGGGAAAAGGTAAAAGGTTCCCGGTGGTTTGACGAACTCGTAGCCGGCATCGTCCAGTCCGTCGCACAGGATGTCGCGTTTTCTTTTGTATTCGGCGACGTCCACGCTGGTTCCCTGCAGGCAGGCGATAACGCGCTGCATCAAGGCCGGTGCGTTCACGAAGCCGAGAATGCGATTGGTCAGGGCAATGCCGTCTAACAGGTCCTGGCGATACGCCGCGGAAGGATTCACCGCCACAAAACCGATACGTTCCCCGGGAAGGGACAGGTCTTTGGAGTAAGAGGTGGCAATCATACTCTCGCTGTAACTAGTAAATATGCTGGGCACCTGTGTCCCGTCAAACACGATCTTGCGATACGGCTCATCGGAGATCAGGTAAATGGTGCGGTTGAACCGGGCGCTCTTGTCCTTCAGCACCGATCCGAGCGCCGCCAAGCTTTCGGCGGAGTACACCTGTCCGGTCGGGTTGTTGGGCGAATTGATCAGCAGCGCTTTGGTTTTTGCATTGATCGCTTCGGCGACGGCATCGATGTTAAGGGTGAAATCAGCATGGGACGGAACGGTTTTCAGCACACCGCCGTGGTTGTCGGCATAAAAGCCGTATTCGACGAAGCAGGGTGCCGGTGTCAGTACCTCATCCCCCGGATCGAGAATCGCTTTCAAGGTTACGTTCAATGCGCCTGCGGCACCCACGGTCATGATAACTTCCTTTTGTGAAACCGCAACCTGCTGTTCTTCCGACAAAAAGTCGGCGATAGACTGACACACTTGCGGGTAGCCGGTGTTGGGCATGTAGCAATGGTCTCGCGGCCCGTCTGAATCGACGGTTTCTTTGAGCACTTTGCTGAATTTGCCCGGCGGCGGCAGGTTCGGGTTTCCCAGGCTGAAGTCGAAAACATTTTCAGCGCCGTGCTGGGCTTTCAATCGGGCCCCTTCCTCAAACATTTTTCGGATCCACGAAGATTTTTCAATAATCGTCTCGATCTTTTTGGCAATCGTCATTGGATGCTCCTTTATTTTATAATCTAAAAATTTCCTTCACCGCAGACCCGCCTGCCATGCAAGGCACGAGCGGGCAGGGACACCCGCCGTCGCTGAAGCTATGGCGTGACGAGCCCGCCTTCGCTAAAGCTTCCGTCTTCGCTAGAGCTAGGCCGAGACACGTCGGACTTCGCTCTTTGAGCTTGGGGCTTCGCCTTAGGGCTACGACCCCCACAAGACGACGGGACAAGACGCCCCGGCAAGCAAATCAATTTCCTTTTCATTTCGTACCAATCGAACGCGGCATCAGGGTGTCATTCCAAACCTCAGCCACTTAAACTCATTCTGCGTCCGGTCATCGACGTTTTTGCCCACCCGGCCCATAAAAAGATTCTCCGGCTTCAAACAGATATTGGGCTCATTGGTTTGATACTCTAAAAAACCCAGCGCTTCAAACAGTTTTATCAGCATGCGCCGATACTGCTGGGCGGTTTTCTTTGTTCCGTCAAGATCCCAGGTCCAGGAGTATCCGACCATATACACGATTTTACCTTCCACCCCGGGATGGCCCAGCAGCATTTCAAGGATACCGTTGCCAAGTCTGAACGCCCGCCACTGGCGGCTGACTTCTATGGCCTTGACTTCCATCATGATCCGCGGCTGCAACTGGGCCCAACGCTCATTTGAATCCGGATATGCCAAAACACCGAACCCGATAATAATGTCGCCGCCCGAAAGCGCCAGGGTAACATTCGTATCTGGCTGCTGCGCGTTTTGCTCCAGGCTTTCCCGTTTGGTGTACAAAGACTTGTATTGGGCGTGGATACCGAACTGGGCATCGAACCTGTAGTGCTTAATCTCGTCGGCGCTGCAAAACGATCGAATCCGCACCGGACCGTTTTGCGTCTCGCGGCGGATTTCCTGTGCAAGGGCTTTATTCATAAAGATACGAAAGAGTAAGGGATCCGGGCTCAGAGCACCCGGCTTTTATTTCACCCCAGAGAGGTGAAGATTACCGTTAGACGTCGAATGGAATGATGGAATGATGGAATAATGGAATATTGGGTTTAAAAACGGAAATTATCTTGATTTTAACCTCTTATCTAGAAAATTGATCTAAAAAAGATCTCATCCTTATGAACCCACTATTCCAACATTCCTGTATTCCATCACCCCACGATATTTGTCTACGGAATAGCCAGTTGGTTCTGATCTGGCCCAGTGGACCGGAATTTCTATGCTTTCTCAGAAGTCACCATAGGTTCGATGCAGTCTTTTGACCATGATCTGCAAATCGTATCGGGTGCCGCGCGGACTCTTGGCATATTCGGGAATGACGGCCACCTTAAAGAAATCGAGCTTTTGAGCCGCCTCGATGGCGGCATCCTCTATGCCGACCACGAAATCGGCCCGGAGGTCATTCAAACCCTTGTCCATCGCCAGTTGAATGAGGTCCAACAGCATCCAGGTCCCCAGGCGCTGGTGACGCAGTCCCGGCAGAACGGAGATTCGAAGCCTTCCGATATGCTGGGTGGATCCAAAACCCCTCACCAGTAAGCCTGCGTGGGCAACGATGCGCCCTCCGACGATGGCAACCGTGGAAAACACATTGCCCTTGCCGATGGCATCGATCATCCGGCGGACAATTTCCGGGTTGAGCACATCATGGCGCATGTACCAGCGGTCCTGCTCCGGCAGGCCGGCATAAAATGTGCCCAGCATCGGCTCGTCGTTTTTTTCAAGTGGACGGATAACCGCCTCTGATTTGTCCTTAAGCACGACTTCTTTAGGGTACCGCAACTGATTCGCCTCCTCGGGTCGAAAATTCCGGGTCTTTAGCGTTAACCATCTTCAAAATAGTTGGCGCTGATGTTCAAAATATTAGCCACCCCAGTACGATAGTTCCTACCTACGGGGCAGGCAGACACACACAGACATACACGGACGATAAAACCTTATTGCCTGACGGGCCTCTCAACTTTGCTCGCGACAAGCCAGCGCGGGCAAATCGCCCATGCCTTTCAGGCAGCAGCGGTTATAGGTTCGTGAAGCGATGGCTGTTTCATAGCGCTATTTAATCCAACCAAATTGGAGAAGAACCTTTGATGTTGGTTTTCCTCTACCAACGGCCGCTGATGAGTGTCAAGCCAAATAGAGATGTTTCACCAAAGATTGTCTATCCGTATTTATTAAGTGGACATCTCGTGGTGTTAAACTGTCCATAGGAAAAATTATTCACCGCAAAGACGCCGAGAGCGCAAAGTTAATTTTCTCTTTTGTTTACTGGTGAGAAATATATTTCGAGGTGTTAAAATAATGGAACTCTGAAATAGTGGCCCCGGTAATTATCAGCGTTAAAGTTTTGACAGCCGGCCTAGCTATTTTTTTCTTGACTAAATATGGGTGTAGCTAATATATAGCTATAAAATAACACTTTATCAGCAGTGATTATTCCTTGGAGAATCAAAAAATATCGTACTGAAAATTAACGCAATCTTTAACACAAAAGGAGATGAGCAATGGCCGATATCAATTGGTTGCCGCGAGAATCGGGATTGAAGGACCACTTTCTCTGGGGCGAAGAACATTTCTCCAACGAAGCGCCCGGTGTCATTTTCGAAAAAAAGCCCATCCTTGATCCCAAAGGCAATCCCGTCGAAGGTCTATTTTCCGCCTGGATCACTTTGAACAATCCCCGACAGTACAATTCCTATACGACCGAAATGGTCAAAGGCGTCATCGCCGGCTTTCAGCGGGCTTCGGCCGACAATACCGTGGTGGCTGCAATTTTTACGGCTGTGGGTGACAAAGCCTTTTGTACGGGCGGCAACACCAAAGAATATGCCGAATACTATTCCGGCCGACCGAACGAATACGGCGCATACATGGACCTGTTCAACGCCATGGTCGACGCCATCCTGACCTGTAAAAAACCGACCATCTGCCGCGTGAACGGCATGCGCGTGGCCGGCGGACAGGAAATCGGAATGGCCTGTGACACGACCGTATCCAGCGATCTTGCCATTTTCGGCCAGGCCGGGCCCCGCCATGGTTCCGCGCCCGACGGGGGCAGCACCGATTTTCTGCCGTGGATGCTTCCCATAGAACTGGCCATGTGGAACTGTGTCTCGTGTGAAATGTGGAGCGCCTATAAAATGCAGCGCCTCGGCCTCATCTCCAAGTGTGTCCCGGTGATAAAGGACAACGGCAACTGGGTGCGCAACCCGGCCATCGTCACCGATACATACGTGGCCGATGGCGACATCGTGTACGGTGAATTCAAGACCGGCGAGGACGCAAAGAAGGCACGTGATTACGTAAAGAACGCAAAAACCGATTTTGAGCGTCTCGACGCCGAGGTCAACCGCATCCTCTGGACCTACACCAACCTGTTTCCCGGCTGCCTGATCAAAAGCGTGGAGGGAATCCGGCTGAAAAAGAAATTTTACTGGGATCAGACCAAGGTTATCAACCGCCACTGGCTGGCCGCCAACATGAACACCGAAGCTTACCTTGGATTCAATGCCTTCAACACCAAAAAGATCACCGGCCGCGACACCATCGATTTTATCGAATACCGTCGGCGTCAGGCCCAGGGTGATGCTTTTGACGTTGAATTCATGGCGGCTGTTCTCGGCAAACCGCAAGAATAATTGTTGGAATTAAAAATTCTGCTGGAATACATCGCCTGCGCAGGCAGGCGGGAATAAGGAGTGTGAACATGCTGCTTGAAGGAAAAAACGCCATCGTGACCGGCGGTTCACAGGGAATCGGTGCCGCCATTTCGCTCGAATTGGCACGCGAGGGCGCGAACGTCTGCCTGACATACCGCAAACACGAGTCCGAAGCCCAGGAATATGCCGCCGAAATTAGAGCCATCGGCCGCCGGGCGCTGGCCGTCAAATGTGATATTGCATCCTTTGCCGAAGCCGAAGAAGTGTTCCAGGCGGCCTTGCAGAAATTCGGCAGCCTCGAAATCCTGGTCAACAATGCCGGTATGAACTGGGACGGTGTTTCCTGGAAGATGACCGAGGAGCAATGGGATCGGGTGATCGAGGTGAACCTGAAAGGTTATTTCAACTTCACCCGCCAGGCAGCGCCCCTGTTCAAGGAACAAAAATACGGTAAAATCATCAACATCACGTCCATCAACGGGCTGCGGGGCAAATTCGGCCAGACAAATTATTCGGCTTCCAAAGCCGGTATCATCGGTTATACCAAGGCCCTGGCCAAGGAACTGGGGGGCTTCGGCGTCAACGTGAACGCGGTGGCACCCGGTCTGATCGAAACCGCCATGCTCAAAGAATCCGCCGCCCGGGATAAAATCATAGAGATGGCGCTGGCGGAAATCGTTCTCAAGCGTGTAGGCCAGCCCGAAGATCTGGCGAATGTGGTCGCATTTCTGGCCTCCGACAAGGCGCGACATGTAACCGGTGAAGTCATCAAGGTCGACGGAGGACAATATATATAAAAGCTCATAGTGTAAAGCGCATAGCGCTTAGTGCATTGTGCATAGCTAAAAAGGGTATAATCATTTTATTGCCTCAAGCGAAGCGCTCCTCAAGTTCGCCGAAGGCCAACGCTCCTCGAGCGAAGCGCTCTGAAATAATTTATTATTTCATGAACCGATCACTCTCAGCAATTAAGGATTGATATCACCATGGGACGAGCAGCCATTATTGGAGTCGGCCAGAGCAAGTTCGTACGTCAGTATCCGGGTTCGATCCGCGAGCTGGCCTTTGAAGGGTTCAAGGAGGCCATGACGGACGCCGGGCTCACCACCCAGGAGGTGGGCGCATCGGTCATTTGCTCGGCGCCGGAATACGACAAGCAGCGCTCACCGGCCGGTGTTTTCGCGGAATACCTGGGACTGAACCCGCAGCCAACGTTTTACGTGGAGAGCCTGTGTTCTTCCAGCAGCATGGGCGTGCGTCTGGCTTATGCGCTGGTCGAATCGGGGCTGCATGAGGTTGTGGCGGTTCTCGGTTTTCAGAAAATGTCGGAAATATCGTCTTCCGAGTCCCAGGAGCGCATGGGACGCGGTGCCGACATTCAGTGGGAAAGCCCATTCGGTACCATGATGCCGGCCTACTACGCCATGTACGCCCGGGCTCACATGGACGAATACGGCACCACACCCGACGATCTGGCCCTGATTCGCGTAAAAGCCGCAACCTACGGCCAGCTCAACGAAAGAGCCGTCTACCGCAAACCGGTAACTTTTGAAATGTTCACCGACCCGGAAAACCGCATGGCGAGGCCGGTGGCCAGTCCCCTGCGTGTCGGTGACTGCTGCGCCAATGCCGACGGCAGTTCTTGCATCATCGTCGCCAGTGAGGAAAAGGCCAAAGCGCTAAGCCGGAAGCCGGTCTGGATCTTGGGCCTGGGGGCGGCGACGGCCAGCGTCAACCTGGCCGGCCGAGATCTGTTTACCGGTCTGGCGGTTGCCAAGCAGGCGGCCGAACAAGCTTACGACATGGCCGGGATCACGCCCCGGGATATCGATGTGGCTGAAGTGCACGACTGCTTTACCATCGCAGAGATGATGGCCTATGAAAACCTGGGCTTTGCCGAGCCCGGCCAGGGCAAGGAACTGATCAAAAGCAAAGAAACCTACAAAGAGGGCAGCATTCCGGTGAATGTCGACGGGGGCCTGCTGTCGAAAGGGCATCCGATCGGCGCCACCGGCGGTTCCCAGATCCGAACTATCGTTTTGCAGCTCAGGGGCGAAGCCGGTGAAATTCAGGTCAAAGATCCCGAATTCGGGCTTGTCCACAACATCGGCGGTGTGGGACTATACGGAAATGTAACGATTCTCGGGAGGCAATTATGGGCAAAAAAATAGAGGTGGATGACCGTTTTAAAAAATTCGGAACGGTAAGCTTTACCGCCATTGCGAAAACGAACGATTTTATCGATTATCTTGAAAGCGGAAAGGTTATGGGAACCCGCTGTAAGGACTGCGGGCTTGCCTTTTTTCCGCCCCGCGCAGATTGCCATCAATGCCTGGCCGGGAACATGGAATGGTTTGAAGTTTCCGGAGCCGGTCGGCTGGTTACTTACAGCAAGCTGCAGTTTGCCCCCGTAGGGTTCCAGGACGACGTGCCATACTGCATCGCGCTTTTAGACTACGGCGATTATAAGGTGTTCGGAAGAATATCCAGTGATATCGCCGAAGAGGAACTTGAAATCGGTATGGAAATGACCACCACGGCCAACACCCTGCCCAACGGACAGCTGAATTACGTGTTTACCAAGGCTTAGCTTGAACCACAAAATTCAGAGGTGAAAGAGTAAAAATTTACAATCGACGGCTTCGTTATAAGTAGAAATTGAGAAAGGCCAATCATGCATGAATCCCTGAAACATTTGAAAATCGAACAAACAGACGGAGTGGCCCGCATCACGTTTGCCCGCCCCAAGCACAATGTGCTCGACATCGAGATGATTAAGGAAATCAACGACCTGCTCGACCGCCTCGCGGCTGACGAGGACCTCAAATGCCTGGTGCTGCTGGGGGAAGGCCCAAGCTGGTGCGCCGGGGTGGAAGTTGCCGACCACAAGCCGGAAATGGCCGACGAGATGATTGCCGTTTTTAACGGCATCTTCGAGCGTATCCACAAACTGGAAGTGCCGGTTGTCGCGGGTGTGCACGGCGCCTGCCTGGGCGGCGGCATGGAAGTTGCCATCGCCTGCGATATCATCGTGGCGGCTCAAAAGGCCGTGTTCGGTCAGCCCGAAATAAAGCTCGGTTTTCTGCCGCCCTATGCAGCGGTGCGCCTGCCTCAGCTGGTGGGACCGGCCAGGACCATCGAGGTCTGCACCACCGGAAAACGTTACAGCGCTGAAGAAGCCCGGCAAATGGGCATGATCGCTTATGTCACCGATGACGACAATTTACCGCAAGTTCTCGACAAGCTGGTGGCCGAAATCCAGGCCTGCAGCCCGTTGATTATCCGGCTCAACAAACGGGCGGTCAAACAGCACCTGGGAATGGACTTTCAGAGTGCCTTAAACGGTGTCAGCGACCTGTTCCTCAATGTTTTGATGAAAACCGAAGACACGCTGGAAGGCATCCGCAGCTTTGAAGAAAAGCGCCGGCCGCAGTGGAAGAACAGGTAGAAATGAAGATTGAAGATTGAAGACTTAAGGCATTCTATCATTTTTATATTTGGTTCACACTTCAATTTTCAAATATCAAATCAAGTCTACATCGAGTTTATTCTAACTATCGATTGTGACAAACTGCCGGTTTTCTGCCAGAGGCAGATCTGGCACTGATTGAGCTAAACATTAAATCTTGTGAAATTAATTCGATAGAATACCACAAATATTCAATCTTATATCTTCAATCTTCAATTATTGCGGGAGGGTAAATGTCGCAAATCAACAAAATCGGAGTGATCGGTGCCGGCAACATGGGCAGCGGTATTGCCCAGAAAATCGCCCAGGAGGGCTTGAATGTTGTCATGGTAGACATGCAGGAAGAATTTGTGCAGCGCGGACTCGATACGATTAAAAAGTTGCTGCAGGAGGGCGTGGAGCGCAAGATTTTCACCCCGCCCAAGGTGGATGAAATCCTTGCGCGCATTCATGCCACCACCGATTACGCCGCGGTTGCCGATGCGGACCTTGTCATCGAAGCCGTCTTTGAAGACAAACAGGTAAAATCGGAACTGTTCAAACGGCTGGACGAAATCTGCGCCGCGAAAACAATTCTGGCCACCAACACCTCCAGCTTTTATGTCCACGAATTTGCCCGACAGACCAACCGGCCGGATCGCTTTATCGGGTTGCACTATTTTTATCATCCCGCCAAAAACAGGCTGCTCGAGGTGGTGCCTTTTGAAGGGACCAGTCCGGAAACACTGGAAAAATCCGTTCTGGCCGCAAAGCTGCACGGCAAGACGGCGATTGTGGTCAAAGATGCCCCCGGGTTTGCCGTCAACCGGTTTTTTGTTCCGTTTTTGAATGAAGCCGCCCGCATGCTCGAAGAAAGGATGGCCGATATTCCCACCATCGAAGAGGCTGCCATCCGGGGGTTTAAGATCGGCATGGGGCCTTTCATGCTGATGAACGTGACCGGCATACCGATTGCCGTACATGCTGCCACCACCCTCGGAAACGAACTGGGGCCTTTTTACGCACCCTGCGAAATTTTAAAGACCCAAAAGGAAAAAGGTGAAAATTGGGACATCGAGGGGGATGTCGATGAATCAAAAATCCAGCCGGTCATCGACCGCTTCTACGGTGTCTGTCTCGGTGTAGCGGCAGCCCTGGTCGATGAAGGCGTGGCATCCATCGAAGATACCGACCGCGGTGCCAAAATCGGACTGCGCTGGTTAATGGGCCCTTTTGAAATCATCAACCAGATCGGCGTCGACAAAACCTTCGACACCGTGGAAGCTATCACCCGCAAATATCCGGATTTTAAAATGCCGGAAATCCTGCGCAAACAAAAGGAGATTGGCCGGCCGTTTGCCTTTAATTTTGTCGATCTGCAGATCAAAGGAAATATCGCCACCATCACGCTCAACCGCCCCGAAGCCATGAACGCCTTGAACGAAGTGGTCGTCGCCCAACTCGATGAGCGTTTTTCGGAGGCCGAAAAAGATCCGCAAGTCCGGGCGATCGTGTTTGAAGGCGCCGGCAAAGCGTTCGTGGCCGGTGCCGACATCCGCTATTTCGTCAAGAAGATCAAAGCAAATCGGATCGCCGATATCGCGGCCTTCACGCGCAAAGGCCACGAGCTGCTGCTTAGAATCGAAAATTCGGAAAAACTGACCATTGCCCTGCTGGATGGGCTGTCTCTTGGCGGCGGCAGCGAACTGGCGCTGGCCTGCCAGGCGATCGTCGCCACGCCGGCCGGATCCATGGGGTTCCCGGAGACCGGTATCGGGATTTATCCCGGGCTGGGCGGTATGCTGCGGCTGGCACGCCATGCGGGAGCTGAGCTGGCAAAATACTATGCGTTCACCGGAGCGCCGCTGAGTGCCGAAGATGCTCACGCCCTGGGCGTCATCAGCCGGCTGGTCCCGCCGACACAGGTTGAATCGGCGATACAGGAAATCATCGCGGCGGGGAAACCGGATAAATACCGTCAACGCTCGATCCCCGAAAAGTTTCAGCCCCTGGCTGCCGTCGGCGCCAAGGAAAATGTCGAACGGCTGCTGGCAGGCCGTCCGCCCGAAAGCGTCGATGAAAGCCTGGCTGCCAAAACCGCCAAGGTGATTTCCTACAAGGCGCCGCTGGCATTGAAAATAGCCAATGAAATCATCGACCAGCAATCCGGCAAACCGATAAGCGAAGCGGTCGAGATCGAACTGGGTCGGCTGGAAGAAATCTTTGCCAGCGCCGATGCACTCGAAGGCCTGTCGTCGCTGGGCCGCAAACGGCCGGAGTATAGGGGTGAGTAGACAATTCCGATGTGGGAAAAGAAATGTTACGGATTTTCGGAGTTCGGAGATTGGAGATGCGAATTCGGAATTCGGAACTCGGAATGCGGAACTCCGAATTCCGCATTCCGAACTCCGCACTCCGAATTCCGCATTCCACATTCAATACGCTGATACCAAAGGAGAAGAATTATGTCCATGATAGCCTGGCAAATGGTGGATCTGAAAAAACCACTGGAGCGCGTAGAAACTGCCATTCCGGAACCGGGAGACGATGAAGCTCTGGTCCGGGTGGCCGGATGCGGTGTCTGTCACACCGATCTTGGATTTTATTACGATGGCGTGCGGACCAAATCCCCGCTGCCGTTGACGCTGGGCCATGAAATCAGCGGCATCGTCGAAGCCGTGGGTCCGGGAGCCGGACAATGGGAGAAAAAAGCGGTCATCATACCGGCAGTCATGCCCTGCGGCACATGTGATGTCTGCCGCCGCGACCTGGGCAACATCTGCGCCGTTCAGAAAATGCCGGGCAATGATATCCAGGGTGGCTTCGCCTCGCATATCGTGGTGCCGGCGGCCCAGCTGTGTGACGTGCCGGTGGATGCGGATTACAAACCCCGGGGAGCCGCCGAGATAACTCTGGCTGAAATGTCGGTGATTGCCGATGCCGTCACCACCCCTTACCAGGCTATTGTCGATTCCAGCCTCAACGATCAGGACACGGCAATTTTCATAGGGGTCGGCGGCGTCGGCGGTTTCGGTGCCCAGATCGCCAAGAGCTTCGGAGCGGCGGTGATTGCCATCGACGTGGATCCGGCTAAACTGGAGGCGATCGCCCCATATGTCGACTGCACCTTCAATGCCCAGGAGATGCCGTTTAAAGACTTGCGCAAGGCGGTTTCGGGATTCGTGAAAGAACAGGGCCGGCGGCGAACGGAATGGAAGATATTTGAAACATCCGGCACCGCGGCCGGTCAGAAAACCGCTTTCGGGCTGCTGACCTTCGGCGCCTCCCTGGCGGTGGTCGGTTTTACAATGGCCACCGTGGATATCCGGCTGTCCAACCTGATGGCGTTTCACGCCACTGCCCGCGGCAACTGGGGATGTCGGCCCGAATACTACCAGCCGGTCATGGAACTGGTGCTGGAAGACAAAGTCAAGATCGGACCGTTTGCCAAAACGTTTCCCCTGGAACAAATTAACGAAGTGTTTGAGATGGTACACAGCCGTAAGATCCAGCAGCGGCCGATTCTGATACCGTGAGAGAAATGAAACTGGAAACTGGGAATCAGAAATTTGAAGCTTTATTTCATGTTTCCAAGGTTTCTATATCATAAATAATAGTTTAAACTACTACAGATCGATAAAATTTACACGAGGTACTTACCATGCACAAACTACTGACGGACAATCCCGGCGAAGAGATGCTGCTTCTGGGAAATGAAGCCATTGCCCGGGGAGCCATTGAAGCCGGGGTGGCTTTTACGAGCACTTATCCTGGTACGCCCTCTTCTGAAATCTCCCTGAACTTTTTTCAGATGTCACGGGAGAGCGATTTGTACTTCGAGTACAGCACCAATGAAAAAGTGGCTTTCGAGGTATCTGCGGCAGCCGCCAACTGCGGCGTGCGTTCCATGGTGGTCATGAAGCATGTCGGATTGAATGTGGCGGCAGACCCGTTGATGACCCTCGCCTATGTGGGCGTAAAAGCCGGCATGGTGATTCTGACTGCAGATGACCCGTTCATGTTTTCGAGTCAGAACGAACAGGACAATCGTTATTACGCCAAACTTTCCGGTTTACCGATGCTCGAACCCTCCTCGGTGCCGGAAGCCAAGGACATGCTCCCTTACGCTTTCGAACTTTCCGAAAATCTCCAATCGTCGGTACTTTTTCGAACCACCACCCGCATCAATCACTCCAGCGGCGTCATAAAGCTGGGTAAAATCAGACAGCGAACGCCCAAGGGTGATTTCACCAAAGACCCGCTGAACCTGGTTACGGTACCGGCCGTGGGCCGCAAGCTGCACGTTACATTGCTGCAGAAATATGACGCGGCCACCGAGCTTGCCGATAAATCTGTCTATAACTCAGTTGAGGGCAGCGGCAGCTGGGGCATCATCTGCAACGGTGTCAGTTACCATTATGTCAATGATGCCGTACAAGAGATGAACATCTCCGACAAGGCCAAGGTCTTGCGCATCGGTTTTTCACATCCCTTGCCGACGACGCTGATCAAGGACTTTCTGAAAGGCTGCGAAAAAATCCTGGTGATCGAAGAAGGCGAACCCTACATGGAAGAATCGGTTAAGGCGATGGCTCAGGAAGAAAAGTTGACGCTGGAAATAGCCGGCAAACGCGAAGATCTCTTCTCACGCCTTTACGAGTACGACCCGGCTCAGGTTCGGGCCAACATCGCCAAATACTTCGACATACCCCACGACGGCAAAGCGGCTGTGGATGTTTCGGATGTGCCCGAGATTCCCCAGCGTCCGCCGACCCTGTGCGCCGGCTGTTCGCATCGGGCCACATATTATGAAGTGCGTCAAGCAGCCGAAGCCCTCGGCGTGGAAACCATTTATCCAACCGATATCGGCTGCTACACCCTGGGGCTCCTGCCGCCCCTTTCCGCCGCGGATTTTCTGCTCTGCATGGGCTCATCGGCGGGCACTTCCGGCGGATTCTCACAGGTAACCGACAAGAACGTCATCGCCTTCATCGGTGATTCGACTTTTTTCCATACCGGTATTCCGGGATTGATCAACGGGGTGTTCAACAATCATAATTTTACCCTGGTCATTCTGGACAATTCGACCACGGCCATGACCGGACATCAGCCCCATCCGGGTGTCGACATGAAACAGCTGAACATGGACGGATATGGGCGGGTGTCCATCGAGGCCGTTGTGAGGGCCATCGGTGTTCCCCACGTCACGATTATCAAGCCCTATAAAGTCAAAAAGAGCATCGAGACCATAAAGGAGGCAATCAGTTTCAAAGGAGTTTCGGTGATTATTTCCGAAGAGCCCTGTGCCCTGTATGCCCAAGCCCTTAAGCTCCCAAGGATGCGGCCTTTTGAGGTCACCGCCAAATGTAAAAATCATCGCGATTGCATGAACCACCTGGCCTGTCCGGCTTTTTACGTCTGGAACGAGCGGATTAAAATCGATGCCAACCTGTGCACCGGATGTGCGGTTTGTGCGCAGATATGTCCTGAGAATGCAATTATGCGGGTTAAGGTGGAGACGGTTTAGCCGGTTGAGCCCGTTGAGCCGGTTGGGCCGGATTGCCCTCGGGCTGGTTGGGCCGGTTTGGCCCGTTGAGCCGATTGTGTCGGTAGCGGGACAGGCAGGACCCAATGAACTCAATAAAATAAACGAACTCAATGAACCCAAATAACCCAATAAACTCAATCCCGCCGGTAGCGGGACAGGCAGACCTCAAGGGGCTCAACCGGCCCAACGGTCTAACGGGCTCAATCCCGCTTGTAGCGGGACAGGCAGGGCTCAACCGGCCCAACGGACTAACGGGCTAACGGGCAAACGGGCTAACCGGCTAACCGGCCCGAAGGGCCTACACAGGAAAACTTTTATGGATACGACAAGATTGATCATAGTGGCAGTTGGTGGACAGGGAAATTTACTGGCATCGAGCGTGCTGGGAGAGGCGGCTCTTTTGGCCGGAATTCCCATGCGCATGAGTGAAATTCACGGCATGGCCCAGAGGGGCGGTGTGGTGGAATCTGCGCTCATATTCGGCGATGCCCAAAGCACGATCATTTCCAACGGCGAGGCGGACCTGTTGGTCGGATTCGAACCGGCGGAAACTCTGCGGGCTCTGAACAAGTGCAACGGCAATACGACGGTTATCACCAATCTGGCGCCGCTGATGCCGTTTACGGTAAACATCGGAAAAGGCGTTTATCCGGACCTGGCCGAGCTGCAAAAACTTATTGCCCGCAAAACGGCCAAGCTCATCGCATTCAATGCGGCCAAACTGGCCAATGAAGCCGGCAATCCGCTTGCGGTCAACATGGTGCTTTTAGGCGCTCTGACCCAAACCCGGATTCTGCCGTTTTCGGTTGAAAACGTAAAAGAAGCCATGCAAAGAAAAACCAAGCAGGCTTTCCTGGAATCAAATTTGAAGGCCTTCGATCTGGGTTTCGAGGCGGCACGGCAGGCTGCGTAAATCAGGATAATGACATAGTCTGATTTCCATCTTTAAAAAAACTGCTCACCGCTGAGTCGTAAAGTACGCAGAGGGTGAGTCTATTATGTTTGTCGCTGAGCCCCGCTGCTCTTCAGTGGAGCTCAGGCGAAAGAAAAAAAAGATATCTCTGCGCTCTTTGCGTCTCGGCGGTGAAAATAGCTTGTATTTTTAAAGAAACATTTCCAAATATTTCTTGTCGCGTTCGTAACAAGCAGGACCCATAAAAAGGAGGAAAGCCATGCCCTGGAACGATAAGTTTGAATGCATGCCGGTGGACGAGCTTCAAAAATTCCAACTGGAAAAACTAAAGGAAACCGTGACCTGGGTTTCCGAACGGATCCCTCACTACCAGAAAAAATTCAAAGAAATGGGAGTCAGTGCAGATGACATTCAAAGCATCGAGGATGTCAGGAAACTTCCGTTTACGGAAAAAAACGACTTGAGAGACAATTATCCGTTCGATCTATGCGCGGTACCGCTCGAAGAAGTGGTACGGGTGCATGCTTCTTCCGGAACAACCGGCAAGCCGATCACCGGTCCCTACACCGCCGACGATCTTGAGCAGTGGACTGAATGTATGGCTCGAAACTTCTATGCGGCCGGCGTTAGAAAAGAAGATATCGTTCAGAACGCTTACGGTTACGGCCTTTTCACCGGAGGCCTGGGCTTTCATCAGGGTGCCACGAAAATCGGCTGCACCATTGTTCCGACCAGTTCCGGTCTGACGGAGCGCCAGATAACGTTGATGAAAGACTTCGGAACGACGGTTCTGTTCTGCACGCCTTCCTATGCCCTGACCATCGCCGAACGGGCCGAGGAGATGAAGGTGGACATCAAATCCCTTCCGGTGCGGGTCGGTATCTTCGGGGCCGAACCCTGGACCCGTCAGATGCGTGAAGAAATCGAAGAGCGCATGAACATAAAGGCCCAGGAAGCTTACGGCCTTACGGAACTGTGCGGTCCCGGCGTCGCTTATGATGCGGAGGACCAAAACGGTCTCTACATCAATGAAGATCATTTCCTGGCCGAGATTGTAGACCCCCAGACGCTCGAGCCGGTGCCGCCGGGCGAAAAGGGCGAACTGGTCTTCACGTCCCTGCAGCGGCGCGCCATGCCGATGATTCGTTACCGCACCAAAGATATCACCCGCCTGTGGCGTGAACCCGGTCAAGACGGCCGCACGTTCGTCAGAATGGACAAGGTGACCGGCCGTTCCGACGATATGCTGATTATCAGCGGTGTCAATGTCTTCCCGTCCCAGATCGAATCATTGCTGCTCGACATCGAAGAAGTTGAACCCCAGTACCGCCTGGTGGTTCGCAAAAAAGGTTACCTGGATCAACTGGTGGTTCAGGTCGAGGGCAAGCAGGATGTCTACGAAGCCGGTGAGCAGCGACGGCATGAAGTCGAGGGCAAGATTGCAGCGCATATTAAAGGTAACATCGGCATCAGTGTGGAAATTGACCTGGTCGAACACAAATTCATTGCCCGCAGTGAAGGCAAGGCTTTGCGCGTGGTCGATGAAAGACCGAAGCAGATGAGGTAAATCCGTTGAGCCGGATTGCCTTTCGGGCTGGTTGAGCCGGTTGGGCCCGTTGAGCCGGTTGAGCCCGTTAGTCCGTTGGGCCGGTTGAGTCCGTTTAGCCCGTTTGGCCCGTTGGGTTCATTGGGATCGTTGAGTTTATTGGGTTCGTTGAGTTCGTTGAACTCGTTGAGTCCTTTTAACCTGTTGTTACATAAAATAAGTTTCTTTCCTTTTTGAACCGGCTCAACCGGCTTAACGGGCTCAACGGGCTCAACCAGCGCGAAGGGCATTCCAGCTCAACCAGACCATGCGCTTTAGGCGGTAACCCAAAATACCAGGGGAGGTCAACATGGATGGAAAAGCTGATTTTCGTCCGCAAAAGTTTGCCGTGGTCGGCGCCGGACCGGTTGGATGCATCGTAGCGGCCTTTCTGGCCAAGGGTGGCTATGAAGTCACTTTATGTGATGTCATCCCGGATTTGCTCAAACCGGCATTGGACCCGGGGATCAAAATCGAAGGCGCCGAAAATCTTCAGCAGGCCGTTGCCGCCATCTGCACCAATATCGATAATCTGGCCAAGGACCCGCCGGATGCCATATTCATCACGGTCAAAGCCAACGCCAACGCCCTGATTGCCTCGGCGATCGAAGGATTCCAGCAGGAGGGCTTGTACATCGTAAGCTGGCAAAACGGCATCGACACCGAATTGGTATTTTCCAATGTGCTGGGAAGAAGCGCAACGCTGCGCGCGGTTGTCAATTACGGCTGCGGACTGGCCGCACCGGCCCACGTGCGCATGCCGTTTCATCACCCGCCCCATTTCCTGCAGGAACTCGATCCTGCGGCCAAGCATGCTGCGGATGCGATCGCCACCGTTCTGACCCAGTGCGGCCTGACGACAGAACACACCGATCAGATCATCTCGATGGTCTGGCGCAAGGCCATTCTCAACGCCTGCATGAATCCGGTGTGTGCCGCAACGGGGCTGACCATGGCCCAGGCCATGAACGATCCGATTATATTTCAGATTGTCAACGCCCTGATAAAAGAATGTGTCAAAGTCGCCCGCGCCAACGAAATCGAGCTGGGATGGGACTTTTACCCGCACGCGATGGAATATATGGGCAAGGCCGGAGATCACAAACCGTCGATGCTGATGGACATCGAACTGCATCGCCGCACGGAGGTCGACTTTATCAACGGCAAATTCGTTGACTACGGTCTGCAGGCCGGTATCGAGACCCCTTACAATAACACTCTGAGAGCACTGGTTAAAGGGCTGGAGTCGAAGTTTTAATTCAATTAGTTTTATTGGTTCGATTAGTTCGATTGGTTAGATTGGTTATAAAATGATATGATACCTTCGTTAATAACCAATCAAACCAATTAAACCGATTAAACGAATATAACAAATAACATCTATGTCAAAACAACAAATTTACGTCGGCACCGACGTCGGCTCGTCATGGACAAAAGTCGCGATTATCGATGCGGAAAAGAATCTACTCGGTTTCTCTTTGAAAAAATCAGGGACGGACTTTAGTGCAACGGCGGATGATTGTCTGCAGTTGTCGCTTGATATGGCCCGGGCGAGCACCGGCAGTATCGTAAAATCGATCTCCACCGGCTATGGGCGAAAAAACGTTGCCTATGCCGATGAAACCAGGACCGAAATCGGTTGCCACGCCCAGGGATGTTACCTTTACTTTCCGGCATCGATATCCATTATCGATATCGGCGGCCAGGACAACAAAATCGTCAAACTGGACGAAAAAGGACGGCGAACCAGTTTTAAAATGAACCGTAAATGTGCCGCCGGCACCGGTGCCTTTCTGGAAGAAATGTCGGCGCGTCTCGACATCCCCCTATTGGAGATGGACACCCTGGCCCGCGATTCCGAGAACATGGTCAAACTGGGAAGTTTCTGCACCGTTTTTTCGGCCACCGAAGTCCTGGAAAATATCCGGCAGGGGAAAAAGGTTTCCGATATCGTCAAGGGCGTTTTTTATTCTGTCGTCAAACGGGTGCTTGAGATGGACGCTCTGACGGAAAAAGTGGTGATGACCGGCGGCGTAGTGGCGCACAATCCGTTTCTGGTCACCATGACCGAGGAGATAATCGGCAGAAAAATAATGGTCCCGGAACATCCTCAGTTGACCGGTGCCATCGGCGCAGCATTGTATGCGTTGGGATCAAAGGAGCAATGACGAGAAGTCGGTCATCAAGTTTTCCCGTTTGCCGGTTAGCCCCGCCATGGCGGGGTTTGCCGGTTCAAAAAGGATGGAACCTATTTTTTACGGCACCAGAATAGAGGGACACAAGGGATTAAACGGACCCAACAGACACAATGAACCCAATGAACTCAATGAACTCAACAAGCCTATTAGGCTAAATGGCTCAACCGGCTCAACGGGCTCAACAGGCTCAACCGGCCCAACGGACTAACGGGCCAAACGGGCTCAACGGGCTCAACCGGCCCAACGGACTAACGGGCCCAACCGGCTCAACGGGCTCAACCAGCTCAACCGACCCGGACATCATAACATTGACAACTAAACGAAACTCTCTGCATATAGCGCTATAAACCACATAGGAGGAACTCATATGACCGAAAAAAGGAAAATAGAACGCAAACCCATCAAAGCCACCAAAGAAATGGGCCGCATCATGGCCGAATACTTTTACGAACTCAACGAGGCTGCCAAGACCGGTTCGCGGAAAATCGCCTGGTGCACCAGCGTGGGGCCGGCCGAGATCCTGCGCGCCATGGGATTTTTGGTCCACTTTCCTGAAAATCACGGCGCCATGCTCGGCGCTTCCCGTTTGGCCACGGAGATGATTCCCGAGGCCAATGCGATCGGTTATTCTCCGGATATCTGCTCCTATCTCACGGCCGACGTGGGTGCCTATTTAAAGGGGATTACCCCTTTGTCCAAAGCCTACAAGGGTATCGAAGAAGTGCCCAAGCCGGATGTCCTGGTGTACAACACCAATCAATGCCGCGACGTCCAGGACTGGTTTGCCTGGTATGCCCGCGAATTTGACGTTCCGCTGCTCGGCATTCACACCCACCGCGGGGTCGGCGACGTGGGTGAAAGTCATGTACAGTCCATCGCCAAGCAGATGGAGGCTTTGATTCCGCCTCTGGAAGACATATCCGGCAATAAATTCGATATGCAGGAGCTCAAACGGGTGCTGGGACTCTCCCGCCAGTGTTCCGATCTGTGGAAACAGGTGCTGGATACCGCCTCCAATGTTCCTTCCCCGCTGACCTTTTATGACGGCACCATCCACATGGGACCGGCTGTCGTCCTCCGGGGAACCCAGCAGGCGATCGACTATTACAAATTGCTGCTGGCAGAGCTTAAAGAACGGGTGGCCGACGGCGTCGCCGCGGTGGAAGGCGAACAGTTCCGGATCTACTGGGAAGGAATGCCGATCTGGGGCCGGCTCAGTTCTCATGCCAAATTGTTTACCGCCTTAGGCACCTGTGTGCTGGCTTCGACCTACTGCAACAGCTGGATCTTCACCGCCTTTTATCCGGAAGACCCATTTACCAGTATGGCCAGGGCTTACACGGAACTGTTTATCGTGCGGGCCGACAAGGCCAAGGAAGCGTATATCAAAAACATGCTGGATTTCTTCAAGGTGGACGGCATCATCTATCACGATGCCAAGACCTGCCCCAACAACTCCAATTGCCGTTACGGCATGCCGCAGCGGCTGGAAAAAGAATCCGGTATTCCCAGTCTGATTATCAACGGTGATTTAAATGATCTACGGCTGGTATCGGACGATCAGACCAAAACCAATGTAGAGGCCTTTATCGAACAACTCGAGGAAAACAGGGCATAACCGCTCAAGGTTCATGGCCGCTAAGCGCTGCGGCTCAAAAGATAACCGTAATTTAAAATTCCTATAACCATGAAATATCAGCGCTGAACCATGAGCTATCAGCTAAGAACTAACACAAGGAGATGAATAATGTTAGACGCGTTGTTTCGACCCCAAAAAGTGGCGGTTATCGGTGCTTCGACCAAGGACCTTTCCATCGGCAACAGGGTCATCAAAAACCTGATCGACTTCGGCTTCAAGGGAGACATTTATCCCATCAATCCGAAAGCCGACGAAGTCCGGGGCATCAAGGCTTATAAATCGATTTTGGACTGCCCGGACAATATCGACGTCGTGCACATGGTCATCCCAGCCAAATTCGTACCCATGGCGGTCGAAGACTGCGGCAAAAAGGGGGTTAAAAACATTATTATCAATTCCGGCGGTTTTTCGGAAGTCGGGCCTGATGGCGAGGCGATTGAAAAAGATTTTCTGGCCCGGGCCAAAAAATACGGCATCCGGATGTTCGGCCCCAACTGCCAGGGAATTATCAACTCGGACCCGGATATCAAGGCCTACTGTAATTTTACATTCACCAAACCGGAACCGGGTTTCATCTCCATCGTTGCCCTCAGCGGAGGTGTGGCCGAAGTCATTCATCAGGGATTTGCGGCAATGGGTGTCGGAACCCGAATTTATGCCTCCAACGGCAATGCCTGCGATGTCACCATTCCGGAGATCATTCGTTATTTGGGGCAGGACGAGGGCACCCGGGTGATCGTGACCTACGTTGAGGGGCTCCAGGATCCGGCCAACTTTATGCAGACGGTCCAGGAAGTTGCCGCCCAAAAACCGGTCCTGGCAATGAAAGCCGGCCGGACCGCGGAAGGCGCCAAGGCCGCCGCTTCTCACACCGGCGGGCTGGCCCGGGAAGATTTGGCCACCGACCTGATATTCAAAAAAGCCGGCGTGGTGACATTTATGGATGAGGGCGAGTTGATCCAGGCTGCGGCAGCCTTCGCCACCCAGCCCGCTCCTGCCGGAAACCGGGTGGGCATCATTACCAATACCGGCGGTCCGGCGGTGATTGCCACCGACATCCTGGTCGGCGCCGGGTGTAAAATCCCGCCCCTCTCGGAGAAGACCGAAGCGGTTCTGAAAGGGAAACTCTACCCGGAAGCCTCGGTGAAAAACCCGGTGGATGTTCTGGCCACCGGAACCGCTGAACACTACCGGGCCTGCATGGATGCGATGCTGGCAGACGAGAATTTCGATTGCGTGTTCGTCAATTTCGTCACGCCGTTTTTTGTCGACAACGAAAGCATCGCCCGGGAGATCGTGGCCGTCAGCCGCCTGCGTAAAAAACCGATCGTCTGCAACCTGATGACCGACCGAAACCAGTGGACCGAAGTCGTTAAGATCCTGCAGGACGGCGGTGTGCCTTGTTTTGCGCTGCCCGGCGAAGCGGCCCGGGCCATGGCGGCGCTGGTGCGCTACAATTCCATCCGCCGGCGTGAAACCGGTCGGGTCCAATCCTTTGGCGATACCGACAAAGCCAAAGGACAGGAAATCATCGCCGCCGCCAAAAAGGACGGTCGCCAGAGCCTGTCTGCCGCCGATGTCTATGAAATTCTTTCCGCCTACGGCATACCTGCTGCCGGCTGGTGCATGGCGGCCGATGCCGAAGAAGCTGCAAAAGCCGCCGAACAGATCGGATTCCCGGTGGTGGTCAAAGCCGATGCCGCTTCGGTCGTGCACAAAAGCGATATGGGCGGCGTGGCCGTTAACCTGCAGGATGCCGAAGCCGTTCGCGAAGCGGCTGCAGGCATGCGGAAAAACCTGGCCGCAGATGATCTGCGGTTCTTCGTGCAGAAATACGTTCCGGCCGGACTGGAGGTGATCTTGGGCGCCAAGGCTGAAGAGGGGCTGGGGCATATGATCATGTTCGGCCTAGGGGGCATATATGTCGAGATCATGCAGGATGTCGTCTTCAACCTGACGCCTGTAACCGATGCCGAAGCCGCAGACATGCTGGCTTCGATCAAGGGTGCACCGCTGCTGCGCGGTGTGCGTGGACAAAAGGGTGTGGACCGAAACAGCCTTATTGAAATCATTCAGCGTCTGTCCCGGCTGGTTGAAGACCTGCCGGATATCCGGGAAATGGATCTGAATCCGGTCCTGGCTTTCGAAGACCGCGTGGTCGTCGTCGATGCCAGGATAAGTATATAAGGTGAAATTTCAAGGATCAAAGCTCCAAAGGTTTTGTTGAAGTGAAAAGAGTACGATTATTTAATTGCATTCAGATTTCAACCTCGAGCTTAAAGCGATGAGCTATCAGCTATAGACCAGAAGCTCAAATACTGGAGGTATTTATGGCCTGCTGGATGAACCTGGGGCAAAATCTGAAAGTCAACGCCAAGAAATTTCCGGATAAGGTTTCTCTTAAAGACAGCCGCAGAAGTTTCACTTACCCGCAAACCAACCAACGGGTCAACCAGCTGGCCCATGGCCTGCTGTCGCTGGGGCTAGCTAAAGGCGACAAAGTCGCCGTACTGCTGGAAAACAGTGTTGAAATTGTCGAGGTCTTTCTGGCGACGGCCAAAACCGGTCTGGTGATCGTCCCGATCAATTTCCGGCTGGTCAGTGGCGAAGTGCAGTACATCCTCGACAACTCGGATGCAAAAGCCATGATCGTGCATGATCAGTTCACGGCGACCGTCGAACCGATAAAAAAACAACTCACCAACATACCCGCCGACAACTATTTTGTCGTGGGCGAACAAAAAGCCGGCTACCGTGAATATGAAGCTTTCATCAGGGATTTTACCGCCGATGAACCCATCGCAGAAGTAAAACCGGAGGACACCTGGATTTTGATTTACACTTCGGGCACGACCGGAAGACCCAAGGGCGTTGTCCGCTCCCATGCGTCCCATGTGGCCTTTTACCTGCTCAATGCGGTGGATTTCGGTTTCAACGAACACGACAACTGCTTGAACGTCATGCCGTTGTGCCATATTAACTCCACTTACTTTACGTTTACCTTTACCTATATCGGCGCCAGTGTGTACATCCATCCGGCGATATCTTTTAGGGCCGAAGAAATCCTGGAAATTGTCGAGCGTGAAAATGTTACCTTTATCTCTCTCATCCCGACCCATTACAACCTGATACTCAGCGCCTCCGAAGAAGCCAAGCAGTACGACGTAAGCTCCATCCGCAAACTACTGTGTTCTTCGGCACCGGTCAGAAAGAACATGAAACTGGCCATCATGGACTTCTTCCCGGGGGTTGAACTTTATGAAGGCTACGGCTCCACCGAAGCGGGTATCGTAACGATCCTCAAACCCGAACACCAGATGAGCAAACTGGGGTCCATCGGTTTTGAAAGCCTTGGAACCGAATTTATCAAGCTGCTCGATGAAAACGGTCAGGAGGTCGGAGTGGGCCGGGTCGGCGAACTCTATTTCAGAGGGCCGATGCTGTTTGACGAATACTACAAGCTGCCGGAGAAAACCGCAGAATCTTTCCGCGGCGGTTGGTTCTCCGCCGGTGATATGGCCCGACGTGATGCAGACGGCTTTTATGAAATCGTCGACCGCAAGGACAATTTAATCATCACTGGTGGAGAGCATGTTTATCCCAGCGAGGTCGAGGAGGTCGTCGGCAGCCACGAATGTATCTTCGACTGCGCCTGCATCGGCCTGCCGGATGAAAAATGGGGCGAGAAGGTCGTTGCAGTCGTATGTCGAAAACCCGGGCTTGACGAAAAAGATGTGGACGCAGAGATCCTCAAAGACTGCTGCCGTGACCATATGGCGGGCTACAAACGCCCCAAAGAAGTCGTCTTCATCGATCCGGATGAGATGCCGAGGACACCCACGGGGAAGATACTGCATCGCAAACTGAGGGAGAAGTACGGGGAATCGGGTGGAGGCAAAGAAAAATAAAATAATACAGATTCCAAATTTCAAAAACCAAATTACAAATGGTTCGACAAGCTCACCATCCTGAGCTAGGTCGACGGACAAATTCTAAACACTAATGTCCAAAATTCCGGTTTCGAGCATTTGAGATTGGATATTAAGTATTGTTTGGAATTTGTAATTTGATGCTTGGGATTTATTTATTCCCTTAAGCCTGATAAACTGTGATCTTGCACTTTTTTCAACGAAAGATTTTAATACATCATAAGTAAAACTGGAGGTTGGGTATATGTTGACAAAAGCTTTTATTCCGTACGGCGGTTACTACAGCTCCCCATTTGTTCGCTGGCAGGGGACACTGGCCAACGAAAATGCGATTACCCTGGGATCGGAAACATCCAAAAGGTGGATGGCACACAAAGACTGGAATCCCAAGATGTTCGACTACCTCATTCTGGGCATCACCGTGGGCCAGCCCAAAATGTTCTACGGCGGGCCGTGGGCCTCGGCTCTGATCGGTGCCACCGACACCCCGGGCCTGCTCGTCAGCCAGGCCTGTTCCACGGGCACCACCGGCCTGTTCCAGGCCGCGGTCGGAATCGAAACCGATCTTTACGGCAACTGTTATACGCTCTTTGTCGATCGCTGCTCCAACGGCCCGCACACCGTCTGGCCCAATCCCCAGGGACCCGGCGGTCAGGTCGTTTCGGAAAACTGGGTGATGGACCATTTCAGCCTGGACCCCTGGGGCGGCACGGCCATGATCCAGACCGCGGAGAACGTAGCCAAAGAAGCCGACATCTCCCGCGAACAGTGCGATTCCGTAGCCGTGCGCCGATATGAACAGTACACCGATGCCCTGGCGGATGATCGCGCCTTCCAGAAACGCTACATGTTCCCGGTGGAGATCAACATATCCCGGAAGAAAACCATCACCGTGGAAGCCGATGAGGGGGTCATGGCCTCCACCGCCGAAGGGCTGGCCGGGTTGCGGCCTGTTCTGCCCGAGGGTGTCATCACCTTCGGCTCCCAGACCCACCCGGCCGACGGCAACTGCGCGGTGGTCGTCACCACCCGGGACAAAGCCAGGGAACTCAGCACGGACCCAAAAGTAGAGATCCAGGTGGTGTCATACGGCTACCACCGCACCAAGAAGGCCCACATGGCCATGGCGGTCGTTCCAGCGGCTGAAATGGCTCTGAAAAAAGCGGGCATCAGCGTCAATGACGCGGTGGTGATCAAAACCCACAATCCCTTCGCTGCCAATGACGTCTACATGGCCGAGCAGATGAACATCGACGCCAACGGTTTTAACAATTACGGCAGCTCGTTGATCTTCGGCCATCCCCAGGCACCGACCGCTGCACGCTTGATCGTCGAAGGCATCGAAGAAACAGTGATGAAAGGCGGCGGGTACATGCTCTTTTCCGGCTGTGCCGCCGGAGACACGGCCGGTGCGCTGGTGCTGAAAATCAGCTGATGTTAGATGAAGCTTCTTTCACCGCTGAGACGCAAAGAGCGCAAAGGTATAATATTTATTTTCCTTTCGCCTGAACCCCGCTAAAGAGCAGCGGGGCTCAGCGACAAACATAGAACACATTCTCTCTGCGTACTTTGCGCCTCTGCGGTGAGCATATGTCTAAATAGTAATGAACTCATTAGTAAATAAGAAATCCTAATAGTATCGAATGTCTTATTCCGACCCGTGGCCCGGGCTGCCGCCGATGCCGGTGCGGCGACGGACGCGCGGCCCGGCGCCACCGGCCGGCCGCCAATCTCTGGAGGCATGAAACTCATCCAGGAGATGCAGTTTATTCTGTCTTTTCAAGCGGTAGAAAATCAGGGCCCAGGCGCAGGGCGTGTCGATGGTTATCTCGCAGCGCCCGTTATGGGAGCCCCCGCAGGGTCCGTTGAACAGGCTCTTGGCACAGCGCGCCACAGGGCAAATTCCTCCGGTGCTGTTTAGCACGCAATCCCCGCAACCCCGGCACACCTCGCGCCAGACGCCCGCCTCATTGGAGGCTCCGTAAAAGGTGGTGTTCAGGGCCGGAATGACCGGCAGCGGATCGACTATATCTCCCATGGTCTGCACGCCGCAGCCGCAGGCCAACGATAAAATCGCCTCGGTATCAGGTGGAATATTCTGATAGGCTGCCACAAGATCCTGCTCGCACTGCCGGATAATGGCACCCACTTCAAAAATCGGTGTTTTGCCGCCTAAGTAACCGCTGCGGTATAGTTCGCGGGCCAGTTCCCGCGCTTCACGCTCACCGCCTGAAAGGCAAACGGTCACGCAGCTTCCGCACCCGAGTATCAGCACGTTACGGTACCCTGCCAGGGATGCGGCAATTTCTTCCAGTGGTTTCATATCAGCGACAATCATTTTTTCACCTCAACCAGCTGTTTTCCGCCCGGATGGAAATGGGCTTTGGCAAGCCGATTATGCGCTTCCTGGTGTCGAGGGCACAATGGATTGACCTCCTGGTTCAAATGCTCCCGGACCGTCCGGCCAAAGCTGGTCGTATACAGAACTTCACCGCAAATACTGCAGCGTACCAGATCGAGCGTGACGACATCATCCCAGGCGCTTTCCAGCAGGTGCTGAAATTCAATGGCTTCCTGGGGACATACACGCCAGCACTGACCGCAGCGGGCGCACAGCGTCATGTTGTGGCGCAATGTTCGCTTCTCGGCTCGATCTTCATGGCTTAAAGCGCAGGCCGGGCAGTTCTGTACGCAAGCCAGACATCCGTTGCACTTATCGTTTACTCTAAAATATGACATATTTTACCTCTCGAAACTTGAAACTGGAAATTTGAAACTTGGTCATAATACATCTAACAAACAGATCACATTCCTATATTCCAGTTTCGAGTTTCAAGTTTCAAATATCAAGCGCACCCTGCTCGCCGCCTCCCGGACGGCCGGATACTGCTGACGGTAGTCCGCGATAAAATCCAACGCCTGCGGAAAACAAAACCGCACGCACTGCGGATCGCCGTCGCACAGATCGCATTTGAAAACCATGTGCCGATCTTCATCAAAGCCCATGGCACCGAAAGGACAGGCCGCGACACACATCTTACAGCTGATGCACAGATCATAATCGACCATGACCCGCTCCAGGGAAACATCTCTGTATATCGCCTTTTTGGGGCAGACGGTTATACACGGTGCATCCTGGCAGTGCTGGCATATAACCGGCAGATGGCAGCCTTCGGTCGTGAGGCGAACGACGCGGATACGGGATCGGGCCGGATAACGCACCCCCTCTTTGACCATGGAGCAGATGATTCGACAGAGCCCGCAACCCGTGCATTTTGTCGGATCGGCTGTTAGCACCCGTGTGGACATGGATTATTCACCTAAACATTTTGTTAGCGGAAAAAAGACCGACGATGAACTTCGACCTTTCCTGGATACTGTTCACTGATTACTGATAACCGATAACCGATCACTGGACACCGGATGCCGTCCGGCGGGCAATTTTGTGGCCGATTCCCGCGGCGGCCGCTTTGGTTTCCCTGATGACGGTCTGCATCTTCACATCGCCCATACTCGGTTTAAAACCGACGACCCAAATCGCCGCCAGAAGCTGCCCGTCGGTCTTGATCGGAGCCGCCACCGCCCTGACCCCTGATATATACTCCTCATCGTCGGTGGCATACCCGTGCTTTTTACTGAACCTGAGCTGGTCAGCATATACTTGCGGGTCTGTGATGGAGTTTTGTGTATACCGGCGCAGTCCCCGCGTCCGGAGAAGTTCAGCGGCCTGGGTTTCTGCCATGTATGCCAGAAATATCTTGCCGATGGCCCCGGCCAGAAGCGGCATCGTCATACCAATAGGGGATGTAATCTTGAGTTCATTCATCGACTCGACGATGTCCAGGATGGTGACATGGTTTACATTGCGCACCCCCAGAAAAACGGATTCCTGGGTTTTGGACATCAGCTCTTCCATGAACGGCCGGGCCAGGTCTTTCACATCGATCCGGGCGTAGGCTGCCCGGCCCAGTTCGAACAGCGTAACGCCGAGGGTGTACTGTTTGGTTTGCGGATCCCGGATGATGGCCCCCAGCTCTTCCAGAGAAGCGGTAACGCCGTGAACCGTGCTTTTACTGATTCCCAGGGACGTCGACAGCTCGCTGATCTTCATCCCCTGCTCGTTTCTGGAGATCAGCCTCAGGATTTGAAAAGCCTTTTTGACGATGGGAGCTTTATATTTTTCCTTCATTGTTCACCATACTGAATATTATTGTCTCTAATTTTCATAGTATCTTCGGATAGACTTGTCAACCCAAAATACAGGTTAAATATGATATTAAATGAAAATTAATCACATTTTCGCTTGACAAATGCCTGGATTATGGTAGTAATAATCCTTATTTAGTTCACAATAATGAACAACCTAGGTTTCTGTGATTGACGGAAAGGAGCACCCTATGGCCATAGAAAGAAAAAGCATGTCGACGGCCGAAAGTCTTCGCAAAACAAGGACATATGGCAAATTCAGGTGCCATAATCCAAGCTGCATGGGACGGCTACAGCCGGAAGCCGGCGGCAAGCAGGTGAAGTGCCCGATATGCGGCATGGAATTTCGGGTCCACTGGATTCGACCGGATTTTCCGCGAATCCGCGGCCCGGTCTGGGACGTGAACCGCAAGCTGGCCGAGGAGGCTATGGCCAAAAAGGAGGGAAAATAACATGCCCTTGAACAGAAAAATAGCTTACATCGACCTCTCTACCGGTGATGTTGAGACCAAGCCCATTCCCAGGGAAATCCGCAAAAAATTCCTCGGCGGCAGAGGGCTGGATGCATATTTGCTGTACAATCACACGGAAAAAGGCTGTGACCCTCTGGGGCCGGACAATGCCCTGATCATCAGCGGCGGCATCCTGACTGCCACCTGCGCTTCGGCCACGGCACGCACGCACATCATGGCCAAGTCACCGCTCACCGGACTGCTCGGCAGCGCCAACATGGGCGGTTTTTTTGCCCCGGAGCTGGCTTGGGCCGGCTTTCATCACCTGGTGATCAAAGGCAAGGCTGAAAATCCGGTCTATATTTTCATCCACAACGGTGACATTCAGATTCGCGAGGCTACCCACCTGTGGGGCATGTCGACCACGGAAGCTCAGTGGAAGATTCGCGAGGAGCTGGGGGACGAAGAAGTCAAAAGCTGTGTCATCGGTCCGGCCGGCGAAAACCTGGTGCGCTATGCCAACGTGATGACCGGCGTTAAAAATTCCGCCGGAAGAAGCGGCATGGGCTGTGTGATGGGCTCCAAAAAACTGAAGGCCGTCGCCGTCCGCGGCACCATGGACATCCATATCGCCCATCCGGTAGAGGCGCTGGAATACAACAAACAGTTTATCGATCAGATCACCAGCGCCAAGGTCAACCAGACCCAGGGCACCCTGGGGACCCCCTTTATCTGGGGCGCCACCAATTCATGGGGTGGGCTGCGCACGCGCAATTTCCAATACAACCAGTGTGAATATGCCGATGACATCGAGCCCGAACGGTTGGATGAAATCGCCACCGAAACCATCGGCCCCCACCACATGACCGGCTGCTTCGGCTGCCAGGTCCACTGCCGCGCTCAGTACAAAATACCCTCCGGCCCCTATGCCGGTAAATATGACGAGGGACCGGAATATACCTCCCAGGGTGCGTTCGGTTCCCTGCCGGACTGCACCAACGCTGAAACGGTGCTTACCGGCAACCACCTGGTGGACCAGTACGGGGTGGACAACCTGGAAATCGGCAGCATCATCGCCTGGGCCATGGAGCTCTATGAAAAAGGCATCCTGACCAGTGAACAAACCGATGGTCTCGATCTGCAGTTCGGCAACGACGAGGCGCTGCTTGAAATGGTTCACCGCATCTGCAACCGCGACGGCTGGCTGGGCGACACGCTGGCTGACGGCGGCATCCCGGCGGCCGAGAAAATCGGCCAAGGCGCTTTTGACTACATGGTTCAGGTCAAAGGCATGCACAACCTGCACTCGGATGAACGCGCCACACCGGCCCTGGCTTTAAATGTGGCCACCGCCTCCCGGGGATCCGACCACCTGCGGAGCCGGCCGGCAATCGACCTGTACCACCTGCCGGAGGCGGTGCTGAGAAAGATTTACGGCAATCCGGTTCCCGATGACGGACCGTTGAGTTCGGAACACACCGCCTATGAAGGCAAGCCCTGGCAGGTATTCTGGCAGGAAAATTGTTACATGGCCGTGGACTGCCTCGGGATTTGCAAATATCACACGGTTTTCCTGGGTGCCACTCTTCCCAATTTCGAGGACTGGCCCAAAGTGATCTACCTGAACACCGGTCTCGAATTGAACCCTAAAGAAATCTGGGACATCGCTGAGAGATGCAACATGCTCGAACGGCTGTTCAACCTGCGGGAAGGTCTGACACGTGATGACCTGATTAAGGGCGATATGCTCAGCCATCGCTATTTTGACGAACCCTGCCGGCGCGGTGCCCCCGATGTGGTCGGCAAAACCATCGACAAAGAAAAGTTCATCAAGATGATCGATGAATTCTACGCCCACAAGGGACTGGACAAAGACGGCGTTCCGAAACCTGAAACGCTGGCAAATCTCGGTCTGGAGAATGAACCGTCCCACCAGCTATAGGAAATAATCGGTTTCAGATTTCGAAAGGAGAATATCCATGTCGGCTACAGATAAAATTTTGACGATTGATTACGAAAAATGCACCGGCTGCCGTCTGTGCGAGCTCGTCTGTGCGGTCAAACACGACGGGATTTCCAATCCGGCGCGGAGTCGAATAAAGGTAATGAAATGGGAGGCGGAGGGTGTATATATTCCCATGTCCTGCCAGCAGTGTCAGGATGCACCGTGCATGATCGGCTGTCCGGTAAGTGCCATTTCCCGAAGCACGGAAATGGGAAGGGTGGAGGTGGACTACGAGGTGTGTATCGGCTGCCGCTCCTGTGTGTCGGTCTGTCCCTTCGGGGCCATGAATTTCAATACCATCGACCGCAAAGTCATCAAGTGCGACCTGTGCGACGGTGAACCCCAGTGTGTGCGTTTCTGTGAAGTCAAGGCCGTGGATTTCATAGATGCCGGCGATGCCAGCATCTTGAAGAAGAAACAAGCGGCCCAGCGGTTGTACTCCGCCGACAAACGATCAGCGGCCATTGAATCCGAAAGATAGGTTTCCCCGATTTCTCCGCTGAATCATTGCCCGAGCCTGCTGCCCACTTGACAGGCTCGGGCTTTTTAAAACTGTCTTAATTAAGTTCGAATATCTCCCTCAAGTCGCCCTGAAAATTCCGATTTATAATTCGAATTCTTTCGTTTTTCAATTTTAGGCATTTTAGTGCAATTTAGGCACTTTAGGCACTTTCTATATCCATCATCAGGATCCTTTGTAGGGCTGTTTGACCGCAATTTTAATTAATTGCCCCTTTTCCAGCGGTTGGCCCGCATCGATACCGTTGACCACGGCAGTGGTTTTTACATCCCACACGTTGCGGGTGCGTTTGGACAGCCCCTCGAGGCCCTCGCCGGCCCGGGCGGAAACCACGCGAAGCCGCATTTCTGTGATCGATGCCTTTTCTTTGTCCGTGATCGGTCGAAAACTGTATGTTGTTGCACGAATCGTTTCCCGCTGGCGCTCGACGTTTATGCCCACGAACTGGAAGAGCAGCTCCCGATAGGCAATCCACAAAAAAGACCAATGCACCGGTTCCTTTTTACCGCTGTTGACATAACGCACCAGGTGTGCCGGCAACTTGTTGATATTTATTGATTTTGATTCAGCCGGTTTGACACCGTATTTTTTGTAGAACGCCTGCTCGAAGGATTCTGCCGCCTGCCGGGGATCCGTGCCCTCGCCGGCAATGCCCATTACCACCAGGGCATCCTCCTGGGGCGAAAAGGCCGAAACAGCCTGGCGGCTGTTGACGGTTTTCCAGTCTTTGGGAAAAACCACTACAAGATTAAGATCCGGATGCAGGAATTTATGTCCCTGAAACACACCTTCAGCCGGATTCTCACCCACGAGCAGCCCGTCCAGTTTGCGCAGGTAATCATCGGAGCTGCGCACGACCCCCAGCTGCCGTGTCCACTGTATATTTTTTGCATCTCGGAGTACACGTTCCTCACGATCAGGGGTAGTGGGATGGGTATCAAAAAAGCTGGGAATTCTTTTCTGGCCGGTTCTGATCTCCACAAACCGTTCCATTCGATCAAGGATCGGCGCCAGGGCGGCCGGGTCGTATCCGGACGTGGCCGCCAACTGCTGCCCCAACTGGTCGGCTTCGAATTCATCCTAGCGGCTGTTGGCCGACAAATATGCCCCGCCGATGAGATTCACCGGAGCATTGATCAGGTTGCCCAGATCCTGGCTGATCACGCCGCCGACAATCCAACCGGGTATGCTCAGCAAACTCGGTACAATTGATTGCTGCATCTGGCGGGCCGAATGGCGGCGCGTAACATGGATGATTTCGTGCCCGACGACATTGGCCAGTTCATCTTCAGTATTCGTCAATATCAGCAATCCTCTTGATACGTAAATCCAGCCCCCGGGCAGGGCAAAAGCATTCGGTTCGAACTGGTCGACAATCGCAAATGAGTATTCAAAACGCTGATCGGGATTGACCCGCACCAATCGTTCTCCCACGGCGTTGAGAAATTTCGTTTCGGCCGGGGCCTTGGCGACACCCATTTCCGCCTCAACTTTCTTGGCTATTTCACGACCGAGTTCTTTATCCTTATCCACCGAGGGCAGCATCACTTCCCCCGGAGCGGCCGCACAGCCGATCAACAGCAGAACGGACCACAGTAAAACGAGAAAAGTGCCGGGATGTCTTGAGTTCAGCATTTTTGAAAGATTCTCCTAAAGTGTTTCAAGTCGCAGGTCCCGCTGGGCTGTGTTCGTCCTACATTTGAAATCCGGCCAACAACGACACCTGCAGGCCGCAGCAATTGTTCCATTTAAGGTAGTGATCTTTTTTCATTATTCAAGAGCGCCCGACATAGTGTGGTCCCGCATATTGATTATGAAAATTGCGAAAACGGTTATAGCGCTTGACGAGAAATGCCAATGCGGGTATTGATTATTGAGTACGCGTTGTCGATCAAACAATATGTTATTTCCGACAAAACTGTCACATAACCCCAGAACGGCATGAATGCCGTTCTTTCAATTGCTCGTTCTCACTTCCGGTCCGCCGAAGGCAAACCAAAGGAAGTAAAGTATTAGTAATGGATTATTGCCGCAGAAACATATTGCGATAAACCTTACCACGCTGATCGATCGTGATCCGGCCGCCGGCAAATTGAAAGTGAAAAGCCGGTATTAACAATAGGGTTTTTACAAAGGAGGGTTGCCATGGGCCTCGACTTTGACCATGAATTATTCACAGCGGAACAAATCGACCAGATCACTGTTGTTCGTTTTAAGAAGAACCTTATCCGCCGGCTGACCGATCTTAATTTGAAGGAGGGCCTGTTTAATTATCTGCATACAGCTTCAAATGATAAAGTGATTAAGGTGATCGTCTGCTTTGGCAATCCCGAAAAGATAAAATGCGAGGAGATCGTCGCATTTTTCGACGAATTGTCTGCCTCTTCCATTGGAATCGATAAAATTTCGCGGGTATACAATGCCATCAACCAACTGGTGCTGTTGATTCGAGAAATGGATAAAATTGTTGTCCATGCGGACAGCGGAGAAGTCCTGTCGCTATTTTTAAACATCAGTTTAGCCTGCGATTATCGAATCATTGGCGACAAAACCGTATTTCAGTACCCCCTGCTTGAATTTGGATTGATTCCCAAAGGGGGCGGCATTTTTTTCCTGGCGCAAAAACTCGGTACGAGTAAAACGATGGAGCTGCTGATGTCCGGCGAAGATATCGATGCCCGGCAGGCATTGGAGCTGGGTCTTGTGGACAAGGTGGTTCCATCTGAAGATATCGAGACGGCGGCCCGGGAGGCCGCCGAAAAAATCGCAGGTAAACCGATGCCATTTATTTCAGGGGTTAAAAGAATGATGTATTACGCCGCAAAGGATCTGGAAAGTTTTCTGGATTACGAAAACGCCCAACTGCTGGAATGTATTAAATCCGGTTGCTTTCGGCAAGGATCGGATCAATGTAAATAAACGTCTCGGAATTTATAGGAACTATTGAAAATAATGGGGTTTTTTGAAGCTAGCCTTGCTGCCTAGCACATGGAAGAATGGAATGTTGGAATATTGGATTGTTGTTTTTAAAAGGAAAAAGTTCATTTAAAACTCCTTTGTCGATCCCGCACACAGCGGGACCAATAAAACTTTGTTCCAATTTCCTAAAAACCATCATTCCAATATTCCAGTAATCCAATTGGGGCAAAGCCCTTAAGTTCGATAATGAGCAGGTGATACATGCAACGCGTTAAAATTGTCCTGATCGCATTGACTGCGATACTGATTTGCGGTGCCTTCGCAATCGGCCAACCGCCGCCGGCCAGGGTGGTCGTGGCCACAGTCTTTGACAAAGAAATCGTCAGAACCAATCAGATGGTCGGTATTGTCGATTTCGACAAACAATCGGGAATATCAACCGAAGTAAGCGGCTTGATCGAAAGGGTGTCTTTTATTGAAGGTACCGTGGTCGACAAAGGGGCGGTGCTGGCCAAATTGAACACCGACTTTATCAGGAAAAACATCGAGATTTCCGCAAAACAGGTGGAGCAGGTCGATATCCAGATCAAGACCGCTGAAAAAGATTTAAAGCGCTTTGAAACGCTCTATAAAAAATCGGCCACGAGTGAAAGAAACTACGACGACCTTCTGGGAACCTATCGCGAGCGCGTCAAAGAGCGCGAAATCATACTTGTAAATATTGCGAAATTGAAGCTCGAAATGAGAAAGAGTACGATCCGGGCACCTTTTCGGGGTCTTATCCTGCAGAAGTATAAACATGAAGGCGAATGGATTTCCCCGGGGGCCGCGATTTGCACGTTGGCTTCCACCGAAGATGTCTTTGTCAAGGTGGCGGTTGCAGAGAGCCTGATCCGTTTTGTCAAACCGGGCGATGAAGTAACCCTTACCATCGATGCACTGGAAAAGGAGATCCGGGGAACGATTCAGAATTTCGTTCCGGTGGCGGATATTGCCAGCAAAACGTTCCAGATAAAAATAGCCGTCCCCTATTTCGAGGAAATTCTTCAAAACATGTCCGCCACGGTACACGTGCCGGTCAGCCACAAAAAGAAATTGAGAATGATCAAGCGCGATGCGCTGATCAGAAATCAGGGTAAAGATTTTGTCTACACCATCAAAGACGGCAAAGCTAAAATTCTACCCATCAATATTGTCGGTTATGACGGAGAATTCGTCGGCATCGATAATCCGTATATCGTTCCCGGTATGCCGGTTGTCATCGACGGCAACGACCGGCTGCGCCCCGACCAGCCGGTGCAGATCGTAGAAAAGGCAATCTAGGCTTATGGATTTTATCAAATTTTCGATTTCAAAGCCGGTTTCGGTTTTTGTGGGTGTTATCCTGGTGGTTCTATTCGGCCTCATCGGCATCTTCAATCTTCCGGTCCAGCTTACCCCGGACGTGGAGACGCCCCAGATATCCGTCACCACCATCTGGCCCGGTGCCACGCCCTACGAGGTGGAAAAAGATATCGTCGAAGAGCAGGAAGAAGTGCTCAAGGGCATTCAGCGATTAACCCTCATGGAGAGTTCCAGTTTTAACAGCCGCAGTGAAATAACCCTGACATTCGAAGTGGGCACGGATATCGATGCAGCCCTGCTGCGGGTTTCCAACAAACTCAATGAGGTCAGAAGCTATCCGGAAAATGTTCAAAGGCCGGTGATCGAAGCCTCCGGTGCCCAGAGTTCACCGGTCATCTGGATGATCTTAAAAACCGTGAATGGACCCAAACTACGGATAAACAATTACCGGACATTTTTCAAAAACGAGGTCAGACAATATATCGAACGGGTGCAGGGGGTCGGTTCGCTCTTTGTTTTCGGCGGCTCCGAAAAACAGCTCGAGGTGGTGGTCTCACCCCGTAAACTGGCCAGGTACAATATGACCATATCCGAGGTGATCAACAGGCTGGCAACTTCCAATATCAACATCTCGGCCGGTGTTCTCGGGCTCGACAAAAAAAACTACCGGATCAGGACTGTCAGCCAGTTTCAGGAAATCGATGAACCGTTAAACGTGATACTCAGGGATGACGGTATCAGAAGGACGTATCTAAAAGATGTGGCCGAAACCCGCCTGGGCTATGCAACCAACGACGTCTCCGTCATGCACAATGCCACACCGGTGATCGTGGTGGGTGTGAGAAAGGAACAGGGCGCCAATGTCATAACCCTTACCGATCGGATGAAAGCGGTCGTCAAGAATTTGAATGACGGACTGCTGAAAGACAACAATCTGTATTTTGAAATTGTTTACGATCAGACGCCTTACATCAACAAAGCGATCGATCTTGTCATCCGGAACGTCTTTTTCGGCGGCAGTCTGGCCATCATTGTTCTGCTGCTTTTTTTGAGGAGCTTCACCTCGACCCTGACAACTACCATCGCCATCCCGATCTCCATCATCGGAACCTTTATTTTTATGCGGGTTTTTCAAAGAAGCCTGAACGTCGTCAGTCTGGCCGGCATCTCCTTTGCGGTGGGCATGCTGGTGGACAATGCAATAGTGGTCCTTGAAAACATAGACCGTCATCGCAACATGGGCAAAAATGCGTTTAAGGCCTCATATGACGGGACAAAAGAGGTGTGGGGCGCTGTGCTGGCATCTACGGCCACGACAGTGGCGGTCTTTCTTCCGGTCATCTTCATGGAGGAAGAATCAGGCCAGTTATTTAAAGACATTGCCATTGCCATTACTTTTGCCATCATCATCAGCCTCTTCGTTTCGATATCGGTCATACCCGCGCTGACCCACCAGTTTTATCGGTTATCAAAAAGAAAAAAAGTTTACGGAAAAACCATCGCCCGTATCGGCACTTTTCTGTCAAATATCATATTATTTTTATCAAGGTTAACCCTGAAAAACGCATTCAGCCGCATTCTGACAATTGCCCTACTTACCGGCACCGCCGTCGTGGTTGCCATTTTACTGATACCCAAGGCGGAATATTTGCCCCAGGGCAACCGCAACCTGATTTTGAATATTATGGTGCCGCCTCCGGGGTATTCCGCAAATAAGCGCCAGGAAATGGGAAATTTTATTTTCAAATCAACCCGTCCCTTTTACGAAGAAGAATACAAAGACGGCATTCCCCGAATCCAGGACATTTTTTATGTGTCCGCCGATCGCATCACCCTTTTCGGTGCGATCAGCGCACACGAAACCCAGGCTGCACAAATGATGCCGCTCTTTAATAGAATAATTAATTCGATCCCGGGCATCTTCGGGGTCAGTATTCAGGTGGGAATTTTTCAAACCGGCATCGGGGGGGGAAGAACGGTTGATGTCAATATTTCGGGGGAAGACATCAATCGTATTATTCAAGTCGCCAGGATTCTGTTCGGTACAATCCAGCAAAATTTACAATGGAGGAGGGTAAGGCCCGTACCCAGTCTGGAAAACAGCTACCCGGAGGCCAATTTTGTCCCCAACCGCTCCAATGCCGTCGCCAATGGACTAAGTGAGCAGGAGGTCGGTTTATACATCGATGTCATCATGGACGGCAGGAAAATCGGAGAATACAAACCGGAGCAGGCTAAAAAAATCGATCTTGTGCTGCGCAGTGATGAATCGGGCGTTCAGATTCCCGAAGATATCGCCGAAAGCATCATTGCCAATAAATACGGCCACTTGATCAGAATAGGCGATGTGGCGGAATTAAAGTACGATCAGGGGATGATGCAAATTGACCACCTGGAAAGGAAAAGAAATATCCGGCTGGAAATCACGCCACCGCCGGAAATTCCCCTGCAGCAGGCCATGGAAATTATCGAAAACAAGGTTGTGAACAACTTGAAAGCGACCGGCCAACTGAAAGGCGTAACCGTAAACATTGGCGGAAATGCCGACAAACTGGCCCAGGCTATGGCCTCGATGCAGTGGAACCTTCTTCTGGCAGCCATCATCGTCTACTTACTGATGTCCGCCCTGTTTGAAAACTTCCTGTATCCATTCATCATTATGTTTTCAGTGCCGTTGGCCGCAGCCGGAGGCCTGATAGGCTTAACGCTGGTAAATTGGCTGATAGCGCCTCAGGCTCTGGACATCGTTGCCATGCTGGGTTTTATCATCCTGGTGGGTACCGTAGTGAACAATGCTATCTTGATCGTACACCAGGCTTTGAACAATGTTCGCTATGGCGGGTTGGTCGGTATCGATGCCGTTGTAGAATCTGTGAGAACGAGAATTCGGCCGATTTACATGAGCACAACCACCAGTCTGTTCGGCATGCTGCCGCTGGCGCTGTCCACCGGCGCCGGCAGTGAACTTTACCGCGGCCTGGGCAGTATTATTCTCGGCGGTCTGGCGCTATCGACCGTGTTTACCCTGTTTATCATCCCTTGCCTGCTCGCGTTCTTCATTAGATTCGAACGCAGCCGCTAGATTATAGCATTTTCTAAAATAAGATTCCGTTTGGAACGGGAATTAGTCTTGTCGATTAGTGAAGATTGGTTTTCACGCAAAGACGCAATGACGCTAAGAATATTTTTAATAATCCCAGTGTTCATTTTTTATAATCTTGGCGCCTTTGCGTCTTGGCGTGAGATTTTATAAAGATAACGAGATATTATTTTAACAACCACTTCTATAAAAGCATTTTCGGTCTATCAGTATTTTAAGAATAGACGGTCTGGTATAATGCGTTTCTCCGCTTTTTAGTCCGCAAATCTTACCGCAGCCTGGGCAATGCGGCATTTTACCCGCCGGCCAGCAACAGGGTGACGTGAATCATATCACCGTCTTTCGTCTTTTTGGCCAATTCATCCGGATATGTACTTTGCATGTTGAGATAAACCTCAATCGTCTTTTGCAGTTTGTCCTTTCCGTCGAACAGGGCCGGTTCCAGATCGGGATACTGCCGGATAAGCTGCTGCAGGCATTCGCCGACCGTGTGGCCTTCAACATCCACAGTTTCCAGACCATCGGTAAATCGCCGGTGAGTTTTATGCAAGTGGATTTTTATGCTCAAAGCTTATTCCTCGCTATTCGTATTAACACGGTGCCGTTGGTCTCATGGCGAACATCACTGCATAAACTAATAATCGCTGGCTTGCCTGATTGCAAGCGTTGTCTTGTATGAACGCGGCGATTTTGGAAAATCTGCAGTCTCGAATACGATCGGATGGCATGATAATTTGATAGTTGGAAGTTGGACGCACGGCATCCATTGATCGGTAATCAGTGAAAAGTAATCAGTGACCAATGATCAGTAATCAGTATCCAGAAATCAACAACCAGCATCCGGCATCCGGCATCCGGCAACAAGCAATGATCATGCGTCGAGCATTGAAAAAAATGGCAATCATCGTCGGCTATGTTCGAAAGAATGACTTCTCCCTGACACAAATTCCTTGACAGCTCTATTCACATCAATTAGCTATGATATAGCTATATCCCCCGTACAGGTAAGCCCGGTAAAGGCTCTGCACAATGGTGGTGTCGGAAGCGTTGAAGTGGGTACAATTTGGTGGTTTATGGCGGCATGCCTCTCACTGTCACGCTTTTAATCGCGTAAGATTTTGCACATAAACCCTTAGCTCAGGCGTCGCTTATAAAAGACAGGAGCGTCGCGGAAAAAGGAGACAGGCAATGAAAAGAATCGTCGGATTATTCAGCATCTTGGCACTCATATTTTTCGGCGTTGTTACGACCGGGATAGAATCACACGCGGCTGAGCCGATCATCATCGCCGTACCGACCTCTCTGGGATTTTTGGAAGGCAAGGAGTCACACAAAGTCGTTCAAATGGCCGTCAGTGAAATAAATGCTCGGGGCGGTGTGAATGTCGGCGGTGAAAAGCGACCTTTCAAAGTCGCCGCCATCGATATTCGCGATGCAGCCCCCGGGGTGCCGGTACCCGAAGCCCTGCTCGGACTGGAAAAGATAATCCTGGAAAAAGAGCCGGCCGCCATCGTCGTCGGCCCCTTCCGCTCTGAAGCCCTGATCGCGGGAATGGATATTATCGCCAAGTACAAAGTCCCAATGCTGGGTACGATCGCCATGAGCCCCGGCTCGGAGAAAAAACTCAAGGCCGAGCCGGAAAAGTATAAATACATCTTTCGAACCTGCCTGAATGCCGTGTACCTGGTAAAATACCTGGCCGGAGGCATGGCGTTGATCAACAAAGAGTTCGGCTTCAACAAAGTGTATGTCATGCATCAGGACGTGGCCTGGGCCCGGGCGACGGCCGGAATAGTCAAAAAGGTTTATTTTGACAAGGCCGGCTGGAAGGTCGTGGGCCTGGAAGCCTATCCTACCGGAACGTCTGATTTTTCATCCGGTTTGATGAAAGCCCGGGCCTCGGGGGCGCAGGTGATACTGCCCATATTCGACATGCCCCAGAGCGGCATCCTGGTCAAACAGTGGAAAGCCATGAAGGTACCGGCCATCATGTCCGGCTTTATTTCACCGCTGGCCGGTTCCGGCGCCTGGAAGACATTCGATGGCAAAATCGGCGGAGCCATGAACAGTATTTTCGAACTTGGCAGCGCGATCTATTCCGACAAACTCCCGCAGTCCAAAGCCTTCTATAACAAATATCAAAGCCTTTACGGCAAAGCCCTGCAGGGTGGTCACGGACCGGCACCGGCTTACGAATCGGTCTATATCCTGGCTGAGGCCATCGAACGCGCGGGCAGCCTAGATGCGGACGCCATCGTAGCGGAGCTTGAGAAAACGGATCGCATGGGAATTATGGGCCGCATCCGATATGACGAGGGGCATCAAGTAATCTACGGCTCCGATTTCAAGGAAACCGCTGTTGGTGCCGTCTTTCAGTGGACTGAAGATGGCAAGCGCAAGATCGTCTTTCCCGCATCGATTGCCGAAGCGAAAATACAATTACCTCCGGGATTGAAATCGTTGAAATAAGCGAAGCCAACTCTCATGGTATCAGCCCTATCGGCAGGGATTTTAATGCGCAAAAGGAGTAATGGAGTATTGGAGTGTTGGAGTAAAGGGATTTACATATCCAACTCTTCAATACTCCAACACTCCAACACTCCTTCGTTTAACGACATATCTCTTTAAATTATATCATTGGTTATCGGTTAGCGAAATATATCCAGAGCCCTCTTTATGTTTCTCGGTACAATCGTCTATGCTTTGATCAACAGTGTCATTCTGGCCTTGATGGCCATCGGCTTTAATTTGACCTTCGGGATCAGCGGCGTGGCCAATTTTGCCTATGGCGCACTGTATGTGCTTTCGGCCTATCTGAGCTGGATGCTGTTGAATCTGCTGGGATTGCCGTTTTTTATTTCTGCCGTCATTTCCATAATCATCACCACCGTTATGGGTGCGTTGATGTACCGATTCGTCCTTTTGAGGGTTCGCGGTCAGGCCCTTTCGGAAGTGATCGCCACGTTCGGCATCGGCCTGGCTATACTGGAGCTTTTCAGATATCTGGGTTTTGTCGGCTTCGAATACACCCTGCCGGTTTTTATCGATGAAAGTTTCGTCATTGCCGGGGTTTATGTCGATATGCAGCGAATTTTAATCGTGATCATCGGCACCACCCTGGTGCTCGATCTCTGGCTTTTCACCCACCACACGTCCCTGGGTCTGGCATTCCGGGGCATAGCCCAGGACGAACGAACGGCATTGACCCTCGGAATCGATACGGACTGGATCGCCACGTTGAGTGTTTCTCTGGGTGCCGGCCTGGCGGCTTTTGCGGCAACGATCATCATTCCTCTGGGAAGCATCGCGCCGGCCGAGGGCTATGACGTTCTCATCAAAGCCCTGGCGGTGTGCATCGTCGGTGGGCTGGGCAGCACCGGGGGCGTCATTCTTGCCAGCTTTTTGATCGGTTTTGCCGAACGTTTCACGGATTCTTATATCAGCTCGCACTGGACCATGATCGTCAGCCTGGCAGCCATCTTGATCGTATTGACCATCAAACCGTCTGGACTATTCGGAAAGCAGAAAGAACTGGAAGAAAGAATCTGAGGGAAGGCGGAATGCGGAATTCGGAATGCGGAATTTGGATTGCGGAATGCGGAAGTAGGAAATTAAATGCATAACGCATAGGCATGGTCGAGAAAGTAAAGGATTGGGTTGACGAAATTCAGAAGTCGGAAATACCCGATTCAGAAATTCGGATTGCGGATTTTGGTCTATATTCGAGAAACAAATGGAAAAACGCAAAGAACGAATAGACAGGGGTATCAAGGCTCGAGCCGGTGATGTATTTGCCTTGAGTTCCTGGCGCGAGATGCTCTACCTGGCAGGGCCCAGGCTGCTTCCGATCTTGGGCTGTCTGATATTGCCGCTGGTCCTGAACGCCTACTGGCAGAAGGTCTTTTTGTCGGTGGCCGTTTTCGCCCTGCTGGCAATCAGCTGGGATTTGCTGGCCCAGGCCGGAATGATTTCTTTAGGGCAGGCCCTTTTCTTCGGGATGGGTGCTTACGCGTCCGGCATCATGAACCATTACTGGGGTCTGCACCCTTTGATCGCCATTCCGGTGGCCGGCATTACAGGCGGTGCGACCTGCACGCTGCTGCTTCTATCCGTATTGAGACTGCGCGGTATTTACTTTTCCATGGTCACGCTCATTATCCCGCTGATGTTGGTGCGATTAGTCGAAGCGACGCGTATTTTCGGCGGAACCGAAGGACTGAGCGGCATCGCTCCCCTGCCCTCCAAATGGCTGGAACTTTACCTGATTGCGGCTGCGCTTTTGTGCGCCCTGTTTGGTTTCAGGCGGATGATGAATTCCGACTACGGCCTGGTGCTGAAAGGAATTAATGACAATGATCGCTCCGTCATGAATGCCGGCATCAATGTCTACTGGTTCAAGATCCAGGCCCTATTCATTGCCAGTTCCATCGGCGCCTTCAGCGGGGCATTTATGACCCATGTTTACATGTTTGTCGGCATGCCGGTGTTTGCCCTGGATTATTCGATCTTACCGATTGCAGCCGCTGTCGTTGGCGGTCCCGGCACACTGGCCGGCGCCACCCTTGGGGCATTTATCCTTGTGCCTCTGTCCGAAATCCTGCGCGGTATCGGCGGATTGCGTATCGTATTTTACGGATTGTTTCTGGTGGTCTTCATTGTCGCCCTGCCGGAGGGAATTTTTCACTACATCCAGCGCAAATACCATCAGTTCGAAAGATGGGTCGAGGTGGATTAATGGACTCTGACTATTTGTTGCAGGTCAGCGAAGTGCATAAAAATTTCGGCGGCGTCCAGGCGGTTTCCGATTTGAGTTTCGATCTTGCGCCGGGGGAACTGCTGGGTGTCATTGGTCCCAACGGTTCGGGGAAGACGACCGCTGTCAACTTGATCACCGGGTTTATTAAACCTTCACGGGGGAAAATTGCCTACCGGGGCAAAGACATCACCGGGTGGCCGCCGTATAAAATCGTCAGACTGGGCATCGCCCGAACCTTTCAGATGGTCAAACCGTTTTACCAGCTTCCGGCATACAAAAATATGATTATTCCGCTCTACTCACCACGAGTAAAGGCAATGGTCGGCGGTGATTACGGCGACCGAGACGCCGTGGCACTGGATCTGCTGGAAGAAGTCGGCTTCGAACGGGATGCCTTTGTAGCATACAAGGCCGCCAGTGTGCTGCCGCAGGGATATTTAAAGCGCCTCGAGCTGGCCAAGGCCATTGCGCTGCAACCGGATCTGCTGATCCTGGATGAACTTTTCTCCGGCCTGAGCCTGGCCGAAGTGGCAAGCATCGTACCCATTATCGAAAAGCTGCGCTTCGAGGGCAAAACGATCATCATGATCGAACACCGGCTAAAGGAACTGTTCCGGATTGCCGATCGGGTCGTGGTCCTGAATTACGGCCAGAAAATCGCCGAAGGCCGACCGGCGGAAGTAATGGAGAGTAAAGAGGTCAAGAACGCATACTTGGGAACGGAGTAGAACGCGGAAATTAACCATATAAAGAGGTAAGGTTGGGTTGTCTGGCGGCCGGTTTATATACTAGCAGGTTAGCCCGTTTGCCCGTTAGCCGGTTTGCCCGTTAGTCGGTTTAGCCGGTTGAGCCTCGCCTGTCCCGCCGCGGCGGGATTGAGCCGGTTTAGCCGGTTGAGCCCGTTGGCCGGTTTGTCCGTCGGCTCGTTACATGGCTGTAATGCAGAAGCGGGGAGAAATTTGAAGCTCATTTATCACCATGGGTGATATACTTAATACTTGTACTGTCTCGTGAAGCGACTGATTTTTTGGTCTGCCATTGTCGAGCAATATGTCTGTGTCTGTTTGTGCGGGGCTTGCCGCGGCGTAGCTCGCCAGAGCGAAGACGGGTGGCTAAATCATAATAGGGGTACTGACGTGCTTGAAGTAAAAAACCTGATGGTCTTTTTCGAAAATGCCCTGGCGCTCAACGGCTTTTCCATGCAGGTCGAAGAGGGGGAAATCGTCGGGGTGATCGGCTCCAACAGCGCCGGTAAAACGACCTTGATGAATGCCCTGTCCGGGCTGATTATCGACATGCGGATCAAAGAAAAACGCAGGGGCGGTGAACGCATCACCGTTTATGGCAAAATAATTTACAACGGCCGAGATATCACCGAAACCAAACCGAGCGATCGGGTAAAAGAAGGAATTGTTCTTTCCAGAGAAAGACATCCTGTATTTCCCGAAAGCAGTGTAATGGAAAATCTGAAAATCGCCGGTTACCTGAAAAAGAAAGAAGAAATTCGAGCGGCCATTTCATCCGTACTGGAACTATTCCCGGTCCTCAAAGACTTAAAAAACCGCAAAGCCGGCTTCCTGAGCGGCGGCGAGCAACAGATGCTGGCCATCGGCATGGCCCTGGTCGTCGGACCGAGACTTCTGCTGCTGGACGAGCCGCTTCTGGGGCTGAGCCCCATGGTGCAAAAAGTCGTGGTTGACGCCATTGTCAGATTGAAAAAAGAGTCGGCCATCACCGTTGTTCTGAGTGAGCAGTTTGCGAGACCCGTTCTGCCGGTGATCGATCGCGGTTACGTAATTGAAAACGGTATGCTCACACTCACCGGCAGCGGCACGGAGTTGATGGATAATCCGGAGATCAAGTCGGCTTATTTTGGAGTATAAAAACGGTTGAGCCGGTTGAGCCCGTTGAGCCGGTTGAGCCCGTTCAAAAAGGAATAAACCTTATTCTATATGACAACAAACTAACCGGTTTGCCGGTTTGCCCTTCGGGCTGGTTGTGCCGGTTGTGCCGGTTCAAAGAGGAAGAAACCTTATTTTCTAGAACAACAGTCTAAAAGGACTCTGTGGATTCAACGAACACAATGGACTCAATATATCCAACGGGCTAAACCGGCTCAACGGGCTCAACCGGCTCAACGGACTCAACGGACATGACCATTTACTCAACCTTCGAAGCGGTGGCCGATAGGCGCAGGGATCATACGGCGGTGATCTATCTGGGTACCCGGTATTCCTATCGCAAAGTCAAGGCGCTGGCCGAAAGCTTTTCGGCGGCCTTGATCGATCTGGGTGTAACGCCCGGCCAGAAAGCGGTTATATATATTCCCAACAGCATTCAATGGGTGATCGCCTGGCTGGGAATTCAAAGAGCCGGCGCCGTGGGTGTGCCCATCACTCCCATTTATACGCCCCATGATTTGAAATATATAGCCAACGACAGCGGTGCGGATACGATCATCTGCGCCGACACCAACTTCGGGTATGTTCAAAAGGTGCTTCTGGAAACCGACGTTAAAAGGGTTATCGTCACCCGGATGGCGGGTTTGCTGCCGTTGTGGAAACAGTATTTTGGATTTATATTCAATGTCGTCCCAAAAGGAAAAGTTGCTTATGATCAAAAGACATATTCTTTCAGAAAACTGCTTCAACAATACCGGGGACGCCCGGTTGATACACCCAAAAATATGTCCAACGGGTGGCAACTGGCTGAAGTACTTTACACCGGTGGTACGACCAAATTTCCCAAAGGCGTTCCCATCTCGCGGAATCTTTTTCTAGCCTCAGCAGACGAACAGATACGGATCAGTGAACCGCTGTTTCCGTCTGAAGAAAATGTCATCATGGGAAACGCTCCCCTGTTTCACATTCTGGGTCAGACCTGCAGTCTGGCGATACTGCTGGTGGGCGGCACCTTGATGATTCAGCCGCGAATAAACCTGGACGCCACTTTCGACGCCATCCAGCGCTTTCAAGCGCGAACCATGATCGGCGTTCCCGCCCTGTACCGCATGATTCTCGAGCATGATCGCCTGAAGCAGTATGATCTTAGCACCGTGCAATACTGGTTCAGTGCCGGCGATGTTTTGCCGGTGGAAGTGGGTAAACGCTGGCACGAAATGTTCGGCCGACCGATACACCAGGGTTACGGTGCCACCGAAACCTGTGGGGGCGTGTCCATGTGTCCCGTGGGAATTGAGAATCCACCCCGAAGTGTCGGGCATATCGTGGCCAGCAAAAAAGTAAAAATCGTCGATCCTGCATCCCTGAAAACCGTTGAACCGGGCGAGCCGGGGGAACTGCTTGTGTCCTCGCAACACATGGTCACCGAATACCTGAACAAACCCCAAGAGACAGCCGAAGCATTTATCGAGATCGACGGAACCAAATGGTACCGTACCGCGGATGTCATGACCATGGATGAAGACGGCAACCTGTACTTTATCGACCGCACGGTGGACACCATCAAGCACAAGGGCTACCGGGTATCGGCCTCGGAGATCGAGTCGGTGCTCCAGGAGCACCCGGCCGTTATCAGCTCATGTGTGGTCGGTGTGCCCGATGAAAAGGTCGGTGAGCGCATCAAAGCCTACGTCGTTCTCAAGGAGGACATCAAGGGCATCACCGGCTACGATCTGATAAAATGGTGCCGTGAAATCCTAGTAGCCTATAAGATCCCACAGTACATCGAGTTCAGAGACATGCTGCCCAAGTCGAAAGTAGGCAAGCTGCTGCGACGTGAAATCAGAGACGAGGAGAGAAGAAGAAAAGAAACCCAGTAGCGATAGACCATAGGAATTGCCTAAATTGCCTAAATTGCCTAAAATGCCTAAAATTAAGTATGCTATCCTTATCAGGCTGACACAAATTGAGAATTTTCGCTTAGGATTTGGACCACACAAATGCGACTTCCCGTTTTCAACGGTCTTCCTTGTTGCCCGCCAAGGTTAGGAACGGGTTTTATTATAAAAATTTTAAAAGCGGTTTAGTTGCACATAGGATTTGATAATCTGAAAAAATCGATCAGTATATTTTCAATTATATATAGTCAAAAAAGATATTTTCCATTTTTTCAATTTTAGGCATTTTAGGCAATTTAGCGCATTTTAGGCATTTTTGAAAACTTGTTAAAGTACTATTAATCTGAAAAATTCGCGAAAGGCATCCCAAAGTATCTGATTAAGGAGTGACTCAATGGATTTCAACCTGACCAAAGAGCAGAAGGACATCATCAAAGCCGCGCGCAAGTTCGCCCTGGGAGAATTTCCCGATCGAGCCATGAAGTTTGACCGGGAAGAGACGTTTGACTTAAAGATCTGGAAAAAGGCCTGTGAGCTGGGATTCGTCGGTGCCTTCATCCCGGAAGAATACGGCGGAGCCGGTTATGGTTTTTTTGAACACTGCCTGATCAACGAAGAGTTCTGGGCCGTGGACCCGGGCATGGCTGCAGCGGTATTGGCCACGACCTTCGGGAGCGAGATGCTCCTGCTCTACGGCACGCAGGAACAGAAAGAACTGGTGCTGCCCCGATTGGTGGAGGGCGAGGCCATCATGGGGTGTGCCATCACCGAGCCGGATGCCGGCTGTGATGTTACCGGAGCCATTACCACGGCCGAAAAACAGGGGGATCACTGGGTAATCAACGGCTCTAAAATGTTTGCCACCAACGGCACGGTGGCAAACTACATGCTGATATTCAGTCAGACCGATCCTGAAAACAAATCCCGCCACCGCCGCCACAGCTTTTTTCTGGTGCCCACCGATACCCCGGGATTCAATGCCACGAAAATCCGCGGCAAAATGGGTATCCGTGCCTCCGACACCGCCGAACTCGCTTTGAAGGACGTGCGCATACCGGCGCAAAACCTGGTCGGCAAAGAAGGTGAAGGCTTCTACCAGTTGATGGAATTTTTCAACCACACCCGGCTGCACATCTGCGCCCAGGCTATCGGACTGGCCCGGGCCGCGTTGGAGGAATCGGTCAAATACACCAAAAGCCGCCAACAGTTCGGGCAACCGATTGCCGGATTTCAGGTAACGCAGTTTAAACTGGCCGAGATGGCCACCCGCATCCGGGCCGCTCGCAATCTTTACTGGGAGGCTGTCTGGCATGCCGACCGGGGCAAACTGGATCACGCTCTGGTTGCCATGGCCAAGTGGTATTCGGCCCAGATTGCTGTTCAGTGCGCGGATGAGGCTGTTCAGATGCACGGCGGGTACGGGTACATAGATGAATACAAGGTCCAACGCCTCTACCGCGACGCCAAGATCCTGGAGATATATGAAGGGACCAAAGAAATTGAAAAGACGATTGTGGCGGGGGCATTGCTCAAGTAAAGAATGTCGATCCAGATGCCTCGAGGAAGGCAGTGTTTGAGTTCAATCCGAATGGATGGTGTTTGCTCAACCAGAAGGAAAATGGGGTGCACAGAATTCGCCAGGCTTTAAAATATTCAGGTTGATCCCATGAAGAACCAACAATTTTTCGATCTCATCCGGCCGGCATTTTTAGATTTTTTCGGACAAAAAGTGAACCAATGGCTTGAAATTTAGTGCACGCTAGATTTAGCCGCCTAGATAAAGTCTTTTTATCTCATCATCATTTCTTATTTGTTCTGCCGGCCCTTCGCATCTGTTGCGGCCCATTTCAATGACATAGGCATAATCGGACATCCTCAAGCTCCTGTCGGCGTTTTGTTCAACGATTAAAATCGTGGTTTGGTTCTGATTGATTTCCTCTATTTTATTAAAGACTTCGTTTGCCATTTTAGGCGCCAGACCCAGGGATGGCTCATCAATGAGCATAATTCTGGGACTCAGCAACAGTGCACGGCCCATCTCGAGAAGTTGCATCTCTCCACCGCTCAGAACCCGGGCCTTCTGATTCCTCCTTTCCTTCAATATAGAGAACATCTCGTAGATCCGTTCAATATCCTGCCGAATCTCTTGTTTATTCTTTCTGATATAAGCACCAAGTTCCAGGTTTTCCCCCACCGTCATCATGGGCAGGATATTTCTGCCCTGGGGAATGAAACTGCATCCCTTTTGGAGGAGTTGGGAAGGGGAAAGATTCGTGATATCTTCCCCGTTGAACAGGATATTGCCCCCTCTAACCGGCAAAAGTCCAAAAATGGTTTTAAGAACGGTGGATTTTCCGGCGCCATTGGGTCCTATGATGGACACCATCTGGTTTTCCTCCACCTTGAGGGATACACCGTTTAGGATGTTTAGTTCCTTGGTGTAACCCGATACAATTCCTTGAACATCCAAGAGGGTCAATTTCATCCTCCGAAATAGGCCGTTAAAACGTCTTCATTTTTTTGAATTTCTTCAGATGTGCCCTCTGCTATCTTTTCACCATAGTCTAGGACAACGATCCTTTTGCAGAGATTCATGACAACCTTCATGTCATGTTCGATCACGATAAATGTTCGCCCCTGTTCATTGAGTTGTGAAACGCGATCGATAATTTCCATTGCCAGAGAACGGTTAACCCCTGCCAGGGGCTCATCCAGCAGGATGAGATCAGGGTCGGGTATCAGAACCATTCCCAAATCCAAGAGTTTCTGTTGCCCGTAGGATAGGGTTTTCGCCGCGTCGTTGCGCAGATGATCAATTTTTAAAAATTTCAGCAAGACATTTGCTTTATCTATATTCTCATCCTCATTGATTTTAAAAAGGCGACCCATCATATTTCTTTGATTTTCCTGGATCGCCAGTAACATATTGTCCAAAACCGTCATTTCAGGGAAGAGTTGGACCAATTGAAAAGTTCTTCCGATACCCATCCGATAGATGGTGTGCGGTTTAAAATTGGTAATATCTTTTCCCTTGAAAAGTATTTTACCGCCGTTGGGTCTGAGAATGCCCGTAATACAATCGAATAAGGTCGTCTTGCCAGAGCCGTTGGGTCCTATCAAGCCCAATAGTTCGCCTTCTTCGACACAAATGTCCACGCCCTTTAAGGCTGCGACCTGGTAGAAATGCTTTTCAAGAAAACGTGTTTCCAGAACCTTCATACGAGATCACCCTATTTGGTCAATTGAGGTGCCTCTTTTCCGGTCACTTTTTTGAACAACCAATCCCATATCCACACGGCCCCTTTCGGCATGAAAATTAAAATGAGAATGGCCGCCAGGGAGAAAATGATGAAATACAATCTTTCCGTAATTCGCATCATTTCCGGCAAAATTGTGATTATAGCGGCGCCAATAAAAGGGCCTTCAAAACGGCCCGATCCTCCCACAATGACCATCAAAAGAAATTGAAATGAAGCGCCAACAGTAAATATGGTCGGATCAATATAGCCCAGCAGAGGAGCTAGAAATCCGCCGGCTATTCCGGCAAAGCCTGATCCTATCGCAAAGGCAGCCAGTTTATAGTTTCTAACATTGACTCCTATCATTTCGGCCCTCAATTCATTTTCGCGGATCCCTTTGAAAGCCCTTCCCCATTGGGAATTCAATATCCAGTAGATCACCAATGATGCTATGAACGTGGCGATGGCAATCAGGATGTGATAGGCCTTGTCGGAGCTAAAGTCAAAGGGCCCCAGCTGAGGTCTGGCGATATTAAAAATCCCGAAGGGTCCCTCTATGATTTCCTGCTCGTTCATGAGTATTAGAAAAACGATTATGTTAAATCCCAGGGTGATCATCGCCAAGTAATGATGCTTCACTTTTAACGATGGGAAGCCAAGAATTAGTCCTAGAATGAATGCTATCATACCGCCGAAAGGAAGGGCTATCCAGAAGGAATATTCGGGGCTCAATAAGGCCGCCGAATAGGCACCGATGCCCATGAAGGCCGCCTGGGCCAGAGAAATTTGTCCGGCATAGCCTAATATGAGATTGAGCCCTGATGTTGTGAAAATATAGACACAGGTTAAGCTCGCCACATACAGCATATACTGTGATCGAAGGCCGAAGGCAGGGAGAATCAGAACACCAAAGAGACATGACCACCCGATGCATGATATCCATCTTCTCCTGATTGTTCTATCGATATTCATACAGCTCCCTTTCACCCAGCAGGCCTTCCGGCTTAAAGAGAATAATCGCCATCAGGATGATCAAAACAAAGGCCCCTTTGTAATGTGTGGAAATGTAGGCAGCCGTGAAAGTCTCGATAAGGCCGACGATGATGCCCCCCAACAGGGCACCCCGCGTTTGATTGAAACCGCCGATGATGGCGGCATAAAATGCCTTCAATCCCAGCTCAACGCCCATGTCGTATTTCACCATGTAAACAGGGGCTATCAGGGCTGCCGATACCGAGACAAGAACAGCATTAATCATAAATGCCAGGGTGATCATTCTCTTGACATTGATCCCGAGAATGCGGGCAACCTCTCGATCCTGGGCGACCGCCTGCAATGCTTTTCCAACCTTTGTTTTGCTGATAAAAATGTGCAGACCATAAATCATAATAACGGCCATAGCTATGTTCCAGAAGTCAATTACGGAAAATACGGCACTGCCCAATTGAAGGGATCTTTTACCGAATACACTCGGAAAATGCAGTGCCTCGGGTGTCCAGAAAACAATGAACGATTCCCTGATAAGAAAGCTCAACGCAATTGTAGCGACGACAAGAGGGATAACACCTTCTCTGATGAGCGGCTGGACCAGCGCTCTTTTCATCAAAAGACCCAACAAAAGAATGGACAGCAGCGCTGAAGAAAGGAGTGCAAAGCCAAAGGGAAATTTGAAAAAATGGAGGAAAAGAACCATCAGAAAAGCAGGTACGGTGACAAATTCGCCCTGGGCAAAGTTGATGGTCCGCGATGTCTGCCACAGGAGTGAAAAACCGATAGCGATCATCGAATAGACTGCACCCAGGGCGATGCTTTTAATGAAAAGCAGCAATATCGTTTCCATTGTCACCTTGGTTGAATAGACCTTTTTCTGTCATTCGTTCATCTAGAACCGCTCCTCATGCAGCGGCGGTAGAATTCCGAATATGGCGTGTTTTTGATTTCTAATTTCAATGAGAAAGCTTTGCCGATCTACATCCCCATTTTCATCATAGTGGATATCCATGAGTATATTCGGATGGGCTTTAACCCTGAGGGTCTGATTGTGCAGGTACTCCCTCAATTTTTTCTGGTCGAAGGCACCGATTTCCTCCACAGCCGCTTTAACAACATAAACGCTGATATACGCCTTAAAGAAATTGTGGTCCGGCAATTCGGCATACTTCGCTTCGTACTTGTCCGCCAGTGGTTTTTGCTCTTTTGCAATCGGCGTCAATCCCACATGGCCCTGCACGCCGTTGGCCGCGTCGCCCGCCAATCTGATGGCATCCGCAGTGAGTAAAGTGGTGTGACCGACAAGTTTCATGTTTTTGTCCAACCCCATTTCCCGAATTCGAGGCAAGATTCTCCCACTTTCCTCCTCATGCAGGTATAGAAAAAGCGTGTCGGCCCCGGATGTTTTAACCCTGGTTAATTCTCCGGTAAAATCCGCCTGTCCGGGCTCGGTGGCGACATCGGATACGATTTTTACACCTTTAGCCGTTAATAGATCGACCAGCGCATCTCTTCCGCCTTTTCCAAACGCATTGTTCACATAAATGATGGCCAATTGCTTGGTCTTGATGACCTCAGTCAGCCACTTGACTGCCTTTTGCATGCTTAGACCAGCATGGTAACTGGAACGAAAAATGTTTTTATTGCCCTGCTGGGTAACCTTGGGGGCTTCGGAACCTGTAAATTGCGGTATCCCCGCTTTCTCCAAAAAGGACATATTCACGATCGTGGAAGAACTGTAAATCGTTCCGAATACCGCGAAGGGTTTTCTCTCTATGGCTTTCTTGACAGCCGCAACCGAAACTGGCGGCTTACTCTGGGTGTCCAGCGTGAAGGTTTCGATTTTCTTTCCCAGGATACCTCCCGCCTGATTGATCTCGTCAACGGCCATTAATACCCCTCTTATCCAATTCTTACCCACCGGGGCCCCACCTCCGGACACCTCGATCACGATGCCGAATTTAACGGTATCTGCCTGGGCGGGACCGAATAACCAACCGACCATTGCTAACGCCAAAAGGATTAAAATGATTTTTTTCATCGTCTATCCTCCTTATATAAAGGTTACGGGTTCAATGTTAAAGATGCCAGCATTGACTTTCGGCTAATCCAACCTCTCCGCTTTGCTTTCGTATTGAAATCTGGTGAGCTGATGATGCCCTTTCCATAAGTCCGATGCGGCATTGACAGATCATCAAATTTGGGGTTGGTGTGTAGATGTCAAGTAATTTAAGAATTTGTTTGATTTATTAAAGCGAATAATTATTATCCGATGTACAGAGCTGTTTCTCGATAGGCAGAATATATACTTCTGTTGGTTGTCAACCTTTCAAAGACCAATGGCTGGTGATGGAAAAATCAGATCCCCAATAGCGCTAAAGTCCTAAGCAAAAATCTGTGCAAGGATCAAACAACCTGAAAATTATCCATACAGGCAAAACGCGTTAGATGTAAACTGAATGAGTCTGAATAAATTTCAATCTATTTTATGCAATCTTTTAACCAGGGGCTGCGGGCCCTCTTCCTATACCTGAGGAGATAACAGATGCAAATTGACGGCGCAACTAAATTATACGGCATCATCGGAAAGCCGATCTCCCACAGCATGAGTCCGGCAATGCACAATGCCGCTTTCCAGACCCATGGCCTGAACAAGGTGTATGTTGCGTTTGAGGTCACGGACGTCGCCCGCGCCTTGGACGGGTTCCGGGCTCTTGGTGTCGGCGGCGTCAGTGTTACCATACCGCACAAACAGGCGGTTATACCGCATCTGGACGCCATTGATCCGGTGGCGCAGAAAATCGGGGCGGTGAATACCCTTTTGATCGAAGAGACGCATATCCGCGGCTATAACACGGATTGGATCGGCGCCAACCAGGCCCTGGAGATGATTGTTGATCTGCCGGGTTCCACGGTGCTGGTGCTGGGGGCGGGCGGGTCCGCCCGGGCCATCGGTTTCGGTCTGCAAGAAAAAGGGGCGACGGTGATTCTGGCCAACCGGACCATTGCCAGGGGTCAGGCGCTTGCCAGGGACATGAAATGCGAATTTTATCCCCTTGAAGAAATAAAGGCTTTGAAAGTTGATGCATTGGTGAATACTACTTCCGTGGGTATGGCGCCAAAGGTTGATGAAACGCTGACACCTCAATCAATGCTCGAAAATATTCCGGCGGTCATGGACATCGTATATACGCCCGTAGAGACCCGTCTGCTGCGTGATGCCAAACGGGCCGGATGCAAGACGGTCGACGGCAGGCACATGCTTCTGAATCAGGGTGTTGCCCAGTTCGAATTGTGGACCGGCCGGAAGGCACCGGTTGATGTCATGCGAGAATCGCTGTTTTCCCAGTTGGGCTCGAAATAGATTTAGTTCATACCTTTGTGATTATCAAGATATTGCTTGGCTGTCTCCAGGCAACGTCGTGCATGCCCCTCATATCCTAATTCCTTGATCCTTTCGGCGTTCGGTAACTCGATCGAAAAAGGAATAGCGGGCAGTCGATCGAAGATTGCCGCAAAATCGATACACCCCTCACCGACATACAAGCGCTCGTCACGCGCGATACGGATCATACCCTCACGGGTGGTTGGAACTTCTTCGACAGTGTCGCTGATATGCAGGAAATGGAACCAGTCAGGCGGCAACACAGCCAATTGATCGAGGCGAACGCTTGAGAAATGAAAATACAGGGTATCAATTAGGATGCCGCCATTGTCGCGATTGGCCGCACGGACAATATCGGCGGCCTCCTGAAGATCGGTAAGGCGCGAAAAGGTTGGAAATTCGAGATCCACCGTCAGGCCGAACGGTCTGGCCAGATCGCAGATTTCCGTGTAGCGTTCAACAATGAAGTCACGATCCGAACGATCCGTGGTCCAGGCACTGGAAATGACATGACGCGCTCCTAATTCGGCAGCGGCCTCCATCGCGGGCACATACGTTTTTGGATCTCTATCGGTAAGTATGCGCGCCAGTTCTATATCGAGGAGTTTGATGCCTGTCTCGTCGAGAGCGGCCTTTGTCTTCCGGATCATTTGCTTTTCCAGCGGCAGGCAGGCCGCTTCTCCGGGCACGCCCATGGGGATAAGCCTGAGGCTGACAAAGTCATAACCGGCACGCGCGGCAATATGCGTCATCTCCGGCGGCGTACATCCCAGTGTCGTCAGGTGTGCCAATGAAAATTGGTATTGCATATGGTCAGGCTCCGAAATTTTTCAGATCTTGATTCAAAAACGATGGTATTCTACTGTGCAGAATAAGATGCTATTTTGTACAGTACCCGGATTCAATAGTCAAGTACTTTCTGATCATATTCTCGATTCATTTTACTTCGGATGCCGGTGCCGGGCCGGGAAGGATATCGTCCAATGAAGAGTGAATTATTGAAGATCTCGTCAAAAGGATTAAACATGGACGCCACCTGCAGTGGTTTAATCGATACGGCATTCAGGTTATGTCTCAATATCAGAAGTAAAATCTGACAAATAGAATTTATTGTTGACAAACAACAATTGGGCGTATATTCAGCATAACAGAACATAATTCTATTAAATTAAACTAAGGAGATTAATCGATGCCACGACCCATTACGGCGGAAGAAAAAAATTACGCACGGGAGCTGCTCGAACGGGCGCAGGCGGCCCAGAGCCAGATCGCCAACCTGGATCAGGCCGCGGTTGACCGGGCGATTCAGGCAGTCGGCTGGGCCACCTCCAATGAGAAGACCTTCACCCGGCTGGCCCGTATGGGAGTCGAGGAAAGCGGGCTAGGCGACTGGGAAGGTCGGCCGAACAAACGGTTCAAGATCAAGGGAATACTCAGGGATGCCCTGCGTCAGAAAAGTATGGGTATCGTCGAGGAAATTCCTGAAAAGGGGCTGGTGAAATACGCCAAACCGGTGGGGGTCATTGCCGCATTGATACCCACCACCAATCCGGCCCTCACTCCGCCCGGTTTGGGCATCTATGCCCTCAAAGCAAAGAACGCCGTCGTCTTTTCTCCCCATCCAAGGGCCAGGCAAACCACTCTCGAAACGGTGCGGGTGATGCGGGAGGCTTTGCGCAAAATAGGGTTGCCCGAGGATGTCTATGTCTGTGCCGAAAAACCCTCCATTCCGCTGGCACAGGAGCTGATGGCTATCTGCGATCTGACTATTGCCACCGGCGGTCCGGCCATGGCCAAATCGGCTTATAGCTCCGGCAAGCCTGCATATGCGGCCGGTCAAGGGAATTCGACCATGGTCATCGACGAGACCGCCGACATTGAAGAGGCGGCCCATAACACCATGCTCAGCAAAATGTCCGATTTCGGTTCCGGCTGTTCGGCCGATGGAAACCTGATTGTCGAGGCAACCATATACGACGCCTTTCTTGAGAAGCTGCAAAAAGAGGGGGGCTACCTGGCTTCGGACGAGGAGAAGAAAAAACTCGAGTCCGTCCTGTGGCAGGATGGCCATCGGACCATCGACACTATTGCCTGCAAGGCCAGCATTATCGCCGAGAAAGCCGGCTTTACCATCCCGGACGACAGGAAATTCCTGATTATCCAGGAGGAAAATATCGGAGAGGAGTATCTGTTTTCCACCGAGAAGCTGGGCACTTTCCTATCTATTTTCAAATACACCGGTTTCGAAAACGCCCTTGATATGGTGACCCGGATCTATTCGATTCAGGGCAGGGGCCATTCCTGCGGCATCTATTCGTTCAACGACGAGCATATCCATCAGCTTGCGCTGACCGCACCGGTCAGCAGGATGATGGTCAGACAGCCGCAGTCCAAAGCGAACGCAGGCGCTTTCAACAACGGCATGCCCATGACCTCGAGCATGGGGTGTGGGGTGTGGGCCGGCAATATCACCAACGAAAATATTTCCCTGAAGCATTACCTGAACTACACCTGGGTCACCCGAACGATCCCCGAGGACAAGCCAGACGACGCGGAGCTGTTCGGCGAGTTTTACAATACGGAAATGTAGTAGAATCCAACGAAATTTGGGATTACGAATTGAATCACGCTAAGGGCGGGATTGAGGAGTCGCTGATATCCATCAAATATAGTTTTAAGTTTTAGGTTGACAGTTTTAAGTTCGAGAGCTGGCAAACGCAGGTATGATGAATTACCTGAGTCAAATTTCTAATTTCAAATTTCCAGTTTCAAACCTACCGGAGGATCCTATGAAAGATCTTGTTTCCCATCAACTGATAAAATATCTGGAGAACCGGGGGATCAAGCACGTTTTCGGACTTTGCGGACACACCAATATTGCCGTGCTGTCCGCATTGGAGAAAAGTTCGATTCACTTTATCAACGTCCGCCACGAGCAGATCGCCGCCCATGCGGCCGATGGCTACGCGAGGGTTACCGGCAGGGCCGCGGTCGTGCTGAGCCATCTGGGGCCGGGGCTGACAAATGCGTCCACCGGCGTTGCCAACGCGGCCCTGGATTGTATTCCCATGGTCGTGATCGCCGGCGATGTGCCCAGTCACTACTTTGGAAAACACCCTCATCAGGAAGTGAACCTGCATGCAGATGGGGCGCAATTCGAAATCTACCGGCCGTTTGTCAAGCGGGCCTGGCGGGTTGATCGCCCGGAGCTGTTCCCGGAAATAATTGAAAGAGCCTTTCAGCTGGCTGAAAGCGGTCAACCCGGGCCGGTACTGGTTGATGTGCCCATGAATATCTTTTCCATGGAAGTGGATGTCGATCTGTTCGATCGCCAGAAGCACAATGCCAGAGTGCTCAGAAAGCCTTCCATGGATAAGGTCACGGCCGAAGAAATCGTCAATCGGCTGGTGGCGGCTCAAAAGCCGGTGATCTATGCCGGGGGCGGGGTGCTGCTTGCCGATGCCGCCGATGCCTTGAGAAAACTTGTCGATCATCTCAACCTTCCCGTCGCCCACAGCCTCATGGGCAAGGGTGCCCTGCCCGACGATCACCCCCTTATCCTCGGTATGACCGGTTTCTGGGGAACGGAGTACATCAATGATGCCTGTCGGAACGCGGATTGTATTCTGGCGCTCGGAACCCGGTTCAAAGAAGCCGACAGCAGTTCCTGGTATCCGGAGTACACCTTCGATATCCCGAGGAGCAAACTCATTCAGATCGACATCGAACCCGGTGAAATCGGACGTAACTATCCGGTCGAGATCGGCGTGGTCGCGGATCTGAAACAGGCTCTCGATGTGCTGCTGCAGGTCGCATCGAAAATCGTTCCGCAAGGAATCCATCGCGATGCTTTGAAGCAGGAGATGGCCGATAACCGGGAAACATTCAAGCAGAGCAATATGGAAATGGAGCGGAGCGATGCTTTCCCTATGATGCCGGAGCGTATTCTGGCCGAGGTTCGTGAAGTACTGCCGAGGGATGCCATCATCACCACCGATGTGGGTTGGAACAAAAACGGGGTCGGGCAGCAGTTCCCTGTCTATGAGCCGGGAAGCATCCTCATACCCGGGGGCTATGCCACCATGGGGTTCGGCGGGCCGGCAGCCATGGGTGCCAAACTGGCCAGACCGGACAAGGTGGTGATCGCCCTGATTGGCGACGGCGGATTCGGTCAGAACCCGGCCCAGCTTGCCACGGCCCGGCATGAAGACATCGCCGTTATATGGCTGATCATGAACAACAACGCCTTCGGTACGATTGCCGGTTTGGAAAAGGCTCACTACCATACGACCTATGGAACGGTTTTCGAAAAGGACGGTCAGTCGACCTCTCCCGATTACGCTGCCGTTGCCAGAGCCTACGGTGTTGAAGGAATTCGCATCAATTCAGCGGCTGAATTCAAACCGGCCCTGATCGAGGCCATTGCCATGGACAAACCGGTGGTTCTGGACGTGCCGATGATCAACAACCCGGTGCCCACCGCCGGCCACTGGAACATTCTCGATATCTACTCACCGGGGAAAATAGCGTCCCATGTGAGCACGGACTGAACTGTTCATATAAAAGCCTAACCCGGACAAGCCGGAATTGAAGATTGAAGATTGAAGATTTGTGGCGGTCGCTTCGCTCCATCATTTTAATATTGGCTGTGGTAGAATTGATAGAATTCCTTAAATATTCAATATTCAATCGAAAATATTCATTCGGTTTCTTTCAACATGTTGTCGGGAAAACGCCCCTAAGGGCTTAACTTTGACTCAGAAATATTCCAGATCACTTTACCGACTATCCAATTATAGGAAAAGAATCGTTCACCGGAGATACGATGAGTTCAGATTCAACCAGAGAAGTGATTGTTTTAGAGGACGAAGCACTTCGCGACGGACTTCAAATGGAGTCGCGTATTTTTTCCCTCGAGGAAAAGCTTGAAATTTACCGGATATTAAAAAGCGCCGGAGTAAAGCGGATTCAGGTGGGCTCTTTCGTCCATCCGAAGATCGTGCCCCAGATGGCCGATACCGATGAACTGATTCGAACCATCGGCAAACAGGAGGACACCACTGTGTCGGCGTTGATATTGAATGACAAAGGATTGGAGCGGGCGCTGAAAAGCGGTGTTCCGCACGTGAGCATGTCCGTATCGGTCAGCGACACCCACAGCCGCAAAAACGCCCATCGACCTGCAGCCGAAGCCCTTGCATCCATGATGCAGCTGATTCGAGAAGCCCTGTCCGCCGGTCTGTACGTACGCGCCGGATTGCAGTGCGTTTTTGGCTGCGTGTATGAGGGGCGGATTGCCGAATTCGCAGTACTCAACGCGGCTGAAAAAATGATTCAGACCGGGGCCAAAGAAATCAACCTGGCCGATACGACCGGAATGGCCGATCCATGGTCTATCCGGCACATGGTAGAGATATTTAAAAAAGAATATCCCGATGTTCTCATTTCGCTTCACCTGCACGATACGCGCGGTTTGGGCCTGGCCAACATGTTCAGCGGTTATGAGGCCGGCGTTCGTACTTTTGATGTCTGTGCCGGCGGCCTCGGCGGTTGTCCTTTTGTAAAGGGCGCTGCGGGTAACGTTCCCACCGAAGATGCCGTGAACATGTTCGAAACCAAGGGGATTTCAACCAGTATTGATCTAATGCGCATTTGCGAAGCGGCAGCATACCTGGAATCCGTTCTGGGTCGCCGTCTGCCGGGCCGCATGCAGCGGGTTTTACATTATCAGCAAAACTGTGATGGAGGATGATATGAGACTTCAAAGCCAAACCAAAGTTTCGGTAAGAAATAAAGTAATCGGCGGACCGGATCCGGTGATCTGCCTGCCGCTGGTGGCCAAAGATAAGGCGGAGGTGTTGCGTCAGGCCCAAGAATTGAAACAGTTTGATCCGGATCTGGTGGAGTGGCGCATCGACGGCTACGAAAATGTCGAAGATATCAGTCACAGCCTCGAAGTGCTGGAGGCACTCCGGGAGAAAATCGAAAATATCCCCTTAATATTTACCTGCCGGATCGATGCGGAAGGCGGCTTTAAACAAATCAGTGCCGACATAAGATTGAAATTGATACAAGCGTCCATCGAATCCGGGCATTTGGATCTTGCCGATGTCGAAATGTGCAATGAAACCGCTTTTATTGAAAACGTTAAAGAAACTGCCGAGCGCCATGGAACCCGGCTGATCTTTTCATATCACAATTTCGACCAAACCCCCGACGAGGCGTTTATTTACGACAAACTGGTGCAGGCCCAGGAGATGGGTGCCGACGTCGCTAAGGTAGCCGTTATGCCGAAAGATTATAAAGATGTGCTCGTTTTATTAAGCGCCACCCTCAAAGCCAGAACGGAATATCTTAAAATACCTATCATCACCATGTCGATGGGACCCGAGGGAGGCGTGACGCGCCTGGCCGGCGGGCTGTTCGGATCGGACCTTACCTTTGCCATCGGCAAGGAAGCCTCTGCACCAGGGCAAATTCCCATTGGTGCGCTTCGACAGGCGATGGCGGTATTATATGAGTGAAATGAGTCTACGGATATTTCAGGCAACAGTGTTCTAGAAAATGGAGCAATATGCGATGCTAGAAATAAAAAATCCACCCAAAGAGTCTGCAAAACAGATTGAAAGCGTTGATAAGGCTCTGAGCATTCTTGAGTGTTTTTCGGATAGAATCCCGGAGTTGTCTCTCAAACAGCTCAGCGAAAAAACCGGTCTTTATAAAAGCCGCATCCTGCGCTTATGCGGGACGCTGATGGCGCACGGATTTCTCATCCGCATGGAGGGATCCCTATACAGATTGGGCCCCAAACTCATGATGCTCGGAAAAATATATGAACGATCCAACTCTCTGATTTCCATATCACGGCCCATTCTGCGGGAGTTGGCCTCCATCACAGGGGAATCGGCCAAACTTTTTGTTATTCAGGGAACTAAACGTGTCTGCCTCGTCAGGGAGAAAGGCACCTATCCTCTTAGCTATCACGTGGAAGAAGGCGAAAGTTTTGAACTGTATGCCGGAGCCGGCGGAAAAGCCCTTCTGGCTTATACTTCCAATGTATTTCGCGATCAGGTATTGGGTGAAAAAGTATTACAACGGCTGACGGAAAAAACCATTGTTGAGCGCAATCGCCTGGAGGATGAGTTTACCGCAATCCGTAAGCAGGGCTACGCATCTAGCAGCGGTGAAGTATTCACAGAAGTTGCCGGAATGGCGGCGCCTGTATTCGATCATGAGAACAAGGTATGCGCATCGCTCACCATTGCCGGCCCCATACAGCGATTTACAGAAGATCGACGTCAGGAAATGCTCGAAAGTTTGCTGGCCTCTGCCCGCAGGCTATCCCAGCTGCTGGGATATGTCGAATAGAATCGGCCTTGCGACCCGCTTTGCTACCTGCCGAGCAGATCACATAAAAGCAGAAAATAAGCTGTTTGTTCATAGGCCCATAACGAAGAAAATTTAACCTATAACAAAAGGAGGAAAATAGAAGAAGTATCGTAGAAAATCAGGGTGTTTCGCACAGGAGTTTTAGATTTGCCAATCGGCTGCTCTAATATCTGCCCATCACCAAAATTTAAGACTTTCCTAAAATTAGCAGCTGCCTAATTTTGGCATCTTATTAGGACCTAATAAACCGTGGATTCAGTGAATCCACCAACCCAAAAGGAGGAGAATATGCTTCGTTCAATCGTGGTGATAAGTATTGCTTTGACAATCGCTATTTTTTCGGCAACGGCCATGGCGGGACCGACGATCAAACTGGGTCATGTTGATCCTGCATCATGGCAGAGTTCAAAGAAAGGGGCGGCCTCGGTCATTTTCAAGAACATCGTCGAAGGGGAGTCTGATATTTCGGTCGAGCTGTTTCCGGCCAAGGCCCTGGGTGACGAAAATAGCCTGGTCCAGCAAGTTCAGGAAGGGACCACCCAGATGACCCTCGTATCCGGTGCCATGTCAACCGTGTGCAAAGCAGCGGATGTTCTGAACATCCCGTACACTTTTGCGTCGCCCACCATTGCCTGGGATGTCCTGGATGGACAGTTTGGTAAGGAGCTTGCAGAACATTGCCTCAAGCAGACAGGGCTACGCACCTTGGCATACGGAGAAACGGGTTTCCGGAATTTCACCAACAATGTTCGGGAAATCAGGACACCTGCCGATATGAAAGGCATCAAGTTCCGGGTTCAGCCGATCCCGCTGTATGTTGAGATGGTCAAAGGCCTGGGAGGCGAGCCGACACCGATTGCATGGTCTGAGCTTCCCAATGCCCTGGCAACCGGTGTTGTCGATGGCCAGGAGAATCCTGTCGGCGTCATCTACAACAACAAGCTGCATAAACTGCAGAAATACCTGGTGTTGGACGGTCATGTTTACGCAGCCGACTTTATTCTGATCAATGATGAATTCTTCAAGTCTCTGTCGCCGAAAAACCAGGCGGTGGTTCAAAAAGCAGCCCGCATTGCCGGCGTCATGGGACGTGCCATTCAGCAATTCAATACGGCCGAAGGAGTGACCAAAGTTGCGGCTGAAGGAATGCAGGTGTATGCTCCGACAGCGGCGGAATTGGCGCAGTTCCAGAAGCTGGCGCAGCCGGCCGTTAAAAAGTGGCTGGCCGGAGAGCTGGGTGACGATGCCGTATGGATTAAAAAGCTTGATGCTGCGGTCATGGAAGCATCGAAATAATCGACAATGATCTGCGACGACCGGAGAGGTGCTTTGCCTTCCGGTCGTCCTTTAACTTTATCGCCCCGGGAATCGTATCTCCTGTTTTACCGTAAAGAGAGGGGGTGGCTGCCATGCAGCCCATCATTGAGGGAACAATCCGTCTTTTTTCGAAGTTTGCCGCCGCCGGTGCATCGCTGTCCATGGCGGTGCTTTTTTTAATTGTTTTCACGAATTCCTTGCGGCGTTACGCCATTGGCAAATCTTTCGAGTCGGGAGAGGAGCTGCCGATATTCATTGCCATATACGGCATCATGTTCGGGATTGCCTGGGCGTATATAGAGGACCGGCACATCCGCTTTACCATGTTGATCAGGTTTCTTTCGGAATCATTAACCCGGAAACTGTACATCATAGTTGACCTAATTATGGTGGTTAACGGCATTTTGCTAACCTACTCCGGCTGGATGTTTGTCCTTAAACGCGGCCGCGTGGAGGCTTCCGGAATTATCAACCTGGCCAAGGATCTCAGGGCCTTCACTGGGTGGGACGGTATGATCTGGTTCGGGCACCAGTATCCCTATCAGGCAGCAATGATACTGGGCGGCGTACTGCTGACCATTGCAGCCCTGCTAAAACTCCTCCAACGTTTAACTGAACCTGCAGCGCTTGAATCCGTCGGAGGGTGATACCATGGTCTATGCAATCCTAATTATCTGTTTAATCATCGGTGTGCCGGTCGCTTTCTCCATTGTTGCAGCCCTGATGTATTTCATGGCGGTGGGTGAATTCCCCTACCACCTCCGTATCGTTGCCACCCAGATGTTCGGTGCGATTAGATCTTATCCGTTGCTGGCCATCCCCCTGTTCATTCTCGCCGGGGAGCTGATGAATGCATCGGGCATCACAAGCCGAATCATTGCCTTCACCAACGTTTTCGTCGGTCAGCTGCGTGCAGGCCTGGCCATGGTCAATATCTGGGCTTCAGTTATTTTTGCAGGGCTGTCCGGCTCCGCGGTTGCAGACACCTCGGCCATCGGACGGGTCTTCATTCCTGAGATGGAAAAAAGAGGCTACCCGCGTGATTTTTCGGCGGCGATTACGGCCGCTTCCTCGGTCATTGGCCCTATCATTCCACCGAGTATTCCAGTGATCATTTACGCCTTGATCGTAACCGGTGTTTCCGTACCCGGTATGTTCCTGGGCGGCGTCATACCGGGCATCCTGCTGGCCATTTTTCTGTCCGGATATGTTATGGTATTTGCCGGCGAGTACCAAAAAGACGACCCGAACGAGTCCGTTGGATACAAAAGAAAAATTCTCTTCCAGGGCATCATCCCGCTGCTGATGCCGGTCTTTGTGGTGGGCAGCATCCTGTTCGGCGTTGTTACGCCGACCGAGGCTGCCAGTTTTGCGGTGGCTTATGCCCTGATTGTCGGCCTGTTCCTGCTCCGGGAAATAAAATGGACCGATTTGCCCGGGATCTTTGCCAAGTCTATGCGCGATACGGCCGTTATCATGATCGTCATGTCCGCTGTTGGAGCAGCCAACTGGCTGATGACCTACAATCGCATCCCGAACATGATCACCGATTTCGCCCTGGAGTTTATGACCGCAAAGTGGATGTTTCTAGTTTCATCAATGGTCCTATTCCTTATTGCCGGACTTTTTTTGGAAGGCATCGCCGCGATGCTGGTCCTGGTGCCCATATTACATCCCATAGCCGTTAGCATGGGGGTTGATCCCACCCATTTCGGTATTCTGGTCGTCTTCAATTTGATGATTGGATTGATCACCCCACCGATGGGCCTGTGTCTCTTCGTTGCGGATTCCGTCGCCAATGTGGGCCTGGGAGCATTGGTTCGTCAAATCATCCCATTGTTTTTCGTGGAGCTTATTGTATTGATCATTATTACTTTTTTCCCGATGGCCGTCATCGGACTGCCACGCTTGTTAGGCTTCTAGAAGGCTACAATGGTGGATATGATAAAATGTGGAAATGGCCGCCTTGGTGAAGGTCACTAAATTTCGAATATCGCTCTATTTATCCCACGCAAGTTCGGCTTCCTGTAACAGGGTGTCGAATAAGATGTCAAGGTGAAACGATGAAAGCAGCCGTATTGACCGAGCTCCGAAAACTGGTCATAAAGGATGTCCCAAAACCCGAACCGGGGCCGAAAGACGTGCTCTTAAGGATTTTGTTGTGCGGTATCTGCGGATCGGACCACACCCTCTATCATGGCGGATTCGGCGTTCCCATTCCCGTCATTCCGGGCCATGAAGCGATTGGTCGAATCGAAAAAATCGGTGAAGAGGCAGGCGGCCTGGCGGTCGGGCAGCGCGTCACAGTGCAACCGAATATTGGTTGCGGCCGCTGCCGGTTGTGTCGAGCCGGACAACAAAATCTCTGTCCTTCCAAAGTCCGGATTGGCGTGGATAAGAACGGAGTATTCGCAGAATTCGCTTCGGTACCGGCAGATTATGTCTGGCCGGTTCCGGATGGCCTTGAAGACGAAATTGCGGTTTTTACCGAACCCCTCGCCGTCACTGTCCATGCCATGAAAATATGGGAACCGCAAAAAGGTGATCGCACATTGATTTTCGGTGCGGGCATCATGGGGCTGCTGGCCCTGCAGCTGGCCGTTCTCAGGGGTACCGAGGTTTCCGCCTGTGACCTGATCGATACCAGGCTTGCAATGGCTGAACAACTCGGCGCATCCTGCACCATCGGACCCGGTGATTCTTTCGAAACTTTTTATAACACCTTCGATGTGATCTATGAAACCAGCGGTGCGCCGTCAGCTTTAGAGCAGGTTATTCAGTTTGCAGCACCTAAAGGCAAAATCGTTATCCTCAGTCTTCCGGGAAAAGACCATCCCGTGCCGACCGACATGATCGTACGCAAAGAGCTGCAAATTATGGGATCATTGATCTACACCGACGAGTTCCCGGAATCAATGGCGCTCTTAAAAAGCGGCCGGATCCAAACCGCTCCGTTAAATACCGACATACTGTCGCTCAATGAAGTCGACGATGCTCTGCGCGAGTTTACTTCTCCCGACCGCATGAAGATGCTCGTCAGGCTATAAATCGAGAACTCATCCCAAATATATATCAAGAACTTAGAGCGGAATCGACCCATCAGGGGGGCGAATTTATTTCCGCAAGATAAATCATAATCGGGAGCTCAAGTATGGCGAGTGAATGGGATAATCCGGTGAGGCTGGGGGTTATCGGCGCGGGGCTGATCGGAAAAAAGCATGCCGCCCTTATAAAAAAGATACCCGGAATTCGACTGGCAGGCATCAGCGATGTCAATCCTGCGGCGGCAAAACTGGCCGCCGAGTTGGAAACGAAATACTACTCTGAATACAAAGATTTGCTGAATCATGCGGCTCTAGAAGGCGCTGTCGTCGCAACTCCCACGAACCTGCACACTCAGATAGGGGTGGTCTGCGCCCAGCATGGCATCCATCTTTTAGTGGAAAAACCAATTGCTCAGAGTGTCGCAGACGCGCAGGTCCTGGTCGATAGCGCCCGGGCGCATAAGGTGCATTTGCTGGTGGGTCACCACAGAAGGCACAACCCCCTGGTGCAGGAGGTGCGCCGGAGGATAAATGGCGGCAATATCGGAAAACTGGTTGCGGTGTCAGTCTTGTGGACGCTGATGAAACCAAACGTCTATTTTCATGTTGAATGGAGAACCAAGTCAGGCGGCGGCCCGGTTCTGATCAACCTGATTCATGATATAGACAACCTGCGGTATGTCTGTGGAGAAATTAATAGAGTCTATGCCGAGACCAGCTCTGCCGTGAGGGGATTTGAAGTGGAAGATTCGGCCAGCATATCTTTGCGCTTTGCCAATGGTGCCCTTGGCACCATTCTGGCCTCAGACTGCACACCATCCAAATGGTCCTATGAACAGGGCACCGGTGAAAACCCCTATTATCACCGCACCCGCGGCAACTGTTATATCTTTTTCGGAACAGAAGCCACCCTTTCATTTCCGGATATGAACCTGGTGCGTTTCCAAAATCCGGCGCATGCCGGCTGGCAGTTTCCGATCGTTACCGAGCACATCGACGTGGCGGCGCAAGATCCGCTGGTTGTGCAGCTAAAGCACTTCGGCAACGTGATCAGAGGAAAGGAGGAACCCAGGATAACCGGAGAAGACGGGTTGCGGACACTGGCCGTAGCCCGGGCCATTTTGGATTCCGGTAAAAATGGTTCGCCGATAGAGTTTTCGTATTCGTCCACTGATTAATCCGCCGTACCTTCGATTAATAACTTTCTTCAGTTTTCAAAGAACGAGGTTATACCTAGAATGTTCTATGTTTCAGGCGGATTAAATAGAGTCAAACCTTTTTGGATAATGCCAAATCCTTCCTATGACCGATTTAGTGATTATATTGAATCATCCTATTCGGCGATCAGTCAGAGAGTTGTGGAGCAATGATATCGGATTTTAACAGTTAGACAGCTCCTTGGCCAAATCAAGTAACAAAGTTCGACTCCATGCCGCTTCCCTTTTCTGACGATACCTGATTCATCCAAGCATAAATTCATGGAAACGGATGCAGAAAGGGAACCCGAAATGTCCTTGATTACAATAACCGACAGTATCGGCACCAACGGAAATGCAATTGCACAAATAGTGGCAGAGAAATTAGGCGTTGGGCTTTTCGATGATAAAAGGCTTCAGGCGATCGTAAATGAAACCGGAACGTCCACCGGCCTCTCATATCGTTTTGATCAGCAGGCACACGGATTCTGGGATCGCCTTCTGAGTCGCGAACCACAAGTATATCTGGATATAATGGAAGCGGCGGTGTACGATATCGCACGCAAGGGCGATGGAGTGATCATTGGTCACGGCAGTCAGATACTGCTCCGTGATTTCGCATGTGCTTTCCATGTGCGTTTACTTTCCGATTTTAAAACGCGAGTCGAGAGTCTGCTCAGCCGCCAGGATATGAGGCTGGAGGCTGCAGAAAATCTCATTAAGAAATCCGATAATAGACAGAAAGGATTTTTCCGTTATGCCTTCCAGATCGACCTGGATACACCATCGCTTTATGACCTGGTCTTAAACATGGGTAAAATGAACAAGGGAACGATTGCAAACCTGATCCTGGGAGCCGTTCTATCGGAGGACATTCTATCATGTGATCTTGATGCACTCTCTTCTATGAAAAGACTTTCCCTTGAAAGAAAAGTTCATGCCGAATTGCTGGAGAACAATATTGATATCAGCACACTCAACGTGGTGGTATCGGAGATTGGCACAGCGGATATAACCGGTGTGGCCGTATCCCAGGAAGAGAAGAACCGAATACCGGAAATCGTTGAGAATGTAAGCGGTATCTCTAAAGTGACCGCTGATCTATCCGTCTGGGTTTATACTTTCTGAAACTGGAAAAATCAAAAAACCAAATTAGATAGTCTCGTAATAAGTCTAAATATCCTTTAAAGCGTCTTTCCGGCGAATGCCGGAATTCAGTGATTTCAATATATGCTGGATACCGGATCAAGTCCGGCATGACTAATTGGGACGTTTCACGGAGCCGTCAAATTTGAACTCTTACCTAAACAGGAGGAAACTATGGCAACACGTAAAGCAACCGCCAAATGGAATGGAACGTTGAAAGAAGGCAACGGTGTAATGAAATATGGGGAAGTTGAAGGTCCCTTTACATTTGCATCACGTTTTGAGGAAGGCAAAGGTACAAATCCCGAAGAGCTTGTTGGGGCGGCACATTCCGGGTGCTTTTCAATGTATCTTGCGGCGATTATGAGTGCTGATGAATTCGCGCCCACAAGCGTGCAGACAACGGCCTCGGTTCATTTGGGCGAGGATGATGGCCCGAAAATTACCAGCATTGATTTAGATTGCGAAGCGGTGGTTCCCGGCTTGGATGCAGATAAGTTTGCGCAATATGCACAAACAGCCAAAGAGAAATGCCCGATTTCAAGGCTTTTTGCAGGCACGGAAATTAATCTTTCAGCGAAATTGGTGGGTTGATCTCTGGGTACTCATTTTCTAAGTAGTCTAATTCGTATATTCAATGACGTTTCTGTAATTAAATCTACTGAGGCAAAACTTAAAAGTGCCTAAAGTTGAATGTTTAAAGTGAATCCCGCCACAGCGGGATTAAGGACTACGCTTTCAGCGCGGTCTATTTATATCCAGAATACCTCAAGCCGACGCGGAATAAGGTATTGCTCCGGTTCATTTTTTTTGAATAAAACCGACAGAATTCTACAACTTTAGTCACTTTAATTCACTTTGAGATATAGTCAATAGTTGTGTATGAAGAAATTAGGCGGCAATCCGTTTTTCTTCGACACCATTGACAAATTTAACTCCTCTAATTACTTCTGCCAGGCGTTGCGGATGGTGAAGTC